>Ga0308171_1004318_pt1 | contig 11842 bp, 7 predicted proteins | sample PhyGR1_FD_202135 | JGI IMG/M metagenome (GOLD analysis project Ga0308171, IMG submission 202135) | Phyllosphere microbial communities from UC Gill Tract Community Farm, Albany, California, United States - DLSLSG.R1 | ecosystem: Host-associated > Plants > Phyllosphere > Unclassified | place: USA... | reverse complement strand
CGATCCATCGCCGAACCAAAGCACACCCCAGAAATAGCCAGACCCGACCCTGGACCAACCCACCCCCCTCCAGCGACAACCCACCCCCATGCGCCACGCTCTCCTGCGCCACCTGCCGACCAATATCGCCCCCGGCCATTGTTACGGCCGGCTAGACCTGCCGGCCGGCCGGGCCGGCATGGCGGCGCCGTTGCCGCCGGGCTTCCGGGCCCAGGCGCTGTTCAGCAGCCCCGCCAGGCGCTGCGTGGCTTTGGCCGAGGCCGTGGCGGCCCGCACCGGCCTGCCCATCACGCTGGACGAGCGGCTGTGGGAGCTGGATTTCGGCGCATGGGAAGGCCTGGCGTGGGATGACGTGCCGCGCGCCGCGCTGGACGCATGGGCTGCCGACCCGTGGGGCTTCGCGCCACCGGGCGGGGAGAGCGGCGCGGCGTTGGTGGCGCGGGTCCGTGGCTTCCATGCCACGCTGCGGCAGAGCTCGATCATCGTCTCCCATGGCGGGCCGTTGAAGGTGCTGGCGGCGCTGATCGGCGGCCTGGCGGTGGACCTGCTGGCCCCGGCGCCGCCGATGGGCGGCTGCGTGCTGCATGGTCCGGGCTTGGCCAGCGGGGCGGAAGACGGCTAATCCTGCCCATCGGGAAACGAATGAGGGGCGCATCATGGCGGAGAAGATTCGGATCGGCGGGCTGGATGTCGCGGCGGAACTGAAGGCCTTCGTGGAAGCCGAGGCGCTGCCCGGCACCGGCATCGCGCCGGCGGCGTTCTGGGCGGGCTACGAGGCCATCCTGCGGGACCTGGCCCCGGCCAATGCCGCGCTGCTGGCGGAGCGGGATGCGCTGCAGGCGAAGATCGACGCCTGGCACCGCGCCAACCCGGCCAAGCCGATCGACCTCCCCACCTACCGCGCCTTCCTGCAGGAGATCGGCTACCTGTTGCCGGAGCCGGCGGACGTGGCCGTCGCCACCGCCGATGTGGATGACGAGATTGCCACCATGGCCGGGCCGCAGCTGGTGGTGCCGGTCAACAACGCCCGCTACGCGCTGAACGCCGGCAATGCCCGCTGGGGCAGCCTGTACGATGCGCTCTACGGCACCGATGCGATTCCGGAGGAGGGCGACCTCGCCCGCGGCAAGGGCTTCAACGCCGCGCGTGGCGCCAAGGTCATCGCCAGGGCGCGCGCGGTGCTGGATGCGGCGGTGCCGCTGACCAGCGGCCACTGGGCATCCGTCACCGAGCTGGCGGTACGCAACGGCGTGCTGGAAGTGGGCATGACCGGCGGCCAGACGACGCTGCGCGATGCCGCCCAGTTCGCCGGCTATACCGGGGAGCCGCTCTCCCCCACCGCCATCCTGCTGCGCCATAACGGCCTGCACCTGGAAGTGGTGCTGGACCGCGCGCACCCGATCGGCAAGGACGACCCGGCCGGCATCGCTGACCTCGTGCTGGAATCCGCTGTCTCCACCATCATGGATTGCGAGGATTCGGTGACGGCGGTGGATGCGGAGGACAAGGTCCTCGTCTACCGCAACTGGCTCGGCCTGATGAAGGGCGATCTCTCCGCCACCTTCGGCAAGGAAGGGCGGGAGGTGACGCGCCGCCTGAACCCGGACCGCAGCTACACCGCGCCGAATGGCGGCACGCTGGTTCTGCATGGCCGCAGCCTGATGCTGGTGCGCAATGTCGGCCACCACATGATGACCGACGCGGTGATGCAGGAGGGGCGGGAGACGCCGGAGACCATCCTGGACGCGCTGGTCACCGTCGCCATCGCCATGCACGACATCAGGGAACGCCGCGCCAATTCCCGCAAGGGCAGCGTCTATGTCGTGAAGCCCAAGATGCACGGGCCGAAGGAAGTGGCCTGGGCCGACACGCTGTTCGGCAAGGTAGAGGACGTGCTGGGCCTGCCGCGCCACACCGTGAAGATCGGCATCATGGACGAGGAGCGGCGCACCACCGTCAACCTCAAGGCCTGCATCGCCGCCGCGAAGGATCGTGTCGCCTTCATCAACACCGGCTTCCTGGACCGCACGGGGGACGAGATCCATACCTCGATGGAAGCCGGCCCGGTGCTGCGCAAGAACGACATGAAGGGCGCGGCCTGGATCAAGGCCTACGAGGACTGGAACGTCGATAACGGCCTGGCCTGCGGGCTGCGCGGCAAGGCGCAGATCGGCAAGGGCATGTGGGCGGCGCCGGACAAGATGGCGGACATGCTGGCGCAGAAATCCGGCCACCCGAAGGCGGGCGCCAACACCGCCTGGGTGCCCTCCCCCACCGCCGCCACGCTGCACGCGCTGCACTACCATGAGGTGGACGTCGCCGCCCGGCAGGCGGAGCTGGTGGCCGGCGGCCGCCGCGCAAAGCTGGACGACCTGCTGACCGTGCCGCTCTCCGCCAGCAACTGGTCGCCGGAGGATGTGCAGGCGGAACTGGACAACAACGCCCAGGGCATCCTCGGCTACGTGGTGCGCTGGGTGGACCAAGGCGTCGGCTGCTCCAAGGTGCCGGACATCAACAATGTCGGGCTGATGGAGGACCGGGCGACGCTGCGCATCTCCGCCCAGCACATCGCCAACTGGCTGCGCCACGGCGTGGTCGATGCTGCGCAGGTGGAAGAGACGTTGCGCCGCATGGCCGCCGTGGTGGACAAGCAGAATGCCGGCGACGCCGCCTATACCCCGATGGCGCCGGGCTTTGACGGCGTGGCCTTCCAGGCGGCGCATGACCTGGTGTTCCAGGGCGCGGCGCAGCCCAACGGCTACACCGAGTTCGTGCTGACCCAACGCCGGCGGGAGGCGAAGGCGGCAACCCGCACCGCCTGACCGGTGCCCCGCCGCCCTGGCTGGGGCGGCGGACTGTTCCCATGCCCGGCGGCACCGTTCGAGACGACGATGCCGCTGCCGGGCTTTCACATGCGGCATGCGCCTGTGCCGGCGCATGCCCCAGGCCGCCGGCCGCCCGAAAATCCCGATGGCCCCTGGAGCCCAGCGGCCTAAGGCTGTACAGCCGGGGCAGGAATCGCGCGAGCAAACAACGGCCTGGACCGTGATCCCCCACGGCAGCCGCCACGATCCCGCGGCTTCCTGTCATGATCAGGGTTCAGGCCGAGGAACCGGGAGAACACCACCCGTGCCGATGCAGGATTTGCGCCGGGAATTGCTGGCGGCCTTCGATGCCGAGCACAGGGAGCACCTGCGCGCCATTCGCGCCGCGCTGGACACGGCCGAGCGTGGCGAGGCGGCCGACCTGCGCGACATGTTCCGCCGTGCCCACAGCCTGAAGGGCGCCGCGCGGGCGGTGGACCTGCCGGTGGTGGAGGACGTCGCGCACCGGCTGGAAGCCGTGCTGGCGCAGGTGATGGAAGGCGCGCTGCCGCTACCCGGCGCCGTGGCCGCCGCGGTGCAGACCGGCCTGGACTGGATCGAGGGCCATGTCGCCGCCCTCTCCGCCAACGCCACGCCGCCGGAGCCCGCCGAGGCGCTGCGGGCGCTGGCGGCGGTGCTGCCCGGCGCCGCCCCGGCGGCGGAGGCAGCGCCCGTGGCGCCGCCGCCCCCCAGTATCCCGGAGGCGGCTTCAGGCCCTGTCGCGGATGCCGCTGTGCCGGACGCCGCGCCGGTCGAGTATCTCCGCATCAACGCGACGCAGATCGAGACTCTCTCCACCGCCGTGCACGCGCTGTCCGAGGAAGTCTCCCGCCAGGCCGGGCTGGAAGCCGGGCTGCGCGGGTTGGAAGGCGAGCTGGACGGGCTGCGGCGGGAATGGGAGGCGTTGCTGCGCACCCAGGCCGACCCGCGCCTGCGCCAGACGGAACGCGGGCTGGCCCGCCTCTCCCGCACCGCCGCGCGGCTGCGGCGGGAACACCGCGCCCATAGCTGGACCGCCGAGGCCGCCGCGCAGCGCGTGCGCGACCAGGTGGAGACCATCGCCCTGGTGCCGGCCGAGACCATCCTCGGCCCCTTGGGCCGCATGGCGCGGGAACTGGCGCGGGAAGCCGGGCAGGATGTCTCCGTGCGGCTGGAGGGGATGGACCTGCAGGCCGACCGCCGCGTGCTGCAGACGCTGAAGGACCCGGTGCTGCACCTGTTGCGCAACGCCATCAGCCACGGCGTGGAAGCGCCGGAGGAACGCGCCGCGCGCGGCAAGCCGGCCAAGGCCGAGATCGTCCTGCGCCTGTCCGGCCGTGGCGGCCTGCTGGTGCTGACGGTCGGCGATGACGGGCGCGGCCCCGACCTCGCGCGGATCGAGGCGACGGCGATCCGCCAGGGCCTGCTGCCGGAACGCGCGCCCGGCGCGCCCCCGCCGCACCCGGACCGCCTGCTGGCGCTGGTGTTCGAGCCCGGCTTCTCCACCGCCGCCGAGATCGACCGGCTGTCCGGCCGCGGCATGGGCCTGTCCGTGGTGGCGGAGGCCGCGCGGCGGCTGCGCGGCGACGCATTGATGCGCGCCCGCCACTCCGGCGGCGGCACGCTGGTGGAAATCGCGGTGCCGTTCTCCGCCGCCCGCCAGCGCCTGCTGCTGGTGGAAGCGGACGGCCAGACCTACGGCGTGCCAAGCCATGGCGTGGAGCGCCTGCTGCGCCTGCCTGTCTCGACGGTGGAAAGCGTCGAGGGCCAGGCAGTCATCCGCATCGAAGCGGGCGGGCAGGACGTTGTGGTTCCCGTGATCGCCCTGCCCGCCCTGCTCGGCGCGTCCTCCGCCACCATTCCGGTGGAGGGCGGCCACGTGAACGCCATGCTGCTGCGCCGCGGCCAGCGCCGCTGCGCCGTGGCGGTGGAGGCAGCGCGGGACGTGCAGACCCTGCTGGTGGACAGCCTGGAGGCCCCCGGCCTGGATGCCGAGCTGGTCAGCGGCGTGGCGCCGCGGGAGGGCGACCTGGCCGTGCTGGTGCTGAGCCCGGAAGGGCTGGTCGGCCGCTGGCTGCGGGACGAAGGCCATGTCGGCGCCGGCGCCCTGGGCCTGGCCCCGGTGCCGGAGCGGCAGGCGACGCGCACCATCCTGGTGGTGGACGATTCCATCACCACCCGCACGCTGGAGAAGAGCATCCTGGAAGCCCAGGGCTACCGCGTGCTGCTCAGCGTCGATGGGCTGGACGCGCTGAACCTGCTGCGTGGCGGGGAAGACGTGGTGGACCTCGTCGTCGCCGACGTGGAGATGCCGCGCATGGACGGCTTCGCGCTGTTGCAGGCGGTGAAGAACGACCCGAGGCTGGCGCCTCTGCCGGTGATCCTGATGACCTCCCGCACCGATCCGGAAGATATCCGGCGCGGGCTTGATCTCGGTGCGGGTGCCTATATAGCCAAGCAGAAATTCGACCAGCGGGAGTTGCTGGCAACGATCGGCCAGATGCTTTGATGAAGTCCGGACTCCCTCTCTCCCCTGTGCGCGTCATGATCGTCGAGGATTCCCTCGTCATGCGACGGCTGCTGGCGCACATCGTCTCGCGCGATCCGCGCCTGGCGCTGGCCGCCGCCGTGGCCTCGGCCGAGGAAGCGCTGCAGGAATTGCCGCGCGTGCGGCCGGACGTCATCTCGATGGATATCCGCCTGCCCGGCATGGATGGGCTGGAGGCGACGCGCCGCATCATGGCGGAGCACCCGACGCCCATCGTCGTCATCGCCGGCGCCGTGCAGGACGAGAGCTTCAACATCTCCATGAACGCGCTGCGGGCCGGCGCGCTCTCGGTCGTCGAGAAGCCGGTGGGCATCGAGACGGGCGGGCACGAGCAGATCGCCGAGACCATCTGCACCCAGCTCTACATCATGAGCCAGGTGCCGGTGATCCGGCAGCGCCCCTCCATTGCCCCCCGGCTGCGCCCGCCCTTGCCGGACGCGGCGCCGCGCCCGGCCCAGGCGCCGGCGGTGCTGGCCATTGCCGCCAGCACCGGCGGGCCGCCTGCGCTGGCCCAGGTGCTGGGCGCGCTGCCCGTGGATTTCCCGCTGCCGGTGCTGCTGGTGCAGCACATGGGCGCCGCCTTCATGGAAGGGTTCGCGAACTGGCTGGACGGGCTGGTGCCGCTGCCGGTGCGCCTGGCGGAGGAAGGCACTGTCCCTAAACCCGGCCATGTCTATGTCGCGCCAGGAGACCGGCACCTGCTGCTCTCGCCGCAGAACACGCTGCGGCTGAGCCTGGAGAAGCCCATCGCCAGCCAGCGGCCTTCCGCCACCCTGCTGTTCCGCAGCGTCGCCACCGCCGCCGGCGCGCGGGCGCTGGGCGTGCTGCTGACCGGCATGGGGGAGGACGGCGCCATCGGGCTGGCCGAGATGCGGCAGGCCGGCGGCTACACCATCACCGAGAACGAGAGTACCGCGGTGGTCTACGGCATGCCGGCGGCGGCGGTCCGCCTCGGCGGGTCCAGCCTCAGCCTGCCGCTGCCGGCGATCGGGCCGCGCCTGCTCCAACTCGCACGCAAGGAGGCCTTCGGATGAATGCCGGACGCCACGACATCCTGCTGGTCGAGGACTCGGAGACCCAGGCGCTGCAGATGCGCCACCTGCTGGAAGCCGAGGGCTTCGGCGTGCAGCGCGCCGCGACGGCCGAGGCGGCGCTGGAAGCGCTGAACGGCCCGCTGCCGGACCTCGTCATCGCCGACTATCACCTGCCCGCCATGAATGGCGACGAGATGGTGCGGCAGATCCGCCTGAACAGCCGCACCCGCACCCTGCCCGTGCTGATGCTGACCGAGGCGCGGGAGCGGGACCTGGAGCGCCACGGGCTGGAAAGCGGCTCCGACGCCTATGTGCCGAAATCGGCGGCGCCGGACCTGCTGCTGGCACGGCTGCGCGCCCTGCTGCGCGGCCGCGTGGACGCCACCCTGGCCGAGCCCTCCGGTAGCACCTTCCGCCGCACCCGCATCCTGGTGGTGGAGGACAGCCCGACCCAGCGCCTCGCCCTCAGCGCCCAGCTGCAGCGGGAAGGCCACGCGGTAGAGGCCGTGGCAACGCCGGAGGCCGCCCTGGCCGCCCTGGCCGCCAAGCCCGGCCCCGAGGCCGGGGCGTTCGACGGCGTGCTGCTGAACGCCGCCACCGCCGGCTTCGACGGCGTCGCCCTGGCGGCGCGGCTGGATGGCTTCCGCGCCAAGGCCGCCTCCCCTTTCCAGATCGTGGCTCTGGTGCGCGATGGCGTGGCGGGGGTGGAGGAGCAGGCGCTGCTCGCCCGGCTGTTCGCCGCCGGGGCGGACGACCTGATCCCCAGCCCGGCCCCGGCCGAGGTGCTCAGCGTGCGGCTGCGCGCCGCCCTGCGCCGCAAGCTGCTGCTGGAGGAGGAACGCCGCGCGGCGGAGACGCTGCGCGAACAGGCGCTGACCATCGCCCACGCCGAGGCGAAGGCCGCGATGGCCGAGGCGCTGGCCAGCACGAATGCCGAGTTGGAAGCCACCAACAAGGAACTTCGCGAAACCCAGACGCGGCTGGTGCAATCGGCCAAGATGGCCTCGCTGGGTGAGCTGGTGGCTGGCATCGCGCACGAGATCAACAACCCGCTCGCCTTCATCCAGGCGCACCAGGGCACGGTGGAGCGCCTCCTGGGCCAGGTGGAGGCGCTGCTGCCGGCGGAGAGCGAGGCCGCGCCCCTGGTGGCCCGTGGCCGGGACCGCGCCCAGTCCATGACGCTGGGCCTGGCACGCATCCAGGACCTGGTGGCCAATCTCCGCCGCTTCTCCCGCCAGGATGACGGTGCCTTCCAGCTGGTGAAGGTGCCCGAGGCGGTGGAGACGGTGCTGACCCTGCTCGGCCCCAAGCTGGGAGACCGGGTGATCGTGGAGCGCGACCTGCGCGGGGTGGAGGAACTGGTTTGCCTGCCCGCCCTGTTCAACCAGGTGGTCATGAACCTCGTCAGCAACGCGGCGGATGCCATTCCCGGCCAGGGCCGCATCGTCATCGGCACGCGCAGCGACTGGCGCAGCTACACCATCACCATTGCCGATAGCGGCCCCGGCGTGCCGGAGGCGCTGCGCGACCGCGTCTTCGAACCCTTCTTCACCACCAAGGCGATCGGCCAAGGGACTGGCCTTGGGCTCGCCATCGCCTACAATGTGGTTTCGGCGCATGAGGGCACGATCACCGTGGGCACGTCGCCGGAGGGCGGCGCCTGCTTCACGGTCAGCGTGCCGATGCGGACTGAACCCTGAGCTGATGGATGCCATGACCAACCGGACGAGTGGCAAGCTGCGACGGGGAACCTTGCTCGTCGTCGATGACGAGCCCGAGATCCTCACCGCGCTGGAAGATCTGTTCGAAGAGGATTTCCGCGTCCACGCGGCCACGTCCGGCGCGGAGGGCCTGGATATTCTGCGCCGCTCGCCGGAGGTGGATGTCATCATCTCCGACCAGCGCATGCCGGGCATGACCGGCGACGCCTTCCTGGCCCAGGCACGCGAGATCACGCAGGCGGAGGCGCTGCTGCTGACCGGCTACGCGGAGCTGGAGGCGGTGATCAGCGCCGTCAACAAGGGCCGCATCGCCTTCTACGCCCCCAAGCCCTGGGACCCGGCTTCCCTGCGCAGCATGGTGATGAGCGCCATGGAGCGCCACCGCCTGGCCCGCGCGCTGGAGACCGAGCGCGCCCTGCTGCGCGGCCTGCTGGATGCCTCGTCCGACGCGCTGTCCTTCAAGGATGTCTCCGGCCGCTTCGTCCGGCTCAACAGCGCCAAGGCGCAGGCGCTGGGCGGGGATACGGAAAGCCTGTTAGGCCAGCAGGAAACCAGCCTGCTGCCGCCCGAGCAGGGCGCCGAACTGGCGCTGGCCGAGGCCGCCGTGATCGAGAGCGGCCACGGCACCGACGACATCGTGCAGAAGCAGGATGGCGCGCAGACCCGCTGGGTGCGCGTGCAGCGCCTGCCCATCCTGGACCGGCACGGCGCGCTGACCCACCTGGCCACTTTCGAGCACGACCTGACCGAGCAGCGGAACCTGGAAGACCGCCTGCACCAGGCGGAGAAGATGCAGGCGCTGGGCACCATGGCCGGCGGCGTCGCGCACGACTTCAACAACCTGCTGACCGCCATCATGGGCAGCCTGGACCTGATGATGCATGGCGGGCCCAAGGATGCCCGGCAGGAGATGCTGCTCAAGACGGCGATCACCGCCGCCGAGCGCGGCTCCGCCCTCACCCGCCGCCTGCTGAGTTTCAGCCGCAAGCGTGAGCTGCTGCTGCGCCCCACCGACGTCAACGCCATGGTGCGGGAGATGGAGGCGTTGCTGGCCCGCAGCCTGGGCGAGGATGTCAGCCTGGCCTACGCCCTGGACGAAGCGCCCTGGCCCGCCATCGCCGACCCGGAGCAGTTCAGCCTGGCCCTGCTGAACCTGTGCATCAACAGCCGGGATGCCATGCCGGACGGCGGCACCATCACCCTCTCCAGCCGCAATGCCACCCTGGCCGAGGCCGAGGTGCAGGATCTGCCGGCCGGCGACTATGTCGTCGTCGGCGTCGCCGATACCGGCACCGGCATGTCGCCGGACATCATCGCCAAGGCGTTCGAGCCGTTCTTCACCACCAAGGATGTCGGCAAGGGCACAGGGCTCGGCCTCTCCATGGTCTACGGGCTGGTGCGGCAATCGGGCGGCGCCGTCGTCATCTCCAGCCAGCCCGGCCGCGGCACGCTGGTGGAGATGGTGCTGCAACGCTCCACCAAGCCGCTGCGCCCGGCCCACCAGCCCGGCGAGGGCGGCGCGCCGCACGGCCCCACCGCACGCGTGCTGCTGGTGGATGACGACCCCGGCGTGCGCGGTGTGACCGCCACCTTCCTCAACGAACTCGGCCACCACACCGTGGAGGTCGGAGATGCCACCGCCGCCCTGGCCCTGCTGGACAAGGGCGAGCCGATCGACCTGCTGGTCACCGACTACGCCATGCCGGGCATGAGCGGGCTGGAACTGGCCACCCAGTTCCGCAGCCGGCGGCCGGACGTGCCCATCCTCATGCTCTCCGGCTACGCCGACCCCACCAGCGTGCCCCGCACCTTCCCACTCCTGCGCAAGCCCTTCCGGCAGGCGGACCTGGCCCGGCGGGTGGCGGAGCTGCTGAAGAGGGATTGAGAGGTTTGAGAAGTGGAGGGAAGGCCGGGGAAGGAAATCCCCGGACCTTACTTCTTTCTTTTTCGAGTTTCTGCCGGGGTTGCTGCTGAGGGCATGGTGCTGAGTGACGGCTGGGTGCGCCGTAGGCCCTGGACCTCCGGCGACTGAGGGTTCAGCCCTAATGGCTCATTTTAAGTATCATCAAAAGCGTCCGCTCTCATTCCTGCAGCGAAACGCCGAACTGGCAGAAAAAAGAAGGGGTCCGGGAAATTCGTTCTCCGGCCTTCCCCTTCATCCCCGCCCCGTCAGCAGGGCGTATCGTCGCTCAGCACCAGTTGCAGCACCACCAGGTCCAGCCAGCGGCCGAACTTGCAGCCCACCTGCGGCATGTGGGCGACGCGGGTGAAGCCCAGCTTCTCGTGCATGTGCAGGGAGCGAGCGTTCTCTGCATCGACGGAAGCGACGAGGACGTGCTTGCCGCGGGAGCGGGCCTGTTCGACCAGCGTGGCCACCAGGGTCTGGCCGACGCCGCGGCCGCGTGCGTCGGCGCGGACATGGACGGAGTGCTCCACCGTGTGGCGGAAGCCGGCCCAGCCGCCGCGGAAGTCACCGAAGCTGGCGAAGCCGAGGATGCTGCCGTCCCGCAGGCATTCCGCCACCAGCGCAGGGTAGCCCAGGGCACGGCGGTGGTGGAGCCAGACCAGCCGTTCCTCCAGCGACTCGGGCCGGTCGGTATAGACGGCGGTGGTGGTCAGGATGATGTCGTTGAGGATGGCGAGGATGCCGGGCGCATCCTGGTCCTCCGCCATGCGCAGCACCCAGCCTTGCTGGTTCTGCGGAAACGGGCTCAACGCCACGGCCTCCACCCATGCGCTAAGGCGTGGTGACGCGGTAGCTGGCCATGGGTGCGGGACATGGGGGTGGCTCGTTCCGGTGCACAATAGCGGACTTATTTTTAGCAGGTCTCGCAACGAGCGAAATTACGCATTGCGGCCATGCAATTATTGCCTCCGGGGTCGCAACGACACCGATAAATGCAAAACTGGAACGTAAATTCTGATCCGGCAGCGGAGGGGCACCGCGGACGAGAAAGGCCCGGGCGATTCCTCGCCCGGGCCTGGGTCATGGAGTGGCTGTGGGCGCTTACTCGGCGGCGACCAGCAGCTCCGTCGCGCGGCCATGGGCCAGGCGCTCGTAGAGGTCCACATAGTCCTGCGCCATGCGGCGGGCGGTGAAGCGCGCCTCGAACTGCTGGCGCACCCGGGCGCGGGACAGCGCCTTCACGCGGTCCACCGCCGCGATGGCTTCCTGCATGGTGTCCACCGCGTAGCCGGTGATGCCCTCGTCCACGACTTCCGGCACCGAGCCGTGGCGGAAGGCGATGACGGGCGTGCCGCAGGCCATCGCCTCGATCATCACCAGGCCGAACGGCTCCGGCCAGTCGATCGGCGTCAGCAGGGCGGTGGCGCCGGAGAGGAATTCGGGCTTCTGCTGCTCGTTGATCTCGCCGATGAACTCCACCAGCGGATGGTCCATCATCGGGCGGATCTTCTGCTCGTAGTAGTCGACATCCGCCCGGTCCACCTTGGCCGCGATCTTCAGCTTCGTGTTGGTGGCGATGGCGATCTCGATGGCGCGGTCGCAGCGCTTCTCGGGCGCGATGCGGCCCAGGAAGGCCAGGTAGCCCGGCTTGGTATCCGTGCGCGGCGTCAGCAGGTGCTCCGGCAGGCCGTGATAGATGGTCGAGGCGAAGTTCGCCTGCGGCAGCGGCTTGCGCTGGTCGTTGGAGATGGAGACCACCGGGACGTCGCGGAAGGCATCGAACACCGGCA
>Ga0308171_1004311_pt1 | contig 11876 bp, 11 predicted proteins | sample PhyGR1_FD_202135 | JGI IMG/M metagenome (GOLD analysis project Ga0308171, IMG submission 202135) | Phyllosphere microbial communities from UC Gill Tract Community Farm, Albany, California, United States - DLSLSG.R1 | ecosystem: Host-associated > Plants > Phyllosphere > Unclassified | place: USA... | reverse complement strand
CTGCATTCCACGCTCGGCAACGTCCCACCCGACGAGTTCGAGGCCATCTACTACGCTGACCTCGAAACGCCATCCCACCTGCTACTGGCACCCACATAGGAGCGGCAGAGGACCGAGGACGGTTCAGTGTCGCGCTCGAGGTGCGGGAGTGTGGTGATGAGCACGAGGACGGCCGAGCTGGCGAACCCCAACGCGGTGCCCAGGAACAGATTGTTATAGGTGACCACGGTGAGTAGGGCGGCAGCAATGATGGGGCTGACGAGGGCTTCGAGGTCGTAGGCAAGTCTGGCGAGGGAGAGCGCGCGGGTGTAGTCGCGGGTGTCGGGGAGAACGCTGGGGATGAGGGACTGGAACGCGGGCGTGAACGTTGCGGACGCTGACTGCAGATGGGGCAGTCCGTCGGCGATCACGACTGGGAGCGTGCGATTCCGCCCTGCGCAGGGTTCCATCAAATGGACGGCCCTGATGCGCAGCCACTCGACACTCGTTGTCGCGACTTGGACCCTAAGTTTGGACGAGAGGGTTCAGATCGCCGCCGGCGATGAGAGCGCCGGCCTGTGCTGCAAGCATCTCTAATGTTGGTCCGCCGCGGACCTGCTGACGATGGGGAGACAATGTCGACGGTGCGAAACGAGGTTGGCGCGATTGCGCGGGTGCGCTCAGCAATGGCGACGCTGGTGCCGAGTGAGGCGCGCGTGGCGGCCGTGATCGCGCATCGGCCCGACGAGGTGGTGGAGTGGTCGACGGCGGAGCTGGCCCAGGCGGCGGGCACCTCTACGGCGACGGTGATCCGCGCGTGTCGCAGCCTCGGCTACCGGGGATTCCAGCACCTCCGTCTCGAACTCGCGCGCTCGGCCGCGCCGGCCGTGCGTGAGGGGGACGACGTCGTGTCGAACCTCTTCGACGACGCGGTGGATGCCGTTCGGCTCGCCCAGGAGACGGTGCAACCCGCGCTCGTCGAGCAGGCGGCCGACGCGGTACGCGGCGCGCGGCGGCTCGTCGTGGTCAGCAACGGCTTCTCCGGCCCGCCGGTGCAGGACTTCGCGATGCGCCTCAGTACGCTCGGTCGCGCCGTGGAGGCACCGATTGATCCGCTCGCCCAGCAATTCGCGACGCACTCGCTGGCGGAGGGCGACGTGTGCTTCGCGCTTAGCTACTCCGGCGCCAACGTGCAAACCCTTCGCGCATGCACCGCGGCGAAGGAGCGCGGCGCGCGGGTGGTCGTGGTGACGAGTTACGCCCGCTCTCCGCTCGGTCGCATCGCCGACGTGCTGGTGGCGACCGGACCGATCGCTGTGGCGCACGACGTCGACCCGTTCCTCGCGCGCCTAGGGCACACGGTCGTGCTCCACGCGCTGCACTCGGTGCTCGCTCGAGAATCCCCGGCCCCGAGCGTGCCGGGCATGCGCGACGTTGTCGTGGACGCGTTGACCGAGGACTGAGTCTCCGCAGACGCGCACCCCAGGTGTTCACCCGGGCGTCGCTACGGCGTCACCCCGGTGAAAGGGGCGGCGCCGTTTCCCTCGATGTAATGACGTGACGCGGCAAATGTAACCGCGTATCGCCAGCCGGAGGAGAGCGCATGACGACCATCGACGTCGACGGACTGTTCAACGTCCGCGCGATCGGCGGCAGCGCTCCGTGGATTGTGCGATCCGGCTCGTCCGACGCCCTCACCGCCGACGGCTCGGCGACGCTCCGCTCGCTCGGAGTGACGCGAATCCTCGATCTGCGCGAACGATCCGAGGTCCGCCCCGAGCGCAGCGACTTGCCCGTGGTCGCCGTCGAGATCTACGGCGAGACGCCTCCGTCCTCGGGTCGTCTCGAGGACATCTACGAAGCGCTCCTGCGCGAGCGCGGCGGGGCATTGACGGCGGCCGTCGGGGCCATCGCGGACAGCGACGGTGGTGTGCTCGTGCACTGCACGGCCGGGAAGGACCGCACCGGACTCGTGGTGGCTCTCGCCCGGCTCGTCGCGGGGGAGTCGGCCGAGGAGGTCGTACGGGACTACGCCCTGTCCGGCCCCGGCGTGCGCCTCCACCGCGAAGCGGTCGCGAGGGAGATCGTCGCGACCCTCGACGAGACGGAACGTGCAGAGACGTTGCGCCTCCACCTCGAAAGCCCCGCCGAAGCGCTGCGGCACGCGCTGACGGTGATCGACGCACTTGGCGGTGTGGAGGTGTACGTGCGCACGCACGGGCTGAGCGCCGCGCAGTCGGCGTCTCTCCGCCGCAAACATGCGGGTGCCGCATGAGCCGCGCGACCGGTCGTCTCACGGTGTTACACCTGAGCGACGTGCACGCCACCCGCGACGGGCTGCTCTACGACGCGATCGACGGGGTCGAGCGGCTCGATGCGGTGGCCGAATACGTGCAGCATGCGCGGATCACCCCGGAAGCGATCGTCATCACGGGGGATCTCATCCAGCGCGGTCACGCCGACGCCTACCCCGCGGTGGGCGAGGCGTTCGATCGGCTCGAGCGCGCGACGGGTGTCCCCGTGCTCACCGTCATCGGCAACCACGACGATCCCGCCGCTGCCCGATCGCTGCGCGGTCACGAGGCGGGGCACCACCGCATCGCGCACGTGGGTGATCTGCGCTTCGCCCTCCTCGACTCGGCGAGCGGTGACCTCGGGGTCGCGCAGATCGCTTGGCTGCGCGCCGAGCTGGCCGAGCCGTTTGGATCGGGCACCGTGGTGGCGCTTCACCACCCGCCGTTGGGCTCCCCGCTGCCGACCCTCGCCAAGGCGGGACTGCGCGATGCCGGCGACCTGCTCGACGCGCTCGTCGGGACCGACGTGCGCACCGTGCTGTCCGGACACTTCCACCACCCGCTGTCGGCCGCTCTGCGCGGCGTCCCGGTGTCGGTCGGTCCTTCGCTCGCCTATCACCAGGTGATGGATGCCGGACCCGACCGCGTCAGCGGTCACGACTGGGCGATGTTCTCTCTCGTGCACGTGCTGCCCGCTGGCGTCACCGCGACCAGCGTGAGCTTGCAGTCGCCCTCCCTGCTCTTTTCCTCTCCCGCCTCCCGCTGACGAACCTCCTCCCACCCGATTGGACATCATGCGTCTCTCCCGTTCCTCCGTCCCCTTCGTCGGCCTCGGCCTCGCCGCAGTCGTGCTCGCCGGTTGCTCCGGCGGCGCGGCATCCACCCCCGCCGCCCAGCCCTCGGAGGAGTCGTCGCTCGAGCCCGCGACGATCACGCTGTACACCTCCGAGCCGCAGGCCAAGGCCGACGAGCTCGTCCAGGCCTTCAACGAGGTGCACCCCGAGGTCACCGTCGAGGTGTTCCGCGCCGGCACCGGCGACCTCACCACCCGCGTCGCCGCCGAGCAGCAGAGCGGCGGTGTCCAGGCCGATGTGTTCCTCGCTGCGGATGCCGGAACCTTCGAGGACTACGCAGCCGACGACCTTCTGCTGCAGTACACCCCGGCCGACGTCGACAGCCTCAACCCCAACGTCGTCGACGCGGAGGGCTACTACACGGGCACTCGCATCATCCCCACCGTCATCGCGTACAACACCGGTCTGATCACCGAGGCCCCGACCTCGTGGAAAGACCTCACCGACCCGAAGTACGCCGACCAGATCGTCATGCCCAACCCCGATGTCTCGGGCGCCGCCGCGTACAACGCCGCCGTTTGGCTCGACAGCGGTGAGCTCGGCGAGTCGTGGATGACCGATCTCGCCGCCAACCGGCCCGTGATCGCCGACAGCAATGGTCCGGTGTCGCAGGCCGTCGCGACGGGAGCGCAGCCGGTCGGCATCGTCGTCGACTATCTCGTGCGCGAGCTCGCGGCGCAGGGTTCCCCGATCGCCGTGTCGTACCCGAGCGAAGGCGTGCCCTACGTCTCGCAGCCGGTCGGCATTTTCGCCGACACCGATCAGGCCGAGGCATCGAAGGCGTTCGTCGACTTCCTCGTCAGCGCGAAGGGCCAGGAGCTCGCGGTGCAGCAGTCGTACTTGCCCGTGCGCAGCGATGTCGGAACCCCCGACGGTGCGCCCTCCATGGACGAGATCGAGATCCTCTCGCCCGACCTCGAGACCATCCGCGCCACGCAGGATGCCGCGGTCGAGACCTTCCGCAACCTCTTCCTGTAAATGACGGCGACGCATCTCGCGCCCGCGGGGCCGGCTGAGCGCCGGGCCCGCGGGCCGCGTCGTCGCCTCGACGGCGTCGACGCCCTCACCGTCGGACTGTGGGTCGCCTGCGCAGCGGTCGTTCTGCTCCCGATCGCGTCCATCGTCGCGCTTGCGGGCGATGGGCGGCAACTGAGCGTCCTGCTGCAGGGCGATGTGCTCGAGGCCGCGGGCAACAGCTTCGTCTCGGCCACGGCATCCGCTCTCGCCGCGGTCGTCGTGGGGACCGCTCTGGCGCTCCTGATCGATCGCACGGACCTCGCCGGACGGAACGTGCTCCGCCTTCTGGCGTTGACCCCGCTGCTCGTGCCCCCGTTCGTCGGCGCGATCGCGTGGCTGGGCATCGCCGGTCCCACCAGCCCGATCAATCTGTGGTGGCGCACGATGTTCGGCGCCCCGCTGTGGTCGATCTATGGGGCCGACGGCGTCATCCTGCTGTTGACAATCCACAGTTACCCGATTGCCATGCTCATCGTCTCGGCCGCGCTGCGGCGGGTGCCCAGCGACCTCGAACAGGCTGCCCGCATCGGCGGCGCGGGTCCGTTCCGCGCGCTCGGCGGCATCACTCTGCCGTTGCTGCGCCCAGCGCTGTTGTCGTCGTTCCTGCTCATCGCGGTCGGCAACCTCGCCGACTTCGGTATCCCCTCCCTCATCGGGCTCCCCGAGCGCTACGTGACACTGGCGACACTGGTCTATCGCTACCTGCAGTCGGGCACGGTCGACGAGCCGCTCGCCGTCGTCGCGACCATTGGCATCGTGCTGCTGGTCATCGCCGTGCTGGCGCTCGTCGTGAACGCGTTCGTCTCCCGCCGCGGGTGGGAGCTCGACTCCTCGGCCGCTGTCGTCGAGCGTGTGCCGCTCGGCCGCTCGCGTAATCCGGTCAGCGTCCTCGTCTGGGTGGTGGTGCTGCTCGTCACCGTGCTGCCGCTGCTCGCGCTCCTTCTGCAGAGCCTCTTGAAGGCGCCCGGGGTCGCCCTGACCTGGCAGAACCTCACGCTCGACCACCTCGCGAAGGCCCTCACCACGGCGACCGCGCTGGAGGGGGCGCGGAACTCCGCGATGCTCGCCGTCCTGGCCGCGCTCATCTGCGGCGCCCTGGGCCTGGGCATCGGTGTCGTCACCACGCGGGCGCGTAGCCGCCTGAGTCGGGGCCTCGGCGCGGTTGCGCTCGTGCCGCAGGCCGTGCCGGGCATCGTGATCGCTGTCGCGTGGCTCGTCCTCGCCCCCGCGCTCGGTCTGTTCAACACTCCATGGCTGATCCTCGTCGCCTACGTCACCTCGTTCACCGCGCTGGTTGTCCAGGCGGTCGCGGCCCCCCTCGGATCCACTCCGGACACGGCGGAGGAGGCGGCGCGCATCGCCGGGGCCGGGCGCCTGCGTGCCCTGCTCGACATCTCGTGCCGGATGGCACTTCCGGCGGCGATCGCGGGGGCCGTGGTGGTCGCCGTCACCGCCGCGCGCGAACTGACGCTGTCGGTGCTTCTGTTGTCGCCCGGGTCGCAGACCCTCGGTGTGGCCATCTTCAATTTCCAACAGGCCGGGGCCTTCAGCACCGCGTCGGCCTGGTCGCTCATCGTCGCCGTCCTGGGCATCGCCGTCATCGGCTTCGCCCTCCGTCGCGACGGAAAGTAGGTCACCATGGCATCCGTCGAACTCGAATCCGTCTCGCTCCGCTACCGCGGCGGCACGCTCGGACTGTCCGACGTCAACCTGCGGGTGGAGGACGGCGAGTTCCTCGCCCTCGTCGGCCCGTCGGGCTCAGGGAAGACGACGCTGTTACGGAGCATCGCGGGCTTCCTCGCGCCCACGTCGGGGCGCGTCCGCATCGGCGATGAGGTGGTCGCCGACGGCACCCGCGCCGTCCCGCCCGAGCGCCGCGGGCTCGGGATGGTGTTCCAGCAGCACGCGGTCTGGCCGCACTGGAACGTCGGCCGCAACATCGAGTACCCCCTGCGGCGGGCGGGTGTTACGCGGGGGGAGCGCCGCGCCCGCGTGGCTCACATGCTCGACCTGGTCGGTCTGGCCGGAGCCGAACGGCGTGACCCCGCCACCCTCTCGGGGGGGCAGCGCCAGCGCGTCGCGCTCGCCCGGGCGCTGGCCGCGCGGCCGCAGGTCCTTCTGCTCGACGAGGCGTTGTCGGCGCTCGACGAGCCCCTGCGCGATCGACTGCGGCTCGAGCTGCGTACGCTGACCCGCGATCTGGGCCTCACGGTGATCCACGTCACGCACGATCGGTCGGAGGCGCTCGCCCTCGCCGACCGCGTCGCCGTGCTAGATGCGGGCGTCATCCGTCAGATCGGCACGCCCGACGACCTGCTCACCCGCCCCATCTCGCCCTTCGTTGCGCACTTCGTCTCGGACGCCACCCTCGTCGTGGGCTCCGTCGACGAGGGGCGTTTCTCCGCACGAGAGCACCCGCTGTCGATCGCGTGTGACGACAGGTCCACGGGCTCGGCGCAGGCGGCGATCCTGCCCGCCGCCGTCGCCGTGACTGACGATGTCGACGGCGACGCAGTCGTGCGCTCGAGCCTGTTCACCCCCGAGGGCAGCGACCTCGTCATCGACTGGGCGGGGCTGTCGCTGCGCGCGCGAACACACGGGACGCGCCACACGGTCGGCCAGCGCGTCCGGGTCGACGTCTCGCGGGCTGTCGTGTACCCCGACGCGACGATGGTCACCCGCGAGCCGGTGGCGGCGCTGCGGTGACGCTCGCTCTCGTGCGCCACGGTCGCACGCCCTGGAACCACGAACGTCGCATGCAGGGGCGCTCCGACATCGCTCTCGATGAGCACGGGCGCCGGCAGGCCGACGCCGCCGGGCGCGAACTCGCGCGGCGCCCGTGGGAGCGCGTGGTCAGCTCGCCGCTCAGTCGCGCCGTGGAGTCGGCCGCTCTCATCGCCGCGCATCTACCCGGAGTTCCGGTATCCGTCGATTCTGACCTCATAGAGCGCGACTACGGAGCGGCTGAGGGGCTTACCGTCGCCGAGGCATACGAGCAGTGGCCATCACATGATTATCCAGGCGCAGAATCTGAGTCAGAGGTGGCGTCGCGCGCGGTCGGCGCCTTGGGCGCGCTGCTCGCGGCCTCCGACACGGTGGTAGTCGCGCACGGGACGTTGCTTCGTATTGGTGTTCAGTCGCTGACGGGGGCCACGTGTAGCCGCATACTCAACGGGGAGGTGCTGCTCTTGCATCAAAACCCAGCTGGAACCATAACCGTGACGCGACGCTGACCAGCTAACGCTCAGGACCTTCGAATGCTAAGCACGGACTGCCGGGGTTCACGCGATCGCTGCGGCAGGAGATGTGGTGTTGCGCGAGGTCTCACTGTCGAGCTGACACGAAGATTACTGCGAGCCCCCCTGATCGAGGACTGTAGCCGATCACGGCGAGTCCGAGCACAGCTTTGCCGCTGCGCTAGTACTCGCCGCCACCGTGTTAGCGGGATGCGGCGTACGGCAATGTACCGATGACGATGAAAGCAGCGAGGAGAGCATAGGCGCTTGCTTGCAGTGCCGTGTCCTGCGACCAGGTCACTCATGTGCGCCGAAGGCGGCGAGCTTGCGCTGCCCAGACCGGCGCCCCTGGAATGTCCCTCAGAACCGCTATACACATCGCTGAGGTCTGTGATTGATCCGGGTTCACTCGCTGGCGCTGTGCGATACGCGCACCAGGTGTCTGGAGTTCCTGTTCTGATCACGGAGCATGGGATTCAAACTGCCGATGATTCGCAACGCGCGGATTTCATTCCGGAGGCTCTGACGCGGCTCGGCGAGGAGATTGCATCAGGCACCCCTGTGCTGGGCTACTGCCATTGGACGCTGATGGACAACTTCGAGTGGATTTTCGGCTATACGCCGAAGCTAGGTCTTTTTTCCGTTGACCGCCAAACTCTTGAGCGGTCAGCGAAACCTAGCGCAGCGGCTTTTGCAGCGTCCGTCGCAGCGGCACGGGGACTTTCCATTCAGGCGTGATCACTGTGACGGGTCCCTCTAATCGCGGGGCTATCAAGGTCGGTCGCGACACTTAGCAGGGCGACGGAGCGTCACCTCGATCGCACGGCAAGCAGGGGAACCCGGCCCACCAGACGTACGTCACCGCGGTCAGCAGTGCGCTACCGAGCGCGAGGATCCACCACGGGAAGATAGGGATCGGCGGTGGGCGCCGGCGCCACCGATCTCCGACTGGGGTGGGCATCACCCGCTCGCCCGTGACCAGGATGCGGTGGCTGGTGACGCCGAGGGGCGTGCAGGCGACGAGGGTCACGAGGTCGCGGTCGATCGTAGGGACGAGCGCCTCCGTGTCTGTGGCTGCTGTACCCGTCGCCGCCGCCGTCGTGGTCGTGGCCGTGCTTGTGCGTGTGAGCGCGGGTGCCGCTGGTCATGCGGGAGCCTGTTTGGAGTGGTGGTGCGGCGGCAGGCCGAGCATATGCTCGGCCTGCTTCGCCGCATCGTTGACCAGCTCTGAGGCGTGCTCGTCCGTCAGTCGGTAGTACACCGTGGTCCCCTCGCGGCGAGTGGACACCATCCGTGCCATGCGCAGCTTGGCAAGGTGCTGCAAAACCCCGGCCGGGCTCTTGTCGACCTTCTCCGCAAGGTGGTCACGCTCAGCTCGCCAGTGTTACTTAAAGCGAGAATGATCCGCACCCGCGTCACGTCCGCGAACACTTCGATCGCCGGGTTGGTCCGCTCCGGCGGTTGCGTGTATCAGTGGTGAAGATGGTGCACGACGGCGTGGCCCTTGCCTCGGCTGATCAACCAGCGATTGACCGGCGTCGTGACCACGAACGCCAGAACGAGAGCGGCGACGAGCGAACCCCAGAACAGGCCGCTAGTGATCCCGGCGTCCATCGCGCCGGGGATGACAAGCATCACCGTGTTGTCGATGACCTCCATGACGGCGATCGAGACGGTGTCAGCGGCGAGGGCGATCCCGATCGCAGCACGCCAGGACACCCCGACTCGCAGCACGCCGCGCATCGTCAGCGCGTAGCCAAACAGGAATGCCAAGGCGATGGAGAGCACGACAGTGCCCGCGTTGTGGAGACCGAGGCTTGTGCCGATCACCATGCCTAAGACTTCCCCGATCGCACATCCGGTTAGGCAGTGCAGGGTGGCGGTCGCCGCCATCCGCCACGAGGTGACGTCCGCAGTGGTGTCGTTGTTGTGGTCAAGAGCGTGCTCGATCATCGGTACCCCTCAGGGTCGGTCACGAAGTTCAACATACCCCCCGGAGGTATATTCCCGACTCGTCCACGGTGGCGCTGAGCGGACGTCGGCGAAGCGGGCAATTGCCCGCGCGCCGTCGGCGGAGCCACATTCCGGCTTCGTGTCCTCGGTCTCAGGGCCACGAGAGTGTTTGCAGGCGACCGTCTCGAAAGGGATCCTGCACCGGGCGTTCGACGCGCGAACGGGGACCGCCCCAGTTCCTGTGTGGAGATGTCCCGGCAGGCCCGTCCGGCGAGCTGTCCCGAAAGAGGAGCCGCACTCGGAACGCTGCGAGGGTGCGCCAGTGGTGCAAAACCGATCGGTTTTGCACCACAGGACCGGGGACAGGGTTGAGCTCAGCGGGTACCCTCGGGGTGTGGGTGTGCAGACGCGATGTGGCTAGCCGCGGGACTTAGCTTCACGGCCGGCGCGCTGGCGGTTATCTCGCCCTGCACCCTCCCGGTCCTGCCCGGCATCGTCGGTGCACTCACCGATGGAATGCGTGAAGGACTGACTTACCGCAGCATTGCGAAGATCATTCTGTTCGCGCTCGGCGCGGCAGCGGCGTTGATCGGAAGCATCGCAGTGCTGTTGGTTGCGGGAGTCTACGTCAACCTGTTCGCGCCGCCTGTGTCAATCGTCATTGGCGCCTTGTTCATCGCTCTGGCGCTCTCTGCCGTAGGCGTCATCCGAATCCCTACGTCGTTCCCTCATCTTTCGACCTCACTGGGCTGGCTGCACCCGCCGGTGCTCGGTTTCTTCCTCGCGCTGATCTGGGTGCCATGCGTCGGCCCGTCGCTCGGAATGGCTCTCTCGCTTGGCTCCAACGCGAGCACGGTCGGGCACGGAATCATCCTGGCGCTGTGCTACTTCCTTGGCCTCGCAGTACCCATTTTTGCCTTCGGCGTATTCGCCGTGCGATTCAGTCGCGGCAAACGCTGGGCGGCCGCAGCCGGTCGAGTGCTGCAATACATCACGGCCGGGGCGCTAGCGCTGATTGGCCTGCTCCTGATCAGCGGAGTGTGGGACCGCTTCTCCGCATGGATTGTCAGCATCACCCCCTCGTTTCTGTCCACCTTCTGACGACACGTCAGTAACGGGACGGTGGATGCAAAACCGATCGCTTTCGCACCGCTCTCGGTGGAGCCGACCACGGCCCCTCCACCCGCGCGAGCGCCGTCAACACCGCATCAACCGCGCTAGGAGCTGCGGCGGCGATCCTGGTCGGGGGTGCTGGTGGCGTACACCGGTGACCCCACGCACCTCGCGTTCTGGATCCTGCTCGACTTCGCCCGGCTGCGGGTGGCTGACGCGCTGGCACCCGATTGCACCCGGCTGTCCTGAGGCGACCCCGCAAGACCTTTGGTTGCAATAAGCCTTGATTGTTTATACGTTGAGCGCAAGCTCCACTTAGTACCGCGATCCGCCCGCTTGGCCATACCGATACTCAGGAAGCAACCGTGCGCAGCATTCTTCACAAGATCCGCAACCGGCGGCACAAGCCCCTGCCGCCAGATCCTTTCGAAGGATCGAAGTCGTCCGCCGAAGGCGTGCTCTCTGACGAGACACAGGGTGGCGATCCTCTTAGGAAGCTGCCGTCGCCGCCATCGGCCGGAACGTTCTGGATTTAGCCCCGCGAAGCGGTATTTCGATGTCCCTTTGGGGCGGTAATTGGTGACCAATCTTTCAGATGGAGGGCATGTGAAGCGAAGACTGATTGTTGTCGCTGCGATAAGCGCAGCGCTAGTGATGACCGTTGCTGCACCAGCATTTGCGGCAACGTATCAGTACGCGAATACCGTGTCGAAGACCGCGTACAACCCAGTCACCAGTGTTCAGGCGACGCACACAGGCGGAAGAGCAGACATTCTGGTCAATTCGGATGCGTATTGGCAGCACATCCGAACCATCTAAGGTTCAGCGATCGTCTACCAGGCCTCAGGAGTAGCAACCGGCTCGTCCGTTAGCATGACGCACCCCTCCGTTACCGTGAGCCGCAGCCAGTGCTACTGGAGAGCCACCACCGGAGACAATGGGCCTCAGTACATCAGCTGCTGGCGGTACACGCCATGAGGCGCCGGATCGCATGGATAACAGCGGCCGCGGTTGCCGCCGTAATTGCTGTGCCGACAGCAGCTGCGGCTTACACCGAAACGATGTTCGCGAACAATGTCAGCGTCCCGCCCAACGGCTCAGTAACTAGCGTCACGAGCTCGCACGTAGGCGGTAAGGGCTTCGTTCGTTCAGGCGGCTGGGGTGGTATCCGGGTAAGCATGCTGCAAGGGTCCGGAACAATCGCATCTGCGACGGGCAGCAACGCAACATACGTTTCCCTCGGTCCTTTTGGGAGTTCATATGCAAACAGCCGCATTCAATGCAAGTGGGAAGTTTCGGGCCCGGGTCTGCTGTACGGATAGGTGACAGGGGTTAGTCAGGCCGCGAGGGCCAGGGTCTTGGTCATCATTGTCTCGAACTCGACCGGGGTCAAACGGCCGAGACGGTCTTGCCGACGGCGTCGGTGGTAG
>Ga0308171_1004310_pt1 | contig 11878 bp, 8 predicted proteins | sample PhyGR1_FD_202135 | JGI IMG/M metagenome (GOLD analysis project Ga0308171, IMG submission 202135) | Phyllosphere microbial communities from UC Gill Tract Community Farm, Albany, California, United States - DLSLSG.R1 | ecosystem: Host-associated > Plants > Phyllosphere > Unclassified | place: USA... | reverse complement strand
CTGCGGCTCCTGCGGCAGGTAGCCAATCTTGATGCCTGGCTGCGGACGCGCTTCCCCTTCGATATCTTTATCGATGCCGGCCATGATGCGCAGCAGGGTCGATTTACCCGCGCCATTCAGGCCGAGTACGCCGATTTTGGCGCCGGGGAAGAAGCTGAGCGAGATGTTCTTCAGGATATGTCGCTTCGGCGGAACCACTTTGCCGACGCGATGCATGCTATAGACGAATTGAGCCACGTTGGTTTGAGCCTCTGGGTCTGTTGGTCGTTGGAATGATGTCGAAGTTTAGCCTTTTTCACCCCTTAATCCCAGCCGGGGGGCGGCGAATATTCGCGGGCCGGGGGCGGTCAGGCATAAGACGCTGATTTGTCCGGCTCACCGGAGAACCATACGAAAAGGCGGGCAGAGAGCGACTGGCCTCCGGCCTCAGGGCAGACGCAGGGGAATAGCCTGCTGCGTCAGCCAGGTCTGCAGCGCCTGATCAGGGGCACTGTCGCTGACCAGCAGATCGAAGCGATGCAGGTCACCGATGCGGGCGGGCAGCACTTTGCCATATTTGCTGCTGTCCGCCACCAGCACCGACTGCCGGGCGCGCAGCATGGCGTGATGTTTCATCGTCAGCTCGTTAGTGTTGTAGCAGGTTGCGCCCTGATCTTTGTCGATCCCGGCCGCAGAGATAAAGGCGAGCGTCGGGCAGAGATCGTCGAGAAGGGTGTGCACACCCACCGGCGTAAAGAGCGCATTATCGGCATGAAACTCCCCGCCGCTCAGGATCACGTGACAGGCCGGTTTCTCTTTCAGAGCCAGAAACGTGTTCATGGCGCAGCAGATGGCGGTAAAAGAGAGCGTGTCGGGGAGGGCATCGATGATATAGGGCAGGGTGGTGCCACAGTCAAAAAAGATCGTGTCGTTCTCGTTGATCAGGCTGGCGGCCACCTGAGCCAGCCGCTGCTTTCTGGCGGCGTTCTGCCCGTGCTGGTCGCTGACAAAATAGTGACCAGCATGACTTCTGGGATCGCTGACGATATAGCCGCCCAGCAGCACTACGCTGGAGCCCGGCTCGGTCAGATCGCGGCGGACCGTCATCTCGGAGACACCCAGTAGCTGAGCCGCATCTTTAAGATGCAGTTTGTCGGTGCGTTTGAGCGCCTGCGTCAGTTTCTGGATGCGTTCATCGCGCCGGGTTTCCATGGTCATCTCTCTGTTCCCTATCCTGCAGTGCGGAGGAAGGACGCCGGAATCGGCGTCGATACGCGACAAACCTCACAGATTTGAATGAGTTGCGTCTCATCCGCCAGGCTGGCACTCAATCTTACCCGCAATCCGTGAGGGCCGCAAACCTCTGGCGCGCGGGGGCGTCGCGCCACCGCTCAGTGGAGACCGGCTTACTGTAAGCCGGGCGTTAAATCGCCACCAGGCCGCGCACGCCTTCTGCCTCCATGGCGTCGCCGCGGCCTCGCTGCACAATTTCACCGCGGGACATCACCAGATAGCTGTCCGCCAGTTCGGCCGCGAAATCATAAAACTGCTCAACCAGCAGGATCGCCATATCGCCTCGCTGCGCCAGCTGGCGGATCACCGCGCCGATCTCTTTGATCACCGACGGCTGGATCCCTTCGGTCGGCTCATCCAGGATCAGCAGCTGCGGCCGACAGGCCAGCGCCCGGCCGATCGCCAGCTGCTGCTGCTGGCCGCCAGAGAGGTCGCCGCCCCGGCGTGACTTCATCGCCTGCAGCACCGGAAAGAGCTGATAGATCTCCTCCGGGACGGCCCGTGCCTCTGCCGCCGGAAAGCGTGACAGGCCCATCAGCAGATTCTCCTCCACCGTCAGGCGCGGAAAAATTTCCCGCCCCTGCGGCACATACGCGATGCCAGCCTGCACCCGCTGATGCGGTTTGCGGCCATTCATCCGCTGCTGCTGCCAGTGAATCTCCCCCGACTTCGCCGGGATCAGGCCCATCAGGCACTTCAGCAGCGTGGTTTTTCCCACGCCGTTGCGCCCCAGCAGGCAGGTGATTTCGCCAATCCTGACCTCAAACGAGAGGCCGCGCAGGATGTGACTGCCGCCATAATATTGATTCAGTTCAGTAACCTGTAACATCTCAGCGCCCCAGATAAACGTCGATAACCTGCTCGTTGGCCTGCACCTCGCGCAGCGATCCCTCCGCCAGCACCTGTCCCTGATGCAGCACCGTAACGTGGTCGGCGATGGTCTCCACAAAGCCCATGTCGTGCTCCACCACCATCAGCGAATGTTTCCCCGCCAGGCTGCGAAACAGCTCGGCGGTGTAGGCCGTTTCCGCATCGGTCATGCCCGCCGCCGGTTCATCCAGCAGCAGCAGATGCGGCTCCTGCACCAGCAGCATGCCAATCTCCAGAAACTGCTTCTGGCCGTGCGACAGCAGACCCGCCCGGCGCTGGCGCTCGCCGCCCAGCCGCAGCAGCTTCAGCACCTCATCAATCCGGTCCCGCTGCTCGCTGTTGAGGCGGGCGCGCAGGCAGGCCCAGACCGACTTGTCGGCCCTGAGGGCGATCTCAAGATTCTCGAACACGGTCAGCGCTTCAAAAACGGTGGGTTTCTGGAACTTACGGCCAATCCCGGCGCGGGCGATCGCCACCGGAGACAGACGGGTCAGATCGCTGTCCTGGTCGTAGATCACCCGGCCCGCATCCGGCCGGGTTTTGCCGGTAATCACATCCATCAGCGTGGTTTTGCCCGCGCCGTTGGGGCCGATCACGCAGCGCAGCTCACCGACGCCGATCTGCAGCGAGAGATCGGTCAGCGCCCGGAAGCCCTCAAAGGAGACGCTGATCTTATCGAGCTGCAGCACCGGATCGCGCTGCACCCGGTGGCGATCCGCTAACTGGGGTTGGGTAAACAGGGCATCACTCATTTTTTTCTCCGGCGCAGCAGGCCAATCACGCCGTGCGGCAGAAACAGCGTGACCAGGATAAACATCAGGCCCAGGAAAAAGAGCCAGTATTCCGGGAAGGCGACGGTAAAGACGCTGCGCGCGCCGTTAACGATCGCTGCGCCCAGCAGCGGGCCAATCAGCGTGCCGCGTCCGCCCAGCGCGACCCAGATCGCCGCTTCGATCGAGTTGGCGGGGGACATCTCGCCAGGGTTGATGATGCCGACCTGCGGCACATAGAGCGCCCCGGCCAGACCGCACAGCACCGCGGAGAGCGTCCAGACAAAGAGCTTGAAGCCGCGCGGATCGTAACCGCAGAAGGTCAGGCGGTTCTCCGCATCCCGCACGGCGGTCAGCACCCGGCCAAATTTGCTGCGCGCCAGGGCGAAGCCGATCGCCAGGCTCAGCAGCAGCAGCAGCACCGTGGCGACAAACAGCCCGACACGGGTCGGGGTCGCCGTGACCGAAAAGCCGAGCAGGGTGGTGAAGCCGGTAAAGCCATTGTTGCCGCAAAAACCGGTTTCGTTACGGAAGAAGAGCAGCATCCCCGCGTAGGTCAGCGCCTGCGTCATAATCGAAAAGTAGACGCCTTTGATTTTTGAGCGAAAGGCGAAGAAGCCAAACAGCAGCGCCAGCAGGCCCGGCACCAGCATGCTGAGACAGAGCGCCCACGCAAAGGAGTCGGTGCCGGCCCAGAACCAGGGCAGCTCACGCCAGGAGAGAAAGGACATAAAGGCGGGCAGGCCTTCCCCGGCGGCCTGCCGCATCAGGTACATGCCCATGGCGTAGCCGCCCAGGGCAAAAAAGAGGCCGTGGCCCAGCGACAGCAGGCCGGCGTAGCCCCACACCAGATCCAGCGCCACGGCGACCACCGCATAGCAGAGGATTTTGCCGACCAGCGTCAGGGTGTAGGTGGAGATCGCCAGCGGATGTGTAGCGGGCAGCAGCGCCAGAAACGGCATCACCAGCAGCGCCAGGGTGATGACCAGGCCAAGGGTAAAGGTCAGGCGTGGGGCGGTGCGCGCCACGCGAAGCGTGATAGGTTGCGTCATCAGTCAGTCACCCTTCCTTTCACCGCAAACAGCCCCTGCGGACGTTTCTGAATAAACAGTACGATGAGCACCAGAATCAGGATTTTGCCCAGGACCGCGCCAATCTGCGGTTCCAGCACTTTGTTCAGAATGCCCAGACTGAAGGCGGCGACCACGGTGCCCGCCAGCTGGCCGACGCCACCCAGCACCACCACCAGAAACGAGTCGATGATATAGCCCTGACCCAGTTCCGGGCCGACGTTGCCCAGCTGCGATAGCGCCACGCCGCCCAGCCCGGCAATGCCGGAGCCGAGTCCGAACGCCAGCATATCGACGCGGCCGGTCGGCACGCCACAGCACTCCGCCATGGCGCGATTCTGCGTCACGGCGCGCACGTTCATGCCCAGGCGGGTGCGGTTCAGCAGCAGCCAGGTGAGCGCCAGCACAAATACCACGAACAGGATCACCGCGATGCGGTTCCACGGCAGCACCAGATTAGGCAGCACCTGTAATCCTCCTGACAGCCACGATGGATTCGCCACCTCCAGGTTCTGCGCCCCGAACAGCACCCGCACCAGCTGAATCAGCATCAGGCTGATCCCCCAGGTGGCGAGCAGCGTCTCCAGGGGGCGACCGTAGAGATGGCGGATCACCATGCGCTCCAGCGCCATACCGATGGCGGCGGTGACCAGGAAGGCGACCGGCAGCGCCAGCAGCGGATACCAGGCCAGGTAGTGCGGCGCAAACTGCTGAAACAGGCTCTGCACCCACCAGGTGGCGTACGCGCCGAGCATCAGCATTTCACCGTGTGCCATATTGATCACGCCCAGCAGGCCATAGGTGATCGCCAGACCCAGCGCCGCCAGCAGCAGGATCGATCCCAGCGACAGGCCACTGAAGGCCTGGCCCAGCAGATCGCCCCACCGCAGCCGCTGCTGAATCTGTTGCAGGCTATCCGCCGCCGCGGCCCGCACCGTGGCATCCGGTTCATTCGCGGGCTGCGTCAGGCGCTGCAGGCTGGCCTGGGTGTCAGGATCGCTGGACTCGCCCAGCAGATTGACCGCACGCAGGCGCACCATCGGATTGCTGTCCGCCAGTTGCAGGTTAGCCAGCGCCAGCGCTAAGGCGGCATGAACCCGGCTATCCTGCTCGGCGGCGAGGCGCTGCGTCAGCAGCGGCAGCTGGTCGGCCACCCCCCCATTCTGCAGCTGCTGCGCGGCGCGCAGGCGCAGCGCGGCATCACGGCTCACCAGCTGGTGGGCGGCCAGCGCATTGTTGACCAGCACGCGCAGCCGGTTGTTCATAAAGAGTTTTTTCAGGTTGCCGGCGGGCCGGGCCGCACCCTCCAGCGGTCTCAGCTGTGTACCCTGCTGGCTGAAGGGCTGTTTGTTCTGGTCGATGACGACCGTTTCGGCGTGCAGCGCCTCCAGCAGCGGCAGGCGCTGGCTGTCCGGCGCGGCGGCCCATTGCTGCAGCAGGGTGGCCTGCTGGCTGCGGCTGGCGGCGGCAAAATCAGCCGCCGGTCCGGCGCTGGCCAGCAGCGGCATCAGCAGCAGCAGGCTGAATAGGCAGCGGCATAGAGTCATAAAGAGAGCCTCGTCAGGGGGAGGCAGCACGGCGGATTAAACGGCCGTGCTGCCGCTTCGCAGCGATTGACGCTGCCTGTCTGCCGCGCGCTTACTGCGCGGTTTTTACCGGGTAATCGGGCTTTTTGTCGTTACCGGCAATGTACGGGCTCCACGGCTGCGCGCGCACCGGCTTGTCGGTCTGCCACACCACGCTGAACTGGCCGTTCTCTTCCACTTCGCCAATCATCACGGGCTTGTGCAGATGGTGATTGGTTTTGTCCATGGTCAGAGTAAAGCCATCCGGTGCGTTAAAGGTCTGACCGGCCATCGCGGCCCGCACTTTGTCGACGTCGGTGGTGCCCGCTTTTTCCACCGCCTGGGCCCACATATGGATGCCCACATAGGTCGCTTCCATCGGGTCGTTGGTGACCACGGTAGCGGCGTTCGGCAGGTTGTGCGCTTTGGCGTAGGCGCGGTAGTCCGCGACAAACTTCGCGTTGGTCGGGTTGTCGATCGACTCGAAGTAGTTCCAGGCGGCTAACTGACCGACCAGCGGTTTGGTATCAATGCCGCGCAGCTCCTCTTCACCCACCGAGAAGGCGACCACCGGAATGTCGGTGGCTTTGATCCCCTGGTTGGCCAGCTCTTTGTAGAACGGCACGTTGGAGTCGCCGTTGATGGTCGAGACCACCGCGGTTTTACCGCCAGCCGCAAACTTTTTGATATTCGACACGATGGTCTGGTAGTCGCTGTAACCAAACGGCGTATAGACCTCTTCGATATCCTTGTCCGCCACGCCTTTGCTATGCAGGAAGGCGCGCAGGATCTTGTTGGTGGTGCGTGGATAGACATAGTCGGTGCCCAGCAGGAAGAAGCGTTTAGCACTACCGCCATCTTCGCTCATCAGATATTCCACCGCCGGTATCGCCTGCTGGTTTGGCGCCGCACCGGTGTAGAAGACGTTAGGCGACATCTCTTCGCCTTCATACTGCACCGGATAGAACAGCAGGCCGTTCAGCTCTTCAAATACCGGCAGCACCGATTTGCGTGACACTGAGGTCCAGCAGCCAAACACCACCGCCGCTTTGTCCTGCGTCAGCAGCTGCCGCGCCTTCTCGGCAAACAGCGGCCAGTTAGAGGCGGGGTCGACCACCACCGGCTCCAGCTTTTTCCCCAGCACACCCCCTTTGGCATTGATCTCATCAATGGTCATCAGCGCCACATCTTTCAGCGGCGTTTCAGAAATCGCCATGGTGCCGGAGAGGGAATGCATGATCCCCACTTTGATGGTGTCAGCCGCCTGCGCACTCCAGGCAAATCCCATGCTGACAACGGTGGCGGAGAGCGCAAAAGCTTTGATCAACGAACGTCTTTTCATCATCTGAACCCCTGAGTGGTTGTTGTGTTATTCGATGGTCTGGAGCCGGGCCTGCTGCAGGCGATGCAACGTGATCTTCCTGACTTCCGCCTTGCTGACGGCGATATGGTCGGTCAGCATGCGTTGCGCGTCGGTGGTCTGTTGCTGAAAAATCGCCTGTAAAATCTCTGCATGTTCCTGATAGGTCGCGCAGATACGGTCGTCGCGGGTGAAGTCGAGCCGACGGATAATGCGGATCTTCTCCGTGAGTTCGGCATGGATGCGGGCCATCTCCGGGTTGCCCGCCGCGGCCACCAGCGTCATGTGAAACGCCTCATCGTGCTGCGAAACCACCAGCCCCTCGGTGAGCGCCTCTGCCTCACACCAGAACTGGTTCAGCTCCGCTAACAGGGCCGCACACTGCGGGGCGGGCAGGGCGCAGAGGCGTTTTACCGCCTCGCACTCCAGCACGGTGCGCAGGTCATAGAGCGATTCAAACCAGGCGAAATCGAAGTTTCGGATCTGCCAGCCGCTGCGGAACCACACTTCCACAAAACCTTCGCGCTCCAGTCGGAACAGCGCCTGACGCACCGGTGTGCGGCTTACCGCCAGCCGTCCGGCGATTTCGCTTTCACTGAAGCGGTCACCCGGCATCAGGCGAAAGGCGAAGATATCGGCCTTGAGCGCCTGATAGACCCGCTCTGCCAGCGCCTCCGGGCGCGCTTTCGGGGATTGAGGTTGCCTTGTCATTGCGGCTCCTTATTCCAGCCACAGCAGGTTATCGCCCGGGCTGACCGGGCGGCCCGCCTGGCAGGCGATACGCGTGACCCGACCGGCCTGCGGGGCGACAATCGCCAGCTCCATCTTCATCGCTTCCACGATGATCAGGGTCTGACCGGCGCTGACCGCGTCGCCCGGCTGCACCAGCACTTTCCAGATGTTGCCGTTGAGGTCAGCCTGCACCGCCACGCCGTGCTCCTGCTCCTCACTGGCGCTGGCCAGCGCCTCCTCAGCCTGCGGCGCGCTCTGCTCTTCCTGCGCCCAGAGCTGCACCTCCTGTTCAAACGCGGCGGCCTGGCGCTGGCGAAACGCCGCGATCTCAGCGGCGTGATCGGTGAGGAACTGCTGGTGGGCGGCAAAATCGAACTGCGTCTCTTCGATGCGCAGGCTGCCACGACCTTCGCGAAAATCTTCGCGCAGCCGGGTCAGCTCCTCTTCACTGACGGGATAAAAGCGCACCTGATCGAAGAAGCGCAGCAGCCACGGCGCGTCGGGCGCGAACTGCGGATTTTTCAGGAAGGTGTTCCAGATCGGCAGCGTCCGGCCTACCAGCTGATAGCCGCCAGGCGAGTCCATACCGTAGATACACATGTACATGCCGCCGATGCCGACGGTGCCTTCGGCGGTAAAGGTGCGCGCCGGACTGTATTTGGAACTCAGCAGACGATGGCGTGGATCGACCGGCACAGCGCAGGGCGCGCCAAGATAGACGTCGCCCAGCCCCAGCACCAGATAGCTGGCGTCAAACAGGGTCGCGCGCACCTCCTCCCGGCTGCTTAAGCCATTAATACGCTGGATAAAGTCCACGTTGTTCGGCAGCCAGGGGGCGCTGGGGCGAACCGTCTCCTGGTAGCGGCTGACGGCGCCGAGTGTGGCGCTGTCTTCAAAGGCCATCGGCATCCACACCACGCGGGAGGGCACCTTCAGCGTGCTGACATCGCCCAGCGTCGCCTCCAGCGCCAGCAGCAGCGTCATCAAGGCGGACTGGCTGATGATGCAGCTGTCGTAGCGCACCTGCAGCGAGCGCACGCCCGGCGACAGCTCCTCGACGCCGGGTTCTGCCTGCGCCGTCAGCGCATTCATCAGCAGATGCACGCGCAGACGCAGCGCCAGATCCAGCACGTTGTCGCCATATTCAATCAGCACATATTTGTCGCCCGCCTGGCGATAGACCACTTTCGGGGTGGTGTCGGTGGCGTCGAGGGCGGCGAGAATCGTGGCGGAGCCGTGAGCGGTTTCAGCCAGTGACGGCACGGCAAAGGCCGGGGGATGTTCCGGGCGCAGCGTCTCAATCAGATGGCGCTGTGCGTTCTCCCGCGCCAGCGCCTCCTCCGCGCTGATCGGATGGAAGCGGATGGTGTCGCCGGGTTTGACCTGACCGACCTTCCACAGCTCAGCTCTGGCGATAGTCACCGGACAGACAAAGCCGCCGAGGCTCGGGCCGTCGTGCGTCAGGATCACCGGGAAGTCACCGGTGAAGTTGACCGCACCAATGGCATATTCACAGTCGTGAACGTTGGAGGGATGCAGGCCCGCCTCACCGCCGTTGGCGCGGGTCCAGGTCGGTTTCGGGCCGACCAGCCGCACGCCGAGGCGGTTAGAGTTGTAGTGCACCTGCCAGTCGCTGGCAAAAAACTCGTCGATGGCGGCCTGGGTGAAAAAGTCCGGTGCGCCGTGCGGACCGTAGAGCACACCAATACGCCATTCACTGCCGTAGTGCGGAATCAGCGACGCATCAAGCGGCTGCGGCGCGCCAGTCGGAGCCGGTGTGGTGCAGGCGGCGCGCGCAGGCTGTGAGATTGGCAGCATGTCGGCGACGCGCAGGGTACGTCCGGCGTGACCGCCAAACTGACCCAGCGAAAAGGTGCTACGGCTGCCCAGATATTCCGGCACGTCAAAGCCGTTGCGCACCGCCAGATAGCTGCGGCAGCCCTGGCGGGCGCGTCCCATCGTCAGCGTCTGTCCCGCTTTCACCGTCAGTGGCTGCCAGTAACTGACCGCTTCGCCATCAAGCTGCGCGTCACACGCTGCGCCGGTCAGCGCCACAATCGCGTCGCAGTGGAAGCGCAGGGTGGGGCCCTGCAGGGTGAACTCCAGCCCCGCCGCCGCCTCATGGTTTCCGACGATGCGGTTAGCCAGCCGGAACGCAAAGTCATCCATCGGGCCGGAAGGCGGCACCCCGATGTCCCAGTAGCCGAGGCGGCCGGGGTAGTCCTGAACCGAACTGAAGGTGCCGGGTTGCAGCACCTCCACCACGGTGGCGGCAGGCACCACGCTGTCGAGATAGCGCGTCCAGACGTTGCCGCTGCGAAACGCCTCGCTGGTGGTAATCTGGCGCAGATAGTCGAGGTTGGTGGCGATACCGTGCAGCTGGGTCGCATCCAGCGCGTGATGCAGTTTTTCCAGCGCCGCTTCACGGTTGTCGGCATGCACAATCAGCTTGGCGATCATCGGGTCATAAAAGCTGGAGACTTCGCTGCCGGTTTCGACGCCGCTGTCGACACGCACGCCGTCAGGAAAGCTGACCGCGGTTAACAGGCCAGGGCTGGGCTGGAAGTTTTTCAGGGGATCTTCCGCGTAAAGCCGCACCTCGATCGCCGCGCCCTGAGGCGGCTGCTGCAGGCGTGACCACTCCACCGGATCCCCCGCCGCCACCTGCAGCATGCACGCCACCAGGTCGAGGCCGGTGACGCATTCGGTGACCGGATGTTCAACCTGCAGGCGGGTGTTCACTTCAAGAAAATAGAACGCCTGCTGGCTGACGTCGTAGATGTACTCCACGGTGCCTGCGCTGCGGTAGTTCACCTGTTCGCCCAGCCGCACCGCTGAGGCGAGCAGGGCGTCGCGCGTCTCCTGCGAAAGGCCGGGCGCGGGCGTCTCTTCCACCACCTTTTGATTGCGGCGCTGCAGGGAGCAGTCGCGTTCACCCAGTGCGACGACGGTGCCGTTACCGTCACCAAAAATCTGCACCTCAATATGGCGGGCGCGATCGATGCAGCGCTCCAGAAACACGCCTGCATCACTGAAGAACTGCTCACCAAGGCGGCGCACGCTCTCCCAGGCGCTGGCGAGCGCGTCGGCGTCGGCGCAGCGCGTCAGGCCAATGCCACCCCCGCCTGCGGTGCTTTTCAGCATCACCGGGTAGCCAATCTCGTCGGCAGCCTGAATCGCCTCCTCCAGCGAGGCGAGCAGCGGAGTGCCTGGCGTCATCGGTACGCCTGCACTGGCCGCCAGCTCACGCGCGCGGTGCTTCAGGCCGAACTCGCCAATCTGCTGCGCGGTCGGGCCGACAAAGGCGATGCCCGCCGCCTCACAGGCTTCGGCAAAGGCCTGGCTTTCCGACAGAAATCCGTAGCCCGGCCAGATCGCCTGCGCGCCGCTCTGCTGCGCCGCCGCCAGAATTTTGTCGATGCGCAGGTAGGAGTCACTGGCTTTGTCGCCGCCGAGGGCGATCGCGCTGTCCGCCTGCTTAACGTGCTGCGCATTGCGATCCGCGTCAGAGTAGACCGCGACACTTTTGACGCCCAGGCGCTTCAGGGTGCGAATGGCGCGACAGGCAATCTCGCCCCGGTTAGCAATCAGTACGGTGGTGAACATGATCAGTGACTCCCCTGTGAGGTCAGCCAGTTACGCCAGCCGCCCGATTCGGTGATTTCCAGCGCGCTGTTCAGCGCAGCGCCTTCGCAGATAAAGCCTTTCACGATCCGCCCATCCGCCAGCGTCAGGCTGCCGATACCCAGCGGGGCGGGGATCTCCGCCACAAATTCGCCGAAGCGTGCCAGCGGAATGTCCCACAGCTCCACGGTGATGGCGGCACCCTGTTCGTCCCGCATCAGGCCGGGCTTTTTAATCGCCCCGTCCAGCAGGGCGAACAGGCGGTAGTGAGGGGCGGTCCGGGTCTCTTCGACCAGAACGGCCTGGCGTTCGGTGAGCTGAAAATTCAGCGGCATGCCGGTGAGGTGTGCGCCCACCACCGCCAGCCGGACATGATCGGGGGAGACGGGGAGAGAGACGGGCGGCGGGCAGGGCAGGCCGGTCGCCCCCAGCGGCAGCGACAGCTGGCGCTGCCAGCGGATGCCAAATTCAGCCAGCGCCCGGTCGTGCCAGGCGGGTGCAATCAGCGTGATACCCGCCGGAAGATCGTCATTGCGGAACGGCGCGGGCAGCGCCAGCGCGGCGAGATCAGCGAGGTTGGTAAAGTTGGTGTAGGTGCCAAACTGTGAGTTGTAG
>Ga0308171_1004309_pt1 | contig 11878 bp, 13 predicted proteins | sample PhyGR1_FD_202135 | JGI IMG/M metagenome (GOLD analysis project Ga0308171, IMG submission 202135) | Phyllosphere microbial communities from UC Gill Tract Community Farm, Albany, California, United States - DLSLSG.R1 | ecosystem: Host-associated > Plants > Phyllosphere > Unclassified | place: USA... | reverse complement strand
AAAAAGCTGCGTTTGAATACTTCCAGTTTTCAAAAGCTTGCGATATATTCTTGAGCGTTCTTCGAGGTGAAGAACGGGATGCAACATCAGTCGGGGCGTAGCGCAGTCCGGTAGCGCACTAGCATGGGGTGCTAGGGGTCGAGTGTTCGAATCACTCCGTCCCGACCATATTTTTCAATGACTTAGGCCAATGTTCACAGCATTGGCCTTTTCATGTGTGTGAGATTTGCGGGGCTACTCGATCACGCCTGCGACTCGCATCACCAAGTGTTTGGATTAGTAAGAAAGTCCGCTCGTCGAGCAAATAGCACTCTCTGTGCGCCGATCTTCTCTTACTTATTAAGCGCAGCCCCTGCGCCACTGACGGGAGAGAATGATGATCGACGACAACAACGGCCCTGAAGCGCCATATCCGGGACCAGACGAACAAACCCCTGATTCTGGCGAGGGTCATGATTCCGGCCTGGAGCAGGCTGATTCTGAGCCGAAGCAGGGTACCGACGAACGACCAGAGGACTGGAATCCGCCACCCGGCAATCCTGGCTCTGATCAGGACGCCCAGACGGGCCGAGATAATGGCGGCGCCAAGTAAGCCCGATCAATTGTAATGGTTCACGAGACCCGGCCATCGCGCCGGGTTTTTATTGCCGCCCAACCCTCTATCGCCATCCCCGGGCGCAGACGGTTATTTGGGCTTGGGTGGGCGAAGCTGAGCGGCGCCGGCGGCTGGACGCTTCGATCCAGGCGCCGGCAACAAGCATGTTCACTCTACGATGCAGATCCAGCGATGGTTGTATCGATAGGGTGCGCGGGTGAAATGGACGTCTGAGACCATTTTCATGCCTCGCTCTTGGAGCGCTTCGGTCAGTTGTACGAGTGTCTCTGCCTGGATAGTCATTGCTGTCACCTCGTCAGATTTACTGCGTTCATAATTCTTGACCGAGGGATCAGGCGGCTAATTCATTTTTTCTACAGTCATCATTGAAGTAGTGCGATCAAGAGCGCTGTGCTTCACTTCGTGTCCACTAACTTGCCCCATTCAAGTCCGAACCGCGCCAGGTACTTCCTCAAGCGATCGGCATCATTAGGCTGCGCCTTGGCCTGCCGGGAAATGCCGAACAGCTGTCGACCAGCATCCGACAGGCTGTCCGCCTGCCGGCATACCTCAATAACCGCCTTCAGCTGTAAGCGATCGAACAAGTCCATACTCTCGCTATCTCCCGGCAACTCGGTTGATACAGCAGTGGGTTGCGCCAACCCCCACGCATATCGCAATCGATCGATCTCATCGTCTACCTGCGCTTCATCGATGCGTCCGCTGTCGGCCAAAGTTGCCATCCGTGTAATCGACGCGGACAGTTCGCGAAAGTTGCCCAGCCAGGCTGCTGCAGGTGAGCTGGCGAAGGCCAGGTAGCGTCGGCGTGCTTCGAGATTGAAACGCGCGCGTTGCCCATGTTCGCGCGCGTGGCGTTCCAGTTCGAAATCGATGTTTGGCTCGATGTCCTCGCGGCGGCCGGCGAGGCCGGGGAGGTCGAATGTCCAGAGGTTGATCCTTGCGTACAGGTCCTCGCGAAAAAGGCCTTCGGCGACGCGGCTGCGCAGGTCGCGGTGGGTGCCGGCGATTATCAGAAAATCACTCTCGACTTCCTTGTCCGAGCCCAGCGGGAAGAAGCGTTTCTCTTCGATTGCCTTTAACAGCATCGCTTGTTCGTCTGCGCCGAGCTCGCCGATTTCATCGAGAAACAGCATGCCGCCGTTTGCGGCGCGCAGCAGGCCATCGCGAGCGTTTTGCGCGCCGGTGAAGGCGCCTTTGACGTGGCCGAACAAGGCCGACATCGCGCCGTCGCCACGCAAGGTTGCACAGTTGACTTCGACAAAGCGTCCCTGCATCTGATGGCGATTGCGTTTGAGTTCGTAGATGCGCCGCGCCAGGAAGGATTTGCCGGCGCCGGTCGGGCCGATCAGCAGCATGGGGGCTTTGGAGCGCAGCGCAACGCGCTCGATCTGTTCAATGGAGCGGTTGAAGGCCGGGTTGCGCGTGGCGATGCCGGACTTGAGAAATTCCAGGCCTTCGAGGCGTTTGCTGGCGAAACGTGAGGCAATGCGATCATAGCGCGACAGATCGAGATCGATCAGCGCGTGAGTGCCGCAGGCGGGCTCGTTTTCGTTCTTGCGCTTGGCGGGGGAGGTCTGAATCAGCCGGGCTGGCAGATAGCGCGCCTCGGTCAGCAGGAACCAGCAGATCTGTGCGACGTGGGTGCCGGTGGTGATGTGGACGAGGTAATCCTCGTGCTCGGTGTCAAAATTGTACGCAGTGGTGAAGTCGTGCAGGGCGCCGTACACCTCCTCGAAGTCCCAAGGGTTGCGCAGCGACATTGGATGCAGGCGCACTTCGGTGCTTGGAGAAATCTGCTGGATGTCCACTCGAATGCGCTCGGCGAGGCTGACGTCGCGCGCGTCGAGGCCGTGAATCAATTCAAGTCGGTGGATAGGGAGGTCTGTTTGTTGGCACAGGCCTACGCTTGGTCGCCAATAATTCCAACGGCTGGCACCTTTGCCGACACGATCCAGGGTGGCTCCGATAAATCCGATGGCGACCGTGCGTTTGTTGGGCATGCTTATCTCATAAGATAAATGACGATATGCAATGATAATTTTGCTGGTCTGATTTGTCTTCCATAGATTATCGAGCCTCGTCCAATCAGAGATAAAAGTTATTAAAATCAAAAACATAGCAGAAACAACCATGGCCGCATCCAAAGCTGGCACAGCGGCTGCAAAGCTGATGGAAACGAACATGGACACCAAGATATGAAAGACCAAACCTACCAGCTTCTCGAAGTCGCCAACGGCAAGCCCATCAAACTCTGGACCGAAGGCGTCCCGGTTGAAAACGAAGCCCGCGCACAGTTGATGAACACTGCGAAAATGCCCTTCATCTTCAAGCATCTGGCGGTGATGCCGGATGTGCACCTGGGCAAGGGGTCAACCATCGGCAGCGTTATTCCAACGGTCGGCGCGATCATTCCGGCGGCGGTGGGCGTCGACATCGGTTGTGGAATGATCGCTGCGCGTACATCGCTGATGGCTTCGGATCTGCCGGACAACCTCCAGGGACTGCGTAGCGCCATCGAGCAAGCGGTGCCACATGGCCGCAGTTCGAATCGTTTGCGGCGAGACAAAGGCGCCTGGGACGAGATTCCTCAGCAAGCCGATCAGGCCTGGGCGGGGTTGCAGCCGCGCTTCAAACTGATCACCGACAAGTATCCGAAACTGGCCAACACCAACAACCGTGGGCACTTGGGGACGCTCGGCAGTGGCAACCATTTCATCGAAGTGTGCCTGGACGAGGCCAATCGGGTGTGGTTCATGCTGCACAGCGGTTCGCGTGGCGTCGGCAACGCTATCGGCAACCTGTTCATCCAGATGGCCCAAGCCGATATGCGTCAGCACATTGCCAACCTGCCGGACCGTGACCTGGCCTATTTCGAAGAGGGCAGCCAGCATTTTGATGATTACGTGGAGGCGGTTGGCTGGGCGCAGGACTTCGCCAGACAGAACCGTGAACTGATGATGCGTGCGGTGGTTCAGGCCACGCGGCAGATCATCCGCAAGCCGTTCGAAGTGGCGCTGGAGGCGGTCAACTGCCACCACAATTACGTGCAGAAGGAACGGCATTTCGGTGAAGACGTGCTGATTACCCGCAAAGGCGCGGTGTCAGCGAAGAAGGGCGAGCTGGGGATTATTCCGGGCTCGATGGGCGCCAAGAGTTTCATTGTGCGCGGTCTGGGCAACGCAGAGTCGTTCAGTTCCTGCAGCCACGGCGCCGGCCGCACCATGAGCCGCACCAAGGCCAAGAATACCTTCACCGTCGCCGATCAGATCCGCGCCACTGCCCACGTGGAATGCCGCAAGGACGAAGCGGTGATTGACGAAATTCCGATGGCCTACAAGGACATCGACAAAGTCATGCACGCCCAGCGTGAGCTGGTGGAAGTGCTGCACACCCTGCGTCAGGTGGTGTGCGTCAAAGGATAAGGAGCTACAGCGCTGGCGAGAATTCTGCATCCGGCGCTGCCCCGGTTCATCGCGGCTGAGCTGAAGCGCGAATTATCAATATTGATCGTAACTCAGGAAGACCCACGACGGTTTAACGGTACCTCAGAGACACCGTCGGGCTATACGCGTAAGGATTTGCAATGAAAGAGATAATCGAACTGGACGGCGCCATCGGTGGCGGCCAGGTGTTGCGCAGTGCGTTGAGCTTGTCGATGGTGACAGGTCGGGCGTTTCGCATTAAACAGATTCGCGCCAGACGCAGTCGTCCGGGATTGCTGCGTCAGCATCTGACAGCCGTGATGGCGGCGGCCGAGGTTTGTGGTGCAGAGATATCTGGTGCGCATCTGGGGTCGCAAGGCCTGAGCTTCGAACCGGGCGAAATTCGCGGCGGCGACTTTCAGTTCGCTATCGGCACGGCCGGCAGCTGCACGCTGGTGCTGCAGACGTTGCTGCCAGCCTTGCTGCGGGCATCGAAGGCCAGTCGGGTGACGATCTCCGGTGGCACGCATAATCCGCTGGCGCCGCCGACGGATTTCCTGTCGCGCAGTTGGTTGCCGCTGCTGCGGCGCATGGGCGGCGATGTCGAGTTGGAGTTGCTGCGTCATGGTTTCGTACCGGCTGGCGGTGGCGAAATTGCGGTGAAGGTGCAGCCCTCGCGCCTCACGCGCCTGGACCTGTGTGAGCGCGGCGAGGCAGTCTCACGACGCGCATTGGCGCTGACCGCAGGTCTCGCACCCACTGTCGCTCAGCGAGAGCTGAGTCAGGTGGCCAAGCGTTTGAACTGGCCAGTGGAGGCGCTGCAACCTATGGCGCTTGACCCGGCACGCGGTCCGGGCAATGTGTTATTGCTGGAGTATGTTTTCGAGCATGTCACTGAGGTGTTCAGCGCATTTGGCCAAGTGTCGTTACGCGCCGAGAAGGTGGCCGATGCCGCAATCAATCAGGCCGTCGACTGGTTGTGCAGTAATGCTGCTGTCGCTGAGCATCTGGCCGATCAGTTGCTGTTGCCGATGGCGCTGGCCGGTGGCGGATCGTTCACCACGCCGCGCATGACTGATCATCTGCGCAGCAACATCGAAGTCATTCACCTGTTTTTGCCGGTCCGTATCGATTGCCGAGAGGAGGGCGGCGATCGCTTGCGGGTAGACGTTTTCCAAACCGATTAACAGCGGCCGGCAACCGGAAAGCAGTTGCACAACCTCATCGCAGGTGAGGCTAGCCTTCAGCCATTAGCACATCCGACCTAATTGCCCCCGGTCTGGCTCGACCTTGAAGTCCTTTCGCTTGGCAGGTTATTGCCAGTATTTCTCCGGTATGAAAATCAAAAAGGTCGATCTGCAATGAACTCATCAAGGACTATCCCGGTTCTCGCTTTATTCGCAACAATGGCGCTCGCAGTTACTGGATGCCAGACCGTCAAACCGGGAGAGAGTGATCTCAAGAATCGCGCACAGACCACCATCGGTAAACCCGTGATCAAGGTTTCAAATATCCGCAGCGACTTCAATACAACCTTCTACACCGCGCAAACCGAAAGTGGCGAATATACGTGCGAACTGCCGAGCGGCCCGATGGTTGCCCTGGGTTCCATGGGCATGGGACTGGGCGCTCAGTGCACCAAGCAATGACTAATCAATCTTTTCGAAGCTGAAATAAAAAGGCCAATGTCGATGACATTGGCCTTTTTCTTTAACCAATACTCGGCGCAGATCAGTTGGTTTTCGAGTTCAGCTTGCGCAGTTCTTCGTAGGTGGCCGATTGCACGAACCAGAAGCCAGAGACGATGCACCAGCCCAGGGTGCCGCCTACAAACATGCCGAGACCCGAAAGAAAGCTCTGGCTCATCATGAAGAGGGAAACGATCAGGATGACCGCCAGTGCGATGTAGAGAACGATGTTGTTGACGCCGATGACGAAATCTTTCATTTGCATTCCTTGGATGTATTTTCCTCTGGCCACCTTCTATGGTGGCCAGTGCGCGCATCATATTGATATCACCGTGGATTGCGCTAGTTCGGCGTCGGTATTTCGTTATGAATAGCAAAGTCCGTGGTTACTGAGCGGGTTTTTTCTCAAGATCTTCAGAGTCGCTCGACGTCGCCGCATCCTTCTCCGTCTCGTGCGGTTCTGAGCCCGCATTGGCGCCTGAAGACTCTTCACCTTTCTTGTTGGCCTTCTCATCATGGTCACTAGAGCTTTGTGCATGATTGACACCGGGCAGGGCGGTGGCGGGGGTGGCAGCGCCCGCTGTCGTTTCGGCTGCCCAAGCGTGGAGCGGGCCAATCAAGCACAGACTGAAAAACGACATTGCGAAGATTTTCTTGTTCATCACGTGGGCCTTCTACGCGGTGGTATGTACTGCTTTGGATAAGCCTGTCTGCCAAAGGTGCGCAGTACTGGACGAGCGGCGAAGCCTGATTGTATTCAGCCGGATCAAAAATCTCGCGACAGCAGGCAAATTGCTGGCCCCCATAGGTGTTTCGCACCGGCAAAATCGCCTTTTTTCAAAAGGTTAGGTTGGCTACATGCGCACGATTGTCATCACCGTTGTGACGCTCTCCCTGGCTTTGATCGCCTCGGGAGTGCAGGCAAAAGAGTTGAGCAAGGGCCATCGCTTTGCCTGCACCTGGGGCTCGGATATTGCTGCCGGTGCGCAGCGATCAAAACTGTCCGGGGTTTCGCTGTATGGCGCGCGCAAGCAATTGCAGGTTCGCCGATTCCAGCAACCCTGGATGCGCATGACAGCGATGGGGATTACCGAGCAGACCTACAACAGCAGTTCGAAGCTCAAACCGGCAGCGGTCAAGCAGACCTATTACGAACAATGCGTACGCCATGAGTTGGCTCGGCGCTGATGCCGGTTTCTCAGGACTGATTTACACAGCTCAGGAATCGCGAGAGCCCTTGGCCACTGCCGGCCCGGCAACCCGCGGCGCCGCTTTGGTCTGCATCAGTGCATCCAGAGCCTTGCGATAGCCCTGGCCGCCAAGCGCCATGCTGTTGTTGTGCGTCGCGCCGGGCACGAGCAGCAGGCGTTTGGGCTGCTCTGCGGCATTGAATAGCTGCTCGCTGAAGCGCGGCGGCACGAAGGCATCAGCCAGGCCATGCACCACCAGCAGTGGCATGTGAATGTCGGCGATCTTGTCGATGGAATCGAATTTCTGCGACAGGAGCCAACGCACAGGAAGCGAGGTGTTGGCCACGGCGGCAGCTACGTCGGCGAGAGAAGTGAAGGTAGATTCGATGACCAGACCGCGAACCGGCAGAGGTGTGTTGTTGCGCGCCGCGTTCTGTCCGAGCTCGGCCGCCAGATCAATCGCCACCGCACCGCCGAGAGAGTGGCCGTAGATCAGGCGCTTGTTCGGGTCCGGTTGCAGCAGCTGGAAGCGCTCCCAGGCCACGCGGGCATCTTCATAAACGCTGCTTTCGGATGGTAGATCACCCTTGCTTTGGCCGAACCCGCGATAATCGATGGCCAGCACCGAATAGCCCGCCGCGCGTAGTTGTTCTATGCGGAATAACTGTCCGGTGAGGTTCCAGCGCACGCCATGCAAATAAAGGATTGCCGGGGCATTGGCACGTTCCGCCGGCCACCACCAGGCATGGATGTTCTGCCCGGCCTTGAAACTCTTCGGTTGCAGATCGAGTTCCTGAACGCTGCCGGGCAGACCGCGATACCAGCCGGCGGTGCCCGGCTCGATGCGAAACAACAGTTTGCGCTCGGTGTGTTCCAGCACCGCACAACTCGTCGGCACGCCAATGATCAGCGCGGCCATCATGGCGAACGCCAGGCGGCGGCGTCGCAGACGGGTCAAGAAGGACAGGAACATTAATCGTTTCACCACAGCGCAGACAAAGAACGCTTTTTACCAGATGCCTCGGTCTGCGCGTGACTGTTTTTCGACCACCGTGCACGCCCAACGATTACAAGATGCTGCAATCGATCACGCCACCTGCAGCACAATCTTGCCGATATGATCGCCGCCCTCCATGCGGGCATGGGCCTGAGCCGCGTCAGCCAGCGGGTAAACCTTGTCGATGATCGGCAGGCAGCGCCCGGCGCTGAGGGCAGGCCAAACGTGTTCTTGCAGTTGATCGGCGATGGCGGCTTTTTCCGTAGCCGTACGCGCGCGCAGCAGCGAGCCGGTGACCACTGCGCGTTTGCCGAGGATGGCCAGCAGATCGATGTCGTTGGCGCGGGCGCCGCCGAGAAAGCCGAGCATCACCAGTCGGCCACCCATTCCCAGTGCGCTGATGTTGCCGTTCAGATACGAGCCACCCATGATGTCGAGAATCACGTTCACGCCTTGATCTGCGGTCTTCTCGGCAATGACCTTGGCGAAATCTTCCTCACGATAGTTGATCGGTTGCCCGCCAAGTTTGCTGATTGCGGCGCATTTTTCAGCACTGCCTGCGGTAGCAAACGCCTCAATACCGAATTCACGGCAGAGCATCAGCGCTGTGGTACCGATACCGCTGGTGCCACCGTGAATCAACACGCGCTGCCCGGCCTTGGCGGCGCCGAGGCCGAAAAGGTTGGCCCAGACGGTGAAAAACGTTTCCGGAATCGCGGCGGCCTGGACCCAATCGACTCCATCCGGCACAGGCAAAGTCTGGCCGGCCGGAACAGCGCAATACTCGGCGTAACCGCCGCCATTGGTCAGCGCGCAGACCCGATCGCCGACCGCGAAACGCGTTACTCCGGCGCCAACCGCGACCACTTCGCCAGCCACTTCCAGACCGGGGATCGGGTCCATGCCGGGTTTCATCGGGTACTTGCCGGCGCGCTGCAAGGCATCCGGACGATTGATTCCCGCGGCGTGAACACGGATCAGCACTTGGCCCTCGGAAGCAGTGGGCAGAGATACGCGCCTGGCTTGCAATACTTCAGGGCCGCCGGGTTGGGTGATTTCGATACGGGTCATTTCTTTAGGCAGTGACATGTCTATTCCTGTGGAGAAGGTCGTGTAGATGGGAGCGCAGACAGGGTGCAATGATTCCCCTCAGTTCGCCGCGCAGCGCGTTTCATTAGCAGAGGGCAGCCAGCGCATGGCTAGCTCCAGCAGTAGAGCCACGACGATTGCGCCAGCGGCGATCACAAACAGCAGCGTGTGCTGACCACCTGAAGCGTTGAACAGCGCCGAGTAGGCAAACCCGGCCAGAGCCTGAAAAGTGGCGAACGATACGGTGGCGCGGCTCCAGGCGATCTGCTGACGGTGATGCGACGGCACCAGCTCATGCACGCGGGCCAAGGCCAGAGGCACGATGCCCGGCGGGAACGAGCCGAGAATCACCGCCAGTAAAGCCAGCGCCAGAAACGCATGGGAGACGGCGAGCAAACCGAGGGCAATGGCTTGAACTACCAGCACCACGCGAATGCCAGTGCGTGCACCAAGCTGGTCGGCCAGAAAACCGTACGTCACCGGCCCGACAATCGCTCCCAGGCCATACATCACCCAGACCATTGCGCCGATATGCGCCCCGGCGCCCAGTCCGCGAGCCACGTAATCCACCAGAAACACCATGGCAGGCACCAGCCCGGCGGCCATGAACGCGTATTGAGCAAACAACAGGTAGACGCCCGGCGGTGTCGGCTCATCAGCCGACGTTGCGTGCGCAGCCACAGGGTGCGCGGTATCCGCAGGCCAGCCGAACCAGCTCAACGCGGTCAGCAACAACGCCAGCGCGCCCAGTCCCAGCCAGGTCGCTTGCAAGCCGAGGCTCAGCAGCGGCGGCACGATGGTCCCGGAGCCGGCGATTCCGAGGCCGATGCCCAGGAAGATTGCGCCACTGGCCAGACCTCTGCGCGCCACCGGAACGTGAGGCAGCACGGTTGCCGCCACCAGCACCATGATCGCGCCACCGGCAATGCCGGACAGCAAACGCCAGCCGAAGAACCAGCTCACCGAGAGCGGATAAGCACAGGCAAAAAATGCTCCCGTGACCGCGAGCATCATCAGGCGCAAGGCGTTGCGGTTACCCAGTCGATGGGCCATGGGCCGACCGAGCAGGGCGCCGATCAAGTAGCCGACCAGATTGGCCGCGCCGAGATAGACGACATCATTGGCGGAAAACCACTGCGCCTGAATCAGCGAAGGGATCAGCGGCGTGTAGGCGAAACGCGCCAGGCCAATGCTGACCAGGCTGGCACAAAGCCCGGCGAAGATCGGCAGCCAGATGCCGGAGGAATTTGCAGTACGCATGATAGCGATCTCACAAGAGGTGTATGGCGCTCAGCTTATCGGCTATCTTGGCTGCGCATATGCAGCGATTAAGCGGCAGAGTGATGCAAAAATGCTTCGATGAGGACCAGCATGAATTGGGATGATGCGCGGGTTTTTCTGGCGGTCTGTCGCGAGTCCACCTTGCGCGGAGCTGCACGAGTTCTGGGCGTGGACCAGGCCACTGTCGGGCGGCGTATTACCGCGCTGGAAAAGTCTTTGAGCGCGACGCTGTTCCTGCGTACCTCCGATGGCTACGCGCTGACCAGTGTTGGTGAAGCGGCGCGTAAACGTGTGGAAAAAATGGAACATTCGGCACTGGAACTGGAGCGGCACATTCACGGGCTGGACGATCGTCTGACCGGTAACGTACGGGTCAGCACCACCGACTCGATGGCCATCGACTTCATCATCCCGGCGATGGCGCGCCTGCATGACCAGCACCCCGACGTGCAGATTCAGCTGGATGCGTCGACGCAAATCCTCAGTCTGGCCAAGCGCGAAGCCGATATCGCGGTGCGCAATACTCGGCCGGATAACCCGGATCTCATCGCTCGGCGAATTGCCCGTTGGCCTGTAGGACTTTTCGCAGCACAGGCCTATGTCGAGCGCCATGGAGAACCGCAGCCCGGCAACGCTTTCGAGGGCCATGATCTGGTGGTGTATCAGCCGTACTTACAGAGCAAAAAAGACCTAACGCTGGTCTCTGAACCGTTGACCCGCGGACGCATCGTCGCCACGCTCAGCTCCAGCCTTTTGGTGCGTCGAGCCCTTGCCGCAGGCCTCGGGATAGGCGAGATACCGGTATACATGGGCGAACGCGATGGCCTCGTCAGACTTTGGCCGGAGCGGACCCGGCCGCTGCCGTATGAAGTGTGGCTGGTCACCCACGCCGACCTGCGTCACACCGCGCGGGTACGGGCGGTCATCGAGCAGATCGTTGAGGCTTTTGCGCTGGAAAACGAATAAGTGGTTCAGGGTTTTGCCGAGGCTACAACTGCTGACGAAACAGCCTACGTCCGAGACAGAATGGGCCGGCTTGTTGTAGTCCGTGATGAGTTCTATTGTCACTGCAGCTCGATGCAGACCTCAGTGACGCATCGAAACGAAGAGCCAGGGAAGGCCGCGTAGCCGCAGAAAGGTGTCGAATTGAAAATCAGGGAAGTGAATCAATATGCAGTCACGGACAGATCGGACGCGGGGCGGGACAGGCAAATCATGAGCAGCATAAGTCGCGAAGAATTCGATGCCAGGATAGAAACCATCGAGACGAGGATGGATGGCCGCGTGGCAGAAATGCGCGCCGACATTCGCGGGTTCCTGGCTGCTCAGGCAGAGCGGGACAAGGTCTATCTTGAACGGGACAAGGCCCTGCAGGAACGGGACAAGCGTTATGACCTGATGTGGATGGGCGTGCAGAAAATCGCCGACGAATCGCGGGAAGCGATCAGACAGGCATCGACGGTAAAGGCCAATTACTGGGCTGCCACCACTGTGCATTTCCTCGGCGTGGCTTCCTTGCTGGTTGGCGCACATTTTGCCAATCAGGCGGCGGTGTTGACCACGATACAAACCACGCTGGCAGCGATTCAGATTGG
>Ga0308171_1004304_pt1 | contig 11884 bp, 11 predicted proteins | sample PhyGR1_FD_202135 | JGI IMG/M metagenome (GOLD analysis project Ga0308171, IMG submission 202135) | Phyllosphere microbial communities from UC Gill Tract Community Farm, Albany, California, United States - DLSLSG.R1 | ecosystem: Host-associated > Plants > Phyllosphere > Unclassified | place: USA... | reverse complement strand
CTCTGGCTCAGCGCTTTCCACCCGAACTGGTGCTGTTGCGCCCCGGACCCCGCACCTAGTCTCGGGTGGCAAAGCTGAGAAGGGGCGGGCGATGGGCAGGCTGCTGCGGACGGGGCTGAATGCCGGGATGGAGGCGCCGCGTGTCGTCGGTGGCAGCGGCGTGTATTTCCATCTGGCGGATGGGCGGCGGGTGCTGGATGGCAGCAATACCGGCGGCCCGCTGGGCCACGGCCACCCGCGGATGATCGAGGCGCTGCGGGAGGCTGCCGGGGTACCGATGGTCAGCGAGGGCTGGAACTGGACCGGCCGGGACCAGGCGGCCGAGGACCTGTTCGAAATCGGCCTGCCGGGCGAGGACTGGGCCGGCGCCGTCCGCTTCTGCCTGAGTGGCAGCGAGGCGAACGACATTGCCCTCTCCCTGGCCCAGGCGCTGACCGGGCGGCACGACATCGCGACGCGGGAGCGGGCCTATCACGGGCTGGTCGGGCTCTCGCGGGATGCGACGGTGCAGCCGCACTGGCATGGCGGGCTGGCGGCGGTGGGCAGCACCCGCAAGCCGTTCCCGAATGCGCCGGTGCATGTGCTGCCGGCGCCGGACGGCGCGCTGTACCGCAGCGATGGTGGGACGGTGCCGCTGCTGGATGCGAGGTTGGCGCAGGCGCCGGCGGCGCTGGCACGGTCCGCCGCCGTGATCCTCGACTACACCCAGGGTGGCTTCTATCACGACGCCGCCTATCAGGATGCGCTGGCGGCGATGGCGCGGCAGCAGGGCGCGCTGTGGATCGCCGATGAGGTGGTGACCGGGTTGGGCCGCGCCGGGCGCCCCTTCGCCTTCCAGGGCGGCCGTAGCCGGCCGGATATCGTTACGCTGGGCAAGGGGCTTGGCGGTGGTTCCGTCGCCGTGGCGGCGGTGCTGCTGTCGAAGGAGATGGTGGCGCGGCTGGAGGGCAGCAGCTGGCAGAACTACGGCACGCTGCGCGGCCACCCGATGGCGATGGCGGCGGTCAGCGCCTATCTGCGCATCCTGCGGGACGAAGGGCTGCTGGAGCGTGTGCGGAGCCTGGAGGCGCTGTTCGCGCGCCGCCTGGCGGAGATCGGCCGGCGCCACCCCAGCGTCTGCCGCGTGGCGGGGCAGGGGCTGCACTGGACGGTGGAGCTGCACGGCCCCGACTGGCGGGACTGGCGCGCCGACACGGCGGAATCGCCGCTGGCCTCCCGCGTCGCCGCCCGGGCCCTGGAGACCGGCGCAGTGATCGGCACCAGCGGGGAGCAGGTCTCGCTGTTCCTCGCGCCGCCACTGGTGATCTCGGATGCCGAGGCGGAGGCGTTGCTGGACATTCTCGACAGCAGCCTCGATCTTGCCGATCGCGAGCATAACCGCAGCATGGAAGGCGCCAGTGAATGACTGAACTCGAGCAGGTCCTTGCCACCGTACAGGGCTATTTCGACGCGTTGTACGAGGGCAGCGTGGAACGCTTCCGCGCTGTGTTCCACCCGCAGGCGCAACTGTTCACGGCCGAGGGCGGCAACACCGCCGCGCTGGATTTCGAGAGCTACATGGTGCGCGTGGCAGGCCGCCCCGCCCCGGCCTCCCGCAACGATCCGCGCCACGACTCGGTGGTCAGCGCCACCATCGCCAGCCCGACCACGGCGCATGTGCGGGTGCGCGACGCCCTGCTGCCCAACCGCTTCGTGGACGAGCTGGTGCTGGTGAAGTTTCCCGATGGCTGGAAGATCGTCAGCAAGGTCTGGGCCTACGACAACGCGGCCCAGCCGGGATGATCCGCACCGAGGTCGTCGAGGACACGATCCTTGTCATCACCATGGACCGGCCGCCGGCGAATGCCATCGACCAGGGGATGAGCGACGGCCTCGACGCGGCTTTCAGCCGGTTCGAGCAGGAGGCGGCGCTGCTGGCCTGCATCGTCACGGGCAGCGGTGAGCGGTTCTTCTCGGCCGGGTGGGACCTGAAGGAATTCGTCGCCGGGCGGGACGACGAAAGCCGCTTCGGCAGCGGTGGCTATATGGGCCTGACGGAGCGGTGGGACCTGGTGAAGCCGGTGATCGCCGCCGTCAACGGCACCGCGGCCGGTGGTGGGTTTGAGCTGGCCTTGGCGTGTGACCTGGTCGTGGCGGCGGAAGGCGCGCGCTTCATCCTGCCGGAAGTGCGGCACGGGCTGGTGGCGGAAGGCGGCGGCGCCATCCGCGTCCCGCGCCGGCTGCCGCCGATGCTGGCCATGGAATTGCTGCTGACCGGCCGCGCGGCCCTGGCGGAGGAGCTGCACCGGCACGGCTTCGTCAACCGCGTCGTGCCGCCGGCGCAGGTGCTGGATGCGGCGCTGGACCTGGCGCGCGCAATCTGCGCCGCCGCGCCGACTTCCATTGCCGCAACGAAGGAAATCGTCCGTCGCACTGCGCATCTTTCCGTACGGGACGCCTATGCGGAGATGCGGGGCGGCACGCTGCCCGCCTATCGCCGCATGCGGGATTCCGCCAACCGGATCGAGGGACCGCGCGCGTTCACGGAGAAGCGGCCTCCGCGCTGGACAGGCTGAGACCGCGCCGCAATACTGGCTCAATCTGAAACCGCGTTTCTCTATCAGAAACACGCAGAAAGGGCCTTCGCATGATGCAGCAGCCGGAACCGCCCTTCTGGCCGGCCGGCGTGCCGCAGGATTTCGGCCCCCTGCCGCGCAACCTGGGCGAGGCCTTGCGCGCCTCCGCCGCCCGCCGCCCGTCCCATCCCGCCCTGGTGTTCTACGGTGCGGAGATGCGCTTTGCGGAACTGCTCCAACGCGTCGAAGCCATGGCGGGCTTCCTGCAACATCGCTGTGGCCTGCTGAAGGGCGACCGCGTGTTGCTGGACATGCAGAACTCGCCGCATTTCGTCATCGGCTTCCACGCCATCGCGCGCGCGGGCGGCGTGGTGGTGCCGGTGAACCCGATGAACATGGCGCCGGAGCTGGCCTATCTCTGCCAGGATAGCGGCGCCCGCATCGCATTGATCGGCGCCGAGTTGCTGGACCGCTTCGCCGCGCTGATGCCGGCGCCGCTGCGGCACGTTGTCCTCGCCAGCTATGCCGACGAGATCCCGCAGCCACCGCCCTTCCGCCTGCCGCCGGTGATGGCGGAAAGCGTGCTGCCGGCGCAGCTGCCCCCCGACGTGGTGGCCTGGGCGGATGCGCTGGCGGAAACCCGGCCGCCCCGCCCGGATGATACGGAGCAGGACGACCTTTGCGTCATGCCCTACACCTCCGGCACCACGGGCAAGCCCAAGGCCTGCGCGCATACCCACGCCACCACATTGTTCACCGCCATCGCCCAGGCCGCCTGGTACCGCTACGACGACGACACCGTGGTGACCGGCTTCATGCCGATGTTCCATGTCGCCGGCATGCAGGTTTCGCTGAATGGCGGCATCGTCGCCGGCGCCACCATCGTGATCATGGCGCGGTGGGACCGGGAGCTGATCTCACCGCTCTTCACCCGCTACGGCGTCACGGTCTGGAGCGCGGCGCCCACCATGGTCGTCGATGTGCTGGCGGCGCCAGGCTTCTACGAAAAGGCCCTCACATCGCTGCGTGTGCTGACCGGCGGCGGCTCCACCATGCCCACTGCCGTGGCAGAGCAACTGGAACGCCGCTGGGGGCTGCGCTTCGTCGAAGGCTATGGCCTCAGCGAGACCATCGCGGCCACCCACCTCAACCCGCCCGACCGGCCGAAGCCGCAATGCATGGGTATCCCCATCCAGGGTACCGTCTCCCGCATCATCGACCCGGAGACGCTGGCGGAACTGCCGATGGGCGAGGTCGGTGAGATCATCATCGCCGGGCCGCAGGTCATGCGTGGCTACTGGAACCGGCCGGACGCCGATGCGGAAGCCTTCCTGCAACGGGACGGGCTGCGCTTCCTCCGCACCGGCGATCTCGGCCGGGTGGACGCGGAAGGCTATTTCTATACCGTCGACCGGCTGAAGCGGATGATCAGCGTCAGCGGCTACAAGGTCTGGCCCGCCGAGTGCGAGGCGACGCTGTACCACCACCCCGCCATCCAGGAATGCTGCGTCATCGCCGCACCGGATTCCTACCGCGGGGAGACGGTGAAAGCCTTCGTCGTTCTGCGCCCCGGCGCCGCGCTGGACGCCGCCGGGCTGATGGAATGGGCACGCAGCGTCATGGCCGCCTACAAGGTGCCGAGGCTGGTGGAGTTCGTGGACAGCCTGCCACGCTCCGGCACCAACAAGATCGACTGGCGCAGCCTTCAGGTGGCGGAATGGGAGAAGGCCAAGGCCTGAGCGTTGGGCTTGGGAAGGCCGGGGAAAAAACTCCCCGGACCCCTTCTTTTTTCGAGTTTTCAGATGTGGCTGGTGATGGGGCGGTCTTGAAGAACGGCCGGGTGCGCCGGAGGTCTTTGACCACCGGCAACCGACGGTTCAGCCCGCGTGGCCCGTATTCAAAACCATCAAGCAGCGTCCGCCCTCAGTCCTGGGGCGTGACGCCAAACTCGCAGAAAAAAGAAGAGGCCTGGGGAATTCCTTCCAGCCTTCCCCTGTCTCTCCCAGAACAACTTCCCTCAGAACTCCGTCTGATCGCCGCCCTTCAGACCCAGGATCTCGCGGGCTTCATCGGGGGTAGCGATTTCCAGGGAGAGGCTTTCCAGGATGCCGCGGATGATGCGCACCTGTTCCGCATTGGATTTCGCCATCTTGCCTTTGCCGGCATAGAGGCTGTCTTCCATGCCGACGCGGACATTGCCACCCATGGTGGCGGCCATCGTCGCCATGTTCAGCTGGTGGCGCCCGCCGGCCAGGACGGACCAGCGGTAATTGTCGCCGAACAGCTTGTCGGCGGTCTTCTTCATGAAGACCAGGTTTTCCGGTTCGGCGCCGATGCCGCCCAGCGTGCCGACGATCAGCTGCACGAACATCGGCAGCTTCACCAGGCCACGGTCCAGCATATGGGCCAGGTTGTAGAGGTGACCGACGTCGTAGCATTCGAATTCGAAGCGCGTGCCGTTGGCGCCGAGCTGGTCGAGGATGGTCTCGATATCCGCGAAGGTGTTGCGGAAGATGGCGCCGCGGCTGGCTTCCAGGTAGCCCTCTTCCCAGTCGTGCTTCCACTTGCCCTGGTATTTCGGGATCATGGGGTAGGAGCCGAAATTCATCGATCCCATGTTGCAGGAACATAGTTCCGGCTTCGCGGCCAGCGGCGCGGCCAGCCGGTCCTCGATGCTCATGAAGGTGCTGCCGCCGGTGGTCATGTTCAGCACGGCGCTGGTGCGCTGCTTCAGGCTGCGCAGGATGTGGAACCAGGTGTCCAGGTCGCCGGTCGGCTTCTCGGTTTTTTCATCGCGCGCGTGCAGGTGCAGGATGGCGGCGCCGGCCTCGGCGGCTTCGGCCGCCTGGTCGATGATGGCGCTGGGCGTCACCGGCAGGTAGGGCGACATGGTCGGGGTATGGGAGGCGCCGGTGATGGCGCAGGTGATGATAACCTTTTGGGACTTCGCCATCGTTCTTACTCCGTATATTCCAGGCCACCGCAGATGCTCATCACCTGGCCGGTGACGGCGCGCGCGGCGGGCGAGCAGAGATACAGCGCCATTTCGGCAATTTCCTCGGGCTCCACGGCGGTCTTGAGCGAGACGGCGCGCAGCGCGATCTGCTCCATCTCCTCGTAGGTGATGCCCTTGGTGGCGGCGCGGTCGGTGAAGACGCGGCGGATCCGCTCGCCATTCACCACGCCGGGCGTGATGGCGTTGACGCGGATCTTGTGCGGCCCGAGCTCCACCGACAGGCCGCGCGCGAAGGAGATGACCGCCGCCTTGCTGCTGGCGTAGGGGGAGCGGAGCGGGAAGGCGAACTTGCCGGCCACGGAGGCCATGCAGATCATCACGCCCCAACCATTGCGCTTCAGATGCGGCACCGTGGCGCGCGCGACGAAGAACTGGCCGTTGACGTTGATGGCGTGGGTGCGGACCCAGTCCTCGGTGGAGATGTCCTCCACCGGGGCGGCGGGCCCGGCGATGCCGGCATTGTTGATGACGAAATCCAGCCCGCCCATATCGGCGACGGCGGCGGCGACGAAGGCATTCACCTGCGCGGGGTCGGACACATCGCAATGCATCGTGCCAAGGCCGGGCAGGGCCGCCGCCTCCGCCAGCTTGTCATCCGCGACATCGCAGACCCAGACCCGCGCGCCCTTGTCCAGAAACGCCTTGGCCATCGACAGGCCGATACCGGCGGCGCCGGCCGTGATGAGGACGCGCTTGCGCGCCCAGTAGTCCTGCTCGGTCATGACGGACCTTCTGCTGAGGGAAACAGGGAGGAACGCGTCAGACGGCGAATTCCTCGGCGAAACGGGGATACACCTCGGCCACCTCGCTGCGGACGAGATCGCGGATCTCCTCGCGCAGCGCGGCATCGGGCACGGGGGTGGTGGGAACGGTGGCCGGCTCGGCATAGTCGAAGCCGGTGGCGGCGCGGATGCTGGCCGCGTCCTCGCCCGGGTGGGCGCTGCGCAGGGCGAAGCGGCGTTCGTCCTTGCGCCAGTCGAACAGGCACTTGCCGGTGACGAGCGCGGCGGGGCCGCCGGGGCGGTAGACCTCCGGCTCGCTCCAGCCCGGGGCGCTGATGAAGTCCACCTTCGGCACCAAAGCGCGGCGGTCATGCTCCGGCCGGAACAGGATGACGCGCGGCACCAGCATGTACAGATAGGGCGAGCCGAAGGAGCCGGAGAAGCGCACTTTCGGCTTCTCATAGTCGCCGATGCTCAGCAGGTTGATGTTGGCTTCGCCGTCGATCTGCGCGCCGGAGAGGAAGAAGACGTCGATCCGCCCCTGCGCCGCGCTGTCGAACAGCTCCTTGGCGCCGCCGGTGAAGCGGCTGTTGCGGCGGGAGCCCAGCACCGTCACGCGCATTTTGCCGCCGGAGCGCCGGCGCGCCAGCATCGAGGCCGCCATGGGGATGGGGGAGAGCGCACCGGTGGCGACATGCCCGGCTTCGCCGATCAACTCGGCGATGGCGTTGATCAGCAGCGCGGCATCCATCAGACGGTCTCCATGAACAGCGCGCCCTTGGCGTAGCGGGCCTGGGCCTCGGCGTCGGGCTCATATTCCTCGTCGATGCCCAACGGCCAGGCGCCGCGCTCCGCCACCGCGATGGCGGTGACGTAGAGGGAGGGCAGCACGCCGGGCACCAGCTCTTCGCGGTCGAAGAAGCAGGTGTCCAGCACCCGCTCCACCGTCACCAGCGTCTGCCGGGCGGCATGGGCCATGACGGAAAGCTCCAGCCGCCGGCCGACCCAGACATTGCCCTCGCGGTCTGCGGCAGCGGCATGGAACAGCGCGATATCCGGGCGGATGGCGGGCAGCAGCACGATCGGGTCGGGCGTGTCGGAGAACGGGTTCTGGATGGTCTTCCAGTCCGGCCGGTGCCGCAGCACGTCGCTGCCGATCAGCCCGCGCAACGGGATGAAGGGCAGGCCCTTCTCGGCGGCGTTGAGCGCGGCATGCAGGGCAGGGCAGGTGGAATCCAGCATGCGGATGCTGCCGGCGCGTACGGCGGCGTTGAAGGCGGGCGCCACGCCGAACTCGCCCAGCGTCACGGCAGCGGCTTCCATGGTGCGCACGCAGCCGGCGGCGATCAGCAGGTCCGACTGGATGCCGGAGGACGGGCTGGCTACCACATGCAGGTCCCGCACGCCGCGTTCCAGCAGCGCCCGCGTGGCGGCGATGGCGACGCCACTGTAGTCGGGCGGCACCACCAGCATGGCGCCATCGGGGATACGGGCAACCAGCTCTTGCAGGCTTTCGGTCATGGGCGCGGCTCCAGGATCTCCGGGGGGAGGAAGGCGTGGGTGGCGGGCGGCGTGCCCGTGTAAGGCTCCACCTGGACCAGTGTCGTGTGGGCGGAGGGGGCCTGGGACAGCGCGGACGTACCCTTGTCCAGCGTCAGCACATTGACGTTGCCATGGCGGTCCAGCCCATCCGGTGCCGGGTCGTACCAGGCGCCGGTCGCCAGTTGCACGATGCCGGGCATCACCGCATCGCTCAGCACCGCGCCGGCCAGGCAGGCGCCGCGTTCGTTGAACAGCCGCACCAGCATGCCGCCGGCAATGCCGCGCGCGGCGGCATCGGCCGGATGCATCGTCACCGGCTCCCGCCCCGCGACCTTGGACTGGCGGCTGTAGGCGCCATGGTCGTACTGGCTGTGCAGGCGCGTGCGAGGCTGGTTGGAGACGAGGTGCAGCAGCGCCCCGGTACCGTCCAGCCGCTCCGCCGGTTCCAGCCAGGTGGCGTGGCCGGGGCAGTCGGCATAGCCGAAGCCGGCAATGGTCTCGGAGAAGATCTCGATGCGGCCGGAGGGGGTGGCGAGCGGCGCAGCATCCGGGTCCGCGCGGAAGGCCTGCAGCAAGCTGGTCTCCTGCGCCGCCTGTGGCAGGCGGATATGCCCGTCCTGCCAGAACTGCTCGAAATCCGGTAGCGCCAGCTCGTGCGAGGCGGCGCGCTGCCGGGCCAGGGCGTAGAGGTGGCGCACCCAGCCCATCTCGTCCCGCCCATCGGTGAAGGCGTCGGCGAGGCCGAGATGCGTGGCGATGCCGGACAGGATGTCGAAGTCGCTGCGCGCCTCGCCCACCGGCGGCACCAACTGCCGCATGGCGAAGAGATGCGCTTCCCCCGTGGCGATGCCGATATCGTTGCGCTCGGCCGAGGTCGTGCAGGGCAGCACGATATCCGCCTGCTTCGCCAGCGCGTTCCACCAGGGCTCGTGCACCACCACCGTCTCCGGCTTCTTCCAGGCGGCGGCGAGCTTGTTCAGGTCCTGCTGGTGGTGGAACGGGTTGCCGCCGGCCCAATAGACCAGGCGTATCTCCGGATAGTGCCGCCGCTGCCCGTCATAGTCGAACGGCGCGCCGGGGTGCAGCAGCATGTCTGCCACCCGGGCGACGGGAATGAAATCCCGCACCGGGTTGCGCCCCTGCGGCAGCGCGGGCCAGGAGAAGGGATGCGGCGCATGGCCGATGCGGTTGCTGCCGCCATAGCCGAAGCCGAAGCCGCCGCCCGGCAGGCCGATCTGCCCCAGCATCGCCGCCAGCGTCACCGCGGCCCAGAGCGGCTGCTCGCCATGGTCGGCGCGTTGCAGGGACCACGCGACGGCGATCATGGTGCGGGTGGCGGCCATGCGGCGCGCCAGCGCGCGGATGGCGCCGGCATCCAGGCCGCAGATGGCGGCGGCCCATGCGGCATCCTTGGGCTGGCCGTCGGCCGCGCCGGTCAGGTAGGGCAGGAAGCGGTCGAAGCCGGTGGTGCAACGGGCCAGGAATGCCGCATCATGCAGCCCCTCGGCCCACAGCGTATGCGCCAGGGCCAGCATCAGCGCCGTGTCGGTGTTGGGGCGTGGCGTAATCCATTCGGCCTCCAGCCCCGCCATCGCATCTTCGCGGAGCGGCCCGATATTAACGAATTCCATGCCGGCCGCGCGGCAGCGCCGCAGATGCGCCGCCACGTCATGATGGCCGACGCCGCCGGCGGAGACCTGCGTGTTCTTCAGCGGCATGCCGCCGAACATCACCATCAGCTTCGTATGCCGTTCCAGCACCGCCCAGGGGGTGTGCCGGCCCACCAGCCCGTCCTGGCTGCCGAGGACATGCGGCAGCAGCACCTCCGCCGCCGCGTAGCTGTGCGTGTTGACGGAGAAGGTGTAGCCGCCACAGGCGTTCAGGAAACGGTGCAACTGGCTCTGCGCGTGGTGGAAGCGCCCGGCACTGGCCCAACCATAGGAACCACCGAAGATGGCGCTGTTGCCGTGTTCCGTCGTGACGCGGCGGATCTCGCCGGCCACCAGTGCCGACGCCAGCTCCCACGACACCGGCACGAAGGGTTCCTGTCCGCGCTGCTCCCGGCTGGCGGGGCCGTGCCGCAGCCAGCCGGCGCGGATCATTGGCTGGTGGATGCGCAGTTCGTCCCGCAGCGTGCCGGGAATGGAGCGGCCGATAGGCGAGGGGTCGGGGTCACCCGCCAGCCCTTCCAGCTCCTGCAAGGTGCCGTCCGCCACGGTGGCGCGGTAGGCGCCCCAATGGGTGAACAGCAGCGGCACTTCCCCCGGCATCCCTCAATCCGCCAGTTCGGCCAGGCCGCTATCCAGGACGATGGCGGCCCGCTCGGCCGCCGTGGCGCGGAAGGCGATGCGGTTGCCATTCCGCCAGAAGGAGAAGGCCAGAGTCTCCCCCGGATAGAGCGGGCCGGCGAAGCGCGCGGCGAAGCGGCGCAGCCGTGCCGGCTCCAACCCGCAGAACACGCGCAGCACTTCCGCACAGGCGATGCCGAAGGTGCAGGCGCCGTGCAGGATCGGCCGTTCGAACCCCACCTGGCGGGCCAGGGCCGGGTCCACATGCAGCGGGTTGCGGTCCCCCAACAGGCGGAACAGCAGCGCCTGATTGCAGGCGGTCTGGGCCTGGGAGGTAACGTCCGGCGCACCGTCCGGCACCTTCGCGAAGGTCGCCTGCTCGCCCACCGCGCCGCCAAAGCCGCCAGCGCCGCGCACGAAGATCGTCGAGAGGATGGTGCAGGCGGGGCCGGCGCCCTGGCTCAGCACCGTTTCGGCAAAGACAAGCCCGGCCTTGCCGGCACCCTTGTCGTCCAGCCCGGCGATGCGGGTCTCCACCAACGCCTCGCCCTCCGGCGCCAGGGGGGCGTGGAAGTGCAGGTCCAGCCCGCCATGCACCACCTGCTTCAGGTCGATGCCCGCCGCGTCCAGCCAGGAATCATCGAAGGCCAGCATGGTCGCCATGCTGGGGATGACGCGCTGTTCCCGCTCCCACACGAAGGGCAGGTCGTCGGGCTCGCCACTGGCTGCCATGCCCACCGTCAGCGCGTACATCAGGCTGTCCCGCCCGGCATAAACCACGTTGCGCTGCGGGATGGAGAGGGCCATGAGCCCCATGGGATCGAGCGGCATCATCCGGCCTTATGCTGTGGCGGCAGGCGAAGCATGCAGCCAACCCATTCCATTTGCAACGCCGTTCCTATATTTGAAACGGCATGCACGCTCTGCCCGAGGACCCGCCGATGAACCGCCCCAGCCTGGCCCAGGCCGCCTGAACCGCCCATGTCGGTCACGGTTGAAAAGGCGCTGCAATTGATCGAGGCCCTGGCGGGGGCCAATGGCCCGGTCGGCGTCAGCCAACTCGGTCGGGACCTGCAGATCAACAAGAGTACGGTGTACCGCCTGCTGGATACGCTGGTGCGTCACGGTTACGCGCGCCAGGAAGAAGACGGCGCCCGCTACGCCCTGACGGTGAAGCTGTGGGAGATGGGCATCGGCGTCGTCCGCGGCCTCAGCCTGCCACGCGCCGCCCGCCCGCTGCTGGAACAGGCCGCTGAGGAAACCGGCGAGACCACCATGCTGGCCGTGGTGCAGGGACGGGAAGCCTTGATCATCGATAAGGTCGACTCGCGCCATCCGCTGCAGATCTTCTCCCCGCTCGGCGCCCGCCTGCCGATCGCCAACTCGGCGATGGGCCGGGTGCTGCTGGCCTTCCAGCCCGAACCGGTCATCGACGCCGCTGTCGAGGCCTTCGCCCCCCGCACCGAATTCGGCATCCAGACCCCGGCGCAACTGCGCAAGGACCTGGCACGCATCCGGGCCGAAGGCGCTTCCCAATCCTGCGACGAATGGCAGATCGGCATCGCCGGCGCCGCGGCACCCATCCGCGATGCGAGCGGCGTCGTGGCCGGGGCCTTCTGCATCACCGGGCCCACGGCGCGTCTGTGCGAGGACAAGCTCTCCGCCCTGCGCACGCGGTGCCTGGAGGCGAGCCGGACGATCTCCCAGTTGCTGGGGTATGCGGGGTGACAGGAAGGCCGGGGAAGGAATTCCCCGGACCCC
>Ga0308171_1004294_pt1 | contig 11907 bp, 10 predicted proteins | sample PhyGR1_FD_202135 | JGI IMG/M metagenome (GOLD analysis project Ga0308171, IMG submission 202135) | Phyllosphere microbial communities from UC Gill Tract Community Farm, Albany, California, United States - DLSLSG.R1 | ecosystem: Host-associated > Plants > Phyllosphere > Unclassified | place: USA... | reverse complement strand
CCATCCTGGGCGGTGCACGGATCAAGGAGGTCAAGCCGCAGGAGAAGCGCGAGCGCAAGGTCTGGACCGAGGCCGAGAAGCTCGCCGCGCGGTCTGCCGCCAAGGCGGCCTGAGCCAGCCGGCGGGGCGGCTTCCGGCCGTCCCGCCATTGCCGCGACGGCGGCGGCGTATCCCAGGACGCCCTTCATGCGTTGACGCCGCATGATCCTGCGAGAACCGGAGGATGGCATCCGCCTCCTCATCCCCCAGCCTTCCCATGCTTTGCTCTCCGGCCAGATGATGGCCTCCTGGGGCGCCCCCGGCTTCGCACGGCCAGACCCGGCGCCGGAAGTGATCCTGGCCGCCGGTCAGCACGACCTGGCCTGGCTGTCCTGGGAAGCCGCCCCGACGCTGGACCCGGAGACGGGCCTGCCGCACGCCTTCACCGCCCTCGGCCCGGCGGTCCATGCCCCGATGTGGGCGAGGGGGGTGGAGATGGCCTGCGCCGCCTGGGGCCTCTGGCCCGCTTTGCTGATCTCGCTGCACGGCACCCGCATCTACACGCAGTACATGGACCCGGAACGCCTGCCGCCGGAGGACCACGCGGCGATCGACCGCAACGCCGCCAAGGAGGATGCGCTGCAGGCGGAATGGCGGGCCAGACTGGGCGCGCCGCCCGAGCAGGTGCAGCGGAATTCCGACCTCGTCGCAGTGACCGACGCGCTCTCCCTCGCCCTCTGCTTCGCTGATCCGTCCAAGGCGGGGGAGGCGCCGATGGAGGATGGCAGCAAGCGGAGCATGCGGCTGGTCCGGCAGGCGGAGGCCCGCTGGTCGCTGGACCCGTGGCCGTTCCGTGACCCCACGCTGACGCTGCGCTGCGAGGCGATCCGCCTGCCCGCCGATACCCGTTGGACGGATGAGGAAGCGATGCGCCGTGACCTGCGCCATGCGGCGTGGAGCCCGCTGGCGGTAACGCTCGTCCCGGCCTGAAGGGTCGCTACGCCGCGCCGTCCTCCGCCATGCGGGATAGCAGGTCGTTCTTCGCGGATTCGCAGTGGATGCGCGCGGCTTCCAGGGCGAGGTCCACATTGCGCGCCTTCATCGCGGTAACCAGCGCGCGATGCTGCTGAATGATCTCGGCCACCCGGTTCTCGCCGAAGCCGAAGCGGTTGCGGATGGCGATGACCAGTTCCCAGCCACGGTCGAGGATGTTGGCGGCCTCGGGGTTGTCGCCCATCACGGCGATGAAGCGGTGGAAGCTGAGATTCGCCTCCACCATGGCGTGGGCCACGCGGCTGGCGGCGGCGGCCTCGTAATCCAGCGCCAGCTTCTCCAGCCGGTCGAAATCCGCCGCCGCACCCCGCAGCGTGGCATTGCGCACCAGCAGCGTTTCGATCGCCTCGCGCGTGTCATGCATGTCGGCCACGAACTTGCGGCTGACGCCACGCAGCACCGCGCCCTTGTGGGATTCGATGATGACCAGGCGGTCGCCTTCCAACTGCCGCAGGGCATCGCGCACTGGAATGTGGCTGACGCCGTAGCGGGCGCTGAGCTCCGCCACGCGCAGCCGGTCCCCCGGCGCGATGGCGCCGCTGAGGATGTCTTTGCGAATGGCGCGCTCGATCCGCGCTGACATCGTGCTGGCGACATCGCCGGACGACGCGAATTCCATCGATTTCATCCTCTCACTCTAGCACCGCCGGGCCGGGCTGGGATGGCCGGCCGGCGGTCTCGGCACTTGCGTGTTGCGCCTGCTGATTAGCTATCATATATAATATCGAAATCCAAGACGAACGCGCCGGATCGGGACCAACCCGGCAGGGGCGCACAGCAGGCCAGTCAGGCCAGCGGAGGAAATGTCGGATGATTGTCACGCCAGGACCGTGCGGCCCGTTGGCCGCGCCCGCTCTCCATCTGCGCCGGCGGCATCTGCTCGGCGCGGCCGGCGGCTTGCTGTTGGCCAGTGCGGCGCCAGGGCTGGCCGAAGCCCAGGCCCCGCCACGCAAGGGTGGCACGCTGCGGCTGGCGGCGCCGTTCAATCCGTCCAGCCTGGACCCGGTGACGGGCGGCGCGGGCTCGGACCACATGGTGTTGTACCCGATCTTCGACACGCTGGTGGATTTCGAGCCCGGCACGCTGGCGCCCCGGCCCGGCCTTGCCACGGCCTGGGACTACCCGGACCCAAAGACACTGGTGCTGACGCTGCGCCCGGGTGTCCGCTTCCATGACGGCACGCCGATGGACTCGGCCGCCGTGAAGGCCAACCTGGACCGTGCGCGCACGGATGACCGTTCATCGGTGAAAGGCGATATCCAGTCGCTCGCCTCGGTGGAGGTGCTGGCGCCGGACCGCGTGGCGCTGCATCTCAGCCGGCCGGATACCGCCCTGCCGCTGATCCTGGCCGACCGCGCCGGCATGATGTCCTCCCCCCAGGGCTTCGCGCGCGGCCGCGCCTATGACCGGGAGCCGGTGGGCACCGGGCCGTTCAAGTTCAAGCGCTGGGCGGACAACGATGTTGTCGAGCTGATGCGCAACGATGACTACTGGAACCGTGACCTGCCGCATCTGGACGGCATCACCTTCCGCATCATCACCGACCTCAACACCGGCCTGCGATCCGTCATCGCGGGGGAGAACCATGGCGCCTACCGCCTGAACCCGCAGCAGAAGCTGGTGGCGGACCGCATGGGCGCGAAGGTCGTGGTCAGCTCCACGCCGACCATCGCCGACTACCACCTGGTGTTCAATTACCGCCGCGCGCCGCTGAACGATGTCCGCGTGCGCCGCGCCATCAACTATGCGGTGGACCGCGATGCCTTCAACAAGGCCGCGCTGCTCGGCCTTGGCGTCCCGGCACAGACGATGTTGCCGCCCGGATACTGGGCCCATGACGAATCCCTGAACAATTTCTACACCCACGACCCCGACCGGGCGCGGGCCTTGCTGCGCGAGGCCGGGCACGCCAGCGGCGTCGACATCCAGTTCTTCGGCAATGCCGACCAGGCTTCCCAACAGCGGCACGAGATCATTATCGAGCAATTGCGGCAGGTCGGCATTCGCGCACGGCTGACCGCGGGGTCGAACGCCGACATGTACCAGCGCTTCATGATCCAGCAGGAAGGCGACATGATCATGACGCTGTGGACCGGCCGCCCGGACCCGGCGCTGCCTTTCCTGCTGGTCTATGGCGAGAACGGCTTCAACAACGCCGGCAAGGTACCGCCGCCGCCTGAGATGGTGGCCGCACAGGCGGAGGCGCAATCGGCCACCGACCAGGCTGGCCGCAAGCGCGCCTTCGCCAAGCTGGAACGGCTGGCGCTGGAGCACGCGCTCTCCTGCGAGCTGGCCTTCGTGCCGGGCATCGAGGTGTTCTCGCCCGAAGTCCGCAACTACACGCCCAACCTGCTGGGCAAGCCGAAATTCAACGACGTCTTCCTCGCCGCCTGACGCAAGGGCGCGATCGCCCAGGGTGGCAGCACCGGAAGGCGTGAATCGCGCGATCCAACAAAGGCCTGGAACGCGATTCAGGCGCCACAGACCAGAGGATTTGCATGCATCGACGCCACGCCCTTGTCACGCTCGGGGCCCTCGCGGCCACGCCGTTCCTTGCCGTGCCAAGCCCTGCCCGCGCCGAGAAGCGGCGGGGCGGCATCCTGAAGGTCTCCGCCCCGTTCAACCCCTCGACGCTCGACCCGATCACCGGTGGGCTGGGTTCGGACCACATGGTCCTGTACCCGATCTTCGACACGCTGGTGGATTTCGAGCCGGCGACGCTGGCCCCGCGTCCCGGCTTGGCAACGTCGTGGGAATTCACCGACCCGACCACGCTGATGCTGGCGCTGCGCCCCGACGTGCTGTTCCACGACGGTACGAAGATGGACGCGGCGGCGGTGAAGGCCAATCTGGACCGGGCGCGCACCGATGAGCGCTCCGCCGTGAAGGGCGATCTGCAGTCCCTGCAATCGGTGGAGGTGGTCGGCCCGTTGCAGGTGGCCCTGCGCCTGAGCCGGCCCGATACCGCACTGCCGCTGATCCTGGCCGACCGGGCTGGCATGATGTGTTCGCCCAAGGCCATTGCGGAGCGCGGGCGGCAGCATGACCGCAACCCGGTCGGTACCGGCCCCTTCCGCTTCGAGCGGTGGAACGACAACGACGCCGTCGTGCTGGTGCGGAACGAGGCTTACTGGGACAAGCAGCGTCCCTATCTGGACGGCATCCATTTCCGCATCATCACGGATCTGAACACCGGCCTGCGCGCCGTGCTGGCGGGCGAGACGAACTTTGCCTATCGCCTGAACCCGCAGCAGAAGATCGTGGCGGATCGCATGGCCAGCCGCGTTCGCGTCAGCAGCACGCCGACGATCGCCGACTACCATCTGCTGTTCAATTATGGCCGGGCGCCGCTGCAGGATGTCCGCGTGCGCCAGGCGATCAACTTCGCGCTGGACCGGGACGGCTTCAACAAGGCGGCGTTGCTCGGCCTCGGCGTACCAGCGCAGACCATGCTGCCGCCCGGCTACTGGGCCCACGATGAATCGCTGAACAATTTCTACACCCACGATCCCGCCCGCGCACGCAAGCTGTTGGCGGAGGCCGGGCACCCGAACGGCATCGACATCCGCTTCTTCGGTTATTCGGACCAGGCCTCGCAGCAGCGGCACGAGATCATCATCGAGCAGCTGCGCCAATCCGGCATCCGCGCGCAGATGACGGTGGGTTCCAGCGCCGACATGTACCAGCGCTTCATGGTGCAGGGTGAGGGGGACATGCTGCTGGCGCTGTGGACCGGGCGGCCGGACCCCAGCCAGCCCTTCCTGCTGGTTTATGGCGAGAATGGCTTCAACAATGCCGGCAAGGTGCCGCCGCCGCCCGAGATGGTGCGCGCCCAGGCGGCATCGCAATCGGAAAGCAGCCAGGAGGCCCGCAAGCGCGCCTTCGCGCAACTGGAACGCGCGGCGTTGGAGCACGCGCTCTCGGCCGAGCTTGCCTTCGTGCCGGGCATCGAGGTCTTCACGCCCAACGTGCAAGGCTATGTGCCGAACCTCCTCGGCAAGCCCAAATTCCACGACATCTTCCTGGCGGACTGACCCTTCATGAAAATCGCCAAAATCGAAGACCTGCACGCCGCCGCTGGCTGGCGCACCACGTCCTTCCTCAAGATCACCACCAGCGATGGCATCGTCGGCTGGTCCGAGTATAGCGAGGATGTCGGCAATCGTGGCCTGACGGCGACCATCCGTGCCTTGTCGGAACGGCTGGTCGGCATGGACCCGCGGCAGGTCGAGTGGATCATGGCCGTGCTGTATACCCATGCTGTGCCGGCATGGTCCGGCATCAACCAGCATGCCATGGGCGCCATCTGCAACGCGCTGCTGGATATCAAGGGCAAGGCACTCGGCGTGCCGGTGCACGCGCTGTTCGGCGGTGCGGTGCGGAACCGGCTGCCGGTCTACTGGTCCCATTGCGGCAGCTACCGCGTGCGGTTCCCGGAGACGCTGGGCGTCGCGCCGCTGCGGAACTACGACGACATGCAACGGCTGGGCGAGGAAGTGCGCAGCCGTGGCTTCCGCGCGCTGAAGACCAACATCATGATGATGGAGGATGGAAAGCTCGCCAACTTCCGCCCGGGCTTCGGCACCATGCCGGGCTTCCCGGCGCTGAACCCGCAGCCGGGCATCATGCGGGATCTCGATCGGCAATTGGAGGCGCTGCGTGCCGGCACCGGCCCGGATGTCGAGATCATGCTGGACGCCAACTTCCATTTCCGCACGGAGGGCTACCTGCAGCTGGTGCGGACGGTGGAGCAGCACAAGCCAGCCTGGCTGGAGCTGGATATCTATGACCCCGCCGCCCTCGCTCTGCTGCGGCGGGAAGCTGGCTTCCCCATCGCCAGCGGCGAATCCCTCTATGCCCGCCGCAGCTATCGGCCGTTCCTGGATGCCTATGCCATGGATGTCGCCATCGTCGACGTCATCTGGAACGGCTACCTGGAGTCGATGAAGATCGCCTCGATGGCGGAGGCCTACGAGGTGAACGTGGCGCCGCATAATTTCTACGGGCATCTGGCGGACCATATCAGCGCCCATTTCGCCGCCGCCACGCCGAACCTGCGCATCATGGAAATGGATATCGACGACGTGCCCTGGAAAGGTGAGTTCGTGACGCACCAGCCCGTCATCGAGAATGGCGAGTTCATCGTGCCGGACCGCCCCGGCTGGGGCACGGATGTGGACGAGGCTGCGGTGCGCCGCCGCCCACCGAACCGCTGAGGCAGGAGGGTCGCATGGATCACGCCGTGAAGCAGCCCCTGCTGGAGGTGAACAAGCTCAGCGCCTTCTTCCGTGCCGGACGCGGCGAGGTGCAGGTCACGCGCGACGTGTCCTTCACCATGGCGCCGGGCGAGATGGTTGGCCTGGTGGGCGAAAGTGGCTGCGGCAAGACCGTGACCGGGCTGGCGCTGATGGGCCTGCTGCCGCCGGCCAGCAGCCGGCTGGAAGGGAAGATCCTGCTGCAGGGCCAGGACCTCATCGCCATGCCGCCTTCCGCCAAGCGCCGCCTGCGCGGCCGGCGCATCAGCATGATCTTCCAGGAGCCGATGAGTGCGCTGGACCCGGTCTTCACCATCGGCCACCAGATCAGCGAGACATTGCGCGCGCACCAGGATGTCAGCCGGGCCGAGGCGCGCAACAGGGCGATCGAGGCCCTGGCGCGCGTCGGCATCCCCGAGCCGACGTTGCGCTACGACGCCTATCCGCACCAGCTCTCCGGCGGCATGCGGCAGCGCGCGATGATCGCCATCGCCCTGGTCTGCGAACCGCAATTGCTGATTGCGGATGAGCCGACCACGGCGTTGGACGTGACCGTGCAGGCGCAGATCGTCGATGTACTGGGCGAGCTGTGCGCCCGCATGGGCATGGCGATGCTGTTCATCACCCACGATCTCGGCCTCGTCTCCCAGACCTGCTCCCGTCTGGTCACGATGTATGCGGGGGAGGTGGTGGAAGAAGGGCGTGTGGACGACATTCTCCTGCGTCCGCGCCATCCCTACAGTTCAGGCCTGTTGCGCTCGCTGCCCGCCCTGACCCAGCGTAAGGCCCGGCTGCCGGCCATTCCGGGCCGCGTGCCGGTGCGGGGCGACATGCCGCCGGGCTGCCGCTTCCAGCCCCGCTGCGCCCATGCGCAACTACCATGCACGGCGCCGCAGCCATTGCGGGCAATGCAGCCGCAAGGCGAAGTCCGTTGCTGCCGCGCGGAGGAACTCATCCTGCCCGGCGTATTGCCGGTGGAGCGCGCGGCATGACGGCGCAGCAGCCGCTGGTGGCGACGCGGGACCTGGGCGTGCATTTCCGCCTTTCCCGCAACACCGTGCTGAAGGCGGTGGACCGTGTCAGCTTCGACGTGCTGCCCGGCGAGACCTTCGGCATCATCGGCGAATCCGGCTCAGGCAAGACCACGCTGGGCCGTGCCCTGGTGTGCCTGGAAGCGCCCTCCGCCGGGCAGGTGCTGCACCAGGGGCGTGACCCCTATGAACTCTCACGCCGGCAGTTGCGGCAGCACCGGCGCAACTACCAGGTGGTGTTTCAGGACCCGAACGCGGCATTGGACCCGCGCATGACCATCCTGCGCTCCGTCCGGGAACCGTTGGACGTTGCTGCCACCATGCCGCGGGCGCAGCGGGATGAGGTGGCGATGCAGGCGATGGAGCGCGTTGGCCTCAGCCCCGACTTCGCGGCGCGCTACCCGCACGAATTGTCGGGTGGCCAGAAGCAACGCGTCTGCATCGCGCGCGTGCTGACACTGCGGCCTTCCGTCATTGTCTGCGACGAGGCCGTGGCGGCGCTGGATGTCTCCATCCAGGCCGACATCCTGAACCTCCTGGCCGATCTGCAGCGCGAGTTCGGCCTCACCTACATCTTCATCACCCACAATCTCGGCGTTGTCGGCCATATCAGCGACCGTGTGGCGGTGATGTATCTGGGCCGGCTGGTGGAGATGGGGGAGACCGAAGCCGTCCTTGCCCGCCCGCTGCATCCCTACACCAACGCACTACTCTCGGCCGAGCCCGTGGCGCTGCCGTCGCATATGCGCACCTCGCAGCGTGTCATCCTGAGCGGGGAACTGCCAAGTCCGGTCTCGCCTCCCTCCGGCTGCCGCTTCCGCACCCGTTGCCGCTTCGCACAGGATCTCTGCGCCGCGAAGGAACCGGAATGGAGCGAGGTGGAGCCTGGCCATTGGGCAGCCTGCCATTTCGCCGGTACGCTGCCGGTTACCTCCAGCCCCGTGCACGGCGTGGCGGAGGTCGTGGCATGAACCGCCGTCAATTGCTTCTCATCGGCTCCCGCCTGTTGCAGGTGGTGCCGGTCGTTATCCTGGCCACCGTCGCCATCTTCGGTCTGCTGCAACTCGTGCCGGGCGATCCGGCGGCAGTCATCGCCGGCGAGTACGCGACGGCCGAGCGCATCGCCGATATCCGCCGCATGCTGGGCCTCGACCGTCCGGTGTGGGAACAATATGTCGTCTGGCTCGGCCACGCCGTGCAGGGCGATCTATCGGCTTCGCTGATCACCGGCCAGCCGGTGCTGGATGAGGTATTGCGGCGCCTGCCCAACACGTTGCTCATCACGGTGCTGGCGCTCGTGCTCGCGGTGCTGATCGGCGTACCGCTTGGCATCCTGGCCGCGACGCGGGTGGACCGGCCGACGGACCGCATCGTCACCACCATTGCATCGCTCGGCGTCGCCGTGCCGAATTTCTGGCTGGGCATGATCCTGGTCGGGTTCTTTGCCCTCGGCCTGGGGTGGTTCCCGACCACAGGGGCGGCGTCGCTGACGCAGGACCCGCTGCGCGCGCTCTCCCATGCCGCGCTGCCGGCGCTGGCCCTGGCCACCGGCGGCATCGCGGAGATCACCCGCCAGCTTCGCAGCGCGTTGATCGAGGTGTTGTCCTCCCAGTATGTGCGCACGCTGCATGCCAAGGGCCTCTCCAACGCCCGCATCCTGTGGCAGCACGGGTTGAAGAATGTCTCGCTGACGCTGCTGACGGTGGTGGGGCTGGTGTTCAACCGCGCCCTGGGCGCGACCGTCGCCATCGAAGCCGTCTTCGCCATTCCCGGTACCGGCTCGCTCGTCGTCGCCTCCGCCACCAACAAGGACTTTCCGGTGGTGCAGGGCGTCGTGTTCGTGCTGGTGCTGATCGTGATCGGGCTGAACCTGATGATCGACCTGTTATACTCATTGCTCGACCCGCGGGTGAACCGGCGATGAGCGCGGCCCTGCAACCGGTGCGGGCCGTGCGCCGCCCCCCCGCTTCGCGGCGCTTCCTTTCCTGGCTGCGGTCCGACCTGCGGGCGGCGGTCAGCCTGGCCTACCTGCTGGTGCTGTTCTCGCTGTCGGTCTTCGCCGATGTGCTGGCACCACATTCGCCCATCGCGCAGAGCATGGACATGCTGGCGCCGCCGGACGCAGCGCATTGGCTCGGCACCGACGACCTTGGGCGGGACGTGTTCAGCCGCCTGATCCACGGCGCGCCGATGACGCTCTATGCCAGCTTCCTGGCGGTGGGCGTGGGTACGCTGATCGGCCTGCCGGTCGGCATCATGGCGGGCTATCTGGGCGGTTGGGTGGATGGGCTGACGGGGCGTATCATCGATGCGTTGCTGTCCTTCCCCTCCATCGTGCTGGCCATCGCCGTCACCGGTGCGCTCGGCATCGGGCTGACAAACAGCATGATCGCGGTCGGCATCGTGTTCTCGCCCGGCCTGGCGCGGTTGATCCGCGTGCAGACCATCGTGGTGAAGAACGACCTGTACGTGGACGCTGCGCGCACCTTCGGCATGTCGCCGCTGCGAATCGTCTGGCGTCACATCCTTCCCAACGCCATCCAGCCCTTCATCGTGCAGGTGACGCTGCTGCTCGCCACGGCCTTATTGGCGGAGGCCAGCCTCAGCTTCCTCGGCCTTGGTGTGCAACCGCCGCAGCCGAGCTGGGGGCAGATGCTGGCGCGCTCCTACGGCTACATGGAAATCTCGCCGGAGCAGATGTACGCGCCCGGCCTCGCCATCCTGTTCACGGCCCTGGCCTTCAACGCACTGGGCGAATCCCTGCGCGCCGTGCTCGACCCCACCCGCAGGCGGAGCGACTGATGCCCCACACTTCCTCCTGGCGCCCGCGCGTGCTGGCGACCAGCGCTTTGCATGACGATGCCACCGCCCTGCTGGCGCAAACCTGCGAACTGGTGCTGCCCGCAGATGCCAGCGCCGACAGCCTGCGTCAGGCAGCGGCCAGCGCGGACGCGCTGATCGTGCGCGCCAAGCTGCCTGACGATATCTTCGACCATGCGCCCAAGTTGCGTGCCTGCGTGCGGCACGGCGTCGGGCTGGATTTCATCCCGGTCGAGGCTGCCACCCGTGCCGGCATTCCCGTCGCCAACCTGCCCGCCGCCAACCGGCAATCAGTGGTGGAGTATGTCGTGGCTGTGGCGGGGCTGTTGGCGCGGGACCTGCACCGCCTGGCGCTGGATTTCCGCACGCAGGGCTGGGCCTCCCGCACGCGCCACCCGGGCTTTGAACTCGCAGGCCGCACGCTGGGCGTGGTGGGCTGCGGCGGCATCGGGCGCGCTGTCGCCACCGCGATGCAGGCTGCCTTCGGCATGCGCGTGCTGGGCTATGACCCGCATGCGGCGGTGCCGTCCGGCACCATCACGCCCGTTTCGCTGCAGCAGCTGTTCGCCGAAGCGGATGTCATCACGCTGCATGCTCCCTCGACGCCGGAGACGCGCCGGATGGTCGATGCGGCGCTGCTGGCTGGGGTGAAGCCCGGTGCCGTCTTGATCAACGCCGCACGGGGCGACCTGATCGACGAGGCAGCCCTGCTCGCCACCCTGAATGATGGCCGCCTGCGCGCCGCCGCGCTGGATGTGTTCGAACCGGAGCCACTGCCACCTGGCCACCCCTTCCTGTCCCATTCCGGCCTGTTCCTCACCCCGCACATCGCGGGCGGCAGCGACGAAAGCGGGCGGCGGATGAGTGTGGAGTCCGCCGAGGAAACCCTGCGTATCCTGCGCGGGCAGAAGCCGCTGGCGCTGGTGAACCCGGAAAGCTGGGACCGCTCCATGCAGCGCTACCACGGCACTTTCCTGCCCGCCTGATGCTGCACCGAAACAAGGAAGAAGCCGACATGGCCTTGATCACACGGCGTGCCTTCGCATCCGCCAGCGCGGCGGCGGCCCTGACCATGGGCAGTGGTGCGCGGGCGCAGACCTATCCGTCCCGCCCCATCCGCTGGGTGCTGGGCTTCGGTGCCGGTGGCGTGGGGGACCTGACGGCGCGCCTGGTCGCGCCCAAGTTGGCGGAAGGCCTGCGCGGCCAGCCCATCGTCATCGAGAACCGTCCCAGTGCCGGCGGCATCGTCGCGGCGGAAACGGTGGCCCGGTCGGAGCCGGACGGGCACACGCTGCTGCTGGTGACGACCACCACCGCCACGGCCGCCGCCATGTACCGCACGCTGCCTTACGACACGATGCGGGACTTTACCTTCATCGGCCAACTGGCGGCGTTCGACCACGTCATCGCCACGGCTTCGGATGGGCCATACCAGGACCTGCGCTCGCTGATCGCCGCTGCCAAGGCACGGCCGAACGGGCTGAACCTGGGCTCGATCGGCGTCGGCAGCGCGCAGCACCTCTCGGTGGAGCTGTTCAAGTCCATCGCTGGGATCGAAGCCGCCATCGTCACCTATCGCAGCACCCCGGAGCTGATCAACGCGATCTCGACCGGCGAGGTGCAGGCAGGGTTCGAGACGCTGGCCCCGGTGCTGCCGCAACTCGGCGGCCGGCTCCGCGCGCTGGCCATCCCGTCCGCCGCGCGCTTCCCCGGCCTCCCAGCGGTGCCGACGACGGCGGAGGCCGGGCTGCCTGGCTATCTCATCCGGT
>Ga0308171_1004290_pt1 | contig 11909 bp, 15 predicted proteins | sample PhyGR1_FD_202135 | JGI IMG/M metagenome (GOLD analysis project Ga0308171, IMG submission 202135) | Phyllosphere microbial communities from UC Gill Tract Community Farm, Albany, California, United States - DLSLSG.R1 | ecosystem: Host-associated > Plants > Phyllosphere > Unclassified | place: USA... | reverse complement strand
TGCCGGGGTAGCAGGCATGTTTTCACTATTACGCAGTGCCTATGCAAAAAGCCCGTGGAGTAAGCGGGTTCTCGACGCTGTTTCCTGTAGTGCGCTGGCGTTCTTCGCTGCGCCAACACTTCAGGTCGTCGGCGCTCTCTTCAACTGGACCATTCCTGACGCCGCCGCACAGGTATTTGCGGTTTACATCGGGTATGTCGGCAATGACTACATCAGCGCCAGACTGCGCGGGTGGATAGACAGAAAATCAGGGGAACCTAATGACGGGCAGCAATAATTCACGCGGCATACGTAATAACAATCCCGGCAATATCCGCTGGGGCGACGAATGGAGAGGTCTGGTGCCTGAAGGCCAGCGCACCGATAAATCATTTTGCCAGTTCAAAGCGCCAGAATTTGGCATCCGGGCGATGATCATTATTCTTCGCAACTACCAGAGCAAATACGGCCTGAAAACCATTACGGGCATCATAAAGCGCTGGGCACCGCCGAATGAAAATGACACTCAGGCATATATCCGCAGCGTGGCGCAGGCTACAGGGACTGATGCTGATAAGCCCATCGACCTGACGGACAGCCGTAAGCTGTTCCCGCTTTTGCAGGCAATCATCAAGCACGAGAACGGGACGCAGCCATACGAATACGATGTATTTATTCGGGCGCTCGATCTCGTCTGACAGCAGGAGGTCGTATGGCCGCTTTCACGTTCATAAAAAACTATTCACACATCTTCGTCATTGGCCTGATTTGCCTGGCGCTCTGGATGCTGAATGCCCGCAGCTCACAGCTTGAGGCAACCAATCAGCGCCTTGAGAAGCTGGCAAACAGCAAAGACGAGCAGATTAACGACCTGCGTTCAAAAAATGACGGCCTGGCTACCAGCGTTAACGAGCTTGTGACAGCCGTTAAGCACCAGAATGAAGTAATGGGGCAGGTCACCGAACAGCGCGCCGTAACAGCCCAGCAGAACCGGAAACTACAGAATGAAATCAAGCAATATCTTGCAGCGGATAAGTGCGCTGTTGCTCCTGTTCCCGCTGATGCTGCTGACAGGTTGCGGAGTGCAGCAAAGGCCGCAAGTGGAGTACCGGACAATCAGCCAGCCGCGGGTAAACCTTCCGGCAGAACTGACAAGCCCGATTGAAGCGCCAGCGCCGCCCGATCCAATGACTTTCGGTGACAGCGTGAGTCTCAATGCAGAGCTTTACGGCGTTGTGGGCCAGTGCAACATTGACCGCGCTGCTATCCTTCGCATCGAATCAGGTAAATAAGATGGCAATATTCTTCGGCAGGGTTAATAAGAGCGAGTGGGAGCATACCGGTCTGTTCGCCAATATCGTTCCGGTTTACTTACGCAATATGGAATCAGGCGAACCTGATGTGTGCGCTGCTAACGGCGTGCCTGAGTGGTTCTTTGACCTGATCACACTGCTGGCCTGCTACATGCCACTGCCATATGAAGGCTTCATGTTCACGCATGTGAAGCCAATCAAACCAACTGAGAAGGCTAAAACCTAATGAGCGAAGCAAAACCGCAAGACGGCAGCACAGTTAAAGGCTACCGCACTTTATCGCATGGTGAAGTTGGCAAGATGAATCAGTTTAAACAACTGAGTCGCCAGTTTATCTCCCTGATGCGGGAGCACGGTAACGATCTCAGTCAGCTACCGCGTGATGACTTTCCTTTCGATTCCGATGCATACGATTGGTGCCGGGAAGCTGAAACCGCAATGAAGAAGGCGTGCATGTTTGCCTGTCGTGCAGTAGCCCGGCCAGATGCTGATTGCTAAAGAATCCTCCGACAAGGGATAACGGTTAGCCACGCTGTGAAGCGCTGCAAAGCTGGAATGATTAATTTTGCTTCACTAAGAAAATTCCTAGATGTATTGTAGTTTCTCCATTTTGAGTCCGGAGGTAGATATGTCTGAGGAAGTTAATAACCCGTATCAAGAGGTGCTTGCGCGTAAAATCCAGGATAATGATCTGCATTTTTTAGTGAAGGTGGCAAATTTCGCCAACGCTAATTATGGAGTCACTCTTCTTAGCAAGGGCTCATTAATCGCAGGTGTGATTATCTCGGAAAGAGAGTATTACGAATCTGTGGGCGGTATTTTTGGCGCTAGAGGCGAATCAGCCCCTGCGATATCAGAGTATTTCTGGAAAAAAAGTGAAAAATCACCTAAGCCTGAAGACTATAAAGAATACGAAGTAGATAAAGAGTTTGATTTCATCAATTTGAAGCAGGTGAGAATTAACAGCAATTCAGGTCAATTGGGAAATATTAAAAATGCCTTTTTGAGGATGAAGCTAGAAGAAGTTGATGGTTACATCTTAGGCACACTATCTGATTAATCTAACCGCCTCCGGGCGGTTTTATTTTGTGCGGAAAATTGCATTCTAGTGATTCATTTTCAGCATAAACACAATGAATCATCGGCTGGTGGTATCAGCATTGCCGAGGGTTATATCTATCTGTCCAGAAGGAAACTCTGAATGACCGTCATTTCGCGTAACGTCAGGGCAATTGTCACGCTACCAATCTTAGGCGACGTCACCCGCAGAGAAAACGGCTCTATCCAAAAGATTGGGGAGAAGTACTGTATCCATATCTATGCAGCCATGCCGGGGATGAAATACCGCAAAAGTTTAACGACTCATCACCTCGTTGGAATTATGTATGGTTTTGGTTACACATCTGAGCCATTTAAACGCTCTGAAGATGTTCTGCTTCCTGTAGGCCGCGAACTTATAGCTTTGCGTGTTGGCAATGATGGCCAGCCTGTTACGTGGGACCATTTGCCGTTAGAGGTAAAGCCGATTTTCAGTGCGACAGAAACATTCTCTATTGAGAGCGGTAAGGTTTTCATTAACGACAGTCTGGTTGGCATAAAAAATCAATTCAGTGAAGAGATTTCTAAAATCGTTCGCGAAGCTATTAAGAGAGAACTTCAGACCGGCGGTTTACTTTTGGGGCGGTAAAGATGAATGTTGTGATTGATGGTATTGCCTACGCGCCAGTGACTGAACGGGCATCAAATATCGGTATAGCCATCAGCACACACAACCGCCATGACGTTTTAGCCCGCGCCCTTGAGCATCAGCTTAAGTTCCTTCCTGCTGGTGCGCTGGTGGTTGTGATTGATGACGGGTCCAACGTTCCGGTAACTGTTCCGGCTGGAGTCAAATTTATTCGCCGTGACGTGTCACGCGGAATCGTGGCATCAAAGAACGCCAGCTTACAGACGCTGTTTGATGCAGGCTGTGAACATCTTTTCCTTTGGGATGATGACGCATGGCCTGTAGCTGTTGGATGGGAACAGCTTTACATCGATTCACCAGAACCGCATTTGGCATATCAGTTTCAGGACTTCGCCACAGGTCAAAAGCTCAACGACATAGCCGTGCTTTACCGCGACGATAAACACGTTGCCTACACAGGCCAGCGCGGTGTGATGCTTTACTACCATCGCAGCGTGATTGAAAAGGTTGGCGGTTTCGATCCCATCTATCAGCGTGGTATGTACGAGCACTCAGATTTAGCATTACGCATTCACAATGCCGGGCTCACGTCATGGGCGTTCGCTGATGTGGTCGGTTCTGAAAAATTAATTTACTCGCTTGATGAGCATCAGGCCGTTGAGCGTTCCGTACCAAAGCCAGACCGTGAGGCACAGGTAAAGCGCAATGTGACGATTCACAATGATCGCCGTAACCGTGGCTACACCGGATATGCAGAGTACCGCGACAGGCGCAATGTCGTTATCACCACGTTACTGACCAGCCAGCCGGACCCCCAGCGCGGAACGAAGATAACGCCTTCGCCTGACCTGCTGGCTAAGTGGGCGGCATCGCTCAGTGGTTGTGGCCGCATCGTCCTGGCTGATGAGTTGGGCACTTTTCCGGCTGACACAGAGTTATTTCATGTGCCTGATGTGAAGATGAATGTCTACTTCCGGCGCTGGTTGCATATCTGGCAGCACTTACGCGATCACCCTGAATATCATTTTGTCTGGTGCACCGATGGCACTGATGTAGAAATGCTTCAGGAACCATGGCAGGAAATGGAAGAGGGCAAGATTTACGTTGGCTCTGAACCCAAGACTTACGCCGACACATGGGCTAAGCAGAATCATCCCGAAGCTATCTGTCAGGCATTCATTGATGAGCATCGCAATGATGTGATGCTTAACGCTGGTCTGCTGGGTGGCAACCGCGATGATGTGATGGCAATAGCGCATGGCATTGTCCGGCTGTATTACCACATTGAATCGTTGCGCTTCTGGGGTAAAGAGCAGTCAGCATCGTCCGTTGGCGATATGATCGCTTTCGGCATCGTTGCTTATCGCTACCGCGACCGGTTGGTAACAGGCCCTCGCGTCCACACGGTTTTCAAGTCAGATGGTGTTGGGAAGGAGTTTGCGTTATGGCGGCACAAATAAAGTTTGTCATTGTGGCTCACCATACACGATTAGAAGCAATGGTTAACCTGATGCGGATGCTTAATGCTGACGCCCTGATTGACTATGAAGATGGTGGTGCCAATGCAAATCACCGTCGCGCTATCGAGTGGGCCAGCCAGCAGGATTGCCGCGTAGTGATACTGGAAGATGATGCACTGCTGGTCGATGGCTTCACCGAAAAGGTAACAGCCTGGCTTGACCGGTTCCCTGATGATTTGCTGTCTTTCTATTTAGGTACCGGCAGGCCACCACAGTATCAGCTTGAGGTGGCAACAAAGCTTATCGACAGCGACCAGCGCCAGACTGATTACATCAACATGAGCAGGCTGATTCACGGCGTCTGTTACAGCATACCTCAGCATCGTATCAATGATGTGCTGACAAGATGGGACAGCGCAAAGCCAGCCGACTACGCGGTAGGTGATGCCTATGGCGGTGATGTTATCTATCCCTGTTACTCGCTGGTTGACCATGCAGACACGGCAACAGTAGAGCGGCACCCCGACAACGAGCAACGCAAAGAACGCCGCAGGGCGTGGAGGCTTGATGCCAGCCAGAATACCCAGAGCATGCAGGAAGCTCGGTTGTGCCAGGACTACGACAGACGGATCGGGTTACTGTGACGCCCACCGCAATGAAGGCTGGCAACAGCACCAGAGAGGACAGAGCAGACACGAGCGGGGCTACGGCAGCAAGTGGGACGTCATAAGAGCCCGCATTCTGCAACGTGATCGTCACCTCTGCCAGAACTGCCTGAGAAACGGAAGGCCAACAGCAGCCAAGACCGTTGACCACATTCTACCCAAAGCACATGGGGGGACCGATGATGACAGCAATCTTGAAGCCCTCTGCTGGCCTTGCCATAAGCGCAAAACCGCAAAAGAACGTTTCAAATGAGAATCAATATCAACAAATTAGTTGCAAATGCAACTATATCGATGCAAATGAGAATGAATATCATCAAAAGGGGAGGGCGGGTCGAAAGTTCAGGCCTCAGAGCCTACAGGACCGCCGCCTAACCTTTTTTCGCATCGCCGCAGGTTAGAAAACTTTTTTTGGGGTGACCCAACCAGTGATTAATAGGAGTTTTCGATTATGCCAGGACCGCCGAAAACCCCGACACATCTGGCTTTGGTGAAGGGGAACCCATCAAAACGCGCTATAAACAAAAACGAGCCAAAACCTAAGTCTGGGGTACCCCCAATTCCAAAGCATCTGGATAAGATGGGGAAGTACTGGTTCAAGCGAATTGGCGAAGAGCTTGATGCCGTTGGTGTCATGACCACGCTCGACGGTAAAGCCCTTGAGCTGCTGATTGAGGCCTACACCGAGTACCGTCAACACTGCGATGTTCTGGCTGAAGAGGGCTACACCTATAAGACGGTGTCAGCAACAGGCGAGAATATTGTTAAAGCTCATCCGGCAGCAGTAATGAAGTCCGATGCGTGGAAGCGCATTCGGGCGATGCTCACTGAATTTGGCATGACACCGGCCAGCCGTTCTAAGGTTGGCGCTAAGGGCCCTGCTGAAGCCGATCCCCTTGAAGAGTTTCTTAAAAAGCGCAAATGATGAATGGCAACTGTTCAGGCTGGTATTCAGTACGCCGAGAGCGTGCTGTCTGGCGAGATCGTTGCTGGCGAACTGGTGCGCCTGGCGTGTCAGCGTTTTCTCAATGATTTAGAGCATGGGCCGGAACGCGGTATCTACTTCAGCGAGGACCGCGCTCAGCATATTCTCGACTTTTATAATTTTGTTCCTCATGTCAAAGGCGCTCTTGCGGGTAAGCCGATAGAGCTGATGCCCTGGCATATTTTCATCCTCATTAATTTGTATGGCTTTGTCATCCCACTCGTCGATGAGGTGACGGGCGGGCACGTTTTTGATGAAGATGGCGATGTGATTATGGTTCGCCGTTTTCGCACTGCTTATAACGAAGTGGCCCGTAAAAACGCCAAATCAACCCTTTCTTCAGGGGTTGGTCTTTATATGACCGGGGCTGACGGGGAAGGTGGCGCAGAGGTTTATTCTGCGGCCACAACACGCGATCAGGCTCGCATCGTTTTTGACGATGCCAAAAACATGATTAAGAAAGCGCCCCGGACGCTGGGGCGGCTGTTCGGTCATGTGAAGCTGAACATCCATCAGGAGCGAACAGCATCCAAATTTGAACCCCTTTCGAGCGACGCTAACAACCTCGACGGCCTCAATATTCACTGCGGAATTGTTGATGAGCTTCATGCTCACCGTACCCGCGATGTCTGGGACGTATTGGAAACGGCGACGGGAGCACGTCTTCAGTCGCTGCTGTTTGCCATTACCACGGCGGGGACTAACAAAGAAGGCATCTGTTTTGAGCAGCGTGATTACGCCATAAAGGTGTTGCGCGGGGTGGTTGATGATGACACCTATTTTGCCGTCATTTACACCCTTGATGAGCATGACGACCCGTTTGATGAGGCGAACTGGCCTAAAGCTAATCCCGGACTGGGTATCTGTAAGCGCTGGGACGACATGCGCCGCCTTGCCAAAAAGGCAAAAGAGCAGGTTGCAGCTCGTCCAAACTTTTTCACCAAACACCTTAACATCTGGGTTACGGCTGAAAGCGCCTGGATGGACATGGATCGCTGGTCAAAAATGCCGAAACTCGGCGCTGATGAAGACCGTAAAACGTGGCCGATGTGGGTGGGCGTTGACCTCGCCAACAAGATTGATATCTGCGCAGCGGTTAAGACATGGCGTGACCCATCCGGTGAAACTCACATGCAGTCACGTTTCTGGATACCGGAAGGAAGGCTTGAAACCGCACCTGCTCATATTGCTGAGCTTTACAGAAAGTGGTCTGCAGCCGGTTATCTTGAGCTGACCGATGGTGACGTTATCGACCACGCGATGATCAAAGCGGACATAGTTAAGTGGGTCCAGGGGGAAAATATTAAGGAGATTGCTTTCGACCCTTGGAGTGCTGTTCAGTTCAGTCTGTCGCTTGCTGAAGAGGGTTTACCGCTGGTAGAGGTGGCTCAGACGGTAAAAAACTTATCAGAATCAATGAAGTCTGTTCAGGCAGAAATTTACGGTAATAAATTCCACCATGACGAAAACCCTGTCATGACCTGGATGATGTCAAACGTCACGGTTAAGCCTGACAAAAACGACAACATTTTCCCAAACAAGTCCACGCCTGAAAACAAGATTGACGGGCCGGTCGCGCTGTTCACTGCCAAAAGCCGAATGCTGGTAAATGGTGGTGAGGATGCGCAGGACCTGAGTGGATTCTTCGAAAACCCGATAATGATAGGCGTCTGATGAAAAAACAAAAGCAGCCTGGCAAGGTTAAATCAGCCTTGCTGAACTGGTTAGGCGTACCGATTGGATTAACAACGGGTACTTTCTGGCAAGAATGGATGGGGATGAGCAGCAGTGGAAAGGTTGTCTCAGCCGATAAAGCTATCCAGCTTTCAGCGGTATGGGCCTGCGTCCGGCTTTTGAGCGAATCAGTCTCGACGCTTCCGCTTAAAATCTATCAGCGTCAGGATGATGGTTCACGCAAGCCCGCCACGCAGCATCCTGCTTATCAGGTACTTTGTCGGCGCCCTAATCTGGAGATGACGCCGTCGCGCTTTATGCTGATGCTGGTTGCCAGTATCTGCCTGCGTGGTAATGGTTTTGTCGAAAAAAAGATGATCGGCAACAAACTGGTTTCACTGGTTCCGCTACTGCCGCAAAACATGGTTGTTAAGCGACTTGATGATGGTTCTCTGCAGTACACCTACACCGAAACATCATCCCAACGCGTGATACCCGTTAAAAACATCATGCACATTCGTGGATTCGGGCTTGATGGTGTCTGCGGCATGATGCCGATGATGGCGGGTCGTGATGTCATCGGCGCGGCTATGGCAGTGGAAGAGTCAGCCGCAAAAATTTTTGAAAACGGCCTTCAGAGTTCGGGGTTTCTCTCCGCTGAAACAGCCCTTGATAAAGATCAGCGTGAAAGGCTGCGTGGCTATATGCAGGCATTCACCGGTTCCCGTAACGCCGGGAAAATTATGGTCCTTGAAGGCGGCCTTAAATACCAAAATGTGACAATGAATCCCGAAGCGGCACAAATGCTTGAGTCCAGGGCTTTCAGTATTGAAGAAATATGTCGCTGGTTCAGGGTTCCCCCCTTCATGGTGGGCCATGCAGACAAGCAAAGCAGCTGGGCCTCAAGTGTTGAAGGTATGAACCTTCAGTTCCTGACGAATACTCTCAGGCCGCTTCTTGTGAACATTGAGCAGGAAATTTCACGATGTCTGCTTGATGGTGACGAAGAGTTATTTGCGGAATTCTCGGTTGAAGGGTTATTGCGTGCAGACAGTGCCGGACGTTCTGCCTACTACACAACAGCACTTCAGAACGGATGGATGTCACGTAATGACGTTCGTCGCCTGGAGAATATGCCGCCAATTGAAGGGGGTGAGATTTATACCGTACAGCTAAATCTCACGCCACTGGAAGACCTGAAGCAAAATAGCCAGGCCGCTCAGGCCGCTAACCTTCTGAAAATACATAACTACGTTTTCCCGGATATTCCTTTCGAACAATCCCCGCTTAAGAAAGCGGCTTAGGAGCTACCCAAATGACACTGAAAAGCCTTCCGGCTGCGCCGGCAGGACGGCCTTCTGCACTCTCAAATCGGGATTTGCCGTCTGCTGCTATGGAACGCTGGAACGGCGGTATCAAAGCCGCTAAGCCAGATGAAAACAGCATTTCCGTGTTTGATGTGATTGGTGCTGACTACTGGGGTGATGGAGTGACTGCCAGCCGTATCGCGGGCGCACTACGTTCAATGAATGGGGCTGACGTCACCGTGAACATCAACTCACCTGGTGGTGACATGTTTGAAGGTCTCGCCATCTACAACCTTCTGCGTGAGTACGAAGGAAAAGTGACCGTAAAAGTCCTTGGTCTGGCGGCTTCAGCGGCCTCAATTATTGCGATGGCTGGCGATGATATCCAGATAGGTCGTGGTGCATTCCTTATGATCCATAACTGCTGGGTCTATGCGATGGGTAATCGTCATGACCTTTCTCAGATAGCTGCGGATATGGAGCCATTCGATAAAGCAATGGGTGATATCTACTCCTATCGCTCAGGCCTCAGCGCTGAAGATATTGCTGAAATGATGGACGGTGAAACTTATATCGGTGGCAGTGATGCTGTTGATAAGGGTTTCGCTGACCGTCTCCTGTCTGCCGACGAAATATCTGATGACGATGACAGTCCGGCAGCTGCATTGCGTAAGCTCGATGCTCTGTTAGCAAAGGCCGAAACGCCACGTTCAGAGCGCCGAAAACTTCTCAAAGCTTTATCAGGCAGCACGCCGGGCGCTGCTGCCAGTCCAGAGGGTACGCCGAGCGCTACCGATGAAGTAAACCCCGAAAATCTTAAACAACTCCAAGACGCCCTGGCGGCGTTCGGCAAATAAGGAATTACCATGTCAGAAGTAAATGAAATCCTGAAAAAAGTTACTGCAAGCATTGAGGAAGCCAATGGCAAATTCAGTGCTAAAGCGGAAGAGGCGCTGAAAGAGGCTAAAAAATCAGGAACCCTTTCTGAAGAGACAAAAGCGGCAGTTGATAAAATGGCTTCGGAATTTAATGCGCTCCGTGAAGCTGAAAAAACTCTGAAAGCTGCTCTGGGTGACCTGGAGCAGCATGTCGCTAACATGCCTCTGCAAAATGCAGTGAAGGTCGCGCAGTCTGCAGGCCATGTTGTCATTTCGAGCGAAGCACTCAAAACGTTTGCTTCCAGCGTTGAATCAGGAAAGCGACTGAGTATTCCCGTCAACTCAGCGCTGACTTCACCAGACCTGCCGGATCGTGTTGTGGAACCACAGCGACTGCCAGGTATCGATACAGCGCCTAAGCAGCGACTTTTTATTCGCGATCTTATTGCGCCGGGTCGTACTGGTTCGCCAGCAATTTTCTGGGTTCAGCAAACCGGCTTCACTAACGCTGCCAAAGTGGTGCCAGAAGGTGAGAAAAAGCCTTACAGCGACATCAAGTTTGAAACCAAAATCACGCCTGTCACAACCATTGCGCACATGTTCAAAGCGTCGAAACAGATTCTTGATGACTTTGCGCAACTTCAGTCAACCATTGATGCAGAGATGCGTTACGGGCTGAAGTACGTTGAAGAGCAGGAGATTCTCTTTGGCGACGGCAGCGGTGCTCACCTGAAAGGCATCGTTCCGCAGGCATCCAAGTTTGATCCTGCCTTTAAGGTTCCTCAGAAGAGCGGTATCGATGATTTGCGCCTGGCTATGCTGCAGGCTCAGTTGGCTCGTTTCCCTGCATCAGGTCACGTTCTGCACTTTATTGATTGGGCAAAGATCGAACTGACCAAAGACAGCCTGGGCCGCTATATCCTGGCTAACCCTTCTGCTTTGACCGGACCGACCCTTTGGGGACTGCCGGTAGTGGCGACTGAAGAAGATAAATTCGCTGGCAAGTTCCTGACGGGTGCGTTCAATGTGGCCGCTCAGCTCTTTGACCGTGAAGATTCTAACGTTGTTATCTCCACCGAAAACGGCACTGACTTCGAAGAGAACATGATCTCAATTCGCTGCGAAGAGCGACTTGCGCTTGCTGTTAAGCGTCCTGAAGCGTTTGTCTTTGGCAACTTCAGCGGTGCCGAAAGCGGTTCGTAAACATTAGCGGCCTTCGGGCCGCTTTTTCTCTCGGGATTCTCATCATGATTATCAATCTTGAAACGGTGAGAGAGCATTGCCGTATTGATGCTGACGATACCAGCGAAGATTCGTTGTTAACCATCTACATTGGTGCAGCAAAGCGACACATTGAAAAATGGACGCGCCGAAACCTTTATGAAACCAACGCTGATGCGGGGTTTGATACCGACGATGATCGCCTGCTGCTTGATGATGACATCCGTCTGGTCATATTGCTTCTGGTTGGTCACTGGTATGCAAACCGCGAAGCGGTCAGTGAACAAAAAACCAGTGAAATGCCTCTGGCCGTTGATGCGCTTCTTCAGCCTTACAGGGTTTATGGTCTATGACAGGGCTGGCGGCTGGCGAGCTTGATAAACGCATCAGGGTACAGCGCACTGAATCAGAACGCGGGCCGCTTGGTGAGGTATTGCCGGGGCAGGTTGTTATCAGTTCACCCTTTATCTGGGCCAAAGCTGAAAACATTTCAAACCGCAAAATCCGCAGTCTGGATCAGCAACAGATTGTTGAGACATGGCAGTTCACTATCCGACCGCGTATCGATGTTCAGACGGACTGGAAAATAAGCTGGGGGAATGAGATTTATACCATCAGGGCCGTTGATCGCAGCAGGCGTGATCGTGCCGTCATCACTGCTGAAAGGGATGTGCGTCATGATTGAGTCAGGCATTTACAAAGCCCTTCAGTCGTTGTCCGAACTGCAGGTTTACCCCTTA
>Ga0308171_1004286_pt1 | contig 11921 bp, 9 predicted proteins | sample PhyGR1_FD_202135 | JGI IMG/M metagenome (GOLD analysis project Ga0308171, IMG submission 202135) | Phyllosphere microbial communities from UC Gill Tract Community Farm, Albany, California, United States - DLSLSG.R1 | ecosystem: Host-associated > Plants > Phyllosphere > Unclassified | place: USA... | reverse complement strand
ATGAGCCAGAACCGCCAGTCAGCCAAAGACCGCCTGGCCGCGAGCCTGGACTTCGAGGTGAACCTGCGCGCGGAGCTGGAGATCATGCGACTGCATGAAAAGATCGACAAGGAGATCGTCGAGCGGTTGGATCGGATTTTGGCGAAGGTGGAGTCTGAGGGGACGGTGTGAGAAGGCTTGTGGAAACCCACCCTCCAACTGGCCGCATAACCGTCTGTGCTCATGCCATTGGAGAAAAAAGGTCGCGATGAACGAAAAAGCCAGGCGCGCAAGCGACCTGGCTTTTTTGCTTTACACGGTTGGCTACCTCGCATCAGTTCAGGCCAGGCACCCCGGCCCGGGTCACATGCTTCACCGCCTGATACGCCGCCAGTCCCCAGGGGCCGAGTTCGCGACCAATGCCGCTGCCCTTGCTGCCACCCCAAGACGTTTCGACGAACACCGCTTGAATCGAGTTGATCCACACGTGCCCGACCTCAAGCGCATCAGCCACCCGCTCGGCGCGGGCAATATCGCGGCTGGCTACCGTGGCCACCAGGCCGAAGCAGCTGTCGTTGGCACGATCGATCGCCTCTTGTTCACGGCTGAAACGCTGAGTACACAGCACCGGGCCGAAGATTTCTTCATTCCACAAACGGCTGCTCGTCGGCACGTCCTGGTACAGCGTCGGGCTTACGAACCAGCCGTCTCGCGTCAGCGCGCCGCCGCCGCTCAGGCACCGCAAGCCTTCCTGTTCGGCAATGGCGAAATACTCGCGCACCTTATGCCACTGCGCCTGGCTGGTCAGCGGTCCCATGTCGACCTCTTCGGTCAGGGGGTTACCCACCCGCAGTGCGGCGAACGCAGCCTGCAAGCGCGGGATCAGTGCCTCGGCGATGCCGTCCTGAATCAGCAACCGCGAAGTGGCCGAGCACATTTGTCCGGCGTTCCAGCAGATGCCACCCACGATCCATTCCACCGCCTCGTCGGGGTCGCAGTCATCGAACACGATAAGCGCCGATTTTCCGCCCAGCTCCAGAGTAACTGGCCGACAGAATGCCGCTGCGCTGTGCATCACCTGGCTACCTACGCTGTTGCTGCCGGTGAACGACAGCTTGTCGAGGCCCGCATGGTTGCTCAGTGCCGCGCCGATGTCGGCCTTGCCGTTGACGATATTCAGCACGCCGGCGGGCAAACCCAGGCTATCGGCGATTTCGGCGTAGGCCTGCTCGATCAGCGGGGTGACTTCCGAGGGTTTGAGTACCACGGTGCAACCGGCCGCCAGGGCCGGGGCGAGTTTCCAGGCGCTGGTGACCAGTGGAAAATTCCACGGCACGATCAGGCCGACCACGCCCACCGGTTCCAGCCGTGTGCGGGACGTGAAGCCGGGCACGGCCAGTTCGACGTCGCGGTGGCTGGACTGGGTTTCGATCAGCTTGGCGTAATAGCCGAAGGTCGCCACAGCGTCGTCGAGATCGACTTCGGCTTCGTGCCGAGGCTTGCCGTTGTTGCGCATCTGCAAGGCGACCAGCGCTTCGCGGCGCTGGGTAAGGTGCTCGGCAAAACCGCGCAATACGGCAGCGCGCTCGGCGACAGAGGTGTTTTTCCACGCAGGCAGCGCGGTGCGGGCGGCAGCCACGGACTGATCGACCTGCGCGCTGCTGGCGGCGATCAGTTCGACGAAGGGCAGTCCCAGCGCCGGATCGTACACGGTCAGGACATCAGCCCCCTCGCCCGCCTGCCAGCGGCCATTGATGTAGTGCGGGGTGTTCATGGTGTGGCTCCATCGGGGATTTTATGGCGGGTTCAAGGGGCAAACGGTGGAGCCTGGTTGATTTCGATGATCAGCGGGCGATCATCCGGGGCCTCGCGCAGCAGGGTTTGCAGGTGTTGGTAATCGCGGGCGCGCTCGGCCGCGCAGCCAAACCCGCGGGCTATCGCGAGAAAGTCCGGGGTGTAGATGTCGACACCCAGCGGCGTGATGTCGCGGCGTTGCATGTAGTTCTTGATCTCGCCGTAGCCCTGGTTATTCCAGAGCAGCACGATGATGCCAACCTGCGCCTCCACGGCGCTGGCCAGTTCCGGCAGGGTGAACTGAATGCCACCATCGCCCATCAGGCTGATCACCACCCGCGCAGGCTCGGCCAACTTGGCGCCGATGGCCGCCGGCAGGCCGTAGCCAAGAGTGCCGTAGCCGGTGGAGGCGTTGAACCAGCTGCGTGGGCTGCTGAGCTCGACCAGGTGATTGCCGCTGTACACCGTCTGCGTCGAGTCGCCGACAAAGCGCGCCTCGGGCAGTACTTCAAGCACGCAGTCGAACAGTTTGCGGTAGTGCGCCCAGCTGCTGAAATCCTCGGCCAGTTGCTGCTGCACCGCCGCCGTACGCTGCACGCCAAGGCTATCGGCACTGGCCGCCCGCGCCGGCAGTTCGGCTAGCAAGGAGCGTATCGCGGCCGTCGCATCACTGAGGATCGCGAGATGCGGCGTATGGTTGCGGGTCAACTGTTCGGCATCGATATCGATGCGGATCAGTTCGCCGCCAATCCTGAAGTTGCCATCGAACACCACGTCGTAATCGGTCTCGCCCAGCTCGGTGCCGATCGCCAGCACCACATCGGCGTCCAGCGCTAGTTGCCGCACCGGTACCAGCGACTGGTTGCTGCCCAGCAACAACGGGTGCCCGCCCGGCAACAAACCTTTGGCATTGATGGTCAGGGCCGTCGGTGCATCCAGCCGGGTGACCAGCTCGCGGACTTCGTCCATCGCGGCCACGCAGCCTCCACCGAGTAACAGCAGCGGCCGCTGGGCTGCGCGCAACCGCGCAGCCGCCTTGCTGATCGCCTCAAGGTCCGGCGCCGGTCGGGCGATGACCTGGCGCGGCACCAGCGTCAGGTGATCGGCGCTGGCGGTGATGATGTCCAGCGGCAGCTCGATGTGCACCGGCCGTGGGCGCTGGCTGTCGAACACCGCGAAGGCCCGCGCCAGCACAGCGGGCAGTTCGTCGACGCTCATCAGCGTGTGGCTGAATGCGCTGACGCCGGCGACCATCGTCCGCTGGTTGGGCAACTCGTGCAGATAGCCGTTGCCCAGGCCCAGGCGATGACGCTCGTTGACGCTGGAAATCACCAGCATCGGAATCGAGTCGGCATACGCCTGGCCCATCGCGGTGAGGATATTGGTCATGCCGGGGCCGGTGATGATGAAACATACCCCAGGCTTGCCACTGACACGCGCATAGCCGTCGGCCATGAAGCCCGCGCCCTGTTCGTGGCGCGGCGTGACATGGCGAATGCCGCTGTTTGGCAGGCCGCGATACAGCTCGACGGTGTGCACGCCGGGAATGCCGAACACCATGTCGACGCCCCAGGCATGCAGTTGCTTGACCAGAAACTCTCCGCAAGTGCTTGCACACGTACTCATGCTGCGCTCTCCTGTTCCAGACCGATAAAGCGCCGCACCCGCGCATCGCCTTTGTGGCGGATCGCCGCTGGCGAGGCGTCGGTGACCACGTGGCCGTTTTCCATGAACACGATGCGATCGGAAATCGACAGGGCGAAATCCATCTCGTGGGTGACGATCAGCATGGTCATGCCTTCGGCCGCCAGGTCACCAATCACCTTGAGCACATCACCCACCAGTTCCGGGTCCAGCGCCGAGGTCGGTTCGTCGAACAGCATGATGTCCGGCTCCATCGCCAGCGCGCGGGCAATCGCCACGCGCTGTTGCTGGCCGCCCGACAACTGGTGCGGGTACTTGTCGGCATGCGCCAGCAACCCCACACGGTCCAGCAAGGCATGGCCCTTGCGGCGCAACTCAGCCGTACTGGCCAGGCTGTGGTAACGCGGGGCAAGGATGACGTTGTCGAGAATGGTCCGGTGCGGGAACAGATTGAAGTTCTGGAACACCATGCCGATGCGCCGGATGCCTTGGCGGATCACCGGAGAATCGGTGCGTGTGCCGGCCTTGATGAAATCATGGCCGAACAGCACGATTTCGCCTTGATCAATGGTCTCCAGGCTATTGATAGTGCGGATCAACGAGGTCTTGCCGGAGCCGGACGGGCCGATGATCGAAATCACCTCACCGGGCCGCACAGCGAGGTCGATGCCCTTGAGCACTTCATGGTTGCCATAGCGCTTGTGAATGTTGCGCAGTTGCAAGGCGTCGGGCTGTCCCGCCACCGGCTCGCAACGCGGCTTCGCAAGGCCGGCCGGTTGGCGCAAGGCTTCGGTCTGCACGGCCTCCAGGGTTTGTGCGTTTTTGCGTGAGAGGTCCAGATGGCGCTCGGCCCACTGCAACAGCCAGCCGAACAGGGTGACGATCAACACGTAATACACGGCTACCGCTGCCAGGGTCTCCAGTACCAGAAAGTTTTGCGCGTACAGGCGCTGGCCGACCAGCAGCAGCTCGCTGAGCGAGATAACCGAGACCAGCGAGGTGAGTTTGACGATGGTCACGTATTCGTTGGTCAACGTCGGCAGGGAGATACGAATCGCCTGCGGGATGATCACCAGCCGCTGCGCGCCCAGCCCGCGAATGCCCAGCGCCTTGGCCGCTTCGCGCTGGCCCTTGAGCACCGACAGCAGGCCGCCCCGGTGAATCTCGGCCATGTACGCGGTTTCAGTCAGTACCAACGCGATCAGCCCCGAATAGAACGGCTGCGACAGCGTGCTGCCGGCGGCTGGAAACAGCTGCGGCAGGTTATAGACGAACACCAGCAGCACCAACAGCGGGATGCTGCGAAACAGCCAGATGTACAGGCTGACCGGCAGGCGCAGCCAAGCACGCGTCGACAGCTTGGCGCTGGCCAGTACAAAGCCCAGCACCAGACCCAGGGTCCAGGACAAGGTGCTGAGCTGAACCACCGTCAGGCAGGCCTTCCAGAAGGCCGAGACGGAGAACAGTGAGAAAAAATAGGCCCATTCGAATGCCATGATGACCTCGGTATAGCGGATGGATGGCGATCAGCTCGGGGTTAGCACGAACGTTGCAGGAGCGCGCTTGCCGGAATGCCGGACCGCCACGCTCCTGCGCAGGGAGGATTGTCAGGCAGGGTCCAGGTTGTACTTCTTCAGCAGTTCGCTGTATTCGCCGCTGCGCTTGTAGGTTTCAACCACGCCACGCATCTTTTCCAGCAACTCGGTGTTGCCCTTCTTCACATAAATGCCGAGGGTCTGCGGGTACAGGGATTTCTGCGAGCTGATCACGATCCGGCCACGGGCCTTGTCGACGATCATTTTCGCTGCCGCCGAGATTTCCAGATGCGCCTGGATATTGCCGGACATCAACGCCTGCGAAGCTTCTGCGGTGGTCGGGAATTCGCTTATGGCGATCTCGCCCTTGTTCTGCTTGGTGCAGTAATCAGCCGAAACTGCCTTGAGCTGGTTGATCCAGTTGGTGCCCTGCTGCAAGCCGACTTTCAGGCCGCACAAGTCTTCAGGCTGCTGCGGTTTGGCGGTGCTGTCGCTGCGCACCATGATCGCCGCGCCGACTTGCGCGTACGGAATCGCGTCGGCCTGCTTGGTACGCTCGTCGGTGATGTACATGCCGGAAATGATGGTGTCGAAGCGGTTGGCGTTCAGGCCCAGGATCAGGTTCGGAAAGCGGGTGTCGACGAATTCGACCTTCAGGTCGCCCAGTTGCTTGGCCAGCGCGGTCGACACCTCAGGGTCAAAGCCCACCACTTTGTCGCCGTCGTAGGACTCGAACGGCGGGTAAGAAATCTCCATGCCGACCTTCAGCGTACCGGGCGTGGCAGTGGGCGCGGCCTGCACGCTGCCGGCGAACAGGGCGGCACCCATGAGCACAGAAGTGGCAAGGCGCGAAAACGTGGTGTTTGGCATAGTCATGATTCCAGATTGAGGGTAAAGGCAGATCACGAAGTCACGTTCTGGTTTTTCAGGTGCCCGAAGCTAGAAGGCTTTCTGGCGTGCTGCGGCAAGGCAATCTGCCCGTCGGCGACACGCTGGCGAAGGTACTGATAGGTCTGTAAAGCCTGGGCCCACATGTGCTCGCCAATGGCGATGGGCGTGTAGTTCTGCTCGCCGGCCGCGAAGGGCGGCAGCGGTTTGATCTGGGTGTGGTAATCGCAGGCATAGAACAGCGGAAACGAATAACGCTCCTGCTTGACCTTGCGCACGCGGTGCGCGGTGGCGACAAAGGCGCCGGCGGTCATCACCTCGAGCATGTCGCCGATATTGACCACGAAGGCGCCGTCGACCGGCGGCGCATCGATCCACTCGCCCTGCTCGTTCATTACCTCAAGGCCCGGCTGGTCGGACTTGAGAATGGTGAAGCATTCGTAGTCGGTGTGCGCGCCGATGCCCGGTGCGTCCTGTGCGTCGCCATCGAACGGATAATGGATCAGGCGCAGCTTGGACGGCGGAAAACAGGCCATGTCGTCGAAGGCATGTTCATCCAGGCCCAGCGCCAGGGCAAAGCCGCGAAACAGCTGGTGCCCCAAGGCAAACACCGCTTTGTAGTAGGCCTGCACCGCCGCTTGAAAACCTGGCAGGGTCGGCCAGTTGTTCGGCCCCAGCAGCGGCGTGCCGTTGAGCACCAGCGGGTTGTCTGCCGGTACTTCAAAACCGATATCGAACGCCTCTTTATGGTCCGGCTTGCCGGTGCCGTACACCTCCTCCCCCTCGGGAACGAAGCCCTTGTGGCTATCGGAAGCGCCGATGTAGTGCTGCATCTTGGCGTCCAGCGGCTGGGCGAAATACTGTTCGGCGGCGCGGTGCAGGTTATCGATCAGCTGCGGCGCAATGCCGTGGCCGGTGATGTACAGAAAGCCCACATGGCGGGCCGCCTCGCCGAGCGCCTGGGCCACTGCCTGGCGATCTTCCAGGCGTTCGCTGAACAGACCGTGGATATCGACCACGGGAATGCGGGTGAAAGCGAAACGTTCACTCATGGCAGCAGGCTCTCCGGACGGTTGGAAAAGGCAGTGAAGTGTTCGCGCTCGGTCCGGCCCATCCACGCATTCAGGCTCCACAGGTCGGCCACCGGCACATCGGTGAACGGCAAATGATGCAGGTAACCATCGGGGCCGAACTCCGGCGTCAGCGTGGTGCCGGTGTAGCCGCGGGCCTGTTGCGAGCGCCAGATGGCTTGCCAGTGCTGCTGATGAAACGCCAGCGCAGCGGCGTATTCCGGCGCGCCGGGATGCGGCACTTGCGGGCCCTGGTCATAGCCGACCCGGGCCTGAATGTGATGCACGCGCTCGACAAAGGCGCTGAGGTCATCGGCGGGATCGTCGAGCAGTCGCTCGCACGTCACCACCCAATGGCTGATGTCGCTGGTAAAGCGCAGGTCGGGCACTTGCTCGATCAATTGCAGGGTCAGCCACGGATTGAACAGCGAGCGCGCGCGGTGGGTTTCAAAGCTGCAGGTCAGGCCGCTGCGTTTTGCAATCTCCAGCGCCTCAGCGAAAAAGTCGACCTGCTGAGCCAGCGGCCAGCGGTCGTTGCCGGCCAGTACATTGACAAAACGAGGTTCCAGTTCGACGGCCAGTTGCAACTTGCGGGCAAAGTCCGTCAGGTGCTCGGCCGGCGTCGCCGCCTGCAACGGCAGCACCGGCGTCGAAGTAAAAAGAATGGCGATGTACGGCACGCGATTATCACGCAGGAACGCCGCGAACGCCGCCCGCTCGGTCGTGTCCTCGGGGATGCGCGCCTCGAAGCCGTCGAAGTTTGCGGCACGCGCCTCGACCAGCGCCTGTTGCCATGTACCGCGATAGCCCCACAGCGTACGAAAGATTTCCAGTTTCATGGGCGAACCTCGCCGCCTGTGCCCGCTTGGGCACAGCACGGATCACAAATGGGCGGTGGCCGATTGAGTGACGTTGCTCATGGCCTTGCGGCCCAGCATCGGGTGCGCGCCTTTCGGGCCGTATACCGAAGCCGGCTCCGGAAACGTGCGCAGCAAGGTCAGGTACAGCAGCGCGGCAAGGCCCAGCGTGATCGGCAAGCTGATGTCGATACCGCCGGCCAGTTCGCCCAGCGGCCCGACAAATTGCCCTGGCAGATTGACGAAGCACAGGCCCACCGCCGCGCTCGGAATCCACGCGCCCAGGCCGCGCCAGTTCCAGCCATGGTGGAACCAGTAGCGACCGCCGCGCTGGCCACGAGTGAACACCTGCAAATCATCGGCGTGATAAAAACCGCGACGGCTGATCAGGCCAAGGATCATCACCACCATCCACGGGCTGGTGCAGGTGATGATCAACACCGCGAAGGTCGACACGCTCTGGACCAGATTGAAGGTGAAGCGGCCAATGAAGATAAACGCAATCGCCGCCACACCGATCAACAGCGTGGCGCCAGCGCGGCTGAGCAGGCGCGGAAACATGCTCGACATGTCCAGCCCCGTGCCATACAGCGCCGTGGTGCCGGTCGACAGGCCGCCGATCACCGCAATCAGACACACCGGCAGGAAGAACCAGCTCGGCGAAATCGCCAGCAGACCGCCAACATAGTTATTCGCCTCGATATATTGCGGTGCCTGGGACGCGACCAGCGTCGCCGTGCACAGGCCGAACAGGAAGGGAATCAGCGTACCGGCCTGAGCGGCCAGCACCGCGAGCATAATGCGGGTCTTGTCGGTATCACGCGGAATGTAGCGTGACCAATCGCCGAGAAAGGCGCCGAACGACACCGGGTTGCTCATCGCCAGCAACGCCGCGCCGATGAACGCCGCCCAGAAGCCCGGTTGTTGCAGGTTGACGCTGCCGGCATAGCCCGCATCGAACGGCCCGGCAAACGCCAGTATGCCCAGCAGAAACAGCAGGCTCGACGCCCACACCGCGATTTTGTTGACCCACAGCATGAAGCGAAAACCGAAGATGCAGACGATCAGCACCAGCACCGCAAACAGCCCATAGGCCAGGCCCAGGCTGAAGTCGGTTTCCGGCAAGCCAACCAGTCGCCTCGCGCCGCCGACCAGCGCGTCGCCAGAGCTCCAGACCGAGAGGGAAAAGAACGCCACCGCCGTGAGCAGTGACAGAAACGAACCGATGATGCGCCCGTGGACGCCGAAGTGCGCCCCGGACGACACCGCGTTGTTGGTGCCATTGATGGCGCCGAACAGGCCCATCGGCGCGAGAATCAACGCCCCCACCGCCACGCCCAGCAGAATCGCCCAGACCCCGGCCTGGAACGACAGCCCGAACAGCACCGGGAAACTGCCCAGCACCGCCGTGGCAAAGGTATTGGCACCGCCGAAAATCAGGCGAAACAGATCGATAGGGGAAGCATCGCGTTGGTTGTCGGGTATCTGCTCGACACCAAAGGTTTCGATACGCGTCGAATGGCTCATGTGTTGCTCCAGCACCTGTCACGGTTGTTGTAAGGCCAGCGCAGGCACGCTGACCCTTTATGGCCGCCCGTTGACCCCGGACGGAGGGTTGCTGCTATTTTTTTATAATGTCGCGGCGGTTAGCCCGTCACTTCCGACAAATGCTCATGCCAGGCCAGCCAGCGCTCGCCCTCACGGCGGAATACGATCGTCTCGCGCTCCTTCAAGCGCAGTTCTTCGGTACCGATGCGCACATGCGTCGCCACGTCATGCACGAAAATGGCCGCATCGTCCTGCACGTTGACCCAGGCATTACTCGACTCACAGCCCAGCACCGCAAACCCATCGATCTGCCATTGCTGCCACAACGTTTCATACTCGGCCCGCGAGTACAGCGGCTTGGCCAGGGTATGAAAGACAAAACTGGCGTCAGCACTGAAACAGTCGAAATAACGTGCCGTGTCGTTGCTGGCAAAGGCCGCGACCAGCGCCGCAGCCGCCTCGAGAACCTCAGTTTCACGGCTCATCGACGGACGACGCCCGGCAGCACACAGAGCATTTCGTACAACAGGTTGGCGCCCAGCAGCGAGGTGTTGCCAGTGGTGTCATACGGCGGCGACACCTCGACCAGATCGCAACCGATCAAGTCCAGCCCCTGGCAGCCTCGGATTATCTCCAGCGCCTGGATCGTAGTCAGCCCGCCGACCTCCGGTGTCCCGGTGCCCGGTGCCCAGGCCGGGTCGATGCCATCGATGTCGAACGACAAGTACACCGGCCCACCCCCAACCTTCTCGCGGACTTCGGCCATCAACGGCGTCAGCGACTTGTGCCAGCAATCCTCGGCCTGCACCACACGGAAACCCTGCTTGCGGCTCCAGTTGAAATCCTCGGCGGTATAACCCTGAGCCCGCAGGCCTATCTGCACCACACGATCGCTGTCCAGCAGACCTTCTTCCTGCGCGCGGCGGAACGTGGTGCCGTGGGCAATCTTCTCGCCGAACATGTGATCGTTGACGTCGGCGTGCGCATCGATATGCACCAGTCCGACCTTGCCATGCTTCTTGTGAATGGCCCGCAGGATCGGCAGCGTCAGTGTGTGATCGCCTCCCAGCGTCAGCGGCACGATGCCGTGGCCCAGAATCCGGTCGTATTCCTGCTCGATGATGCGCACCGCATCGAGCAGGTTGAAGGTATTGATCGGAACATCGCCGATGTCGGCCACGTTCAACGAATCGAACGGCGCGGCACCGGTGGCCATGTTGTAAGGACGGATCATCACCGACTCGGCACGAATCTGCCGTGGCCCGAAACGAGTGCCGGAGCGCAGCGAAGTGCCGATGTCGAGCGGAATACCGATAAACGCTGCATCCAACCGATCGAGTTCTTCGGCTGCTTGTATATGAGGCAAACGCAGCATGGTGGCGATGCCGCCGAAACGAGGCATCTCGTTCCCGCCCAAAGGCTGGTGGAAAGTCGTGTCCACGGGGTGGCCTCACTTTGTGGTCATTGAAGTGACCCCATTCTGGTGACGCCCCGCAGCCAGAAGAATCGCTGCCCACAAATAATCAGTTCAGAGATTTCTAAACTATCCGGGGATACACTGGCCCTCTGAAACACTGCGATATCCCATCCGGCAATGGACCTGTGGGGGAGGGCTCTGCCCGCGATCATGCCAACACATAATCGCTGCCTTGACCTATCAACCCGCGCCACAGCCCGACCCTACAAGACCTGAGCTGCCCCACCCGGAGCCCACCCCAATGTCCTCTGCCCTGCCCGACCTCAAACTGCTGCGCATCTTCGCCTGCGTAGTACGCCACCAGGGTTTCGCCGCCGCGCAGCAGGAACTCAATCTCTCCACTTCCGCCATCAGCACTTACATGAGCCAGCTCGAGACCCAGCTCGGCCTGGTGCTCTGCCACCGCGGCCGTGGTGGCTTCAGCCTGACCAGCAAAGGCGAACTGTTCCATCAGGAAACCCTGCGCCTGCTCGCAGAACTCGAAGGCTTCGAACGCTACAGCGCCGCCCTCAAAGGCGAACTGCGCGGCACTCTCAATCTCGGCGTGCTCGACTCCACCGTCAGCGACCCGGCCCTGCCGCTGGCCGACGTCATCGGCGCCTACAGCAAGGAACACCCCGCAGTACACCTGCACCTCTCCGTGCTCAGCCCCGCGCAACTGCAACTGGGCTTGCAGGAAAATCGCCTGGACCTGGCCATCGGCGCTTTCTCCGTGCGCATGAATGGGCTTATGTACCAAGCGCTGTACCGCGAACAACACTGGCTGTATTGCAGCGATCGGCATGAGTTGTTCGAGCAGCGGCGAATTCCAGCCGAGGTGATCACCCAACAACGGATGGTCGGGCGCGGGTACTGGAGCCAGGCGGAACTGGCCCGCCACGGGTTCAAGCACAGCGCGGCGACGGTGGAGTCGATGGAGGCGCAACTGATCTTGGTATTGTCGGGGGCGTATATCGGCTATCTGCCGGAACACTATGCGCAATTCTGGGCGGATCAGAAGCGGTTGAAGGTGTTGTTGCCGACGACGTTCGGGTATCAGGCACCGTTTTCGTTGGCTTTGCGGCGGGGACGGTCGAGGGAGCCGTTGATACAGAGCTTTCGAGATCGGTTGAGGGGGTGGTTTGAAGCC
>Ga0308171_1004285_pt1 | contig 11921 bp, 11 predicted proteins | sample PhyGR1_FD_202135 | JGI IMG/M metagenome (GOLD analysis project Ga0308171, IMG submission 202135) | Phyllosphere microbial communities from UC Gill Tract Community Farm, Albany, California, United States - DLSLSG.R1 | ecosystem: Host-associated > Plants > Phyllosphere > Unclassified | place: USA... | reverse complement strand
GGCGTGTCCGCCGCTGAAGTGATCATGACCGTTCTGCATGCGGGCGGTAAGTTCGATGATAACTCCTACAAGGTCTCCGGCGGCCTGCACGGCGTGGGCGTGTCCTGCGTGAATGCACTGTCGAAGAAGTTGAAGCTGACCATCCGCCGCGACGGCAAGGTCCACGCAATGGAGTTCGCCAAGGGCATCGTGCAGAATCGCGAACTGGAGATGGTGGATGGCGTGCAGGTCTCGCCGATCAAGGTCGTGGGCGAATCCGACAAGCGCGGTACCGAAGTCCACTTCTGGGCCGACGAAGAAATCTTCACCCACGTCGAATTCCACTACGAGATCCTGGCCAAGCGTATCCGCGAATTGTCCTTCCTGAACAATGGCGTTCATATCAAGCTGACCGACCAGCGTACCGGCAAGGAAGAGGACTTCGCCTTCGAAGGCGGCACACGCGGCTTCGTGGAATACATCAACAAGAACAAGAGCATCCTGAACCCGACCATCTTCCAGGCTACCGGCGAGAAGCACTCCGACCAGGGCACGCTGGTGTCGGTGGACGTGTCGATGCAATGGAACGATGCCTTCAACGAGCAGGTGCTCTGCTTCACCAACAACATCCCGCAGCGTGACGGCGGCACCCACCTGACCGGCCTGCGCGCGGCCATGACCCGCGTCATCAACAAGTACATCGAAGAAAACGATCTTGCCAAGAAGGCCAAGGTCGAGATCTCCGGCGACGACATGCGCGAAGGCCTGACCTGCGTGCTGTCGGTGAAGGTGCCGGAACCGAAGTTCAGTTCGCAGACCAAGGACAAGCTGGTCTCCAGCGAAGTGCGCGGCCCGGTGGAAGAAATCGTCGCCAAGACCCTGACCGACTTCCTGGCCGAGAAGCCGAACGATGCCAAGATCATCTGCGGCAAGATCGTCGAAGCCGCTCGCGCCCGCGAGGCTGCGCGCAAGGCACGCGAACTGACGCGCCGCAAGGGTGTGATGGATGGTTTGGGTTTGTCTTCCAAGCTGGCTGATTGCCAGGAACGCGACCCGGCCCTGTGCGAGCTGTACATCGTCGAGGGTGACTCCGCAGGCGGCTCCGCCAAGCAAGGGCGGGACCGCAAGTTCCAGGCCATCCTGCCGCTGCGCGGCAAGGTCTTGAACGTGGAGAAGGCGCGCTTCGAAAAGATGCTTTCGTCCGAGCAGATCACGACGCTCATCGCGACCCTGGGCACCAGCATCGGTGCTGACGAATTCAATCCGGACAAGCTGCGTTACCACCGCATCATCATCATGACCGATGCGGACGTCGACGGCGCCCACATCCGTACGCTGCTGCTGACGCTCTTCTATCGCCAGATGCCGGCGCTGGTCGAACGCGGCCACATCTACATCGCCCAGCCGCCGCTGTACAAGGTCAAGGCGGGCAAGGACGAGCGCTACCTGAAGGACGATTTTGAGGAAGCGCAGTACATGATGCAGATCGCCCTGAACGATGCCGAGATCAAGCCTTCTGAAGGTGCTGCGCCGATCAGCGGCGAGGCGCTGGTGGAACTGGCACGCCAGTACAACACTGCCAACGCGATCATCATGCGCCTGTCGCGCGCCATCGATGAATCGGCGCTGAACGCCATCATGACCGGCGGCGTGGCCCTGAAGATGGACAACATCGAGCAGGCCACCGCTACCGCGGAAGAACTGAAGAAGGCCATCAACGACATCAACATCGACGTGCAGGCGCGCGTGGATGAGCATAGCGAGAAGGTGGCGCTGCATATCCATCGCCGCCAGCATGGCAACATCAAGGCGACCGTGATCGATGCGGACTTTGTGAGCGGTCCGGATTACCAGCAGCTGTCGACGGCGGCCGAGACCTTCAAGGGACTCATCGGCAAGGGTGCCATCGTGGCACGCGGCCAGGGCGAGAAGCGCAAGGAATCGGTCATCACCGAATTCCGCCAGGCCATGTCGTGGCTGCGTGATGAGGCCGAGCGCGGCGTGAACAAGCAGCGTTACAAAGGTCTGGGCGAGATGAACCCTGAGCAGCTGTGGGAAACCACCATGGATCCGACCGTGCGCCGTTTGCTGAAGGTGCAGATCGAGGATGCGATTGCTGCGGATCAGATCTTCATGACCTTGATGGGCGATGATGTGGAGCCGCGTCGGGCGTTTATTGAATCGAATGCGTTGCAGGCGGGGAATATTGACGTTTGATTCGCTGTCGGGTTGTCGGGTGACACAGATAATGACCAAAATGCCAGATAAGTGAAAATCTGTGCCGTGATAAATGACAAAAGCCAACCTCCAGGTTGGCTTTTGCATTTGGAGTTTGGATCGTTAGTATGTGGGCTTGGGAAGTAGGTTGTTAATAGCGACAGGTGAGTCTGCCTTCCAATTCCTCGACCCTAAAAGTAGAAAACGGTCGATCGATTTTTCGATCACCTCTTTATCAATCATGGGGCTATCAACGACGATTGATAACCCAATACCGTAGCGGTAACTCGTATCGACTTGAATCGACTCCCAGATATTCGGGGGAGCGTTCGCGGCAATCTCGTCTGCGACACTGGCGGCATATTCCTGGAAGGTTTTTTTTCCTAGTTCTGCGAACCGTGGTTCCTCTTTGAGTATCCATTCGTACGACTGAATTTTTCCACTGTGCGAACGCCGAGCGTTCCCGCGTTCAAAGCTAGAAAATTGACTACGCTCAGTCGCTCTTATGAGCTTCGCCGTGTGCGCGAAAGCTAACTCATCTACCTCGTACAAGAACTCACGGCGAGCGGTCGTGATGTGGGCATTCCAAATCGTAAAGCGGTCTGCTCCAACAAAATAAAAATCAAACCATTGTCGATCTTCGCGCGATTCGTTCCAGTGCAACTCACTGGTGAAGTGTCCGCCAAATATTGCACGACCACGTTCAATCCCTTTTTTCAATTTGAAGACAGCATCGCCTCGTCGATTTCTGGCAATCGTGATGAATGGTGGCGTGACCGTACCCCAGAATTAGTACCGGTCTAAAGTAGACATTTCCGGCTTCTGACCGTCAATCGACGGATGTCGTCAGTATTTCTACTTGCCTGCGTCACTATGCAATGATCCACTAAATACCTAATCAGTAGATATTCCTGAAAGGAATTTAAAGTGAGTAAGGCCATGGAAGAAGAATTCAAGCGTTGGACGGCCAGTTCAAATTCTCGCGAACATAGTGCGTTCTAAAATGATTGTGAGTACTCAGCGCTGACAGTTACACATCGGTTATGTTTCACTTGACAATAAATTACAGTAAGCTACACACCATTGCTTCGAGGGCTTGGGAAGCTCAAACGAAAACTGAAAGTGGGGGAAGGTGTGGGCGAGACGGCAAATGTCGCTGACGTAGCGAAGAAAATTTCCAATGATATTTTCAGCGTTTTCTTTTGGGAAGTTCGTCCCCAAGAAGATGCGAACTTTGATTGTGTTTCAGAACATCATGTGACTGAAACAGAAAAACAAAAGAAAACGCATCCTTGTGACGTGCTTTTCCACTATTTTGATCCTTATCTCAACAAGATCATTTACCTTCACACAGATCTCAAAAGCTATTCGAAGACTTCATTAAAAGTAGGGAAAATTCGGGATGCATTGAATTCGATGGCCATGACGATCGAGTGCGCAGCTGTATCTGAAGATTGGCGTAAGAAATTTCCGATTTCTGATCACGATACTTGTGAGATACGCGGCCTCTTGTTTGTAGCAAATCACGACAACAAAGCACCATTGAGTTTCAATGAGCAGCTAGGGAAAATTTCCAAAAAAAACCTAAAAATCGCCCAGTCGCAAGTGATTCACGTTTTAGGGCCGAAGGAGATCAGTAACCTCTATTCGGTAGCAGTAGATATTAAGTTGGCGATTCAGGATAAAAAGCTTAGTCCGAAGTACCGATTTTTCTATCCAGATCTGACTCTGTGGAAAAGGCAAGTCGTAGATGACGAAAGAGCTGCTGCGACAATCGAAACGCTGCTCTCGCCCTATTTTATTTTGCGGCACCCCTCGCTAAAAGAGGGCAATGATCAGACGCTTTTGCAAGAAGGAAGTTTAATCTACTACTCGCGAGATGGATCTACTGTGGAAGAATTCGTATATCTGATCGATAGCCTTTTACGGTATCAATTGGTGAATGCAAAAGAAAAAATCCGAATTCGCATTTTTAATCGTGAGAAGGATTCTAACTTTAAAAACAATTTCGAAAAGGCTAAGGAGGCCTATTGTAGGAGTTGGGGGTTTCATGGAGATCGTGAGCAGGAGATTCGCTCGATTACCATTGATGCAATTACCCAAGTTGCAGCGAACTACTATCCAGATAATATTGGATGGAGGGAACACAAATGAGAAGACGATTCGGCCCCTCGCTGTACTTTGCCAATGATAAGGTGATCTTTGATTCTTTGAATCAACATCAAGTTACCTCAGATTTAATACGCGAGCTTCTTAGTGAACGTGGGATTCTTGTTTCGGCTGAAACACCGAAAGAAGAACTAGCGAAATATTTTTCGCGGTTGACGGCGGACTATTACGATCATAATGCGATTGCCGTGAAGCTAGGGCGCGTCGCCAAGCGAGAGAGAATCACCTCCTCCGAACTGACAGGAAAATTTGGCTTCAAGGAGATTAGGGCCGCATTGCAAGTGACTCAGAAAAGACTTGAGGAGCTTGGGAATAAGGTTACGATTTCTTCAGAGAATGGACGTATAGCTGCGCTTATTGAATATGAACACATCGATTACACGCGGAGCGATCTACGCCAGGTATAACCACGAGACGCCCTAATAGAGTTCTCCCCGGACGGTAAGGACACTTTTACTCTTAGGAGTACCCAGAATAGCGATATCGACCCTATCGTTGATGAAGTCATCGCACTCTTGAAGAAAGACGCGGCAAACGAGCTCACTAGGTCACGCGTGAATATGGAAAGTATCACCGACCCTAGGAAGAGGACACAGTTCTTTGAAGGGCTTACAAAATCTATTGAGGGTCACACCTTCATTACAATGACAGAGGCATATTGCTTTAAGCCAAAAGAATCTGAAATCAGTGACTCATCTGAGCTAAATGAAGATGACGAGCTCGAAAAATCTCCCTATGTCGAACGAGTCAGTCTTAGGGGAGAAGGTGTTAATAGATCATTTGTGATCGACGATCTTTTTAGCAAGGGCTACTACATCGTAAAAATAGTTTGGCGAACCAAATCAACGGCTAGCGTTGATAGTGACATCTTCGAGTTGGAAGCGCAGTTCAGCCAGCCAAATACTTGTACTGGTTTTTCTTATCGAACTAAAAGTGTCATTCTCGTAGAGGATGGAACGGTTACCACGAAGCGTCGGTCGCCAAAGAAAGATGAACAAGATTTACTGTTTAGGCTGATCGAAGATGGGGCGAAAAAAACTCTGCTAGGACTTTCCAAATAGGTGGATAGGAACTTGCCATGCTGAAGATTCGATACTTTGCGATTAGACTACCCGTCGAGTTTGATCAAGTACTTGCCTTCGTTCAAGCCAACTCGTCTGCCGAATGGAAAAGCCGTTTAAGTCTCGTTCACTATTCAGCGACCGATATTGTCCTTGCCTATATAGTTGAGCGAGTTCTGCCGATTCGGCGGTATTTAGAAAATGGGGAAGAAGTTATAGAGAAAGCTGTGACAATGGATCGGTATTCCGTTCGATTGTTCAAGACGTCCAACAAGATCTATTTAAGTCTTCTCGACCCAGGCAGAAGCACCAGAATAGTTGTCGATATCTTGGACGCGATTTTCCCTGATGGGGAATACTTCATTGATCCAGTTGAAGTTAATTCCGTACTCATACAAAGGCATATTGGAAAGTTTGACTCGTTTAAGCTGGTCTCTGCAAAGATAAAGGACTTTGAGGTTTACAGCGGAGCCGTCGGCCGTTTAGAAATCTCCTCTCAGGAAGGGCTTAAACCCGATATTGCTCCGTTCTTACGAGATAAATTTTATCGTGTTGATTCTTTTACCTATGAAGTAACGCACAACTTCGTTAAAGGTTCCATTCAATATGCGAAAAACGGCACTGTTCGAATTTCTGGGCCATTGATAGAGAGTGCCTTTCCAATGTTTGAGTCTTGCCTCTAATGCGATTCAATCAGAATTCTGTCGATTCGCTCGTAAAATTGACTCTCACCAGTTGCCCATTGTCCATTGAACGTTTCATGGATCATCTCAAGGGCGAGACCTTGGCAATACCGTTGAAAAGAAATAGAAGGAGTAGCGAACAATAATGAATATAGATTTCATTGCTAATCTTATTGAGGCGACTGACGTGGCGAATTTTCGCACTTTGGCCACCATTTTTTTACGGTCGATAGGGTATTCCCGGGGATTTTTCAGCGACGGGCCTTACGACGGTGGAGTTGACTTCTTTATTCACAAGGAGTCTGGAGGCGTAGAAACTGCCTTCCAACTGTCCATTGAATCAAATTGGCGGAAAAAGCTTGAAGCGGAAATAAAAAAGGCCAAGGTAAACCACCCAGGGGTGGTGAGTTTCATCTTTGTGTCAAAGCGCCGTATCCCCACGCACTCTATTCAAAAAGTGAACACTACTCTCGTGCAGCAGCATGGCCTCTCCGCAGTTCACTATGATAACCAGGCAATTGCAACCGAATTCATTGCCAAGAATCTTATTGGAAAGCTCTACGAAATCTTGGGTGTCGAACCGCCGCCTCCCCCACCTAAGCAGCTCACCACCCCAAGAGCCGAGGCTGCTGCTGCGCTTCTAATCTTCGGAAGCGAAAGCCAGAACTTTAGGTCGGAAATGACTCTTAATTTGATTCTTTCAGAGCTTCGAAAGATTGAAGGTGAAACGGAAGCGCAACTTTGCGAGAAAATAATTGAAGCGCAGGATCTCACCGAGGCACAAAGACCCGAGGTGTTGCGAAGTATTCGTCATGCCGTCAGCTCTAGAAAGATTCAGATCAAGGGAAATCAGCTTTACCTTGCTGATGAAGTACGCGCCTTACAGGACGGCATTAGAGCGCTGTCGGCCGGCGAATTCAAAGAGTTGCGTGTCGCTGCTGAGGCATATCTCACGCGAATAAATTCAACTATACCGTTGCCCATAGACCGTCTACTAGAAGATCTGCTTCAACTTTCTATTGCGCTTTGGCGTCGTACATCTCCTCATCCAGCCACACAGGGAGCCGGTGATGTGGATCAAACATACACGCGTATTCACGCTGAACTAACTTCCATTTTAGGTGCGCAGCAAGCCAGGCAAGTTCTCGCAGGTATGGGCGATATTGTCGCCAAATCAGATTTTGCAAAGAGGATAGCGGTTGCCGAGTTATATCACTCCCTCGTTCGCACCCCGTCATCGCAGCTCGTCGCCGCATTAGGTGCATCAAAAGGACTGCTTGTGTATTTTGACACTACAGTTCTTATTCCAATTTTATGTGGGCTACTATTTGACAGGGTCGATAGTCATGGCTCCTACTCGGCTCAGCAGTTGATAGCACTTCTCGCTGAACACAAGTTCTCTGCCGTCGCGCCGGATAAATACGTCGAAGAAGCCGCGGCTCATCTGGTTGAGTGCTGCAGAAACTATCAAGCCTTACTTCGAGCAGGAGAAGATTTATCGCTATCTGCTAACGCATTTGCAAGCCACTATTCCCAGTTGCGGAAGCTGGCAGGTAATGAATCCTTATCCTTCGATGACTACATAGCAACTTTCGGGTCGCCGCCGGGAGATCGGTTCTCTGATCAATCTGACGGCTTCTACTATCCGACCATAAAAAAGATTAAAGAGTATATGGCTCGACTACTCAGCCGCTATTCTATTGATTATCTCGAACTTGACGGTCGGCGCTTTGATAGTATCTTCCAACGAGTATCCGAATCTCTAAGTACGGCAAATCTCCACCGACCACAAATAGCAATTGAGCACGATGCTCGAGTACTTGGCTACCTTGAAGGTCCTTCTGTCGAGGCAGGCTTTGCTAAGGTATTAGCCACCTGGGATTCCATGCACCTTCGACTCAATCCCACGTGGGATTCATATTGCGTCATGAATCCAGCGAGCGTCACTGACATACTTGCTGTTCTTCGTTCGGAAGAAAGCTCAAAGCCATTGACCCAACTAACGGATTATTTATCGATGCAATCGGAGGAGTCTGTTCGCACCTCTGTCCGTGTCTGGGATGAAATCGTTAATCTCGAAAAAGGGAAACTCGCTGACGGAGCACTTTTAGCTAAAGCCAGATCCTTCCGAAAGGACTATATCGATCATCATGTGGAGTCTAAGGATTTTGATGCAAGTGCCGTTGCTTCTCTTTGGCTCAAATGGAAGAGTGTGTGAGCCAATAGATATGGGTACCGCACGAGACAAGAATGGCCTTATTAAATCTGATTCCGCAGAGGGTTAAGGATTTCGAATACATCTTGGCGACGTAGTCGACGGGATCTTGGAAATCGACTTGATCCTTATCGCGCGCGTCGAGAGAGGCATTCCCAACTCGGATTAACGCAGAAACTTCAGAACATTCATTGCAGTGGACGATTTCTTTGCCCGCTGAACTCAAATCCTGCTCCTCAAGCCAGCCATGTTTGCGAGACAACGATGAAATTGAACGCGAAGTACTTGAACAAGATCATTGAATCTGCGCTAGATGACTTCTTCAAGGCTGAAGTTAATTCCATTCTGGACGACGTTTCTGAACGTAATTTATGTGCTCGTCTGGCGATGTGTTTCGAAAACCGAATGAAGGCTGTAGGGCTTGTGGGCTACTACGCTGATGCTGAGTACAATCGCAAGCAAAGAGGGCAAGTTAAGACAATTGTTAACGGCAATATGAAGGTGGTTTCAATCACATGCGATCTTATCATTCACAGTCGTGGAGAAATCATCGCAAAGGACAATTTGATCGCCATTGAAATGGCTAAGCCAAATAAGTCGCTGGCAGATATGCAAGACGATAGGAATCGCCTCATGGCTTTGACTAAGGCTAGCTATGACGGAGTCTGGTCAAATGACGGCACTGCTCATCCTGAACATGTCTGTGGTTACGTAAAGGGCATCTTTCTTATTGTCGATAGGCACGCGCGTCAAGCTCATTTGGAATCGTATGCGCATGGCGCAGTTTCGAAGCCACATCAGGTAATTTCCTTCTAGGAGCGTGGTAAGGAAGCGGATCGAGATATTGGACGGTTATGCATCGATGTACACGCGTCATCGGGATTTTGTGGAACTACGAAAGCCGTTGAACACTGCAAAAGTTGATGAAAACCATGGTTGTCGGCCGCCTTCTATACCAATATGTCGGCTGCGCGGAACGCCATTAGCTCTGCAGGAATTCTCACTAAATGCGTCATGGATCGCGGGCATTTCCGCTTGGGTCAGTTTGCATACAACTGACTCATGTATTCTTCAATCTCAAACAGAAGAACGCGTGGCGGTGGTGCTATGTTCATATCCGCATCTGATGTGTCATATAGAAATTGGTCTATCATGACCTATGCGAAGAAGCAGCGGCATATACTAGTACGCAAATGGGCTCATCACCGGGGCGAGCTTTCTGTTCAGATGATTTTGACCTGCGTCGGTAATTAGTAGCCAGTCAGGCAGTGAGTCGGTTGTAGATCATATTCGATTCCAGCCAGGCTCGACGGACCGTAGCTGGAGGTTGGTACTGATGTGCGCTATGCGGCCTGCGCTCGTTATAGAACTGACGCCATCTTTCAATCAGCACTTTCGCCTCTGCCCGGCTGCGGAACCACTCCCGGTTAAGCAGTTCGTCACGCAGCTTGCCATTGAAGCTTTCCACGAATCCATTCTGCCATGGACTGCCTGGCGCAATGAAGGCCGGACCAACTGAGGCATCCCGCAGCCATCGCATGACCTTGGCCGCTGTGAACTCGGCGCCGTTGTCCGACCTTACGTAGGCCGGCTCCATGTAACCGCATCAATCGCGAGAGCGTCAGGATGACATCCTGGGAGCGCAAACTGGCAGCAACTTCGATGGCCAGGCATTCCCAAGTGTATTCGTCGATCACGCAAAGCATCTTCAACGAGCGCCCATCCACCATCTGGTCATGAACAAAGTCGTAGCTCCAGACTGAATTAGGCTTGGTTGCTCCAGGTAACCGAATGTCGTTGCCGCATCGACGCCTGCGAGGCCGCTTTCGTGGAATGCCCAGTTTGAGCGCGCTCCAGAGCCGTCGCACTCGGGACTAGCCCAAGGCCAGCCAGGCAGACGTACGCCGATAGCCGAATCGAGGGACCTCCTGCGATGCCGCGATGAGCTGCTGCGTCAGGCTCCGATCCTTTTCAGGTTGTAGCAACTGATAACCTGCTACCCGCCGGCTCAGCTCCAGATAACGACATGCCTTGCGTTGCGACAGCCCCCGACGAGTAAGGACTTCCAGCGCTTCGCGCCGGCCCGCGGAGGTCATCATTTTTTTCGGCTTAACTCCTTCAAGCCATCAATCACCAGCAACTGTTCCGCCACCATGCGTTTGAGCTTGTCGTTCTCGGATTCAAGCTCTCTGAGCCGCCGGGCATCCGAGACATCCATACCGCCAAACTTGTTTCTCCAGCGGTAAAAGGTCTGCTCAGTAATGTTGTGGCGCTTGCACAGATCTACCGTCGCAATCTCCTTGCTCTCTGCTTCTCGCAAGATGCTGATGATCTGTTCGTCCGTAAATCGCTTCTTCATTGAGTTCTCCTTGGCGTTAGCATAAAGAACTCACTTAGCCGGTGGCTACAAAATTCGTCTCAGGTCACCACCACCCACCTCAAGCAAAATCTGATCAAGGGCTTCGTCATGGATGACGAGCGCCTGAACGGAGTGAACGCTGGAGTTTCTTTGACGAGATGGTTGAGCGCGTCCGTGCTGCCCCACTCAACTTGGCACTCACGTCCTGGAAGAGCGGAAGAGTCTGCAAGGGCGATGTGACCGTGGCCAAGAACCATCTGCTACGACCGACACGGCGCGTGTCGATGAGCTCCGATCTATGTGGAAGAGTTTGATCCTCCCTCCTGTCTCCAGCATGACTTGGACACTGTCGTCCTGCCTGCGCTCCTTGCTGTTACTTCAGGAGTCCTTCAACACCATCTTTTCCAGATCTTTCATGATGCTTTCCGAACGAGTATTAAACAGGGTTGGATCAGCCAGTTCCGGCATGATCGTAGGATTGCTCATATAAACAATGAGCTTGTTGTTGTTGACTTGCGTGGTGTCCATCACGGTATCGGGCAAGTTCCGAATCTTGTTCAGATAGCTGGGTAGGTGGTAACACATCCAGGCGGACGACTGCACTAGCTTGGGTTCGATTCTCGCCATATAGGTCAGCAGGTAGCCGCGTGCCAGCATCAGATAGCGTTGGCGCATCTGAAGGGAAACATTTTTCAAACCCTGCAATTGCGGACGTACTGCGTCATACCATTGACGCGCGATCATGATGGATTCATTGCGATTGGCGCAGCGTGCGCTGTCGATCTGCAAAGAGAAATAACCGATGATGGCGAACAGGTTGATGGCGTCAATCGCACCGGGATCATTCGTCCGGCGCAGCATGAAAGAATAAAACACCGCGTAACGCGCATCCGGCATATCGGGGCTCTCTGCACGACTCCTGAGCCAGTTCAGCACGTCAATCAGTTCTGCTGGCGTTTTGGCATCGCCCGCAGTGGAGAACACAAAGCCCTTATGCCATTTCGCTTCTTCCAGATTGAGTTGCTCCACGATGGGAGATGTCGCGGCGAAGACCGAAGTGTTGAGCAGGAGCGTTACCAAAAATATCAGAATTTTATTCATTATCGTTTTTTGTGAGATGGGGAAATGCTCGCTCAACCCCCCTTGGTCGAGCCGGTGTATCGAGTGAGATTGTAATGCTCAAGAAGCCTCTGCGCATTACATGGAAATACCAATACATCCACCTCAGCTCAGAAAGC
>Ga0308171_1004282_pt1 | contig 11940 bp, 5 predicted proteins | sample PhyGR1_FD_202135 | JGI IMG/M metagenome (GOLD analysis project Ga0308171, IMG submission 202135) | Phyllosphere microbial communities from UC Gill Tract Community Farm, Albany, California, United States - DLSLSG.R1 | ecosystem: Host-associated > Plants > Phyllosphere > Unclassified | place: USA... | reverse complement strand
TGGATCGCCACTGCCATGAGCATGGACCTGCAACGCTTCCACGCCACCTTCTTCGAGGAGAGCCGCGAAGGCCTCGACGCCATGGAGGCTGGCCTGCTGGCCCTGGAATCGGGACAACAGGACCCGGAGATCATCAACTCGGTGTTCCGTGCCGCCCACTCCATCAAGGGTGGCGCCGGCACGTTCGGCTTCGATGCAATCGCCGGGTTGACCCACGTGCTGGAGACGCTGCTCGATGAGCTGCGTGCCGGCAAGCGCGCCCTCGAAGGCAACGCCGTCGATGCGATGCTGTCGTCGGTGGACGTGCTGCGTGCCCTGTTGCGCGAGGCCGAGCACGGCCAGCCCGCCGATCCTGCAGCGGTTGCTGCGGTGAAGGCGCGCCTGGAGGCGGTGCTGTCCGGCCAGGCGCCCGCCGCCGCTGCACCCGCTGCCGCCAGCAAGGTGGACGACACCCCGGAAGCCTGGCAGATCGGCTTCACTCCGGCGGCGTCACTTTTCATGAGTGGCAACGACCCGTTGCGCATCATCCGCGAACTGGAACACCTGGGTTCGCTGCAGGTGGCCGCGCGCATGGATCGCCTGCCCGGCTTCGCCCAGCTCGACCCGCTCGAAGCCCACCTGGCGTGGGACCTGGGCTTGGTCGGCAAGGTGCCGCGCAGCAAGATCGAAGACACCTTCGCCTGGGTGCTGGACGACTGCGAACTGGACATCCGTCCGGCCGCACCGCCAAGCCTGGCCACACAGGCACCGGCGGCCGCGCCGGTCGCTGCGCCTGCACCCGCCGCTACCGCACCGGCTGCAAATGCCGGCGCCAACCAGGAAGCGGAAACCTCCATCCGTGTCAGCGTCGACAAGGTCGATGCACTGATCAACCTGGTCGGTGAACTGGTCATCACCCAAGCCATGCTCAAGCAGGTCTCGCACGCGCTGGACCCGGTGCATGCCGAGAGCCTGTTCGCCGGCCTGGACCTGCTTGAACGCAATACCCGCGACCTGCAGGAGGCTGTGATCGGCGTGCGCATGCTGCCGGTCGACGCAGTGTTCCGTCGCTTCCCGCGTCTGGTCCGCGACCTGTCCGGCCGCCTGGGCAAGCACGTGCGCCTGCGCACCATCGGCGAAGGCACCGAGCTGGACAAGGGCCTGATCGAGAAGATCGCCGATCCGCTGGTGCACCTGGTCCGTAATTCCATCGACCACGGCCTGGAAATGCCGGACGTGCGTCGCGATGCCGGCAAGGACGAGACCGGCACGATCACCCTGGCCGCTTCGCACCAGGGCGGTCATATCGTCATCGAAGTCAGCGACGACGGCCGCGGCCTGAACCGCGAGAAGATCCTGGCCAAGGCGCAGGAACGCGGCCTGGCCGTTCCGGACAACCCGACCGATTCGCAGGTCTGGGACCTGATCTTCCAGCCCGGTTTCTCCACCGCCGACGCGGTCACCGATCTGTCCGGCCGCGGCGTGGGCATGGACGTGGTCCGCCGCAACATCCAGGCGCTGGGTGGCGAGGTGCAGATTGAAAGTGGCCTCGGCACCGGCACCCGTACGCTGATCCGGCTGCCGTTGACCCTGGCCATCCTCGACGGCATGACCGTGGCGGTGGCCGGCGAAACCCTGATCCTGCCGCTGGCGTACGTGCTTGAAGCACTACAGCCACAGCCGGAGGACATCCGCAGCATGGCCGGCGAAGGCCGCGTGCTGCGCGTGCGTGGCGAATACCTGCCGATCCTGTCGCTGAGCGAGTACTACGGCTATGGCGAGCGCGCACCCGGCAGTGAATCGCTGGTGGTGGTGGTTGAAGGCGATGGCCAGAAGATCGCGCTGGAAGTGGACGAACTGGTCGGCCAGCAGCAGGTCGTGGTGAAGAACATCGAGAACAACTACCGCCGCATCGGCGGGGTCTCCGGTGCCACCATCCTCGGCGATGGCCGCGTCGCCCTGATCGTCGACATCGGCGGCCTGGTGCGTTCGCTGCGGGTGCCGCAGGCCGCCTGATCCGCTCTACACGTTGTACGTGACCGCCGTCCTCAGGGGCGGCGGTTTTCGTTTGCGCGCGGGCGCGTCTGCACTCGTCCACACGCGTAATGGGGTGACGCGCACAACTGTGAACTCCGTCGTCCTGCGCCGTGAACCAGATCGGGCGCATGGTTTCGCCTGAAACCACGGCTTCACTGCCAAAGCCCCGCCACTGCTGGCTTTGCGTTGATTTCCCCTACGCCAGCGAATGTGACATCGGTCCATAAAGTACGGCGCAGCTGCGCCGCTATCTCGGGTTGACGGCAGTCACCGATCCTTCACCCGGCACCACCGTTCCCTCCTGCAACGACCTTTTGCCTGCGGCGCCGCCGCCGGTATTCTGCCCACCTTGGAGCACCCTGCATGAAGTGGTTCCACGATCTGCCCATCGCCCGCAAGCTGGCTGTGGGATTCACCCTGACCACCCTGATGACCGTCGTGCTGGGTGCGTTCGCCCTGGTCCGCCTGTCCGAAGCGAACGCCAAACTGACCTCGATGGCGACCAACGACATTCCATCGGTGCAGTACCTCGGTGAAGTGCGCTCGCAACTGGGTGAGTTCCGCACCTATGAACTGGCCCAGATCAGCATGCTGGACCAGGCGGAAAAGGTGGCCGACTACAACAAGCGGATGAACGACACCGCTGTGGTGGTGCGCGAGCAGCTGGCGGCCTATGCCAAGCTGCCGGCCGGCGACAAGGAACGTGCGCTGTACCAAGCGGTCCAGGCCGACGTTGATGGCTACTTCGCCGCCAACACCAAGCTGCGCGAGGCGGCCACCGCCGGTGATGGTGAAGCGGCCCGACAGATTTCCGATGAGCAGTCGCGCCCGCTGCGCCGCAAGGCCTTCGAAGACCTGAAGGCGCTGGGCACGCTGCTCGCTACGCAGATGCAGGGCAAGATCGACGACGCCAACGCGACCCACCGCAACAGCATGCTGGCCATCATCGCCGCCATCGTGCTGCTGGTCGTGGTCGCCTCCGCCCTGGCCGTGATCATCTCCCGCGCCGTGGTTGGCCCGCTGGGCAAGGCCGTGCATGCCATCCAGGCCGTCGCCCGCGGCGATCTCAGCGTCACCACGCAGGCTACCGGCAAGGATGAGGCCGGACGCATGCTGGCAGCCACCGCGGAAATGACCGCCATGCTGCGTCGCTTCTCCGAGCAGACCCAGCTGATGGCACAGATGCATGCCGGCCCCGATATCAGCCACCGCATTCCGGAGGACTTCCCGGGCGTCTATGGCCAGCTCGCCGGCGGCATCAACACGGTGATCTTCGAACACCTCGATGCGATCCGTGACGCCATCGATGTGCTCAACCAGTACGCCACCGGCAATCTCACCCCCGATGCGCGCCGGTTGCCGGGCAGCCGCGCGATCCTGCACGAATCGATGGATGCGGCCAAGGCCAGCCTGCTGGCCATCAACACGCAGATCCAGCAGCTGGCATCGGCCGCCGCCGCCGGCGACTTCAGCCAGCGCGGCGATGCGCAGCGCTTCGATCACGATTTCCGCGTGATGATCGAGCAGCTCAACAGCATGATGGAAGTCGCCGACGGCAATCTTGGCCAGCTGTCGCAGTTGCTGCAGTCCATCGCCGCAGGCGACCTGACCGCACGCATGGACGGCCAGTTCCACGGCGTGTTCGCCCGCATGCGTGACGATGCCAACACCACCGTCGCCCAGTTGACCCAGATCGTCAGCCAGATCCAGGCCAGCACCTCGAGCATCACCCTGGCTTCGGGCGAAATCGCCTCGGGCAACAGCGATCTGTCGCGCCGTACCGAACAGCAGGCCGCGAATCTGGAAGAAACCGCCGCCTCGATGGAGGAACTGACCTCCACCGTGCGCCAGAACGCTGAACACGCACGTCAGGCCAACCAGCTCGCCATCGGCGCGCACGGCGTGGCTTCGCAGGGCGGTGAAGTGGTCGGCCAGGTGGTCACCACCATGTCGGCCATCGAAGCGTCCTCGAAGAAGATCGCCGAGATCATCTCGGTCATCGATGGCATCGCCTTCCAGACCAACATCCTGGCGCTGAACGCCGCGGTCGAAGCGGCCCGTGCAGGCGAACAGGGCCGTGGCTTTGCCGTGGTCGCCAGCGAAGTCCGCACCCTCGCCCAGCGCTCGGCTGCGGCGGCCAAGGAGATCAAGGGACTGATCGATGAATCGGTCGGCAAGGTCGCCGAGGGCTCCAGCCTGGTCCACCAGGCCGGCAGCACCATGGGCGAGATCGTCGCCTCGGTACAGCGCGTGACCGACATCATGGCCGAGATCTCGGCTGCTTCGCAGGAGCAGTCGGCCGGCATCGAGCAGGTCAACCAGACCGTGGTGCAGATGGACGAAACCACCCAGCAGAACGCCGCGCTGGTGGAAGAAGCCACCGCCGCAGCACGGGCGATGGAAGACCAGGCCGCGCAGCTGGGCGAGGCCGTCGCACGCTTCCGCCTGGCCGCGCCAAGCGCGGTCAATGCGCTTCCGCGCGCAGCCATGACCGTGGCCAGCAGTGCCCCGCGCAAGGCGGCGCCCGCATCCATCGCCGCACCTGCACGCGCGCGCAAGCCCGTTGCGCAGCCGGCGCTGGCCGGTGACGGCGACTGGCAGGAGTTCTGATCGCAGCATCGGGGTGGCCCGCGCCACCCCGTCAGCGCAAAGGCAGCGCCGGGCCATCTTCGGCCCGGCCCCCAGGCTTGCCCGGCCGCTGCGGGCGTGGCACAACGAAACAGCCGAATGCGTTGGGTGCTACATAAATCCGCAACGCAGCCGATACCACTTTCGAGCCACGCGCCCACACGCGTCGGCGCCCGCCCCTGACCACAGATTCCATGTCCGACGGCCACGACACTGCCCTGCCCGACGTCCATGCGGCCGATGCCGCAGATGATCGCTTTCTGGTCCGTAACCCCCGCCAGGTGCGGCAGCTGCTGCGTTCACTGATCGACCAGCGATCACTGATCAACGCCCATATCGATGGCCGCGACCGCTCCTTCCCGACCGCCGTGCTCGATCTCGATGACGACGAGGATTTCCTGCTGCTCGACGGCAGCCCGCAGGAGGCCTCCAACCGCGCCGCCGAACAGGCCGACCACCTGCTCTGCTTCGCCCAGCTGGAACGGGTAATGGTGCGCTTCCGCCTGCACGGCCTGCAGCGCGTGGACAACGAGGGCCATGTTGCGTTCCGTGCACCGCTGCCCGATGAACTGGTGCACCTGCAGCGACGCGAACTGTACCGGCTGGAGACTCCCATCACCGATTCACCGCAGCTGCTGCTGCCGCCGGGTGAGGCCCGCGCCGAGGCGCTGTCGATGCGGGTGGTGGACATCAGTGGCGGCGGCCTGGCGGTGACCGTTCCCACCGACTGCGCCATCTTCAGCCTGCAGCAGCGCTACCGGGCGCAGTTGTCGATGCCCGATGGCCCGGACCTGCAGATTGAACTGGTGGTCTGCAACCTGCTGCCGCAACGCCTGCCCAACGGCACCGAAATCAAGCGCGTCGGCATGCGCTTTGACGAACTTCCACGCGGAGGCGACAGCGCCATCCAGCGCTACATCTTCCGCATCGACCGCCAGCGCAAGGCACGCCGCAACGGCGAGCTCTGACCCCCCTCCGGGTAGTGCCGGCCGCTGGCCGGCAACCTCGAAACGCGTGGATACCGGCGCCAGTAGATCCACGCCATGCGTGGATGCAGGAACTGCCGGCCAACGGCCGGCACTACCCCTCCTCGGTAGATCCACGCCATGCGTGGATGCCCGCGGCCGGCACTACCAGATGCCTAAAGTCCCCCACCAAGGGGCCGATATCGAGCCTGACACCGGCACTTCCGGCAGAACCAGGACCCCTCGATGAACGACAAGAACAGCTCCGCCGCCGGCGCCGATGGCGAATTCCTCAGCTTCACCCTCGGTGCCGAGCACTACGGCGTGGACATCCTCAAAGTGCAGGAAATCCGCGGCTACGACGCGGTCACCCGCGTCCCCGATGCCCCGGACTACATCAAGGGCGTGATCAACCTGCGCGGCACCATCGTGCCGGTGATCGACCTGCGCCTGAAGCTGCGCCTGGAAGATGCCCGCTACGACGCCTTCACCGTAATGATCGTGCTCAACGTGGAAGACCGCGTGGTCGGCATCGTGGTCGACAGCGTCTCCGACGTGATCCCGCTGTCGGCCGAGCAGATCCGCCCGACCCCGGAATTCGGCGCAGCCGTCGACACGCGTTTCATCTCCGGCATCGGCACCCACGACGACCGCATGCTGATCCTGCTGGATATCGAAACCCTGCTGGACAGCGCCGACATGGGCCAGACCAACGTCGTCGAAGACGCTGCCGCCTGAACAAACGGACCTTCTTCACGTTTCTGTTACGCAGCCCTTCAGTTCCCCTCATCCACGCCGATAGGGGGACAGAAGCCGGTCGCGCAGGAACGCGCCAAGGCCGGATCCACCATCACCATCCCCGGAGAATCACCCCGATGAAGTCCCTGCTTGCGTTCGTTTCGGCCGCCGTCCTGGCCACCACTGCTTCCTCCGCCTTCGCGCAGTCGGCCGAGATGATTCCGCCGGAGATGGCACCGCGCGCCGTCGGCAAGGACGGCATGGTCTGCGGCAAGGTCGAAAAGGCCCGCTTCGCAGAAGGTTCCGAAGGCCAGCCGACCTTCCTGTACATGGGCGGCGCCTTCCCGCGCCACACCTTCTCGGCACGCATCGCCGGCGAGAACCGGAGCAAATTCTCCTTCCCGCTGGAAACCCTGGAAGGCAAGACCGTGTGCGTGATCGGCAAGATCCAGCGCGATGCCTCGCGCGCGGAAATCGAAGTCAGCTCGCCGTCCAGCCTGAAGCTGGCCAACATCAAGTAATCCGCTGTCCGTCAGACCGCGCCGGCCAGCGTGCCGGCGTGGCTGTTGCAACCGGGCCCCGCGCCCGGCCGCGTCTGCCTTAGGAGATCGCAACGCCCATGCCGTGGATCAACAACCTGAAACTGATGCCGAAGCTCATGCTGACCTTCGGCGTCCTCTTGCTGGTGATGCTGCTGCAGGGCATCGTCGCCTACCGTGGCCTGCATTCGCTGAACAACGTGACCACCGAGCTGGCCGGTTCACGCATGGAGAGCATCCGCATGGCCGGCGAGATGCGCGGCATGCTCGGTGAGTACCGCAACAGCGCCTACCAGCAGCTGATCCGCGCCAGCGACGACGTCAAGGCCGACGCCCGCAAGCAGGCCGTCGAACTGCGCACCAGCATGGACAAGTCGATCAAGGACTATCCGAAGCTGGTCGACAACGCACAGCAGAAGAAGCTGTTCGACACCTTCGCCAAGGACTGGAAGGACGCGCTGGCCTCCTATGACAGCGTCACCGAAATGCTGGAGCTGGACCTGCCCGACGATGCGATCGACACCTTCGTCGGCGAGACCCGCACCAAACACCTCAAGGCGGGTGCCGCGCTTGAAGCACTGATCGCCGAAGACAACCGCCTCGCCCGCGCCTCGCGCGACGAAGCCGCCTCCACCTACTCCGCTTCGGCCGTGCTGACCGTCATCGCCCTGCTCGGCGGCGCCGCGCTCGGCCTGGTGCTGGTGTGGCTGTTCGCCCGTGCCCTGGTCGGCAGCGTACGCGGCGCCGTCTCGGTGGCCAACGACGTTGCCGGTGGCAAGCTTGATGGCCATATCGACGTCAGCCGCCAGGACGAAGTGGGCGAACTGATGCAGGCCATGCAGCGCATGCAGCGTGACCTGCGCGAGCGCACCGAAACCGACCAGGCCATCGCCCGCGAGAACCTGCGCATCCGCACCGCGCTGGACTACAGCTCGACCGGCGTCTACCTGACCGACCCCAACAACACCATCGTCTACAGCAACCGCGCCCTGCAGCAGACCCTGGCCCAGTACCAGGACGAGCTGCGTCGCGACCTGCCCGACTTCGACGTCCACGCCTCGCTGGTCGGCAAGCCGGTCACCGTGCTTGAACACCGCGGGGAGATGGACAACACCCTGCTGGCCAACCTCAAGCAGCATGGCGTTGCCCGCCGCCCGATGCAGTACGGCGATGCCCAGTTCGCCCAGGTCGTATCGACCATCCGCAACGAAGACGGCGACACCGTCGGCTACGTGGTGGAATGGCGCGACCGCACCCAGGAAGCGCAGGTCGAGGCGGAAGTGGCGCGGGTGATCGCCCAGGCCGCTGCCGGCGACTTGAGCGGCCGCATCGATGCCAACGACAAGGAAGGCTTCTTCCTGCAACTGGCCCAGCAGATCAATGGCCTGCTGGACGCCAACTCCGGCAGCATCGAACAGATCTCCGGCCTGCTCGCCGCGCTGTCGCAGGGCGACCTGACCGTGCGCATGCACGGCGACTACCAGGGCGTGTTCGCCCGCATGCGCGACGACGCCAATGCCACCGCCGCGCAGCTGAGCGAGATCGTCACCCGCATCAAGCAGTCCAGCCGAGCGATCAGCTCGGCCGCCGGCGAAATCGCCTCCGGCAACAGTGACCTGTCGCGCCGTACCGAACAGCAGGCCGCCAATCTGGAAGAAACCGCCGCCTCGATGGAGGAACTGACCTCCACCGTGCGCCAGAACGCCGAGCATGCGCGCCAAGCCAACCAGCTCGCCATCGGCGCGCACGGCGTGGCTTCGCAGGGCGGCGAAGTGGTCGGCCAGGTGGTCACCACCATGTCGGCCATCCAGGCCTCGTCGAAGAAGATCGCTGAAATCATCTCGGTCATCGACGGCATTGCCTTCCAGACCAACATCCTGGCGCTGAACGCTGCGGTGGAAGCGGCCCGTGCCGGCGAACAGGGCCGTGGTTTCGCCGTGGTCGCCAGCGAAGTGCGCACCCTCGCCCAGCGTTCGGCTGCCGCCGCCAAGGAAATCAAGGGCCTGATCGACGACTCGGTCGGCAAGGTCAACGACGGCTCGGCGCTGGTGCACAAGGCTGGCGCCACCATGGGCGAGATCGTCGCCTCGGTGCAGCGCGTGACCGACATCATGGCCGAGATCTCGGCAGCTTCGCAGGAGCAGTCGGCCGGCATCGAGCAGGTCAACCAGACCGTGGTGCAGATGGACGAAACCACCCAGCAGAACGCCGCGCTGGTGGAAGAAGCCACCGCCGCAGCACGTGCGATGGAAGAACAGGCTGGCCACCTCAGCGAGGCGGTGTCGATCTTCGTGGTCGACGAGGCCGAGGTCGTGGCTGTCCCGCGCGCCGCAGCCCCGGCTCCGCGTGCAGTGGCACAGGCCGCCCCGGCACCGGCAGCACCGCCGGCCCGCCGCAGCACCGGCGGCCGATCCATGGCCACCGAACTGGCTGATGGAGACTGGCAGGAATTCTGATGCCTGCCTGACCTGAGGCACGAAAACGCCCCGGCCCTGCGCTGGGGCGTTTTCGTTTACGGGGTATCTGGATATCCAGCCAACGGAGAAGCAGCTCGGGGTGGTCGGTCGAAAAGCTTGCCTGCTGAGGGTTGCCGGGTGGGTGGGTGGGTTGCGCAGGGGACGCCGTGAATACGTCCTTGTAGGCTCGGGCGCGCCATCCATGGCGCTTACGCCCCAGCGCAACCCACCCACCCGATCATGGACACTTTCCGTGCGCGTCCACCCCGGATTGAAGAAAGAAGAGCAGAAAGCAAAAGCCAGGTCACTTCCGGGGTCAGATCCGTTTTCCGCAGGAAAACGGATCTGACCCCTCTTTCCAACTGGAAACCCAACGCTCTTGCTGTCCGCCGAAGTGAAGCCTTGGCGGGCCGGGTCGGGATGCGCAGGCAGGACCGTTGGCGCCATGGATGGCGCCATCGAGCCCCATGGATGGGTTCACCGCGTGTCCTGCCTGCCCATCCCGACCCGGCCAATCCATAGCAACCCATCGCCATGATCTGCTGTTGCTGTTGCTGTTGCTGTTGCTGTTGCTGTTGCTCCAAAAGCCTACCGCACGCAGCGCCGCAGCCGCCGCTGCAAACAAATCTGAAGACGTTCGGACAGCCCACCTCAATCCCCCGCCCCCGCGGCCGATATCGGTCATGTCACCGCTGCTCCCGATCAGCACCGGCGCCTCCACCCACCATCACCCGGGTACTGCTCGATGAATCTCCTGCATCGCTGGCAACACTACTTCAGCAATCTCTCCGTCCGACGCAAGCTCAATCTGCTCACGCTGCTGATCGCACTCGGCGTGATCGCGCTCTCGGTGATCGCTGCCCGCATGCAGTACCTGGACCTCAATGAAACCCGCACGTCTTCGCTGAGGACCCAGGTTGAACTGACCTACGGCATCCTCGACCACTATCATGGACTGGCCGCCAGCGGCGAGCTGACCGAGCCCGCCGCCCGCCAAGCGGCGCTTGACGCGCTGGCGCGCATGCGCGCCGACAACGATACGTATTACTACAGCGTCTACGACACCCACTACCGCGTGCTGATGCATCCGTTCCGCAAGGACCTCATCGGCAAGGACATGAAGGACTTCCGCTCCGAGGACGGCGTACAGCTGTTCCACGATCTGGTGGAGGTGGCTCGCCACGGCGGTGGCGTGGTTTCCTACAAGTGGGCCAAGGCCAACAACGAAGGCCTGTACGACAAGGCGTCCTATGCCGGCTTGTTCGAACCCTGGCAGTGGGTGGTCAGCAGCGGCGTGTACATGGACGACGTGCAGCAGCAGGCACTGGTCTTCACCGCCATCATGACCCTGGCCGGTGGCGTGCTGGTACTGATCGTGCTCGCATTGAGCTGGGTCATCGGCAACCGCATCGCACGCCCGCTCAAGCAGGCCACCGCCGTGGCCGAAGGCATCGCCGGCGGCAAGCTGGACAGTCACATCGGCCCGCAGCCGCATGACGAAACCGGTCGCCTGCTCGATGCCATGTCGCGCATGCAGCAGCAGCTGCATGCAGTCATCAGTGGCCAGCGCGAGATGGCGCGCCGCCACGATGGCGGTGAACTCAGCTACCGCATCGACGCCAGCAGCTTCCCCGGCGAATACGGGCTGATGGTGCAGGAAACCAACGTCCTGGTCGGCAGCCACGTGCAGACCCTGCACGATGTACTGAACGTCGTGCAGCAGTACGCTGTGGGCGACCTCAGCAGCGACATCGCGCGCTATCCGGGCGAAAAGGCGGCCATGACCACCACCGTCGACACGGTCAAGGCCAACCTCGGCCGCATCAACGCCGAGATCAAGCAGCTGGCCCGTGCCGCCGCCGCCGGCGACTTCAGCCAGCGCGGCGATGCACAGCGCTTCGATCACGATTTCCGCACCATGCTGGAAAACCTCAATGCCATGATGGCAGTCAGCGACGACAATCTCGGCAAGCTCTCGCAGCTGCTGTCGTCCATCGCCGACGGCGACCTCACAGCGCGCATGCACGGTGACTACCAGGGCGTCTTTGCCCGCATGCGCGACGATGCGAACGCCACGGTCAGCCAGCTGACCCAGATCGTCGGCCAGATCCAGGCCAGTGCCTCCAGCATCACCCTGTCGGCCGGAGAGATCGCCTCGGGCAACAGCGATCTGTCGCGCCGTACCGAACAGCAGGCCGCCAATCTGGAAGAAACCGCCGCCTCGATGGAGGAACTGACCTCCACCGTGCGCCAGAACGCCGAGCATGCGCGCCAAGCCAACCAGCTCGCCATCGGTGCGCACGGCGTGGCTTCGCAGGGCGGTGAAGTGGTCGGCCAGGTGGTTACCACCATGTCGGCCATCGAAGCGTCCTCGAAGAAGATCGCCGAGATCATCTCGGTCATCGATGGTATCGCCTTCCAGACCAACATCCTGGCGCTGAACGCCGCGGTCGAAGCGGCCCGTGCAGGCGAACAGGGCCGTGGCTTTGCCGTGGTCGCCAGCGAAGTCCGCACCCTCGCCCAGCGCTCGGCCGCCGCCGCCAAGGAGATCAAGGGACTGATCGATGAATCGGTCGGCAAGGTCGCCGAGGGCTCCAG
>Ga0308171_1004281_pt1 | contig 11945 bp, 8 predicted proteins | sample PhyGR1_FD_202135 | JGI IMG/M metagenome (GOLD analysis project Ga0308171, IMG submission 202135) | Phyllosphere microbial communities from UC Gill Tract Community Farm, Albany, California, United States - DLSLSG.R1 | ecosystem: Host-associated > Plants > Phyllosphere > Unclassified | place: USA... | reverse complement strand
ACGCGACCATTGCGCCTCGCTCAACTCGTACCGCTTGATCCCCATCATCCGCTCCGCGCCTCAACACGAATGCCTATGAATCAGTCTTCAACTCGTTTGGGAATCCCGAATGTCGATCCGGCCTAGCATCCCCGGCTCGCTGCTTCGGCCCCTGCTCGCCATAATGACGCGCGAGCATCGCACAGGCGATCAGCTGGACCTGGTGGAAGATCATGATCGGCAGTAGGATCACGCCGACCTGCGCCGCCGGGAACAGGACGCCCGCCATCGGCACGCCCGATGCAAGGCTCTTCTTCGAGCCGCAGAATTGCAGGACGATCGCGTCCTTCGGTGACAGGCGCATCGCCTTGGCGATCAGGAAGGTCGCCACGAGCACGACGCCCAACAACAACAGGCACAACAGCACGAGCTGGCCAAGATCGCTTGGCGATACGCGCGTCCACAACCCCTCGACCACCGCCGCACCGAAGGCCGTGTAAACGACCAGCAGGATCGAGCCGCGATCAACGAAGGTCAGCAGGCTTTTGCGACGTTCTACGAACGCGCCGATCCAGGGGCGCAGCAGATGCCCCGCCACGAACGGCGCCAGCAGCTGCAGCAGGATGCCCTCTATCGAACTCAGCGACACGCCCGCCCCGCCTTGCACGTGCATGAGGAGCGCCACCAGCGCCGGGGTCAGTATGATGCCGATCAGGTTGGAGAAGGATGCGCTGCAGATCGCTGCCGCGACATTGCCGCGTGCAATCGCGGTAAAGGCGATCGACGACTGAACCGTCGAGGGCAGCAGCGTGAGGAACAGGATACCGTTCGCCCAGGCCGGATCAAGACCGGGCAGATGCGCCATCCCCATGCCCAGCGCCGGAAACAGCAGGAAGGTGGAGGCAAGGACCGCCAGATGCAGCGGCCAGTTGCGCAAGCCCTGCCAAATGGCATCGCGCGACAGCTTGGCACCATGCAGAAAGAAGAGCAGCACGATGCCCGCATCAGCGAGATAGCCCGCAAAAACGGCAAAGCCGCCACGCGCGGGCAGCAGCGTGGCGAGAAGGACGGTGCCCAGCAGGCTGAGCACGAAGGGTTCGAAGACGGATAAGATGCGCTGGATCATCGGGCGCTCCCTGATTAGGCCGCGCCGATCCGCAAGGCCCGAGCCTTGCACGAAAACGCCGCAAGTTCGGCCAGATAGGCGTCCAGTCTCGCGAATGCCAATGTTGCAGCGGACCATGGTCGACAGGGCGGATATCGCAATGACGGAATTGCGGGACGCGACGTCCGAATCGCTCGATCACTGGCTGATTGCCCAGCAACGTCGATTCACATGCCGGATTGCGGGCAAAAAAAAGGCCGGTCAAACGACCGGCCGAAAAGTTTTTAGGAGAGGATGCCTGAAAGGCCTGATCCTTGTGCACCGCAGCAGCGGTTCGCGCAATTGCAACGTTGGTAAACGCGGTTGCAGCAAACGCAATCGTTAGCGCTAACGCGATGGCGGGGGTAGTGGGATGGCGGTGCTGTTCTTGATCTCCTCCATCGCGAAGGCGGCGCTGACATCAATCAGCCGGACACGCTCGATCAGACGCTTATAGACCCTGTCATAGGCCTTGATGTCGGCCACGCGAATCTTCAGGAGATAATCGATCTCGCCCGCCATGCGGTAAAACTCGACCACCTCGGGCAGGTCGCTGACCGCATGAGCGAAATCGCCCAGCCAGTCGGCGGAATGCTCGGCCGTTCGCACGCTGACAAAGACGGTCATCGCCGCATCCAGCTTTTCGGGATCGAGCAGCGCGACACGGCGCAGGATGACGCCTTCTTCCTCCAGACGCCGGATCCGCCGCCAGCAGGCATTTTGCGACAGGTTCACGCGCTCGGCGATTTCGGCGACCGGCAGGCTGGCGTCGATCTGCAGCTGCGCCAGGATTGCGGTGTCGATTTTATCGATGGCTGGGCCATTCATTGGGATATCCTTGCCCCGTTACGTCGAAACACTGGCGTCTTTGGTGAGATTTCGCAAGCGATCCTGCATATCCTTGGCATCAGTGAAGGATATGCCCATGCTGTTGACCACCCCCGCCCGCCCCAGCACCCGCCCCGCTGATAGGCTGGGGGTCGTCATTACCGAGCGGCCGGTCGACCAGAATTTCATAGCAAACGCCCTCGCCGTCCTCGACCGCGATCGGCGTCGGGCACCCGAAACGCCGCTGCTCGCCATCGCCTTGCCCGCCGCGCCGGGCGTCGACCTGTACTGGAAGGACGAAGCCGCGCATCCGACCGGCAGCTTGAAGCACCGTCTGGCGCGTTCGCTGTTCACCAGCGGCATCGTGGCGGGCGTGATCCGGGCGGGGCGGCCGCTGGTCGAAGCATCGTCGGGTTCGACCGCCGTGTCGGAGGCGTATTTTGCCCGCCTGCTCGCCCTCCCCTTCCACGCCGTCATGCCGGTGAGCACCGCCCCCGCCAAGATCCGGGCGATCCAGGCGCAGGGCGGGCAATGCCATCTGGTCAGCCCCGAGCGGCTCTATGACGAAGCCCGCGATCTGGCCGATGCGATGGGCGGGGTCTATCTTGATCAATTCACCAACGCCGCGCGCGCGACCGACTGGCGCTGCGACAATATCGCCTCGGCGATCCTGACCCAGATGGCGGGCGAGCCGCATGCCGTGCCCGACTGGATCGTCGTCGGTGCAGGCACCGGCGGCACCGCTTCGACGATCGGGCGACATTGCCGGTATCGTGGACTGTCGACCCGGCTGTGCGTCGCCGATGTCGAGCATAGCGCCTTCTATGCCGGGTATCGTGACCAGGACCCGACCGCACGCTGCCCCCGCCCCTCGCGGATCGAGGGGGTCGGTCGCCCGCGGGTCGAGCCGTCCTTCCTGCCGGGCACCGTGGACCGGATGATGAAGCTGCCCGATGCCGTGTCGATCGCGGGTATGCGGATCGCCAGCGAGTATCTGGGTCGGCCGGTCGGACCGTCGACCGGCACCAACTTCGTTGCCGCCGCGCTTCTGGCCATGGATATGGCGGAGGCGGGACGAGCCGGTTCGATCGCCACGCTGATCTGCGACTCCGGGACGCGCTATGCCGATTGTCACCATGATCGGCACTGGTTGGCGCATCAGGGCCTTGCCGAAAGCGTTGACGCTGCCGAAATGTCGCTGCGCACCATGTTGCTCAAGGAAGCCGAATGACCGCCAACCCCCTTCTCGCCGATACCGACCTTCCCGATTTCGCCGCGATCCGGCCTGAGCATCTGGTGCCCGCCGTCGATCAGATGATCGCGGACGCGCGCGCCGCCGCCGACCGGATCGGCGGTTCGAACGCCAGCGACTTTGCCGATGTCGTGCTGGCCAGCGAGCGGGCCGGGTTCGCGATCGCGCGCGGCTGGTCGCCCGCCGGGCATCTGCACTCGGTCGCCGATACGCCCGAACTACGCGTCGCCTTTGCCGAGGCGCAGGCCAAGCTGGCCGAATATGGCATGGAGGCGGGACAGGACCCGCGCTTGTTCGCCGCGTTCAACCGCGTCGATCTGAGCCCGCTGACCGAGGCGGAGGCGCGCGCGGTGGTGCTGGCGCGACGCGATTTCACCCTTTCTGGCGTCGGCCTGGACGATGCCGCGAAGGCACGCTTCCGCGAGATCGGGGTCGAGCTGAACCGCCTGACCACCGAGTTCGGCAATGCCGTGCTTGATTCAAGCGAGGCTTGGAACGAGCATGTCACCGACGAGGCGCTGCTCTCCGGCCTGACCGACAATGCCAAGGCGATCCTGGCGTCCTATGCCGCCGAGAAGGAACTGGACGGCTGGCTGGTCACGCTGCGCGAACCCAGCGTGCAGGCGATCCTGACCCAGGCGGACAATCGTGACCTGCGCGCGCGTGTCGCCAAGGCCTATGCCACCCGCGCGTCCGACCAGGCCGCCGATCCCGCGCATGATAATAGTGCGCGCATCGACCGTATCCTGGCACTGCGCCACGAAGCCGCCCAGCTTCTCGACTTCGACAACGCTGCCGCCCGCTCGGTCGAGACCAAGATGGCGCAGTCGGCGGACGAGGCGCTGGCCTTCCTTTCCGACCTCGCCGCGCGCGCGCGTCCGCTGGCCGAGCGTGAGCTGGCCGAGGCGACCGCTTACGCCGCCGAGAAGTTCGACATCACCAAGCTCGAGCCTTGGGATTCTGCTTATGTTGCCGAGCATATCCGGCGTGAGCGTTTCGGCGTCGATCGCGAGGCGATCCGCGCCTATTTCCCGCTCCCCCGTGTGATGGAGGGCACGACCGCGCTGATCGAGCGGCTCTATGGCATCCGCCTGGTCGAGCGGCAGGGCGTGTCGGTATGGAACGACGATGTCCGCTATTACGACGTGCAGGATCAGAGCGGCGAGATCGTCGCGGGCGTTTACTGCGACTTCCATGCGCGCGCGGGCAAGCGTGGCGGGGCCTGGATGGATGTCTGCCGTCCGCGCTTTCGCGATGCCGACCGCTTCCACCGCCCGATCGCCTATCTGACCTGCAACTTCCCGCCCGCGACCGGCGACACCCCCGCCCTGCTGGCGCATGGCGACGTCGTCACGCTGCTGCACGAGTTCGGCCATGTGCTGCATCACCTGCTGACCGAGGTCGACCTGCCCTCGATCGGCGGCATTTCAGGCGTCGAATGGGATGCGGTCGAGCTGCCCAGCCAGTTCATGGAGAATTTTGCCTGGGATCGCGATACCCTCCAGGCGCTGTCCGCGCATGTCGAGACCGGCGCGCCGCTGCCCGACGACCTCTTCGCCAAGATGCTGGCAGCACGGCGTTTCCAGGCGGGGCTGTTCCTGCTCCGCCAGATCGAGTTCGCGACCTTCGACCTGCGCCTCCACCGGGATTTCGATCCGGCACAGGGCGGCCGGGTGATGGACGTGCTGAACGCGGTGCGCGACGAGGTGGCGGTGATCCGTCCCCCGGAATGGAACCGCTTCCCGCACAGCTTTGCCCACATCTTCGCGGGTGGCTATGCGGCGGGCTATTACAGCTATCTCTGGGCCGAGCTGCTATCGGCGGACGCGTTCGCCGCCTTTGCCGAGGAAGGCCAGGTGGCGGGCGATCGTTTCCGCCGCGAAGTGCTGGCGCGCGGGGCGAGCCGTCCGGCCGCCGACAATTTCCGCGCCTTCCGCGGCCGTGCGCCCGAGCCGGACGCGCTGTTGCGCCATCACGGGCTGGCGGCGTAACACTCAGGCCGGGGTCGCGATCGGCGGCCCCGGCTTTCCCATGTAGTGTAACCTGGATTATACAGAAAAAGCTCCTCCTCCACAGCTTCTTAATGATCATCGCCATAGCCTGGGCGGCATGGAGGATGTGCCGTGAGTGGATCGGAACATATTGATTTTGAACAGCGGCTCGCCGCGTTCGGCTATGGCGTCGGTAGCTATTCCACTTTCCCGATGATCAAGCGGGCGATCGAACGCCATGCCCCCGCCGCGCTGATCGCGCTCTATCGGCACATCGCCAACACCTCGCAAATCCGTGGGCTCTTTGTGTCTCAGGCGCGGATGGATCATGCCCGCGACAAGCAGATGGAGCATTGGCGCAAGCTGTTCTCCGGTCCTTTGGACAACAACTATGCGGCCGCCTCGACCCATATCGGGCAGGTCCATGCCCGGATCGGGCTGGCACCGACCTGGTATATCAGCGGCTATGCGCGGATGCTCGAATATGTCCTGCCCAAGCTGATCCTCGGGCGGTTGCTCTGGCCGTTCGGCGCCGCTCGCCGGGCGCGAGCCGCCAATGCGCTGGTCAAGGCATCGCTGATCGATATGGACATCGCACTTGCCTCCTATTTCGAAGCGGAGCAGGCCGGACGCCGCGCCGTGATCGAGCGGTGCGGAGTGGTGTTCGACCGAATGGCAAAGGGCGACCTGACCGCCTCGCTCGACGGGCTGCCATCCGAATATCAGGCGCTGGCCGACAGTTTCGAGGCGATGCGCGCCCAGATGTGCGCGACCTTGGGCGTCGTCACCCGGTCGGGCGAGCATGTCCGGGTTGGCTCGGGCGATATCCGCATGGCGACCGACGATCTCTCCGACCGCACCAAGCAGCAGGCGGCCTCGCTGGAGGAAACCGCCGCCGCGATGCAGCAGATCACCTCGACCGTCCGCCAGACCGCCGACGGTGCCGCGCGTGCCAATCGGATCGTCGGTGAGGCACGGGGCGAGGCCGAGGAATCCGGCCAGATCGTCCGTCGCGCGGTCGAGGCGATGGGCGGGATCGAGCGCGCCTCGTCCGAAATTAGCGAGATCATCACCGTCATCGACGGCATCTCGTTCCAGACCAATCTGCTCGCGCTGAACGCCGGGGTCGAGGCGGCGCGGGCCGGTGAGGCGGGCAAGGGCTTCGCCGTCGTGGCCAGCGAGGTGCGCGCCCTGGCGCAACGTTCGGCCGAGGCGGCCAAGGACGTAAAGACGCGGATTTTGGCCTCGTCGAACCAGATCGGGGCGGGTGTCGAACTGGTCAACGAGGCGGGCGAGGCGCTGCAACGGATCATCGCCCGGATCGGCGAGATCAGCGAATTGGTGTCGCAGATCGCCGCATCGGCGACGCAGCAGTCGATCGGCCTCCAACAGGTCAACACGGCGGTCGCCGAGATGGACGGCGTGACCCAGCGCAATGCGGCGATGGTCGAACAGGCCACCGACGCCGCCCGCACCCTAGCTCAGGAAGCCGAAACCTTGGCCCGCGAAGTGGCGCGCTTCCGCCTGGCCGACACGGCCGGCGACCTGCACAACCCGGTCCACCAGATGCAACGCCGCCTCGCTGCCGTCTGACGTTCATTCCCCGAGGACCAACTTGGCTCCGACGCAAGTCGGGGCCTTTTTTGTGGGGCGGCAGCGAGCGAGATCGACGCTTTCCCGTTTCCGAAGCGGCTTGGCATGAGATGGACTTGCTCCCTGGCGCAGGGATTCCTCCATCAACGTCTGCATTTTGCCCAAAACATGGACCACCCCGGCGGAGGCCGGGGTCCAGTTGGGAAGCGATCAAAGTGTCTTACGATCGTCCCGCAACGGGAGCCCGGCCTTCGCCAAGATAACAGGCGGAGAGTTTGGCAGACGAGTCCTGAAGAAGCGGGACGCGCATCGGCTCAGTACGGTGCCATCACCGTCTCGGGGATCTTTGCGTGTGGCACCAAATCCCCGCCCGTTCGCGCTGAGCGAAGTCGAAGCGCACAGCCTGCGTTCGCGGCTTGGCGAAACCTTGTCTCTTGGCCTTCGACTTCACTCAGGCCGAACGGAGATTGGGGAAGAATGTCGTGATGGTCCGCACCCGGCCGCAAGAGCACCTAGACGCTTCCCGGAACGCCGAAAACCACCCACTGACGATCAGGGGCGGTAAAAAAACCAGCAATATTTGGAAGAGATGGTGGAGCCGAGGGGGATCGAACCCCTGACCTCTGCAATGCCATTGCAGCGCTCTCCCAGCTGAGCTACGGCCCCAACGATTTCGGCCCGAGCCCGGCGGGATGCGGACTGGCCTGTCAGCGCATCGAAATGCGCCTGTTCCGGCGGAATGGTGGAGCCGAGGGGGATCGAACCCCTGACCTCTGCAATGCCATTGCAGCGCTCTCCCAGCTGAGCTACGGCCCCATTCCGCTGTGGAGGCAGCCCACTAGCGGGGCCGCCGTGGCTCGGCAAGCACTTTTTTCAAGCGCCCGCCGAGCCCGTGGCACGACTTAGTGTTCGTCGTCCTCGCTGGACGTTTCCACGCCCAGATCATCGTCGCCGCCCAGATCGACTTCATCGTCGGGCGAAGGCTCTTCGTCCTCACCGGTGATGTCCAGATCCTCGTCGTCGCCGCCCGCCAGATCGCTGTCGGCTTCCTTGCTCTCCGGCTTGGCCTGCTCGAACGGCAGGGGCTGCTTGGACTTCAGGATGGGCTCGGGCTCCCACTGCGTCCCGCAATTGATGCAGGTGACGGGGTCGTCCTTTTCGAGGTCGTAGAAACGCGTCGCGCATTTCGGGCACGTACGCTTCGTGCCCCATTCCGGCTTGATCATGCCGTTCATACCTTTCGGAATTGGGTTTTCCGCCGGAGCGAAAAGTGGGCGCGCCTTGCCACAGCGCAAGGCCCCTGTCAAAAGCCCGCGCCATCTATGGCGCACACCCTTCCCCAGCCTCGCACCGTGCGAGCCGCCGCCGCCCTTCGCGGCACCATCGCCGTTCCGGGCGACAAATCGATCAGCCATCGCTCGCTGATGCTCTCCGCGCTCGCGGTCGGTGAAAGCCGGGTCGAGGGGCTGCTGGAGGGGGAGGATGTACTCGCCACCGCCGCCGCGATGCGCGCAATGGGCGCGGACATCGTTCGGCAGGATGACGGGGTGTGGGTGATCCATGGTGTCGGCGTGGGCGGGCTGCTCCAGCCCGAGACCGCGCTCGACATGGGCAATTCGGGCACCTCGACGCGCCTGCTGATGGGGCTGGTCGCCAGCCATCCGATCACCGCGACCTTTACCGGCGACGCCTCGCTGTCCAAGCGCCCGATGGGCCGCGTCATCGAGCCGCTGTCGCAAATGGGTGCCGAGTTTCAGGACACGCCGGGCGGCCGCCTGCCCCTGATGGTCCGGGGCATCAGCCCGGCGGTGCCGATCCGCTATACCCTGCCCGTCGCCTCGGCACAGGTGAAGTCGGCGATCCTGCTGGCGGGCCTCAACACGCCGGGCGAGACGACGGTGATCGAACCGATCGCGACGCGCGACCATAGCGAGCGGATGCTGGCGGGCTTCGGCGCAGAGCTGACCGTCACCCCCTCGCCCGAAGGCAAGGTCATCACGATTCGCGGCCAGGCCGAATTGAAGCCGCAGGATATCGTCGTGCCGGGCGACCCGTCCTCGGCCGCCTTCTGGCTGGTCGCGGGGTCAATCGTGCCCGGCGCAGACGTGACCATCACCAATGTCGGCATGAACCCGACCCGCACCGGCATCATCGAAGCACTCAAGATGATGGGCGCCGACATCACCGAACTGGACGCCCGCACCGTCGGCGGCGAGCCGGTCGCCGACCTGCGTGTCCGCCACGCACCCCTGTCGGCGATCGAGGTTCCGCCCGAGCTGACGCCCAGCATGATCGACGAATACCCCGTGCTGTTCGTCGCCGCCGCATTCGCGACCGGCACGACCATCGCCCGCGGTGCGGAGGAACTGCGCGTAAAGGAATCGGACCGCATCACCGCCATGGCCGATGCGCTCGGCGCCTGCGGTGTCCGTTGTGAGGAATTCGAGGACGGCATGGCCGTGACCGGCACCGGCGGCGAACCGATCCCCGGCGGCGCGACCATCGCCACGCTGCTCGACCACCGGATCGCGATGAGCATGACCATCGCCGCGCTCAACGCCCGTGATCCCATCACGCTGGATGACGCGGCCCCCGTTGCGACCAGCTATCCCATCTTCTTCGACACGCTGGAGAAGCTGGGGGCGATGGCATGATCATCGCCGTTGACGGTCCGGCGGCCAGCGGCAAGGGCACTATCGCCCGCGCGCTGGCCCGGCATTATGGGCTGCCGCATCTCGACACCGGCCTGCTCTACCGCGCGGTGGCGGCGACGGTGCGGCAGATGCATCTCGACCCGACCAGGGAAGCCGATGCCGTGGCCGCGTGCAGCTTCGACGACAGTCTGCTCGCCGATCCCTCCTTGCGGGACGATGAGACGGGCAAGCTCGCCTCGGTCGTGTCGGCGCATCCGCTGGTTCGCGCCGCCCTGCTCCAGCGGCAGAAGCGATTCGCGCAGCAGCCCGGCGGCGCGATCCTCGACGGACGCGACATCGGCACGGTCATCGCGCCCGACGCGGATGCCAAGCTGTTCGTGAAGGCGACCTCGCAGGTCCGCGCCCGGCGGCGGCATAGCGAACTGGTCAAGAACGGCGCCGACGTGTCGTTCGAACAGGTGCTCGCCGATATCCGCGCCCGCGACGAACGCGACAGCGGCCGGGCGACCGCCCCCCTCACCCAGGCGGCGGATGCGGCGGCACTGGATACCTCCAGCCTGACGATCGAGGCGGCCGTGGCCCGCGCGATCCAGTTCGTCGACGCCCAGGTGGCGGCTAAGGCGCGCCAGTAGCATTCCTCCCCTGCAAGGGGAGGTGGCAGCGCGCCAGCGCTGACGGAGGGGGGCCAGCCCCAAGGGATGTCACTTGCGGCACGCCCCCTCCACCACCGCTTCGCGGCAGTCCTCCTTCCCGTGCCGGGGAGGACACCCCCTCACCTTGCGCAAAAGCCCGTTTTCGGCTAAGGACGCCCCGCTCGCGGACCCTGTTCCGCGGAGAGGCTGACGCGGGGCCATGCCCTCAGCGTCCTTTCCGCATTTGTCGCGGACCGCCGCTTTTCCGTGTTTCAGCCTCATCTTCGGGCCTGGTGGCGTCGGCATGGGGTCGACGCGGCCATCGTCGAAGGTTTCGGGAATCGCCCGGACCGGAGGCGGAAAACTATCAGGAACCTAACCCTTTTATGGCAACCAACCCCCAGCCCACGCGCGACGATTTCGCGGCGATGCTCGATGACATGTTCGGCGGTGCCGACAGCTTCGAGGGTCGCGTCGTGCATGGCACCGTCACCGCGATCGAAAACGACATGGCCGTCATCGACGTCGGTCTGAAGTCGGAAGGCCGTGTGCCCCTCCGCGAATTCGCTGCCCCCGGCCAGAAGGCCGACCTGAAGGTCGGTGACGAAGTCGAGGTCTATGTCGACCGCGTCGAGAACATGCACGGCGAAGCGATGCTCAGCCGCGATCGCGCCCGCCGCGAAGCCGCCTGGGACAAGCTGGAGCTCGAATTCTCGAAGTCGGCCCGCGTCGAAGGCGTGATCTTCGGCCGCGTGAAGGGTGGCTTCACCGTCGACCTGAACGGCGCCGTGGCGTTCCTGCCCGGTTCGCAGGTTGATATCCGCCCCGTCCGCGACGTCACCCCGCTGATGGACATCCCGCAGCCGTTCCAGATCCTGAAGATGGACCGCAAGCGCGGCAACATCGTCGTGTCGCGTCGCGCGGTCCTGGAAGAGACCCGCGCCGAGCAGCGTTCGGGCCTGATCCAGAGCCTGGCCGAGGGTCAGATCATCGACGGCGTCGTCAAGAACATCACCGATTACGGTGCGTTCGTTGACCTGGGCGGCATCGACGGCCTGCTGCACGTCACCGACCTGTCGTACAAGCGCGTCAATCATCCGTCGGAGATGATCGCGATCGGCGACACCGTGCGCGTCCAGATCATCCGCATCAACAAGGACACGCAGCGCATCTCGCTCGGCATGAAGCAGCTCGAGAGCGATCCGTGGGATGGCGCCGGCGCCAAGTACCCGGTCGGTGCGAAGCTGTCGGGCCGCGTCACGAACATCACCGAGTACGGTGCGTTCGTTGAGCTGGAGCCGGGCATCGAAGGCCTGGTCCACGTGTCGGAAATGTCCTGGACCAAGAAGAACGTCCATCCGGGCAAGATCGTCTCGACGAGCCAGGAAGTCGATGTGGTCGTCCTCGAGGTCGATCAGGAAAAGCGCCGCATCAGCCTCGGCCTCAAGCAGGCTCAGGCCAATCCGTGGGAGGCGTTCGCCGCCGCCCATCCGATCGGCTCGACCGTCGAGGGCGAAGTCAAGAACGCGACCGAGTTCGGCCTGTTCATCGGCCTGGACAACGATGTCGACGGCATGGTCCACATGTCGGACATCGCCTGGGGCGTGTCGGGTGAGGATGCCCTCAACCTGCACCGCAAGGGCGAAGTCGTTCAGGCCGTGGTTCTGGACATCGACCCCGAGAAGGAGCGTATCTCGCTCGGCATGAAGCAGCTCGAGCGCGGCGGCCCCGTCGCCGGCGGCGTGGCTGCGGCTGGCGATCGCCTGAACAAGAACCAGGTCGTCACCGTGACCGTCCTCGAAGTCCGCGATGCGGGCCTCGAAGTCCAGGCGGGCGACGATGGTGCGACCGGCTTCATCAAGCGCACCGATC
>Ga0308171_1004280_pt1 | contig 11947 bp, 10 predicted proteins | sample PhyGR1_FD_202135 | JGI IMG/M metagenome (GOLD analysis project Ga0308171, IMG submission 202135) | Phyllosphere microbial communities from UC Gill Tract Community Farm, Albany, California, United States - DLSLSG.R1 | ecosystem: Host-associated > Plants > Phyllosphere > Unclassified | place: USA... | reverse complement strand
TCCGCGACCGGGCCACGCCGCACGCCCTTCGAGAAGAATGGATGCCATGACCAGCGTGCCCCCATCGACGCTGACCATCCGCCCGGTCGAACCGCACGAGTACGCCGACGCGGGGCGCGTCACCGTCGAGGCCTACCGCCAGAGCTACGACGGGCTCACCGACGGGTACCTCGCCTCGCTGGCCGACGTCGCCGGCCGCGTGGCCCAGGGCGAGGTGTGGGTCGCCCTCGACGGCGACGAGATCGTGGGCACGGTATGGGTGCCTCGCCCCGGGGAACGCCTCTCCCCTCTCGCCGAAGACGGAGAGCTCGACTTCCGCCAGCTCGCGGTCGCCCCCTCCGCTCGCGGTCGCGGAGTGGGCGAGGCCCTCACCCGTCACGTCCTGGACCTCGCGCGCGCTCGGGGAGCGCGGCGGGTGGTGATGAACAGCGGTCCCGAGATGCTCGGCGCGCACGCTCTGTACCTCAAGCTCGGCTTCCGGCGTCTCACCGAACGCGAGCACCCCGTCGAGGTGGAGCCCGGGCGGTTCCTCGACCTCCGGGCTTTCGGGTTCGACCTCTGAGCGGCGCCGTGGCCGCCCTCGATTCCGCGCTCCCCGAGCTGGAGGCGGTGTGGGCCGAGACTCTGCCGGAGCTGTCCAGACCGGTCGACCCGCCCGCGGCGCCGCACCCGCGCCTGCTGGCGCTGAACGAGGAGCTCGCTCGCGAGCTGCGGATCGACCCGCGCACGCTCCGCGGCGCCCAAGGACTGCGCGTGCTCACCGGCAGCGCACGCGCACCCGGTTCGACCCCGGTGGCGCAGGTGTACGCCGGGCATCAGTGGGGGCGGTTCCGTGCGATCCTCGGCGACGGCCGCGCCGCCCTGCTGGGCGAGCGGTGCGACCTGTCGGGCGCGCTCCGCGACCTCCACGCGAAGGGCATCGGGCCCACCTCGATGTCGCGTGTCGACGGGTTCGCCACGGTCGGCCCGATGCTGCGGGAGTTCCTCCTCGGCGAGGCGATGCACGCCCTCGCCCTCCCGACCACGAGAGCGCTCGCCGTCACGGCGACCGGTGCGCCCCGCTCACTCGACGGGGTGAGGCTCCCCGGTGCCGTGCTGGTACGCAGCGCCCGCAGCCACATCCGCTACGGCTCTTTCGAATACGCCGTCACCCTCGACGACCGCTCGGTGCTCCGCCGCCTCGCCGACCTGGCCCTCGCACGTCACCATCCCGAGGCGTCCGAGGCCGCGCACCCCCACCGCCGTCTGCTCGAGCGCATCGTCGAGACCGTCGCGGCGCAGACGGCGGGGTGGATGGGCGCAGGATTTGTCCACGGCGTGCTGAGCACTGACAACGTCCTCGTGAGCGGCGAGACGATCGACTACGGACCGTGCGCTTTTCTGGACGCCTACGACCCCGACGCCGTCTTCAGCTCGATCGATCACCACGGGCGCTACGCCTACGGACGTCAACCCGAGATCATGCGGTGGAATCTCGAGCGCCTCGGTGAGGCGTTCGCCCCGCTGCTCGCCGACGACGTCGAGGACGGGCGGGAGATCGCCGGTGCTGTCGTGGCCGCCTTCGACGGCCTCTATCGCGCGCGGTGGATCGCCGTTTTCCGCGCGAAACTGGGCCTGGCCGCGGCGGTTCCGGCCACGACCGTCGAGCAGACCGCGCAAACGGCGCTCGCGCTCCTGGCCGAGAACCGGACCGACTTCCCCCGGTTCTGGCGGGCCCTCTCGGCCGCGGCTCGGGGCGACCGGTCCGCCGTGCAGCACCTGTTCCCGCCGCACGCCCGTCCGGGCGTCGACGCGTGGACCGACCGGTGGGACGCGCTCCGGCCCGATGCCGCTCGCCTCGACGCCGCGAACCCGGCGATTGTTCCGCGCAATCACGTCGTGGACGAGGTGCTGGCCGCGGCGGTGTCGGGCGACCTGGGCCCCTTCGAGGAGCTGCTCGATCTCGTGCGCAACCCGTTCACCGCGCACGACACTCCGCTGGCGCAGCGGCTCACGGCGATCCCACCCGACACCGCGGCACCGTTCGTCTCGTTCTGCGGAACCTGACCCACCGGCGGGTCGGGGCACCGGTTGATCGCCTCCTCGGGACCGCCGGCACGCAGAGGCCGATGCCCGCTCTCCTCGACGTCGCGGCGCCGCTCTCGGCCCGGCGGGAGCCTCTTCGGTCAGTCCCGACCGACCGCGTCGGCCAGGATCCGGCCGATCACCGGGGTGAACTTGAAGCCGTGGCCGGAGAAGCCGGCGCCGATCACGATCGGGCCGACCCGCTCGAGCACGAAACGCGAGTCGGGGGTCGACGTGTACGTGCAGGTGATCTCGCGGAAGTCATCGGGATCGACGCCGGGCAGCCACTCCCGGGCGTAGCGCACGAGGGCGGCGGTCAGGTCGGGGTCGGGCGTGAAACTGCGCCGATCGGGGTCGATCTCGGGACCTGCCGCATGCCATCCGGCCTTCACCCCCTCGCCGGGGGTGAGCATGCCGTAGATCCCCGCGGGGAACCACGCCGTCTCCGCCGCATCGGGCGACGGCAGGTGGTTGAACCCCGGCCACGGCGCCGTCGCGTCGCGCGGTGCGAAGTGCGCCGGCTGCTCCTGCGTGACCCGGAGTCGGGGCAGCGCCGTCGCGGCATCCGTGGTTCCGAGCACCCGCGACGTCCACGCGCCCGCGGTCACCACGACCCGCCGCGCCCGCACCACCCGCTCGCCGGTGTCGGAGACCGCGCGGAACTCCACGCGGTCGTCGTCGCGCACCGCGAGGTCCTCGACCCGCGTCCGCGCGTGCACGCGACCGCCCGCGGCCACGGCGCGCGAAAGCAGCGCGGCGACCGACGCGTCGGCGTTCAGGCGCCCCGCGTCGGGGGTGAACAGCGCGGGACCGTCGAAGCGGATGCCGGGCCACCGCCGCCCCGCTTCGCCGGCGTCGAGTATCTCGGCGCCGAAACCCCCCGCACGGATCGCCGCGGCAGCGCCGGCGAGGTCACGGCCATCTCCGTGGTTCACGATGCCCGTGACCTCGAGGAGCGCCGTCGCACTCTCGTCTTCGAGCTCCCGCCAGAGCACCCGCGCCTCGCGCAGCCAGGAGAGATAGCCGGACTCGTCGTACGCGACGTTGAAGTTGCGCGAGGCCCCGTGCGACGCCCCGCGCACGTGACCGGGCTCGAACTGCTCGAACACCTCCACCGACGCTCCGCGCCGCGAGAGGTGCCACGCGGTCGCGGCGCCCATCGCGCCCGCGCCGATGACGGCGACGTCGACCTGTTCGGCGCTCACGCGCGAACCGGGGTCAGCGTCTTGGCGAAGCAGCGCGACGCAGCGAACCGCACGTACGGCGGGAAGGTGGCGATCGGGTGGTAGCCGATGCGCTCGTACAGCGCGATCGCCTCCGGCTGGCGGTCGCCGGTCTGCAGGATCAACCGCCCCGCCCCGCGCTCGATCGCGAGGTCCTCCAGCGCGGTCATCAGGGCACGGCTGGCGCCGCCGCCGCGCGCGTGCCGGTGCACGAAGACGCGCTTGACCTCGAGCTCGTCGCCCAGGGCGCGCAGCGCGGCATGCCCGACCGCTTCCCCCCTCGGGTCGAGGACGAGCACGACCTCGACGATCGTGGCGGAGTCGACGGCGAAGTCCTGTGCGAGCAGGGCGGCGGTCTCGTCGTCGAACGAGGCGAAGACCTCGGCGTACCGCGGCGAGATCTCGTCATCCATCGCGGCACGCAGATCCACCGCGCGCGGGTCGGACCATGCGACCCGTTCGATGGTCCAGGTGCCCTGCGTCGCCGTCATCCCGTCAGTATCGTCCGACCCGTCCGGCAGCGCGGAAGAGGCGGAAACGCCCGGTAACACGAGCGCCGGGCCGTCGAGGGCGATGCCACCGGCCACGCGTCGGCGCGAAGACCACCACGCGACGGCGAGAGCCGCCAGCACCGCTGCTGCGCCGTCGACGCGATCGCCGCGCCGTCACAAATCCGCGTCGGCGTTGCGTCGGGTGACCCCCGACTTGCACGCCCGCGATCACCGGCGCAGAGTGTCCCGGTGACCTCCCCCTCGACCCTGCACGTCCCCCACGCCGACGCCACCGTCCTCGACAACGCCGCGTGGCACTCGCTCGCCGGCCCGCACGCCTCGTTCGCGATCGGCGGCGATCTCGTGCGTCGTTACCCGGCCGATGTGGCGCCCTTCGTCGCGGTGCGCACCTGGGACGAGCCGGGGGTGTGGGACGCGCTCCGCGACCTCGTCGGGCCGGGCGCGGAGATGGGGCTGTCGGGCTACGACGGCGTCATCCCCGAGGGGTGGGAGTACGTCGGAGGCGGCGAGGGCGTGCAGCTCGTCGAGACCGACGCCCTGCGCACCCGTCCCGACGACGAGGCGATCGAGCTCGGCGCCGACGACGCCGCCGACATGATCGCGATCGTCGACCGCAATCAGCCCGGCCCGTTCCGGCCCCGCACGTACGAGCTCGGCCGGTACATCGGCATCCGTCGTGAGGGGCGGCTCGTCGCCATGGCGGGCGAGCTCCTGCATCCGACCGGTTGGACCGAGATCAGCGCGGTCGCGGTGGATGCCGATCACCGCCGCCAGGGCCTCGCCTCGCGCCTGGTGCTCGACGTCGCCTTCCACATGCAGCAGCGCGGGGACCGTGCTCTGCTGCACGCCGCCGCGGCGAACGTCAACGCGATCGCGGCGTACGAGAAACTCGGCTTCGCCCTGCGCCGGCGCAACCGCTTCGCGGCAGTGCGGACGCCGGCATGACCCGCCGCCTGCGCTCCCTCGGCTTCCTCACCATCGGCCTGTTCGACCGCGACGACCCCCGCAGCGGGCACGAGACGACCCTGTCGATCATCGAACGCGGCGAGCGCCTCGGCTTCGACAGCGCGTGGCTGCGCGACCGGCACCTGCAGTACGGCATCTCGTCTCCCGTCGCCGTTCTCGCCGCGGCATCCCAGCGCACGAGCCGCATCCGCCTCGGCACCGCGGTGATCCCCCTGGGATGGGAGAACCCGCTCCGGTTGGCGGAAGACCTCGCGACCGTCGACGTGCTGTCGGGAGGGCGCCTCGAGCCCGGGTTCTCGGTGGGGCCGCCGCGACGCCTCGACGAGATCGCGCCCGCGTTGTACCCCGACACCGCCGCGCTCGAGGACTTCGGATACGAGCGGCTCTCGCGGCTGCGGCGATTCCTCGCCGGCGAGCAGGCCAGTCCGTTCGCGGGCTCGGAGGGCATCGAGGAGTATTCGGAGCGCGTCGAGCCGCATGCCGCGGGTCTCGCCGACCGGCTCTGGTACGGCGCCGGGAGCCCGGCATCCACCACCTGGGCGGCCGAGAACGGTTTCCATCTGCTCACCAGCAGCGTCATCCGTTCGACCACGTCGACCGACTTCGACCGCGAGCAGCACGCGCAGATCCGTCTCTACCGCGAGACGCACCCCGACGGCGAGAGCGCACGGGTCTCGCAGGGGCTGGTGGTCATCCCCACCGACTCGGCCACGCCCGATCAGCGTCGGCGCTACGAGGCCTACGCCGCGTCGCGGCGCGGGCGCGTCGGCATCCCCCAGGGTCCCCAGGGGATGCTGTTCGCCGAGGACCTCGTCGGCACCTCGGAGCAGATTGCCGAGCGCCTGCTGTCGTCGCGGGCCTATCCCGAGGTCGACGAGGTCGCCTTCGCGCTGCCGTTCTCGTTCACCGCCGACGACTACGCGCAGATCCTCGACGACATCGCGGGGCGGCTCGGGCCGCTGCTGGGGTGGGGGCCGGCGGCCTGATCGCCGGCCCCGCGCCTCGCACCCTCCGCGATCTGCACGACCTCAGTCGGCATCCGCCGAAACGGGCCGACTTCGTGCACGTCACTGAGCCTGCGCACACCGCCGGACCCCGCGCCGATCACCGAGCCCGCGCCGGTCGCCGGACCCGCGCTCACCCCTGCCGCGCCACCGCCCGGGCCAGCCGCGTCGCGGCCTCGCGCAGCAGCTCCTCCGACGTGTCGCCGTAGGCGAGGCGCAGGTGCCGGTCGGCATCCGTCCCCGGTCCCGAGGGGAAGAACGAGCCGCGCTGGTACTCCACGCCCTCGGCGCTCGCGTCGGCGGCGAGCCGGTCGGCATCCAGGGAGTCGTCGTTCAGGCGCGGCCAGAGGAAGAGTCCGCCGTCGGGCACGGTGACGTCGAAGAAGCCGGATGCCGAGAGCACGTCGGCCAGCGCGTGCGCGCGCGAGCGGTACAGCTCCCGTGCGCCCGTGAGAACCCGGTCGAAGAGTCCGTCGTCGCTCGTCAGCAGTTCGGCGACCACGGCCTGCACGAGTGTCGACGAGTGCGAATCCTGGCGGCTGCGCAGGGCCACGGCATCCGGGACCAGACGCTCGGGCAGCACGATCCAGCCCAGGCGCAGGCCCGGGCCCAGCGTCTTGGTGAAGGTGTTGACGTGGATGACGTGGTCGGAGTCGTGGAACGGGGCGAGCGACTCCGGCTCGCCGTGGAAGCGCAGTTCGCGGTACGGGTCGTCGGCGAACACGACGAAGCCGTACTTCTCGGCGAGGGCGACGAGCTCGCGGCGGCGGGCCGCGGGCAGCGACGACTGCGAGGGGTTGTGGAACTCGGGCACCGTATACACCGCAGCGGGGCGGGCGCCGGCGCGCAGTTCCGCGGCGAGCGCGTCGACATCGAGGCCCTCGGCGCCGACGCGGATCGGCAGCACGCGCGCATCCGCCAGCTCGAGGCCGCGCAGGAACAGCGGGAAGACGGGGTTGTCGACCGCGACGAGGTCTCCACGCTCCAGCACCGTCTGCACCGCGATCGCGAGGCCGTGGAACCCGCCGTTGGTCACGAGCACGCGCTCGACCGGGACGCCCTCGCGCGCCGCGATCCACTCGCGCAACGCCGGGATCCCCTCGGTGCGCGAGTACTGCAGCGACGGCGCGCCGGGCCGGGCGAGCACGCGCGCGGTCGCCTCGGCCAGCTCGGCGGTCGGCAGCACGGACGGGTCCGGGATGCCGCCGAGCAGCTCGATCGCATCGGGGCGGCGATCGCGCAGGGTCTGGTCGCCGAATCCCTTCGGGGCGGTGAACGCCTCGACGAGCGCGGGGCGGGAACGGGGCGAGGAGAGCAGGGTCATCGGGGGCTCCGGAGGTCGGGAGAGGGGATCGCGTCGACGAGGGCGCGCGTGTAGTCCTCGCGGGGGTGGGAGAGGACGTCGTCCACGCGACCGGCCTCGACGACGCGGCCGTCCTGGAGCACCGACACGGTGTCGGCGATCTGGCGGACGAGGGCGAGGTCGTGGGAGACGAAGAGGTAGGTGAGGCCGCGCTCGCGCTGCAGCCGGAGGAGCACGTCGAACACCCCCGCCTGCACGGTGACGTCGAGGGCCGAGGTCGGCTCGTCGAGCACGATGACGTCGGGTTCGAGCACGAGGGCGCGGGCGATCGCGACGCGCTGACGCTGGCCGCCCGACAGCGCGTCCGGGCGACGGCGGGCCAGATGGGGCGGCAAGCCGACGGCATCCAGAGCCTCCGCCACTTTCGCCGCCCGGTCGACGCGCGTGCCGACGCGGTACTGGTCGAGCGGCTCGCGCACGATCCGCCCCACCCTCCACGAGGGATCGAGTGAGGTGAAGGGGTTCTGGTAGACGAGTTGGAGGTGGCGACGGATGCCGCGGAGCTCGGCGGCCGTCGAACCGGCGATCTCCGCTCCGTCGATGAGGATCTGCCCGCTGTCGGGGGTCTCGAGCCCCAGGAGCACCCGCACCGTCGTGGTCTTGCCGGAGCCCGACTCCCCCACGAGGGCGTGCGTCGTGCCGGCGGGGACGCGGAAGGAGACATCGGCCACCGCCGGGCGGGCGGCACCGTCGAAGGACTTCGACACCCCGCGCACCTCGATCCGGGACGAGGTGGTGTCGGTGGTCCACGCGTCGACGCCGCGCTCGTCGGCGTCGCGGCGATAGCGATCCGGGTTCAGCGCCGGCGCGTCGGCCTGCAGCTGCCGTGTGTACGCCGAGGCCGGAGCAGCGAACACCGCTCGGGTGGCGCCGGCCTCCTGGATCCGTCCCTCCTTGAGCACCACGATCTCGTCGGTGCGTTCGGCCGCGATCGCGAGGTCGTGCGTGATGAGCAGCAGGCCGATGCCGAGTTCTCCGCGCAGCTCGTCGAGGAGGTCGAGGATGCGCTTCTGGATCGTCACGTCGAGGGCGCTCGTCGGCTCGTCCGCGACGAGCAGCTCGGGGCGCGGCAGCACCGCGAGCCCGATCAGCACGCGCTGGAGCATGCCACCCGAGAGCTGATGCGGGTACGAGTCGTACACCCGGACCGGATCGGGCAGACCCACCCGGGCGAAGACGTCGAGGACGGCCGCGCGGCGGTCGGGGGCGTCGGTCAGCGCGGCCGCCTCGAGCGCCTGCGAGCCGACGGTGCGCACCGGGTTGAGCGCGTGCGAGGGGTCCTGCGGAACGAAGCCGATGCGGCGCCCGCGGAACGGGCGGAATCGCGCCTCCGACAGGCCCAGCAGCTCCTGCCCGTCGAACACGACGCGACCCTGCGCCTTCCCCGCTCCGCGCGGGAGCAACCGCAGCACCGACCGCGCGATCGTCGACTTGCCCGAACCCGACTCGCCGATGAGCGCGAGACTGCCGCCGCGGGGGATCGCGAACGAGACCTCGTGCACCACGGGGGTGCGACCGTACGCGACGGAGAGATCCTCGACCCGCAAGAGGGAGGTCGCCGTCGGAGCGTCGGGGAGCGAGGGAACGGTGAGGGTCATGACGTCCTCCGGAGCCAGCGGCTGATGCGGTTGATCGACAGCACGGTCGCCACCGTGACCAGCGCGGGCCAGACGACGAGCCACGGCGCGCGCGGGTAGTCCTTGCCCGCCGAGATGAGCAGACCCCAGTCGGATGCCGGCGGCGGATCGCCGTAGCCGAGGAAGGCGAGCCCCGCGATCACGAGGATCGAGAGCCCGAACTGCAGCACCGCAAGCGGGATGAGCGAGCGCGAGGCGTTGGGCAGCACGTGCCGGAACAGCACGTGCAGGGTCGACCCGCCCTGGAGACGCGCCGCTTCGACGAACACCGAGGAGCGCACGCGCAGCACCTCTGACCGCATCACGCGGGCGAACACCGCCACCGCCGAGACGCCCGTCGCGATCGCGGCGTTGATGGTCTGGAACCCGAGCGAGCTGACGATCACGACTGCGAGCAAGAACGCCGGGATCGCGAGCAGCACGTCGACGAAGCGCGCGAGCACGACGTCGGTCCAGGATCCGAGGTAGCCCGCGAGAAGGCCGATGAGGCCGCCGACGACCACCCCGATCCCCACCGCGACGAGAGCGCTCGTGACCGAGGATTGGGCGCCGAACACGATCCGCGCGAACAGGTCGCGACCGAGGTGATCGGTGCCGAGCAGGTGCGCCGCGCTCGGCGGTTGCAGCTTGTCGGCCGGCACGCCCTGCGCGGGGTTCTGCGACGTGAAGAGGGTCGGTGCGAGAGAGAAGGCCAGCACCACGGCGACCACGGCGAACGACACGAGGACGCTGACCGGAACGGCGAGACGGATGCCGCGGGCCCGGGCGAGCAGTCCCCCCGGGGCGGATCGCGGCGGAGAACTCGGCGGGGCGGGGCGCTCCGTGCGTGCGGCGGCGAGGGGCGCGGCGGTCATACGATGCTCACTTCCTCGCGCAGCAGCGGCGCGGGATCGTCACGGGGCCCCGCGGTGGCCGTGCGTCCTCGCGCGCCGATCGACACGCGGGGGTCCAGAAGGGGGTAGGCCAGGTCGGCGAGGAGGTTCACGATCACGAACACGATGGCCGCGAGCGAGACCACCGCCTGCAGCACCGGGAGATCCTGTCCCGCCACGGCCTGCTCCACGAGGGTGCCGAGGCCGACCCGACCGAAGATCGCCTCGGTGATGAGAGCGCCACCGAGCAGCTCACCGACGATCAGCGCCAGCACCGTCACCGTCGGCAGCGACGAGGGCTTCACCAGGTGCCGCGCGAACAGCGCGCCCTGGCGCAGGCCGCGCGAGCGGGCGACCGCGACGTACTCCTGCCGCGACTCGTGATCGAGGGAGGCGATCAGCACCTCGGCGAGCTGAGCGGACACCGGGATGCCGAGAGCCACCGCCGCGAAGAAGGTGCCCCACGGCGTCTCGGTGTCGATCATGCTGAACAGCCCGAGACCGAAGGCGAACACGTGGATCAGCAGGAGGCCGATCACGAAGTTCGGCACGGACAGGAACAGCGACGGCAGCGAGCGCAGCACGCCCTGACCGAACCGCGGCGGCAGGAACTGCGTGCCGTAGGCGATCACGACGGCCAGCACGACGGCGACGAGCAGCGCCACCGCCGCGAGGCTGAGCGTGGACCCCAGCGCGTCGAGGACGAGCGTGCTCACGGGCAGGTTCGACCGCAGCGACACGCCGAGGTCGCCGACCAGGAAGCGCCCGAGCGACGACCCGAGCTGCACCCACCAGGGCTGGTCCAGCCCGTAGTACGCGACGATGCGCGCGATGTCGTCTTCGGTGAAGCCGTTGTCGGGATTGCGCAGGGTGCTCGTGATGGGGTCCCCGGGCAGGATGCTGATCACGACGAACGTGAACAGGTACGCCAGCAGCACGACGACGATCGCCTGGCCGGTGCGCCGCAGCGCGAAGCGGCCGTAGGTGCGGAGCATGCTCTCTCCTTTCGTTGACGAGGGCCGGGAGGGATGGATGCCGCGCACCCACCCCTCCTCGGATGTCAGCCGTTGAGCCAGGCGTCCAGGTAGTACGCGTAGGCGAGGCCGTTGTAGCTGACGCCGCTCACCTCCGGGGCCTGCACGTACACGCGCTGCACGATCTGCGTCAGCGGCACGAAGTAGGCCTGGTCGAGCACGTACGTCTGCAGTTCGTCGGCGACCTTCGCGCGGGCGTCGCGGTCGGTGGCCGTGGCGATGCGCGTCGACAGGTCGTTGAGGGTGGCATCCGAGGTGCCGAGCTTGAACCAGTCTTCGTCGCCCTTCTTCTGCGAGGTGAGGACGCCGGCGACGGTTCCGACGTCGACGAAGCTCCGGGTGATCTCGTTCGCGGGGATCGTCGCGTTGCCGATCACCTTCTGGCCGTAGGTCGGCACGTCGTAGGTCTCGAGGTTCACCTCGAAGCCGAGGGTCGTGAGCTGCTGGTCGACGAGCTCGTCGACCGACTGCGAGGCCTGGAGGTAGGGGTTCGGGTACAGCGTGAACGACAGCTTCTGGCCGTCTTTGGTGCGCACGCCGTCGGCGCCCTTCACCCAGCCGGCATCATCGAGCAGGGCGGCGGCCTTCTCGGGGTCGTACGCGAAATCGGCGGTGTGATCGGTCGCCTCGGGCACGGTGCTCTGGAACAGCGACTCCGCGGCGAACCAGTCGGGGGTGTACACCGTCGAGAGGATCTCGTCGCGGTTGATGCCGTGCTGGACGGCCTGGCGCACCTTGACGTCGTCGAACGGGGCGACGGAGGTGTTGAGCGCGTAGCCGTTGACGAAACCGAGGTAGCGGGGCGTCTCGACGGTCAGCCCCTCCTGCTTGAGCGCCTCCAGATCCTGCGGACTGGCGTTGTACGCCACCTGGGCCTGGCCCGACTCGACCGAGGCGGTGCGCAGCGTCGGTTCGGCGACCTGCTTGTACGTGATCGTGTCGAGGTAGGCGGCGCCCTGGTGCCCGACGGCTTCGGGGCCCCAGTTGTAGTCGTCGCGCTTCTTCAGGACGACGCTGTCGCCCTCGGCGACCTTCTCGACGACGAACGGGCCGCTGCCGATGTCCTTCGTGAGGTCGGCCTGCTGGTCGGCGGGCAGGGCAAGAGTGGTCGGGGAGATGAGGATCGAGCCGTGGTACGCCAGCGTCGGGATGAAGCTGAGGGTCGGTGCGGAGAACGAGACCGTGACCGTCGTGGCATCCACCGCCTGCGCGCCCTGGTAGTTGGCGGAGGGGAACAGGCCGATGCGGTTGATGCCCTCGTCGGGGCGGCCC
>Ga0308171_1004279_pt1 | contig 11947 bp, 12 predicted proteins | sample PhyGR1_FD_202135 | JGI IMG/M metagenome (GOLD analysis project Ga0308171, IMG submission 202135) | Phyllosphere microbial communities from UC Gill Tract Community Farm, Albany, California, United States - DLSLSG.R1 | ecosystem: Host-associated > Plants > Phyllosphere > Unclassified | place: USA... | reverse complement strand
GGGCGAGACCCAGCCGGAGCACGCAGGCCGCTGGCCCGACGAGCAGGCTGAACACCAGAAGAATGCCGGTCGTCTCCGAACAGATGGCCGTTGCCAGTGCAACGAGACTCATGAAGCCGCAGGCAACGAGCCTCAGCCTGACGCCTTTCGCCGCCGCCAGATCGGGGTCGAGACTCGCGAAAAGCAGGGGCCGTGCCAGAAAGCACAACCCGGCCAGACACAGCCCGGCAAGCAGAAACAACAGGCGCAGGGTCGCATGATCCACCCCCAGCACATTCCCGAAGAGCAGCGCTGTCGTACTGCTGACCGGCGCATGCTGCCATTGCAGAAACAAGAGCCCCAGCCCGAGACTGGCCGCCAGCACAAGTCCGATCACGCTGTCCCGGTGATTGGCCGTCGCCGCATTGGCGCGCAGATCGCCCTCGGCCTCCCATCCCAGCACCAACCCTGCGGCGACCGCAGAGAGTGCCATGCCCAAGAGCGGCGTCAACCCGATCAGCACAGCCCCCGTCGCGCCGGCAAAGCCGATATGAGACAGGGCGTGGCCAGCGAAACTCTGGCCGCGCAGCACCAGAAACCAGCCCACCAGGCCGCTCAGCACTGCGACGACACCCGATGCCAGAAAGGCATTCTGCATGAATTCATAATGCAGCATCGCGCAGCTCCAGTTTCTGCCGAGAGATCTGCAGCACGTGATCGGCAAAGGGTCTGACGGCCTCCAACCCGTGGCACGACATCAACACCGCCATGCCCGTCTCGCGGCAGCGCGCATGCAGCATGGCGAGAATTTTCTGCTGCCCCTGAAGATCCATGCCGCTCAGCGGTTCGTCGAGAATCAGCAAAGCGGGGCTGTCGATCAGCGCCTCGGCCAGAAAAAGCCTCTGTCTTTCCCCACCGGAAAGCTGGCTCAGAGGCTGCTCGGCCAGTGCCTCGGCGCCGGTGAGCGACAGCGCGGCTCTCAGGCCCTTCGCAAGTCCACGCCCCCAGCCGGGCAGACCGAAACGCGTGCCATGCCACGACGCTGCAATCAGGGCACGCCCCGTCATCTGAGGGGCGGGAAGCCGACGCTCCTGGGGCATATAGCCGATCAATTTGCGCGCGGCGCGCGGCGTGCGGCCCAGAACCGTGATCCTGCCCTCGCGGGCGGGATGCAGCCCGAGCAGAACACGCATCAGCGTCGTCTTGCCGTGGCCGTTGGCCCCCGCCAGCACCGTAAAGCTGCCCGGCGCCAGAGCGAGATCGGCCTTTTCGACAAGCACGCGTGCACCATGGCTCAGCGTCACCTGATCCAGCCGGATCGCAGAAGGGGTCTCAGCCATGGATACCGAGCGCCGCAACCAGCCGGTCGAGCCGGGCTTTCATCCAGTCTTGCCAGGGCTGCCCGGATTCGGGAAATTCGTCGAAACTCACGACGGGCACATGCGATTCTCGCGCCAGCGCCTCGATACGGGCCAGAGAGGGGCTTCTGACAGCCGGATTGACGATCAGAATCCGCACCTGGCGGTCGCGCAGCGCGTCTTCCAGACGGGCGACATCACGTGGCGCCGGGTCGTCGTGATTCATGGCGGCAAGGGCGAATTCAGGGTCGACCACCTCAATACCGAGCGCCTGAAGCAATGGCCCACCTACGGGCTCGGCCACGGCAATTTTCATGCCCTGCGTCTGGGGCCGGAGCCTTTTCAGCCTGTCGGAAAACGCTGCGATGACAGCATCCATATCGTTCTGACGCGCCTTGATTGACATTGCGTCACCAGGCAGACGCGCGGCCAGCTCGGTAGAAAGCGCAGCAACCAGGCGTTTCACCGCTTCGGGATCGTCGAAAAGATGCGGATTGTCGTTTGGAGCCAGCCCCGCCAGCGAGGCGACGGAAATCACATGGCGTGACGCGCTGGGCTGGGCGGCCAGCAAAGGCGACACCCAGTCGTCATAATGACCGCCCATCATCAGAACGATATTGGAATCGGCCAGCTTGCGCGCCATATCGGGCGTGACCTGAAAATCATGCGGGTCGATACGCGGAGAGGTGAGAATGCTCGTCGTGCTGACGGCGCTGCCCCCAAGGGCTTCGGCCAGATCGCACCAGAGCGCCTCGGCACAGAAAGCCTTTACCGGCTCGGCTCTGGCAGAGCCCAGCAGGGTCAGAAAGCAGATCAGCAGGAACAGGGTCTGGCGCAAAAAAGTCGCCTTTAGTTATATTATAACGACTGAGATACGCGATATAGAGGCGGAACTCTGGTCAGGACAAGCCGGAAAAGGAATTCCTTCATGCTCAACAGCACGGCCACGACCGAACTGGACCCGTTCTCCCCCCAGATTCTTGCGCTGCTCGACCGTGCTGCTGCGTTCTGTGCCACACGTGCCAGCCGTCTGACCGATACCAGGCGCCTCGTGCTCGGCCTGATTCTCGATAGCAGCAAGCCCGTCGGCGCCTATGATATTCTCGATCATCTTCGGCAATATCAGCGCAACGCCGCACCTCCCACGGTCTATCGCGCGCTCGATTTTCTTCTGGCCCAGGGCCTGATTCACCGTATCGAGCGTATGAGTGCCTTCATCGGCTGCGCTCATCGTCTGGAGTGTCACCATGGCCATGGTTGCGGTCATCGCGCCCAGTTTCTGATCTGTAGCGGTTGCGGGGCGGTCAGTGAGGTGGAAGACAGCGAAATTTCACATGCCATCGCCAGTGCGGCGCAAAAGATCGGTTTCAAGCCGCATCAATCGACGGTCGAGATAGAAGGACTTTGTGCCATTTGCCAGCAGGGCTGATCTTTCTGGACCGCATGTTGCGCCATGGCCCGCGCTGACGGATTTCCGCTTGCGGGCGGTGCCCTCCACTCCCGCCGGGAGCGTATGCCCCGCGTCACGAGGCAGGAAGAAGAGCCTCGCGCGCAGCCTGACCTGTTCGACTACGTACCCCCTGTCAGACGCACCCATCTGATGCCGGAAGAAGCCCCGCTTCTCATTGTCACAACACGGGCTTTCTCCGAGAAAGAGCGTGCGGATGGCTGGCTCTACAGCCTGCTGCCTGCCGCGCGGGCGCTGTCGATGATGGAGGAGGGGCTGACGCTGGATGCCCGCGAGCCTCTGATGTTCTGCGAACGGCCTGCGCTTCTGCCGCTCTTCACCGCCGCTGACGAAGAGACCGCCGAGACCGAGACGACACTGCTCCGCGTACGCAGGACCCATATCGCCCCCTGGCTTGAAGATGACCCCGATATGAGTGCGCGTCTTGGCGCAGCCTGCTATCTGCTGTCGCGACAAATACCGATCGGCTGAGGCCGGTCCCTACCCCTGATCGTCATATAAGGATCCCGTCATGGACGATATCGCCCTTGCTGAAGTCACGCGCGGCGGACGCATCGAATCCCTCCATCTCGGCCGTATCGCCGTCATGGACGATACCGGCGAGGTTGTTCAGGCGCATGGCGCCATCGACAGACCGGTCTTTCCACGCTCGACGGTCAAGGCCCTTCTGGCCCTCCCTCTGGTAGAGACCGGCGCTGCCGACCGCCTTGGCTTGAGCGATGCCGAACTGGCGCTGGCATGCGCGTCACATGGTGGAGAGCCACGTCATGCCGAGACTGCAGCCGCCATGCTGGCCAAGGTAGGCCAGACCCTGACCTGTCTCGAATGCGGCGCCCACTGGCCCACCTATGAAAAGGCTGCTCACACTCTCGCTGCCACAGGTGCCACGCCGACCGCCCTGCATAATAACTGCTCGGGCAAACATGCCGGTCTGATCTGTCTGTCGATCGACCAGTCTCTTGACCCTGCGGGTTATATCGACCCCAGCCATGAGGCGCAGCGTCAGGTGACCGATGCGCTTGTCATGGCCACCTCCGTCCCACATAATAGGGACAATCGCGGTCTCGATGGCTGTTCCATGCCGACCTACGCCATTCCGCTTTCGGCGCTGGCTACCGGTTTTGCCCGTTTCGGCACAGGAAGAAATTTTTCATCGGGTCATGCGTCGGCAGCCGCGCGTCTGCGTTCTGCTGTCGCGTCCGAGCCCTTCATGGTGGCGGGGAGCGGACGTTTCGATACGACATTGATGGCGCATTTCGGTAACCGAATCTTTTGCAAGATGGGTGCAGAAGGGGTGATGGTCGCGTCTGTGCCCGAACTCGGGCTGGGGATTGCGATCAAGACCGATGATGGCGCGAACCGGGCGGCAGAGGTGGCTCTGGCCTCGCTTCTGCTCGGGTTCGACGAGGCTGGCTGGTCTGACTCAGACCGCGCCGTGCTGACCGGATTGTCGCATCAGGTGATGAAAAACTGGAACGGACGAGAAGTCGGCACGCTACGTGCCGCCGGAAGAGGATAAGACCAACACATGGCGATAGATACAGAGGCCGGAAACACTGAAGGCGGACTGGCGTCGGTTTTCGACGCAACAAAATTCAAGATCGTGGTCATCGGCGTGCTGGCGGCCCTTGCCGGCTTGATGTCCGGTCTGGATATCGGCGTCGTTGCCGGCGCACTCGATTTCTTCGCCAAGCAATATCACGCCTCGACCTTCGCCCAGGAATGGGTAGTCAGCTCGATGATGGCCGGTGCCGCCGTCGGCGCTCTCGCCGCAGGCTGGATGGCCCACACACTGGGCCGCAAGCGCTCACTCATCGTCGGTGCCTCGATTTTCGTTATCGGTTCGATCGGCTGCGCGCTCAGCTGGTCGATCCCGTCCATGATCTGCTTTCGTGTGGTCATGGGTCTGGCAGTCGGCATCTCCGCCTTCACGGCCCCCCTCTATCTGTCTGAAATCGCCAGCGAAGCAACCCGCGGCGCCATGGTGTCGACCTATCAGCTCATGGTAACGGTCGGCATCTTCATTGCCTTCCTGTCCAACACCTATTTCTCCTATTCGGGCGACTGGCGCTGGATGTTCGGCGTCGCCGCCATCCCGGCCGGTCTGTTCCTGATCGGTGTGCTTTTCCTGCCTTACAGCCCGCGCTGGCTGATCATGCAGGGGCGTCACAAGGAAGCCCGTGAAGTGCTGCTGTCATTGCGTGAAGACCCGCTCGAAGCCGCCAAGGAAATCAAGGCCATTCGCGAGCAGCTCGAAATCAAGCAGCACGGCTTCGAACTGCTCAAGACGAACTCGAATTTCCGCCGCTCGATCGCACTCGGCATCATGCTGCAAGCCATGCAGCAGCTCGCTGGCATCAATATCATCATGTATTACGCGCCGAAGATCCTCTCCAGCGCCGGGTTCGATGCCACCTCGCAAATGTGGTGCACCGCCATCATCGGTCTCGTGAACATGCTCGCGACCTTCATCGCGGTCGGTCTTGTCGATAAATGGGGTCGCAAACCGATCCTCTATATCGGCTTCTCCGTCATGGCGCTCGGCATGGCCGCTCTGGCTGTGCTGCTCAATACAGACATGTCAGGCGAAACGTCGAAATTCATTGCGATCTTCCTGCTTCTGCTGTTCTGCACGGGCTTTGCCATGTCGGCCGGACCGCTCATGTGGGTGCTCTGCTCTGAAATCCAGCCCATGCAAGGCCGTAACCTCGGCATCTCGCTCTCTACCCTTACCAACTGGATCACCAACATGGTGGTCGGTGCCAGCTTCCTGACACTCATGAACACTTTCGGCACGTCAGGCACTTTCTGGCTCTTTGCCGGTCTGAACGCCTCGTTCATCCTGCTGACCTTCTTCTTCGTGCCGGAAACCAAGGGCATGTCGCTGGAAGTCATCGAGAAACGTCTCATGGCTGGCGAAAAGCTCCGCAAGCTCGGACGTTAAGGTTGCGCGGGGCTCTATACCCCGCCCGGAGAGAGGCTTGCCCCTTTCATCCCCCTGAATGGCGCTACCGAAGGGCGATAACCCTTTGGTAGGGGCTGGGGCGAAGCTACAGGCTTTTCCCAGGTATCGCTGTAAAATGGATCCATGCGGGGCGCTGCCCCGGCTCCGGGAAGGGCACATCCCGCTCATTCCCTAAAATAGGGGCGACGGCCCTTTGGAGGGCTTGGACAGAACTCCCCTCCTGCAGCAAAAATGAAGATTATACGAAACTTGATGCGCCTCTCTTTGCGAGAGCGGGCAAATGCCGGAAGTTGGGAAAGTCTCTACGCGAAGGCTGTCTGACACATGCTTCAATTCGCTCCTTCCTCTACCGGCTCGCTCGTCATGCTGGCGATCTGCTTCCTGCTGGTTTGCGTCTTCGAATTTGCCAATGGCTTTCATGACACGGCCAATGCGGTCGCCACCGTCATCTACACCAACTCGCTGAAGCCACGGGTGGCGGTTGTCTGGTCCGGACTGATGAACCTGCTGGGCGTGCTGCTTGGTGGGATCGCAGTGGCCTACACGCTGGTGGAGCTGCTGCCTCCCGATGTGCTGACACCACCCAACGGCAACCCGGCGGTGCCGATGCTGGTTTCCCTGTTCGGCACGGCTCTGGCGTGGAATCTCTGCACCTGGTGGTTTGGTATCCCCAACTCGTCGTCGCATTGCACGATCGGGGCGCTGATCGGCATTGCGATCGGGGATTCCTTTGTCCATGCGCGTGCACTCGGCCATAGCGTGGATTGGGGGCAGATCTGGAAGGTGCTTCGGGCTCTCGCAATTTCACCCCTGCTCGGCTTCTTTCTTGCGGGGCTGCTCTATCTGATCATCCGCTTTGCGATCAAGATGCCCGCGTTGTTCACGCCCCCGAAACCGGACGAAAGTCCCAACCCTATCGTGCGGGCTCTGCTGATCCTGACCTGCACCTCGGTGAGCTTTTCGCATGGCAGTAATGACGGGCAGAAAAGCATCGGTCTGATCATGCTGACCATTATCGGCTTGATGCCTGCCAGCTTTGCGATGAACCCCGACCACCCGGCAGATCGCGCCCAGCTGGCGCAGATAGCCCAGCAGGCACGCCCGCTGATCGAGCACTACGATCGCTACAGTTTCAAGCCCGACGCATTGGCCGCGATTGACAACCTCGTACGGCCGGATGGCCCTGCGACGCCAGCGCAGATCCGCGGCGACGTTTATGAGATCCTCTCCGGGTTGAGAGATGTGGGCGCCAATCCGGCATCGTCAGTCAGCGAAAAGGAAACGAGTACTCATCTGGCGAAAACGCTGCGTCCCACTGTCGAATATGCACCCTACTGGGTGCGGATCCTGAGTGCACTCTGCCTGGGTATCGGCACCATGATCGGCTACCGGCGCATCGTCAAAACCCTGGGAGAGGGCATTGGCAAGCGCCACCTCACCCCAGCTCAGGGCGCAGCTTCAGAGCTGGTCGGTGCCGGTCTGATTGCATCTGCGGGCTATACGGGCCTGCCGGTTTCCACCACTCACATCATCACTTCAGGCGTAGCGGGCACGATGGTTGCTGCGGGCTCAGGCATCAACATGCGCATGCTCACCAAGATCGCCCTTGCCTGGATTTTTACCCTGCCGGTCACGATCACAGTCGCCGCCTGCACTTTCTATCTACTGGACTGAGGACGTTTTCTTCGGAAACAGCCCACGCAAACCGGGCGGGAAAACCACCCTGCTCCACACGAATTCAAGCATGAAGCACTCCCAGTCGCTGGGTTCGGAACAATCGCAGTAGAGACGCCCATCGGAAACAGCGCAAAGAGAGTCGAGCGTCTTTTCAGCATGGACGAGAATCTTCAGGCCGCCAAGGATCTGGTGTCCGCATCATTAGCGCGACAGTGTCTCGGTGATGAAATGACCATAATGGGGAACAAGGTTGCAGCCGTAAAAACAGGTAAATTCGGACGGTAAGGCGCACGCATTTGAGGGGCTGATACAGCAACTCGCTGACTGCCCTATGGCGGCGTTCGACCAGCCGCGACGAGGGCCACCGGTGGGGATTATCCGTCCATAAAAATTGTATTTGCCATAACAAGAATTGCAATACCCAGAAATTTTCAGAAAATAGAACACGTTATTCAAGGTCAGAAATGGAAGATCGCCATTAAAACCAATAAAACCTTCAGTCAAAGCAATGGCATTGCATTGTCATAGCGGATGCAATTTATTTTGTTATTTTCAATATGAATGAAAATACATATTAGTAATACAGAACAATTTTATACCTACTCGTAAACAAACACTTATGCGGACAAAAAACTCAAACAGACCATCTGCCAGCGTTTTCTGGCATCCTTACCCTAAGTCAGATTCTTTTACCTTGCATGCAAGTTTCACGAACCCGTGACCTTTTGCCGCGTTCGGGAGACGCAAATCTGATGCACGGGGGTTCTGGCTCGATGATTGCTCCATTCTGGTCGCGAGGTAAGCGCAAGCTCTGCACAGGCTGCGGTGAAGGTACCGGATTCGATCTGCCGATCACCATGGCCTTTCAGCCGATTGTTGATCTCACAAACCGCCGTGTCTTTGCCTACGAAGCCTTGGTTCGCGGTGTGAATGGCGCCAGTGCGCAGGAGGTTCTGTCCCGAGTAACCCCGGAAAATCGCTATGCCTTCGACCAGAAGTGCCGAGTGACCGCTATTACCCTGGCAGCAGAGCTCGGCCTTGCCGAACAGGGGGCTCTTCTATCGATCAATTTTCTACCGAATGCCGTCTATGAGCCCAGCGCCTGCATCGGTGCGACACTTGAGGCTGCGGAGCGCGTGAATTTTCCAACATCGAACATCTTGTTCGAGTTTTGCGAAAATGAGGCTTTGGATACGGATCATTTACTCCATATCCTGCAAAGCTACGACACGATGGGTTTCAAGACCGCTATTGACGATTTTGGCGCCGGCTATGCTGGTCTCAACCTTCTGGCGCAGTTTCAACCCAATTATGTGAAACTCGACATGGGGCTGTCACGCAATATCGATAGCACTCCCGTCAAACAGGTCATGATGCGTCATACGGTTGCCATGCTCGAAGGGCTCGGTGTCATACCCATCTGCGAGGGTGTGGAGACCGCGGAGGAGGCCGGTATTCTTGCTGAGATCGGGATTTCGCTGCAACAGGGCTACGTCTATGCAAAGCCTGCTCTGGCAGAACTACCTATGGTGCATTGACCTTGCTAACGCTCCGGCATCACTTCGAAAGAAAATCTTTTCGATCAAGCACGCGGTATTTATTCGACTCATACGGACGCCCCCATCTCCAATCTGACGCGTTTGAGTTAAGCCGATCCTTAGTCTTCTACTGATCGGGCCTCCGTCCGAGTAGACTTGCATAAGTCCGTATCAGTGGAACGGAGTTATGGGACGTATATGCACGCTTCTGGCTAGGCTCAGGACCCATTGATTTGGGTGGGTAAAGCTGATTCAGGCTCCTTGAGGAGATTGAAGATGAGCGACCTGTATTGGCTGACGGACGAGCAGATGGCGCGTCTGGAGTCGTTTTTCCCATGGAGTCATGGCAGACCGTGTGTTGATGACCGGCGTGTATTAAGCGGGATCAACTTCGTGAACCGCAACGGGCTGCGCTGGCGGGATGCTCCGCAAGAGTATGGCTCGCGTAAGACGCTCTACAATCGTTAGAAACGTTGGGGCGCCATGAGGATCTTTGCCCGGATGATGAATGTTCCGGCCGCCGGCAGACTCGATCACCTGACAATCATGATCGACGCGACCTACCTGAAGGCGCACCGCACGGCCTCAAGCCTGCGAATAAAAAAGGGGGCGCAGGCCGCCTGATCGGGCGGACCAAAGGCGGCATGAACACGAAGCTGCACGCCGTGACAGACAGGAATGGCCGCCCGATCAGATTCTTCATGACGGCCGGCCAGATCAGCGATTACACCGGGACCGCTGCCCTGCTGGACGATCTGCCCGCTGCAAAGTGGCTCCTGGATGATCGCAGTTATGATACCGACTGGTTCAGGGACGGGCTGGAGGAAGAGGGGTCAGCCCCTGTATTCCAGCACGACGTCCGTGAGCTACGACAGATGCCCGACCGTCTTCTTTTCCGCCGTCTGCCTCGCCGCTACCGGTATGTTCTGGCTACGAGTCCTGAACCTAATGCTGTATTGCTCAAGCTCTCCCCCGTTGCGTCGATCATACACCTCCTGCTTGAGAGCGGCTTGCATCCGCTGGGGCATGTCTGCAATACGGATGAAGCCTAGCTCCTTGTGTACGGACGGGTTACCGTTACTCTCTTGCAGTGGGCCGCCCGCGACCTTGCTATGGTGGGCGAGCACAAGTACTCGATTGCATCTCGGCCTATGAAGCGCAAATCACCGCTAATGGACAATGCAGCAATCAGCCAAGCTGGGTTTGGAAAACTGATCTGAAAGCGAAAGACCAACGTGCAGGCATACGTCTTCTGAAGTCAAAACTGGAAAGGCACAGCGATACTGGGAGAGGATCTGCAGTCTGCTGATCAGCGCCCCAGCCATCTGGACGCGATATCCGCCATAATTACATCATGGTACGCACATGAACTCGTCGCCACGAAAACGACGCGCCAAAGTCTCCTACACCAGCATACGCAAAGACATGATGGCAATGGGTCGCATCAACCGCTTGGCACGGTGTGCAAGCGTGATCGCTGCCAATCCAGTGTCCGAGGACATCAAGGAGCAACGCGAACCCATTTGCCCTATCGCATTTCACGACCTCACCCACCCGATTCGCCCCCCCATTGCAACGTGACGCGTCGATCTAGGGCGTTTTCCAGCAATTCGATCGTATCTCGGTAAAGACAACCGGAATTTATGTCGACTGGCTGCTATGGCGATAAGGGGAGAGTAGCGTAGATCCGATAACACACGACCGCACCTCAATGAAGAGAGTATTTACCCCTGTGTTCCCTGAAGCGCTCACAGTCATCTAGCACCTCGATCGCAAGCACGGCTTCTCCCGCTGGCTCGTTACGTTGGAGTTTGAGATCAGCTTCACCCACCGTCCAGCGACACATTCCTGTCTCATACGATGACCACCCATGCACGTATCTGTTCTCGAGATGACTCCTCTGGGAAGATGAAGAGGACGCCTCGTAAATTGTGATGTTACCAACTAACAAGCCAAGCCTGCGTCGATCCTCAATGTGAACACCAACCATGTCGTACGGCCGAGCCGCAGATGAAACAATCTTCAGAGTGTCGATATTAGCTGGAACCCTAAAAGAAGTCGTACGACCATTTACACCACGCTTCACAAGCTCTTGACCATCCGCACTGAAAACTTGGAACGCCAGAGGCGCAGATTCTGTGAGCGTAGCCGGAGAACTATCCAGATCATATTTATTACGTATACGCTCAATTTTTTCTGGGTCGGTACAGAGTGTCATTTGGCGGGCTGGACCCATCTTCAAGAAAGATTTATTATGAATGGTTATCATATCTCTGAAGATACAATGGGCAGATCTACTAACTAAACTTTCTACCGGCAATCCATTGGCGTCAATCACGTAATGATCGTGTAAATCAATGTGATAATATTTATAGCACTCGATCTTCGTATCAAATGCTATTTTCTTACCATCGACAAGACTCCGGGCCATCACCAGCCTCCCATCAAAGTCGATTGCATGATCCCCCGTCACCCAGAGATCTGCATCAGGCTTATTGTCGCCAAGAGCATCCTTTCTGATCACTACAGGATATCCTGCCATGTCAGGAAACTCACTCTTGGACACCCGGCAGAACCCGATAGAAAGCGTTTTGATCGGGCGCCACGCTAACGTGCCACCGATAAGAACACCTATTCTGTCTTCGACGCGCAGCGTCTCTACCGCACGATACCCTTCTTCCGTGAGTATCATTGCTCCAGCCAGAAAACAGGGCATGTTGGCGTGTATGGTCGGATCATAAGGTCCAGGCGACGTCACACCACCCGGAATACGCTCGTAAGAGGTGCTCTCATTTCCAGCAATATTCTCCAGACGGAGCGATGTGCTAGCCCCCCCGAAAGAAGGGAACGGCATCGTCCCGGGGATAGCGCCATTTTGGTTCGACCACCTAACCTGAGATGGATCTCCAATCTTGTCGTTACTGACAAGAATATATCCCCCGCTCGGGCTATACGAGATGAA
>Ga0308171_1004275_pt1 | contig 11957 bp, 9 predicted proteins | sample PhyGR1_FD_202135 | JGI IMG/M metagenome (GOLD analysis project Ga0308171, IMG submission 202135) | Phyllosphere microbial communities from UC Gill Tract Community Farm, Albany, California, United States - DLSLSG.R1 | ecosystem: Host-associated > Plants > Phyllosphere > Unclassified | place: USA... | reverse complement strand
AACCGCAAGGGCCTGATCTCCGAGACCGGACAGCGCAAGGAGGCCTTCGGTGTGCTGAGCGATTATTATGGCACGAAGGCCGAACAGCGATAGGTGGGATTTCAAAAGCTTGAACCCGAAAGCCGGGTCACGGCGTTAACCCCGCCATGATCCAAGACGACGAAAAATGGATGCGCATGGCGATCGAGGTCGCGCGGTCGAAAGGCTCCGATCCCTCGACCTCGCCGCTCGGCTCGGTGATCGTGCTCGACGGCCGGGTTCTTGCCGCCGAGCGCAACCAGACCGAAGAACTGCCCGATGCCACCGCCCATGCCGAGATGATGGCGATCCGCCGCGCCTGCGAAGGGGAGGGCGAACTCGAACTGCGCGGCGCGACGCTCTACTCGACGCTGCAACCCTGCGGCATGTGTACCATGGCCTCGATCTGGTCGAAGGTCGGGCGGGTCGTCTATGGCGCGGGTCGCGACGACGTCCATGCGATGTATTTCGAGGCGCGGCACGTCGATACGCTGGGCTTCATCGCCGACGCATACCGCAATGACATCGTAATCGAGGGCGGCTGCCTGCGCGAGGAATGCGCTGCCCTTTATTACCCGCCTGATGCCGATCTACCGGAAGCCGAACAAGCCAACCTGTAACCCTTGCCCGAAATAGGCCTTGCACCGCCACCCCCGCTTCCCCTAAGGGCCAACCCCTGTCGGGGAGTGGCGCAGTCTGGTAGCGCGCCTGCTTTGGGAGCAGGATGTCGCAGGTTCGAATCCTGTCTCCCCGACCATCTTCGCCTAAGTCGTTGTGAATACGTCCTAAAAATCTTGCGAGGGTATCTCTGTCCCCCAGAGTGTCCCCCTCGCTGTACACGGACGTGCATGCGATGAAGCATCCAAACCTCACTCGACGCGGACACCTGTTTTGGTGGCGTCGCAAGATCACCCTTCACGGTACGACGATCCAGATCGAGCTACCGCTAGGTACAGCAAATTTTTACCATGCCCGCGGTATCGCCGAACGCCTTGGTGGCGCTTTGGAGGAGTTGCGATTGGCGTACGGACAACGTGGGTCCTCAATCGACGCCGTAACGCTCAAGCGAATCTTTCAAGACGCGATGCGGTGGCAGCTGGACCGCATCTTGCAGAGCCAGATCGGCAGTATCGAGCCTGTGGCCACTCATCGACAGACTAACCGCATCTATGCCGAACTGTGGCGTCACCGCGCGAACCATGGACCTGATGCCGGATGGCCGCATGACGATCAACAGCGCCTGATCCGCAGCGGATGGTCGGATGCGGAAGTCGAGCTCCTGCTGGAAGAAGTGGACCGGCATAGCGGTCCGCTCGTTTCCCTTCGACAGCTTCAAGCGTATGCGGAGCGCTTCGGCTTTGAGTTGTCGCCCACCAATCATGCGCGCGTTCAGCAGGTGGTTTTCAGCGCGAGAGCGGCCGCGTGCGATGCAGCCAATGACCACCTTGGCACTGAACCCGGCGATCTTGGTCAATGGGCCAAAGATGCACTCACGGCACCCGACCCACTGATTTTCGAAGCATGCATCACACCTAAAGCCGAGGCTGCTGGAACTACGCCTCCACCATCTGCCAAATCTGCGGACGTTTCCCCGTCCGCCGGCCAGCTGGCGCCGAATGTCGAGGTGCGGCACTCGAAGCTGCTTACGAAATCGATGGAGGAATGCGTCGCAGCTTTCCAATCTGAGCAAGCCTGGAGCCGTAACAGCATCGAGCAGGTCCGTACCGCCGTCCGCCTGTTCGACTTTGCGTGCGGCGAGGGTGTGACCATCCAGGGCATTACTAAGGACCACGTGGAGCGTTTTCGAGAACTTTGCGAGGCGCTTCCCAACCGCTGGGGACGTACGACCGAGGAGCAGGCTGGCGGCCTATCCGCAAGTCTCGCGCGGGCGAAGACTATGAATTCGTCGATGCTCGGTATGAGCCAAAAGACCAGGAACAAGCACCTTACCTGGATTACCAGCGTCCTAGCCTTCGCTGCCACCGATCGCGGTGGAAATCACGAACCTGCTGACGCCACCGGGGTCGAGAAGGCGATTCGTGAACTGCGCCGCGGTATCGGTAAGAAGGCCGGTAAGTCTGATCGGAAGCGCGCGCGTGACCTGCGCGCCGCCTGGAGCAGGGATGAGATCGCCCGCCTATTCGCCGCCCCGATCTGGACCGGATGCCGTAGCCTGGACCGCCGCTTCGAGCCTGGCCGGGAAATATATCACGACGCTTGGTACTGGCTGCCCCTAATGATGGCACTTTATGGTGGCAGATCGTCGGAGCTGGTGGGTTTGCCGGTCGCTGATACCTATGAGCGGGCGTCCATCCCATTCTTTCGTATCGATTACACGGACCTGCGCCCCCTGAAGAACGTGCAATCGGTCCGCAGCCTCCCAATCCATCCTGAACTCGTCCGACTGGGCTTCATCGAATATGTCGCGGCCGTTCGCGCCGCAGGCCACACTCTTCTGTTCCCAGAAATGCACTCCGCCGGCAGCAAGAGCTTCGCCAGCACATTTTATAAGTCCGTGTTCACCCGATGGCGCGACTGGGCGTTCCCAGAAGGGACCGATTGGCGACATCAGGTTCGAGGCGCGATGAAGGACAAAGACGTGCACAGCTTTCGTGGTGCCGCCTCGACGATCATGAAGGGCAAGGTGCCGGACTCCGTGCGGTTCGATATCCTGGGCCATGAGGGCGCCAACGAGACGACGAGGACGTATGATGAAGAGGCTCCGCTTGAGGACAAGCTGGATGCGCTGATGCTTTTAAGCCCACTCACATCGCATATCACGGTAGTTCCACTGCGATTGCGTCCCGAAGACCGACAGAAATTCGGCAGACGATCAGGGCGATCACCGCAAAGGCCGAAAGCGTAGCGGGCGAGCACAGACTCCGCCATGCTGCCACCTCCATGAGTATTCAGCACGTCGGGGCCATCGGTCGCTCATCTGGGTCCGTAGCGCTCCGGGTCGGTTGGAAGGATCCCGGTCCTTGGAACCAGATGGCGAACCGCTGGCACGGGCGCGGCGAACAGCGGGAGCACCCGCCAATCGAACAGCCGCGCCCGCAGCCATGCGGGTTGCAGCCACTCATCCGTCACATGCCGGCCGACCAGCAGGAACAGCCAGCCGTTGATGAGGTCGTCGTCGAACGGATCGTCCGCCAAGTGGTAGTCGTGGCATTGGGACAGGTAGCCGTTGATTGCCCAATGCCGCTCTGCCCAGTGCCACCAGATGCGGCAGCGTTCGTCATCCTGAAGGATGTCGTAATCGTGGTCGATCAGCCGCGACAGGTCCGGGTCGGGCAGGTCCGCGCCAGTTTGGGCGACGATGCGCGCATAGGCGCGGTCGGCCCATTGCCACGTCTCCTCTTCTGCATCGCGTGGGATGTCCCGCATCATCCGGACATGCATCGACAGGTTGGTGAAGCGTTGCCGCGCCTCATTCGCCCAAAAGGCGAATTTCGCGTCCCGCGCGATCATCAGGTCATAATTGCCGAAGCGCGGCATGGGATCATCCTCCCACTCGAATTCCGTCCCGTCGCCGATGGGCAGGTCGAGCGGGCAGTGGAAGGGGTAGGCCCGGACCGCGTCCCAATATGGGCGCGCGATCGGCCGGCCGGACCGTTCGAAATCGGCCGGCGGCAGGACGAACCCCGTCGTCAGCGCGCCAAGCGCTCCATCGGTCTCGTCAGCCATCGGCGATACCGAAACGTCGTCATGTTCAACTAACCCCGCTTCACGCGCTCGCGTGAATGCAGCATGGAAAAGCGCGGCCGCCGGCATGTCGGCCTTGCGCTCGCGGGCGAGCGCGGCCTTGATCCTCGCTGGCAGATCCGCGGCAAGTTCGTCCGCGGGTGATTTCGTCTTCTTCGTCGACCGCTCGACATACTGCCGCTGCTGCTCCAGCTGCGCCAAGCGCAGCAGCTTGCCTAGTGTCGCGGGAAGCTCGGATACCAGCTCGTTGCGCAGTCGGTAGATCGCCGGCTGAACGTCCTTAAGTGCGCTCGCCGTCGTGCTGGTGCCCCAAGGCTGTCGAGCGGCCTTGAGATCACCCCGCTGGATCAGCGCGTCGATCTCGGCTTCCACCCGGTCGCCATGCTCTTCGCACGCCAGGACCAGGGCCTTGAGCAGCGTGTCGGGCGCAAATCGCCAAAGGGCTGCGTCGTCATCCAGCATTCGGGACCTCGCGTCGTCGCCATCGCCATGATGGCTGGCCCGCAAAGATAGGCAAGGATCGTAAACCGAACCTTGCCATTCATGTCCGCAGGTGTCCCGAAACCTGCTATTGGCTGATAGCCATCTCGCCAGAGGTCAATCGGCAAGGATTTCCCCACGATCCTTGCCAAACCTCCATCCGCATTTCCCCTAAAACTCGGATTGAGCCGAATTCCAAACCCATTTTCTGGGAACACAGCCCCAGACGATATAAGTTGCGCAATTCCTTTATCGGGTATGCAGTACCCCCGATAAAGGGGAGGCTCTGGCGAGCGGTCGCTTCGCGATAATCACCGTCGTCATCGACGGTGGCGGCAATAAGCCGTAGAACTTTACCGGTTCATCCTATAAACCGTGGAGACGCATGTCATTCACAATCTGTATTGTGCATCGATAGTATTCGGTGGACACTATCCGCCATGACATCGCAGCTCGCTTTTAACTTCGAACCCCCGGCCACGATGAACCCGGCTAAGGCTGCCCGCGCTCAGGCGGCCATCGGGCGATACCGCTCGCGCCTGTCCGATGATGACATTACCGGGCGCGAAACCGACATCATGGGCCTTCGGCGACGCCGGCGGATCGACGAACCCAAACGCCAGGTCGTAGTCGAGCGGGCGGCGCGCCCGTCCCGTGGCCTGCCGCCTGCGCGTTTCCATATGCCACGGCCTCCAATCGGCCGATTCGTAACCGCTGATGGGCACCAGTCGTTTCACTTCGCGCTGACCAGCGTGACCAAGGGGGTCGATGGGGCATGCCGCACCAATGACGGCCTTCCCGCCGATCCGGTCGGTCATGTCGACTATGTGACGCGCGAGGAAGCCGTAGCGACTGCTGCGCCGAATGAGGTTCATGACGCCGTCGCGCATGTTGCCTACGTGACGCGTGACGCAGCCCTCGCGCGAGACGGAGAAGGGGCGGCCGTAATTGAAACCAACATCATCGGCGATGCGGGCGCCTTCTTCGCCACCGTGCTCGCCCATGAGGACAGCGGCCATCCCGACGGCATCTGTCTGGCCGAGTGGTTTGATCCAGTGATGTTAGACGTCATGATTCAGGAGCCAGACATCCCGTCAGCGCTCAAGACCGCGCTTGAGCGGATCATCGCCGATCCGGAGGCGCACCGGGTCGAGAAAGCGGGGAAAATAACCAGCGCGTCGCCGAGCAGGACGCACCCCTTCCAGGTGGAAGCCGACATCGCCGATTGTGCCAGCTGGTTGAAAAAGCATGACCCTGACGGACTGGTCCACCTACGCAAGGGGCGTGGTGGCATTGCTCAACGCCGGATCACCGGCGAGTTGCCAGCCGACCTCGACCTCGACGGCTGTCAGAGGGTCCTGAAAACGTTGAAGCACGAGTTCGAACGCCGTCACCTGCGCTGCTATATCGCGCTGCACGCACCGACAGCTGCGAACCATCAGCGCAACTGGCATTTCCACCTGCTCTATCATGACAGGCCTTGCGAGCAGATCGATGGTCAATGGGACTTCGCCATCGTGGAGGAAAAGCGCACCAAATCCCGTAATCGCCGACAGACCTATCCATATCGCCAAAAGAAATGCGCCGAGGTCCGTCACAAGGACTGGCCGATGTACATGCGGACGCGCTTCGCCGCTGCGGTGAACGTGGAACTGGAGGCGATCGGATCACGGCGGCGCTATGATTCGCGCTCGTACGAAGCCATGGGGATCGGGGCCGAGCCGCAGCAGCACCTTACTCGCAAACCGGCGTTCCTCGCGGCATGTGGCGCCGCCCCCGCAAAGGATGTCGAAAACGCGAGTAAGGGCTGGCGGGCGCGGATGGCTGCGTTACTTAAGCGGCATGACGAGGTAGAGAAGGCCGACACTGACCGGGTGGCGGACCTGCGTGCCATAATCGGCGAAAGGCCAAAGGAGCGCGCCACGCTCGCGGACCTTGCACGCGAACTGACGGAGCGGCGCGCGGAGGCGCGGACCGCTGATGTACTTCTATTGATTTTCCATCCCATGGCCCGCAGCAATGCGGATCAAACCGCCGAGAAAATGCGCGGCCATGCCGACGACCTCGCCGGCAAGCTGCAAGCGAAAGGCAAGGACCCTTCGGATCACCCGCGCTACCAGTCTTTCAAGCAGCGTGAGCGGGAGGCACACGCCTATCTCGACGACCTTGAAAAGGCCGCCGCGCCCGACGTCAAATTCGCAGCGTCGCTAATGGCCGATGCCCAAATCGCCCGCCAGCGGATCGAGATGGAATTACAGGTCCTGCATGACACCGCGATCTGGCGGCGCGCCCAAGCCGCAATCGAAACCTCGGTGACCGTTGCCGCCCCGGCGAAACAAACCGTCAGCCAGCCCCAGCCGATGGAAGACGCGGCTGCCCCGCCGACCCCGACGACCGAGCCTGGATCGACTCCCGCGCCATCGGCCGAGGTGCCGGTTGCAGCAAAAGTCCAATCCAGCGCCGAAGTTGACGACTGGCTGGCGCGCATCGAGATTTTGCGGCGCCGTATCACGCGCCGCGACGGTCGAACCGAGCCGCTTAAAATCAACGATCTGGATCGGCGCATGCTCGATCTGGCATCACCGGAGCAGGTAAAGAAGCTGAACCTGATCCGCGACCGGCAGAACCGGCTGATCGCCGATATCGTCGAGGCCGTAAAAGCCGCTCCCGGCATTCTCACCATTCCCGACGACCCCAGCGGCAAATGGATATTGGCCCACCGTGACGGGACCCTTCAGGACGGTTTTAGGTGCTATATCGCCGACCCCAGTGTCCAGGATCGACTGCGTGAGGCCCGCAACAAGGGCCTGGAGCGCCGAGCGAGGGCAGGAAAGGCGCCATCGCAGGTCCACCGCGCGATCGACGAAATTTCGCGTACTGGTATCCCGGTTCGGCAGCAAGACGAGGGGCTTGTCCTTCGCGATACCGATGCGGCTCGTCTGGGAATCACCCCAGAGGCATTGCAGTCAGCAGATGTGCAGCGCCGGCTGGAGGGTATCCGTCAGTCGCAGGAAAAGCAGACGGCACCAATTGCCCCGCAGCCCACCATTGTGTCACCGTCGGCGACCGAGTGTCCACATCCGCCGATCGAGGCCACGACCCCGCCCGCATCTTTACCAACGCCAGTCCCATTGAAGGAGCCGGATATCACGGCTCCCGCAGCGGCAAAGATGGTCGAGCATGCGTCGGTCGTGCCGCCCGTTACCACCCATCCGCTCGTCGTCCGTTGGCAGGAGGCGCATGACGCCAATCTCCGGCCCGGCAGCGCCATCACCATCGGTGAACGCAACCGGCGCGCGGCGGTGGCCTTGGCCGACAAGGTGGCGGCGGCCGAACTGGCTCGGCTGGCTCCCTCACTACTGGTGGAGGCGACAGCACAGGCGACCGAAAACCGGCGGTATGTACAGCGTGTCGCCGGCCGATCGGGTCCGTCCCCACATATCCGGTGACGGGGTTCGCCATGGCCGCGTTACGCCAGCCACGCCTCTGCTGATGGCGGAAGGATTGACCGGTCTGATATCGGCGGCGCACACTTTCGGATCAAATTGTGAGGGGATAGGTCATGTCCATACCGCCCGTTGATACTGATCGCATCGACGAAGCCGTGCTGGCGCTGCTTTACCTCACTCTACACCGGGATGGTGCCGGTGATCCGACATGGCGTGCGTGGAAGACGTACGATTGGTCGGCGCTCGACCGGCTTCACGGGCAGGGGCTGATCACTGATCCGGCCAGCAAGGCGAAGTCGGTGGCGCTGACCGACGACGGGGTCCGCCGCTGCAAACAGGCATTCGAACGCCTGTTCGCTCGACACTCCTGATCGACGCGGCCGTTCCACGGCGACGGGCCTGCGACATCACGAGAGATGTCGCAGGCCCGTGGATGAGGGCGATACCTTTCCTCCATTCACCCGCCATGGGGAGACGATCGAACCCCACACGCCTCCATTCTACATCGTAATGTACCACTTGCCATCGATGCGGCGTACTTTGCCGGTGTCGGTCTGTGTCGATCCGTTGCCAAAGCGGGTGACGGTGGTCACCACGGCGTGATCCGCATCCGTTTTGTCGATCTTCTCGACCTCGACCGACGTGACCCCGCCCTTCGCCTTGGCCTTCCTGGCCTTGTCCTGCAGCATTGGCGTGATGAAAATCCCGGCGCTGGCCTTGATCTCCGGGTCGATCCGCTCGAGCGCCTCGGCGGTCTGACCGCGCCCGGCCGCCTCCATCGCGGCACGGGCAGCATCACCCGGTCCCTGGCCGCAGGCGGTCAGCGCCAGAACCGCGGCGGCTACGACCAGCGGACGGATGTGCATCGTCCCCTTCAGGATCGCGGCCATCACAGCGTCGGCTTCGTGGCACGGGCGGCGATGAAGGCGTCAGCGGCCTGCTCGACCAGTCGGCCGGGTTGCTGGGCCGAACCTTCCGGTGGCGCGATCTCGACAGTCCCGCCTCGTGGGCCAATATTCGCGCTGGCGCGGAAACCACTTCCGGCTTTGCTCCAGCGTGCCGCGAATGTATCGCCCTGCTGCTCTTCGCGAGGCTTTCCCCATTTTTCGACCAGCATACGACGCCACTCGGCAGCTGTCGTCCCCTGCGGCGCAAGGTACACGATCGATGACAGATGCGCCCCATCCGGCCAGACCAGCGTCTTCAACACATAGCGTCCGCCAGCATCGTCCTGAAGTGTGGCTTCGCCAAGCACGCTGCGCCGTGTTTCCACGCCACCAACGCCTCCACTGATGTTGATGGCGCTGCGAACCTGACTTTCGAAATCGACGAAGCGGGTCACGCCCCGGCTCGTCAGCTTTCGCGTCGCGATGACGGCGGAAACCTCCTCCTCGCTCATGCCAAGGCGAAAGCCACCGAGATCGAAGGTGACCGGATCACCAGCAACGCTGCGATCGGCAGCGCGGGTCAGGCCGACGATCACCGGCGTGGCTGGCATGGTGATGGCAGGCTGCTTCGGCCCGTTGCCGAAGACGGATGGGATCTTGTCGAGCAGCTTGGTGATCGGTGCCCGCTGTGCGGCGGCGGGCACGGCGGCCAGCCCGATGACGAGTGCAATGGTCAAACGCATGTGTGTCTCCCTTGAATTAGTCGGATCAGAAGCCGGTGTGCCAGCCGACGAGCGCGGCGACGGAGCCGTCGGTGACGTCGTGCATGACGCCGAGGCGAAGCGGCATGGCGGTGCGGGTGACGTAACCGGCGGTAATCTGGACACGGCGTTGCCCTGCAAGGCTGGCGCGGGTGACGCCGTACAGGACCGAACGGCTGGCAAGGTCGTAGCCGGTGCCCAGCGTCAGCTCCGCCGCACCGGCCTCGATGGCAAGCGGCTGCGCGATCCCAAGCGTCAGCAGACCGCCGGGCACTGCACCGGTTGCCTGCACGCCGATCCGGCTGCCGAGGATCGGGGTCGCGCCAGTCACCAGCGACGCGGCGTCGATCTTGAGCCGGGTGATGCCCAGCGAGCCATAGCCCTCCAGCGCCCAGCCATCGGTCACACCGATGCGGTGATACACCTCGACCATGACGGTGCGGGCACCGCGTCCCAGCCGCAGAGCGCCGCTGCCGGTCGGCATGCCCATCAGCGTGCCGTCCTCGTCGATATACGAGGCGCGCAGATCTACGCCACCCCGGCTCCAGCCCAGCGTCATCGCCTGCGCGGCACTCCCGCTGGCTCGCCCGGCCGCCATGGTCAGCCCGAGCCGTCCGCCACCAACCGCCCTGTCGACGCCGAGGCTGGTCGCGGCCTGCGGGGCATAGGCGAGCACGCCATCGGCGAAGGGCGCCAGACCCATGACATCGGCCTGGAGCATGTCGCTGGCATTCCATGCCGCATGCACCCCGGTCGTCCCGTCAGTGTAACCGACGGTGCCCACCGTCGCTTCGGCACGGACCTGATCCTGTCCGGGGCCGAAGCGGGTGCTGGTAAAGCCCATCGTCCCGCTGAAGCCGCCGAGTGACAGGCTCGCCTGTCGCCCCATCTGCTGGACCCGCCGCTCGATGCGGCGGTCGGCCATCACCTGCGGCTGGACGACCAGCCCCGCGACCGAACCCGCAAAGTCGCGGCCATAGGCGTCGAGCACCGTCACATGCGACAACGCCGTCTGAATTTCGGCCGTGCCGACCGCCCCCGGCACCACCATCACCGATTTCGCGACGCTGATCTGGGTCGATCCGTTCGACAGCGTCGGATTGACCGGCGACAGCGCCGCCTTGAAGTCGACCAGCCCCATGCCGAATACCTCGTCCGGTCCCGGCGCGCCGATGTCCTTGGCGGTCTTCAGGATGACGTCGCCCGCCTGCTGGCCGCTCAGCTGCGGCCATTTGGACAGGATGTCGGCAGCGAGGCCTGCGACCACGGGCGCCGCCGAACTGGTGCCGGAGAAGACGCCAACCGTGCCGTCGACCAGCGTCGTCACATTGGCGCCGACCGCAACGACGGTGCGGTCCTTCATCGACCCCGCCCGATTGGAATAGGCCTCGATTTCATACTGGTTCAGCGCCGGGCTGAGCGCGCCGACAAACAGCACCGCCTTGCGATTGTCGGCGGTGATCCACTGGCTATTGTGGGGATCGGGAGCGCCGTAATTGCCGGTCGAGTTGACCAGCAGGCCACCGGTCGCCGCCAGCCTTTCGGTTGCCGCAGTCCAGCTCGCGCTGCCACCGACCAGCGATGAACTGACGATCTTGATACCCTTGTCCGCCGCATAGCGGATGGCCTCGTCGGTGTGCCACAAGATCTCCCCTTGCGTCTTCTCGTCCCAGTCGGCGACACGGAGCGCGACGATCGTCGCGGACGGCGCATAACCCACCGCGCCACCGCCGTTGATGCGGGCGGCGATGATGTTGGCGACCGCCGTGCCGTGGTCCGACGCTGCGCTGCCCAGCTCGTTACGCTTGGTCCGGGTGCCGTCGGCGGCCACGATATAGCCGAAGTCCTTGGACAGCGTCTGGTCGATGCGGCCGTCGAGCTCGCCGTTCACGTTCATCACGCCATCGTCGACCACGGCGACGGTGACACCCTGACCGATGTGCCCGCTGTCGAGGGCGTAGAGCGCATTCATGAACTCGTTCGCACCGTAGTTGCGGCGGAACTCGGGCGTGTCGTTGACCGAGCGGATCGGCTGGCGGTCCGATGGCGTGATGACATAGCCCGCCGGTGGCGGCACCGGCGCCGAATAGACGGGCGGCGTCGGCGTTGGCGTTGGCGTTGGCGTTGGCGTGGGAGCTGGTGTCGGCGTGGGCGTGGGTGCGGGTGAAGGCGTCGGAGACGGTGTGGGCGTTGGGCTCGGCGACGGAGTCGGACTTGGCGATGGCGTCGGCGCGGGTGTCGGTGTCGGTGTCGGTGATGGACTGGGCGTCGGCGTCGAGCCGCCAGTCGGCGGTGGCGGCGCTACGCTTCCCGAACTGCTGATCGCACCGCCGCCCCCGCAGGCGGCGATCGTCATCGCCAGCATGCTGGCCGACGCTGCTCTGATCCCCCGTATCTTAACCATCATCATCCCCCGATGGGGATGCGCGCCGGACAGCCGGCGGCACCCCAGTAAACCTAGGGTGCCGGCCCGTGAGCCGGGTGTTCGAAACCTGAAATGGAACAGGCGCGAACGCCTTTAGCCGGGGCCTGGACATGCGCGTCCGCCACCCGGCCGAAGAGCTTTTCGACCTTGTTGGTCTTTCGACCGGCTTCCATTTCGGGGTTTCGACGCCCCGGCCCACAGGACAAACTCCCACAGGCCACCTCAGGCTATA
>Ga0308171_1004273_pt1 | contig 11962 bp, 13 predicted proteins | sample PhyGR1_FD_202135 | JGI IMG/M metagenome (GOLD analysis project Ga0308171, IMG submission 202135) | Phyllosphere microbial communities from UC Gill Tract Community Farm, Albany, California, United States - DLSLSG.R1 | ecosystem: Host-associated > Plants > Phyllosphere > Unclassified | place: USA... | reverse complement strand
CTTCTACGGTGATGCGGGCCATGCGGGCTCCCGGCAGCCGGTGAGGGCTGCTCAATCGAATGAGGGAAAGGGGACGGATTGTACCGGCCAGGGCTGGACAAAATCAAGCCAACCGGCTAGCACCCCATTGAGAATCAGTCAGTTGTGGCCGGATCCTGGGTCAGCAGGGCCTGGATGAGGCCCGCGTGGCGGACCTTCTGGGCCTCCCGGCGCAGGCGGCTGGCCGTGAAGATGGCGCACAGCTCGTCCACCGCGGTCTCGAAGACCTCGTTGACGATCACGTAGTCGAAGTCGTTGAAGTGCAGCATTTCTTCACGCGCGGCGGACAGGCGCTGGGCGATCACCGCCTCGCTGTCCTGCCCGCGCTTGCGCATCCGGTCCTGCAGCGCCTGCTTGGACGGCGGCAGGATGAACACGGTGACCGTGCCCGGGACCAGCTGGCGGACCTGCTGGGCGCCCTGCCAGTCGATCTCCAGCAGCACATCCTGGCCGGCCGACAGCTGCGGCTCGACCGACTGCCGCGCGGTGCCCTTCCAGTCGCCATGCACCCAGGCATGTTCGAAGAAGTCACCGGCGGCGATCATCCGCTCGAATTCCTCGGCGCTGACGAAGTGGTAGTGCTCGCCATTGATCTCACCCGGGCGCGTGGCGCGCGAGGTGAACGAGATCGACAGGGCGATCTGCGGATCGCGGGCCAGCGTGGCGTTGACGATGCTGCTTTTGCCGGCCCCGGAGGGCGCGGCGACGATGTACAGGGTGCCGCGCGCGGGCGCGCCGGCGGACGGGATCGGGCTGCTCATTCGATGTTCTGCACCTGTTCGCGGATCTGGTCGATCAGCACCTTCAGCTCGACGGCGGCATTGGAGGTGCGGCTGTCCACCGATTTGGAGCCCAGCGTATTGGCCTCGCGGTTGAACTCCTGCAGCAGGAAGTCCAGGCGGCGGCCGACCGGCTCGCGCTGCTTGAACACGCGACGGATCTCGGCGATGTGGCTGCCCAGGCGGTCCAGCTCCTCGTCCACGTCCAGCTTCTGCAGCCACATCACCAGCTCCTGCTCGGCCCGGCCGGGATCGACCGGGTGCGGCAGGTCGGCCAGGCGGGCCGCCAGCTTGGTGCGCTGGCCTTCGCGGATCAGCGGGATCAGGGTGGTGACCTCGGCGGCGATGCGCTCGATGCTGTCCACGCGTTCCTGGATCGCGGCGGCCAGCTTGTCGCCTTCACGCTCACGCGCGGCGACGAAGCCGTCCAGCGCGGTGTCCAGCAGGGCCAGGGCCTCGGCATGCAGCGCGGCGGCATCGACCGCCTCGCCCTGCATCACGCCCGGCACCTGCAGCAGTTCGGTGAAGCTCACCTGCAGGCTCGGGAAGCCCGACGACAACCGGGTCGCCAGCTCGCCGAGCTGGCCCAGCAGCGCATCGTTGACCACCAGGGCCCCGGTGACCTCCGGCGCGCGCAGGCGCATGACCAGATCGATCTTGCCGCGGCTGCAGCGGGAAGCGACGCGCTCGCGCAGGTGCGGCTCCAACGCACGCAGTTCGTCGGGCAGGCGCATGCCGACCTCCAGGAACCGGTGGTTGACCGAGCGCAGCTCACAGGCCAGCGTGCCCCAGCGGGTGGCGCGCTCGCCGTTGGCATAGGCGGTCATGCTTCGAATCATGCGGGTTTCCGGTGCTCTCAAAGTGCAAATGGTACCCTAGCGGTCTCCTTGCAGCTTCCTCGCCCGCCGGTCACCGGCCCGGGCGCCGCGCCGCATCCCCTGTCTTACCGGAACTTGAGCATGACTGATTCCCGTCCCAGCGGCCGCCAGGCCGACCAGCTGCGCGAAGTGCGCATCGAGCGCGCCTTCACCCGTCACGCCGAGGGCTCGGTCCTGGTCAGCTTCGGCGAGACCCGCGTGCTGTGCACCGCCAGCGTGGAAAACCGCGTACCGGGCTTCCTGCGCGGCAAGGGCGAAGGCTGGGTGACCGCCGAGTACGGCATGCTGCCGCGTTCGACCCACACCCGTAACGACCGCGAAGCCGCCCGCGGCAAGCAGGGTGGCCGCACGCTGGAGATCCAGCGCCTGATCGGCCGCACGCTGCGCGCCTGCATCGACCGCGGCGCGCTCGGCGAGCGCACCATCACCCTGGACTGCGACGTGCTGCAGGCCGATGGCGGCACCCGCACCGCCGCCATCACCGGCGCCTACGTGGCCCTGGTGGACGCGGTGAACTTCCTGATCAAGCGCGGCGACATCAAGCGCAACCCGATCTTCGGCGCGGTGGCGGCGGTGTCGGTCGGCGTGTACCGCGGCACCCCGGTGCTGGATCTGGATTACGCCGAAGACAGCGATTGCGATACCGACATGAACGTCGTGATGAACGACGGCGGCGGCTTCATCGAACTGCAGGGCACCGCCGAAGGCCATGCCTTCCGCCGCGATGAACTGGATGCGCTGCTGGTCCTGGCCGAAAAGGGCATCAAGGATCTGTTCGCCGCGCAGCAGGCGGCCCTGGCCCAGGCATGAACCGTCGCATCGCCCTGACCACCCTGGTGGTGGCCGACTATGACGAGGCGATCGCCTGGTACACCGGCGCGCTGGGTTTCAGCCTGCTCCAGGACATCGACCAGGGCGACAAGCGCTGGGTGGTGGTCGGGCCGGCCGACGGCAACGCGGCCGCCCTGCTGCTGGCGCGTGCCAGCAACGATGAACAGCGGGCGCGGATCGGCAACCAGACCGGCGGCCGGGTCGGCTTCTTCCTGAACACCGATGATTTCTGGCGCGACCACGCGGCGATGACCGCGCGGGGCGTGGCCTTCCTCGAAACCCCACGCGAAGAGGTCTACGCGACGGTCGCGGTGTTCCGCGATCTGTACGGCAACACGTGGGACCTGCTGGAGCCCAAGCAATGAAACTGGTCCTGGCCAGCGGCAACGCCGGCAAACTGAAGGAACTGCAGGCCATGCTGGCCGGCCTGCCGCTGGAGATCGTGGCGCAGGGCGCGCTGGGCGTCAGCGACGTGCCGGAAACCGGCCTGACCTTCGTGGAGAACGCGCTGATCAAGGCGCGGCATGCCTGTGAAAGCACCGGCCTGCCCGCGTTGGCCGACGACTCGGGCCTGATCGTGGATGCGCTCGACGGCGCACCCGGCCTGTACAGCGCGCGCTATGCCGGCAGCCCGACCAACGATGCGGCCAACAACGCCAAGCTGCTTGAGGCGATGCGCGCAGTGCCGGCCGATCGCCGCACGGCCCGTTTCTACGCGGTGATCGTGCTGCTGCGCCATGCCAATGACCCGCAGCCGCTGATCTGCGAAGGCAGCTGGGAAGGCGTGATCCTCGACGAACTGCGCGGCAGCCACGGCTTCGGCTACAACCCGCTGTTCCTGGACCCGGTGCTGGCCCAGACCGCCGCGGAAATGGCGCCGGACCTGAAGAACGCGATGAGCCACCGGGCCAAGGCCCTGCACCTGCTCAAGCAGAAGCTGCCCACCCTGCTCTGATGTCACACGACCACTGCTCCCACCTGCCCGGCGAAGCCTGCACGGGTGATCACGCCGGCGCGCCGCGGCTGGTGCCGCCGCCGCTGGCGCTGTACGTGCATCTGCCGTGGTGCGTGCGCAAATGCCCGTACTGCGACTTCAACTCGCACGCGGCCAAGGGCGAGCTCCCGTTCGAGGCCTACATCGATGCGCTGATCCGCGATCTGGACCAGGACCTGCCGCTGGTCTGGGGCCGGGTGGTGAGCAGCGTGTTCTTCGGCGGTGGCACGCCGAGCCTGTTCCCGCCGGAGGCGATCGACCGCTTCCTGCAGGCGGCCTCGGCCCGGCTGCGCTTCGCGCCGAACCTGGAAGTGACCCTGGAAACCAACCCGGGCACCGCCGAGCATGGCCGTTTCGACCGCTACCGCGCCGCCGGCGTGAACCGGATCAGCTTCGGCATCCAGACCTTCAACGACGCGGCGCTCCAGCGCCTGGGCCGCATCCACGACAGTGGCGAGGCCGAGCGTGCGGTGAAGCTGGCCCAGGACGCCGGCTACGACAACTTCAACATCGACCTGATGTATGCGCTGCCGCAGCAGACGCTGGCCCAGGCCGAGCATGACCTGGAGCGCGCCTTCGCGCTGCAGCCCACGCACCTGTCGCACTACCAGCTCACGCTGGAGCCGAACACGGTGTTCTTCGCGCGGCCGCCGCAGGGCATCCCTGATGAAGATTCGGCGTGGGACATCCAGGAGCACTGCCAGCAGATGCTGGCCGAGGCCGGCTATGCGCAGTACGAGGTCAGCGCCTACGCAAGGCCCGGCCGGCAGAGCCAGCACAACCTCAATTACTGGCGCTTCGGCGATTACCTGGGGATCGGCGCCGGTGCACACGGCAAGATCAGCAGCGGTGCCGAAGAACACGTGCTGCGCCGCTGGAAGCACAAGCATCCGCAGACCTTCATGGACACGGCCGGCAGCGCGGCCTCGATCGGCGGCGACGATGTGATCAGCGCCGAGCGGCTGCCGTTCGAGTACATGCTCAACCTGCTGCGGCTGCACGAAGGCTTTGCGCTGAAGGACTTCGAATCCCGCACCGGGCTGGACCGCAGCGCCATCCAGGCGCCGCTGCGCAGCGCCGTGGAACGGGGCTGGATGACCGTGCACGAGGGCCACGCCCAGCCGACCGAGCTGGGCCGGCGCTTCACCAACGATGTGGTCGAACTGTTCCTGCCCTGAGCCCGGCGCACGGACCGCAGTAGCGGTCAGGCAGGGAAACCGTTAGATTCCCGGACCATCAGGGGAGCCGGAACCACAACGGATGTCTGCGTCCGCACCTTCATCGTCCCAGCCCGATACGACCCGCTTCGCCAGCGTTGTCGCGCCCCCGCGCGTGCGCCGCCTGCTGGCCAGCCTGCACGCGCTGGCGGCACAGACCCTGGCGACCCCGCTCAAACTGACCATCGTTGAACTCGAGCGCGAACTGTTCCGCGAGGCCGAGCGCGCGCGCAACAGCCAGATCCAGGCCGACCTGTACGCGCAGACGCGGCAGCTGCACGAGGTCAACGCGCAGTTCGGCCCGCGCTTCCTGGACCGGCTCGGCGACGCCCTGGCCAGCCTGCGCGAGCCGCGCAGCGCGCCCACTGCCGCGCCGGTGCCGCAGCCGGTCTCGGCCACTACGCTGACCCTGGTCAACGATACCGATATCGACCGCGACATCGTGCTGGTCAACATCATCCGCCGCGAAGCGCAGCGCTCGGCCACCCCGCTGCAGCTGCTTGGCCAGCGCTTCGGGGTGCTGGCCGCCGGCCCGGCCTTCGATGCCGAGACCCTGCCGTTCGGCCCGCAGGTGCTGTGCCGGATCATGCGCGAGCTGGGCGACGAATTCGCCCTGGCGATGGACACGCAGCTGGTGCTGTACCGCGTGTTCGACCGCCAGCTGATCGAGCGGCTCGGCGAGCTGCTGGAGCGCGCCAACATCCTGCTGGCGCACGAAGGCGTGCTGCCCGGCCTGGTCTACCTGCCCTACCTGGCGCGCTCGGCCACCACGCGCCGCATCATCACCGGCCCGGAACGCGGCCCGGGCGGCCGCGGTACACCGACGGCCGCCAAGCCGCTGACCGGCTGGAATGGCAGCGCCCCCGCGACCGGCTGGTCGGCGATGACCAGCGAGGCGATGGCCGCGCTGCCGCCGTCGCTGGCGGGTGCCGCCCTGGGCACCTCCAGCGGCCCTGCCGGCAGTGCGCCCGCCGGTGTGCCTGCCGTGGAGGATGCAGAGGCCGCCACCGCCGCGCACGGGTCCACGCCAGCCACCGACCCGGGCGCGCCGGCGATGCAGGCCCTGCACCAGTTGCTGGACACCGCGCGCAGCGCCCAGGCCGACGCTGCGGCAGGCGTTCGCCCTGCGCCGTCAGCGGGCGCCGCCGACGCCGGCGCGGTAGCCCCGGTTGCGCTGACCGCCACCGCCACCGCCGATGCGGCCGCACCGTCGGGCGCGGCACCGGGCGTCGCCGTACCCACCGAAGCCCTGCATGCCACGCTGGCCCAGCTGCAGGCGCAGGTCGGCGCGGCACCGCGGCGCAGCATGGGCGATCTGTACACCGCGCTGCTGGCGCAGGTGCGTGCCGAACATGGCCCGCAGGCCGCCCTGACGGTGAAGGACAACGACACCTTCGACCTGCTGGCCATGCTGTACCGGCAGATCCAGCGCGAAGTGCGCACCGATGCGGTCGCCACCGACCTGCTGGCGCGCCTGCAGGTGCCGGTCGCGCGCGCAGCGCTGTCCGACCCGGCCTTCTTCGTGCGCGACCAGCATCCCGCGCGCGAGCTGATCAATGCCGTGGCCGAGGCCGGCGCGACCTGGCTGGGCGAAGAGGACATCGATCCCCAGCTGGTCCAGAAGCTGGGCCGCGCGGTGGACCAGGTGGTCACCGATTACCAGGGGGACGACACCGTCTTCGAAGCCGCCAACGAAGACATCCAGCAGCACCTGCGTGCCCAGGCGCACAAGGCCGAACTGGCCGAGCGCCGCCATGTGGAAGCGGCCCGCGGCAAGGAACGGCTGGAAGCGGCCAAACAGCAGGCCGCCGCGAGCATCGAGCAGCTGTGCGTTTCGGCCGCGCCGCCGCGCTTCGTGCAGGCGCTGCTGAAACAGGCCTGGACCGATGCGCTGACCCTGACCCTGCTGCGCCATGGCGAAGCCTCGCCGCAGTGGCAGGAGCGCCAGCAGGAAACCGCACGGATCGCCGAGGTCACCTGCCAGCCGCCCGGCGCCGGTGCCAGCGATACCGCGCTGGGCCAGCAGGTCGAATCGGCCCTGCTGCAGGTCGGCTACCACCACGACGAAGCGGCCGCGATCGCCCGGCGCCTGTCCACGCCCGGGGGCGAGGACGAAGCCAGCTCGCGCACCGAACTCACCGCGCGGCTCAAAGCACGCACCCGGCTGGGCGAGCAGGCCGACGGCGGCGACGCGCGCCGGCTTGCGCCCCTGGCCCGGACCAGCGCCGAAGAGGATGGCTACCGCCAGCTGCGCTCGCTGCCGTTCGGCACCTGGTTCGAATTCACCACCAACCAGCAGGGCGACGTGCACCGCCAGCGCCTGTCCTGGTACAGCCTGATCACCGACAACGCGCTGTTCGTGAACCAGCGCGGCCAGAAGGTCGGCGAATACTCGCTGGACGCGCTGGCCCGGCTGATGGCGCACGGCCAGGCCAGGATCGTGACCGAGGACAAGGGCCGGTTGATCGACCGCGCCTGGCAGGCCACGTTGCGGACCCTGCGCTCGCTGGCCGGCACCCCGGCGGAGACCACGCCATGAGCACGCCCGAGAGCCCCGCCCCCGATACCCGCCGCGCGCCGCGCCGCCAGGTGGCCGATCTGATCCCGGTCACGGATGTGATGGCGGAAACCGTGATCGGCCGGCTGGGCAACGTATCGGAAACCGGCATGCTGATGCTTGCCTCGGTACCGATGCACGAAGATGCGCTGTACCAGCTGCAGTTCGCCATTCCCGGCAGCGGCGGGCAGCCGCTGGTGATCGATGTCGGCGCGCACCTGCTGTGGAGTGAACAGACCCACGCACCGGGCCAGGCCTGGGTCGGCTTCCGCTTCCTGACCCTGGCCCGCGAACACCGCGAGCCGCTGCGGGCGTGGATCGCACAGGAATCTTCGGCGGTCTGAGCGCCGGTTCCAGCACAGCGCGCGCGGCGCGATTGCGGCAGAATCAGCGGCTGCATTCCGCACTGTCGAACGAGCCCTCGTGATGAACCAGCCAGACCTCGGCGCCCTGTATTCCCACCATGCCAGCGTGATGCGCCAGCGCGCGGACGAAGCCCTGGCCCGCGGCGGTTTCGATCATCTGGTCATCCCCAGCGGCACCCAGCATTACCAGGTGTTCGACGACCGCGACTACCCCTACGCGGTCAACCCGAACTTCAAGGCGTGGCTGCCGCTGACCAAGGTGCCCAACAGCTGGCTGGTGTACACCCCCGGCGCGCGCCCGAAGGTGATCTTCTTCCAGCCCTTCGACTACTGGCACGTGGTGCCCGATGCCCCCAACGGCTGGTGGGTGGAACACGTGGACATCGAGATCATCCGCACGCCGGAAGCGGCACTGGCCCTGCTGCCGGCCGATCCGGCGCGCTGCGCGATCCTGGGTGAGCCGCAGAGCGCGCTGGGCAGCTTCGTACCGAACAATCCGGCGGCGGTGCTGGACTACCTGGATTGGCACCGCGCCTACAAGACGCCCTACGAGATCGCGCTGATGCGCCAGGCCCAGCAGCGGGGCGTGCGCGGCCATCGCGCGGCCGAGGCGGCGTTCCGCGCCGGCGCCAGTGAGTTCGAGATCCACATGGCGTACTGCAGTGCGGTTGGCCAGGACGCCAACGAGCTGCCTTACGGCAACATCATCGGCCTGAACGAACACGCCGCGGTGCTGCATTACACCGACCTGGGCCGCAGCGCGCCCACCCCGCTGCGCAGCTTCCTGATCGATGCCGGTGCCAGCGCACACGGCTACGCCAGCGACATCACCCGCACCTATGCCGCGCGCGGTCATGACGAGTTCCAGGCGCTGATCGATGCGGTGGATGCCGCCCAGCAGCAGATGTGCGTGGCCGTGCGTGGCGGGTTCGATTACAAGCAGCTGCACGTGGATGCGCACCTGTCGCTGATGGGCATCCTCAAGGACTTCGGCGTGATCAACGTCTCGCCGGAAGCCGCGCTGGCCACCGGCGTCAGCGCCGCGTTCTTCCCGCACGGCATCGGCCATCTGATCGGCCTGCAGGTGCATGATGTCGCCGGGTTCGCCGCCAGCGACCGCGGCGGCCGCGTCGAGCGCCCGCAGGGTCACCCGTACCTGCGCATGACCCGCGTGCTGGAGCCGGGCATGGTGGTCACCATCGAGCCGGGCGTGTACTTCATCGACATGCTGCTCGATGAAGTGAAACAGGCCGGCAATGCAGCCAGCATCAACTGGGATCGCGTGGACTTCTTCCGCCCCTACGGCGGGGTGCGCATCGAAGACGAAGTGCTGTGCACCCAGGGCGATGCCGACAACCTGACGCGCCCGGAGTTCGCGGCCGCCGGTTGAGGCCACCCGGTAGCAGGGCCACCCACGGGGTGGCTCTGCCTCCCGCGCGGATCAGCGCTGCGCCATCTCCGCTTCAATCTCATCGGCGCTGCGGGCCAACCCGGCCGTCAGCACCTGATGGCCGCCTTCGGTGATCAGCACATCGTCCTCAGTGCGGATCCCGATGCCCCGCCAGCGCGCTTCCACGCTGCGGTCGTCCGCGGCCACGTACAGCCCCGGCTCGATGGTGAACACCATGCCCGGCTCCAGCATCCGGGACTCGCCCGCCAGCCGGTAATCGCCCACATCGTGCACATCCAGGCCCAGCCAGTGGCCGGTCTTGTGCCGGTAGAAACGCTGGTAGTGCCCTTCGGCCACGTTCTCTTCCAGCGTGCCTTTGAGCAACCCCAGCCGCAGCAGGCCTTCGGTCAGGGTCTGCACGGCCGCCAGGTGCCCGGCTTCATAGGCATGGCCCGGCTGCGCCTGGGCCAGTGCCGCCGCCTGCGCAGCGCCGACCAGATCATGCAGCGCGCGCTGTTCCGGACTGAAGCGGCCGTTGACCGGGAAGGTGCGCGTGATGTCGCTGGCATACCCGCGGTACTCGGCGCCGGCGTCGATCAGGACCAGCTCGCCATCGCGTGAACGCGCCTTGTTGTCGCGGTAGTGCAGGATGCACCCGTTGGCACCGGCGCCGACGATGCTGCTGTAGGCCGCGCAGGCATCGTTGGCACGGAACACGCGCTCCAGATCGGCCTGCAGTTCGTACTCGTGGATGCCCGGGCGGGCCGCATGCATGGCCGCGCGATGGGCCTGCACGCTGATCTCGGCCGCACGCTGCATCACCACGATTTCCGCTGCGGATTTGAACAGCCGCTGCTCGTGCAGCAGGTGCCCCAGCTCCAGGAATTCGTGCGGCGGCTGCGCACCGTGGCGCACCTGGGAACGGACCTGGTTGACCCAGCCGATCAGTTTGAGATCAAACTCGGCATCGCGGCCGAAGTGGTAGTAGACCCGCGAGCGACCCTCCAGCAGCCCCGGCAGGATGTCGTCCAGATCCTCGATCGGGTAGGCATCGTCCATGCCGTACTGCGCTACCGCCCCTTCCTGTCCGGCACGCGCGCCATCCCACGCCTCGCGGTCGGGGTCACGCTCGCGGCAGAACAGGATCACCTCACCGTGGCGGCGGCCCGGGATCAGCACCAGTACCGCGTCCGGTTCCGGGAACCCGCTGAGGTACCAGAAATCCGAGTCCTGGCGGAACGGATAATGGGTATCCAGGCTGCGCACCCGCTCCGACGCGGCCGGCAGCACCAGGATCGCATCGTCGCCGGCCATTTCCATCAACTGCTGGCGGCGGCGGGTGTATTCGGCGGCGGAGATGCCGGTCAGCTGCCGGATATCCATCTCAGTTCAGGCGCTGACGATGGCGCGCGGCCATCACGCAGTCGCCGTGCAGCAGCAGCACCGCCACGCGGATGAACTCTTCGATCTCGGCCAGCGCATCGTCGTCGTCTTCGTTGCCGCTTTCGAAATCTTCGCTGGACACCTGAGCCAGTTTGGCCAGGTCATTGAGCGCTTCATCACCCTCTTCGGACAGCGCCGGGCGGTTCTGGCCCGAGCCCAGCCCGAAGCCGCCCAGGAACGCGCGCGCCCAGGTGAACAGCGCATCGGCCTGCGCGGCGGTCTCGCCGGCGTCGCTCAGCAGCAGCTCGAACGCGAAGTCGCGATCTTCCAGCTGCGCCACGCTGGCCTCCAGCAGGCGCGCCAGGGCATCGCCCTCGGCCGGCACCGGCAGGCTGTCGTCGGCCAGCACGCGGGCAGGCCATTCGCGCACCGGCGCACCGCCGGCGGCCAGCCAGCCGCACAGGCCGCCGTGCAGTTCAGCGGCGCTGGCGCCCAGGCCCAGGGCCTGGCTGGCCTGGTTTACGTCGTCGACACTCGGAAGTTCGGTCATCTTGGGGCTCGATCAGATAAAGGTGCCACCGCAGCCGATCACTACGGTTGTGAGCGTGACAGTGTAGCAATCGAGTGTGTTTTCCGGATGGCAGCCCGGCCTCCACGGCGGCCCGGGGGCGGCCGCTGCCGGGACCGCTGCAGGCCCCGTGAATATTCGCTTGACCGGCCCGTCCGCCCTTGCCTATCGTGCCCTGCATGGAACCTTCCGACGCCATCATCCAGTTGCAGGCCTTCGCCGCCCGGGTGGAGGCGTTGCTCGAGCGCAACCAGCGCCTGGCCGAGGAGAACCGCAGCCTGCGCCACCAGCAGGAACAGCTGGTCGCCGAGCGCTCGCAGCTGCTGGCCAAGAACGAGCAGGCCCGCTCCCGGGTCGAAGCGATGATCACCCGCCTCAAATCCCTGGAGCAGCACACATGAGCCAGACCGAACCGGTCAGTGTCCGCATCCTGGACCGTGAATACACGGTGGGCGTGGGCGCGGAGGAACGCGAAAGCCTCACCGCGGCGGCACGGTTGCTGGACGCGAAGATGCGTGAGATCCGCGGCAGCAACCGCATGGCCGCGGTGGACCGGGTGGCGGTGCTGGCCGCGCTCAACCTGGCCCACGAACTGCAGCAGCTGCGCGATGAGCACGCCCGCCAGGCAGTGGCCCTGCAGCAGACCCTGTCCGACCTGAACCGGCGGCTGGACCGCGCGATCGACGGCGCCTGATCCGCGCCGCGCCGTGCGTGCGCGGGCAGCGCGCGATGTTCCACGCATTGTTCCATTGCACGCGCACATCGCATGGTCTTCATCGATCTGAATTTCGCTGCAATCGAGCCGACGAACGGACTGGCCGAATCGGTCAAGAAGGCTATAATCCTCGTCGCGTTCTCTGCTGTGAACGACGGCGTGTGCAAACATTCGCCTTGTCCCTTAATTACGACCACGGGTGCGCGACGGCGCCGGGAGTGCAAGTCCGCCTTGTAGCGGGAAGCC
>Ga0308171_1004272_pt1 | contig 11964 bp, 8 predicted proteins | sample PhyGR1_FD_202135 | JGI IMG/M metagenome (GOLD analysis project Ga0308171, IMG submission 202135) | Phyllosphere microbial communities from UC Gill Tract Community Farm, Albany, California, United States - DLSLSG.R1 | ecosystem: Host-associated > Plants > Phyllosphere > Unclassified | place: USA... | reverse complement strand
TCGCGGTGTTCACCCACGCCGACGTCCCCCGCATCCGCTACTCCACCGGTCGACACGAGCACCGCGAAGACGACCCCGACGACACCCTCATGCTCGACGACGTCGTCCGCCACGTGGGGCAGCGCGTCGCCGCCGTCGTCGCCGAGACCGCCGAGGCCGCCGACGCCGCGCGACGGGCGATCCGGGTGCAGTACGAGATCCTTCCCGCGGTCTTCGATCCCGACCAGGCCCGGCGCCCCGGAGCGCCGCTGCTGCACCCGGACCGCACCCCCGCCGACCGCGTCGACGACGCCGCGCGCAACGTGATCGCCAGCGTGCGCCGCGAGACCGGCGACACCGCGGCGGCCCTGGCCACCAGCGCCGTCGTCGTGAGCGGGACGTGGTCGACCCAGCGGGTCTCGCACTCCCAGCTCGAGACGCACGGGTCGGTGGGCTGGCTCGACGACGACGGCCGCCTCGTGATCCGCTCCTCGACGCAGGTGCCCTTCCTGACCCGCGACGAGATCGCGCGGCTGTTCGATCTGCCCGCCGAACGGGTGCGGGTGTTCACGGGCCGGGTGGGCGGGGGGTTCGGCGGCAAGCAGGAGATCTTCACCGAGGACCTCGTCGCCCTCGCGGTGCTGCGCACCGGCCGTCCCGTGGCCTACGAGTTCTCGCGCACCGATCAGTTCCAGCGGGCGTCGCTGCGGCATCCGATGCGGGTGGGCGTCACGCTCGGCGCCGATGCCGACGGGCATCTGACGGCCATGACGATCGACCTGCTCAGCGACACCGGCGCCTACGGCAACCATTCGCGCGGTGTGATGTTCCACTCTCTCGCCGAGTCGACGGCGATCTACCGCTGCGACGCGGTCCGGCTCGACGCCGAGGCGGTGTACACCAACAACGTCCCCTCGGGCGCCTTCCGCGGATACGGCCTGGGGCAGGTGATCCTCGGCGTCGAGTCCGCGATGGACATGCTCGCCGACAGGCTCGGGATCGACCCCTTCGAGCTGCGCCGCCGCAACGCGGTCGGCCCCGCCGACCCGACCCACGAGGACGACCTGGTGTGGGGGAGCTACGGGTTCGACCAGTGCCTCGACCTGGCCCAGTCCGCCCTGCAGCGCGGCAACGACGTTCCCGCCCCCGCGGGCTGGCTCGTCGGCGAGGGGATGGCCGCCGCCATGATCGCGACGATGGCGCCGTTCGGCCACATCGCGCACACCACCGCGACGCTTCGCCCCGACGGCTCGTACCTGCTGCGCACCGGCACGGTGGAGTTCGGCAACGGAACGAGCACGGTGCACCGGCAGATCGCCGCGTCGGTGCTCGGCGCGGCGCGCCTCGAGGTCCGCACCGCCGACACCGACGCGGTCCGCCACGACACCGGCGCCTTCGCCTCGGCGGGCATCACCGTCGCCGGCAAGGCGCTGCACGCGGCCTGCGCGACGCTGGCCGAACGGATGCGGCGCGCCGCCGCGGCGGCGACCGGCACGGATGCCGCCGACGCCGTGCTGCAACCGGACGGCTCGGTCCGCACCCCCGCCCGCCTCGTGGGACCGGCCGAGGTGATTGCCGCCGCCGACCCGGCCCACCGCGACGACGACGGCCTGACCGCCGACGGCAGCGAGCTGGGCGAGCAGCGTTCGCTGGCCTTCAACGTGCACGCGGTGCGCGTGGCCGTCGACCCCGAGACGGGGTCGGTGAAGATCCTGCAGTCGATCCAGTCCGCCGACGCGGGCGTCGTGCTCAACCCCGCGCAATGCCGGGGCCAGGTCGAGGGCGGCGTCGCGCAGGGCATCGGCAGCGCCCTCTACGAGGAGGTCATGATCGACGACTCCGGCCGGGTCATCAACCCGGTGTTCCGCACCTACCGCGTGCCGCAGTCAGCCGACATCCCCGACACCGAGGTCTACTTCGCCGAGACCGACGACGCCCTCGGACCCTTCGGCGCCAAGTCGATGAGCGAGTCGCCCTACAACCCGGTCGCCCCCGCGATCGGCAACGCGATCGCCCGCGCGATCGGCGCCCGTCCGTTCGAGCAGCCCTTCAGCCGCGACCGGGTCTGGCGCCTGATCCGTCACAGCATCGAAACATGACCGCGACGGTCACCGAAATATTCAAGCAATAGCTTCAAGCCAGCACCTCCCCGCAGCGGCACCCTGCACCCGCGCTGCGTTCCTGCACCCGCACACCCGAAGGAGAACCGATGCCCGTTCCGCGCATCCGGAAACACCGCCTCGCAGCCGCCCTCGCGACCGCCGCCGTCGCCGCCGTCGCCCTCTCGGCCTGCTCGTCCACCGCCGCGGCGCCCGGAGCCTCCGGCTCGGGCGACTCCGCGTCGTTCGGCGAGATCAGCGTCCAGTACTCGTGGATCAAGAACGAGGAGTTCGCGGGCGAGTTCTACGCCTACGAGAACGGCTACTACGACGAGGCCGGCTTCGACGAGGTGATCGGCATCTCCGGTCCCGACACCGGCGTGGCGAAGCTGCTCTCGGGCACCGTCCAGGTGGCCCTGTCGGATGCCGCGTCGGTGGGCGCGGCCATCGCCGAGGAGGAGGCGCCGCTGAAGATCATCGGCGCGACCTTCCAGAAGAACCCCTTCACGATCCTGTCGCTCGCAGACGGCGGCAACATCACCACTCCCGAAGACCTGATCGGCAAGACCATCGGCGTGCAGGACTCCAACGCCTCGGTGTTCGCGGCTCTGCTCAACGCCAACGGCATCGACCCGAGCGAGGTGAACGTCGTGCCGGTCGACTTCGACCCCACCCCGCTCATGGACGGTCAGGTCGACGGCTTCATGGCGTACCTGACCAACGAGGCACTGACCGTCGAGCTCGCCGGCTACGAGATCACCAATCTCGCCTACGCCGAGAACGGTGTGCCGTACGTGGCGGAGACCTTCACGGTCACCGACCAGTACCTGGCCGAGAACGAGGAGCTGCTGAAGGAGTTCCTCATCGCCGAGATCAAGGGATGGACCGACGTGTTCCAGCAGCCGGTCGACGACACCGTCGCCCTGGTGCAGAAGTACTACAACCAGGCGGCGGAAGAGTCCGAGGACGGCCTCGAAGCCGTGTTCGGCGCCCTCGACCCCGCGAAGACCACCGCCGGCATCGCCGCGCAGAACCTGCTCATCTCGACGGAGGAGACCGAGGCCAACGGTCTGTTCACCATCTCGGACGAGCTCAAGCAGCAGACGGTCGACTCGCTGGCCGGCGCCGGCTGGGAGGTCTCGGTCGACGAGCTGTTCGACACGTCCATCATCGACGCGATCTACGACGAGAACCCGGAGCTGCTGGACTACCTCCCGTAGGTTCGGACGCTTCCTCCCTCATCACATGACACTCGATGACATCCGGGATGCCGGTGCCCCTCGCGGCACCGGCATCCTGATCGACGGACTCAGCAAGACGTTCAACACCGGCCGCGGCCGATCGGTCACCGCGCTGCAGGACACGCATCTGCACACCGACAAGGGCTCGTTCCTGGCGCTGCTCGGCCCGTCCGGGTGCGGCAAGTCGACGATCCTGCGCATCCTCGCCGACCTCGAGAACCCGACGACGGGCGAGGTGCGCGTCGACGGTAAGACCCCGCACGAGCTGCGGCGCGACCACGAGCTCGGCATCGCGTTCCAGGACCACGCCCTCCTGCCGTGGCGGAGTGTCCTGGCCAACATCCGGCTGCCGTTCGAGATCGCCGGGCGCACCCCCGACAAGGCGTACATCGACGAGCTCATCGCCCTCGTCGGCCTCACCGGGTTCGAGAAGGCCAAGCCGGCGCAGCTGTCGGGCGGCATGCGCCAGCGCGTGTCGATCGCCCGCGCCCTCACGCTCAAGCCCTCGGTGCTGCTGCTCGACGAGCCCTTCGGGGCGCTCGACGACATGACCCGGCAGAACCTCAACCTCGAACTGCTGCGCATCTGGACCGAGAAGCCGGCGACGACGCTCCTGGTCACCCACGGCATCTCCGAGGCGATCTTCCTGTCGGACCAGGTCGCGGTCATGTCGCCCCGACCGGGACGGGTGGTCGAGATCATCGACGTCGATCTTCCCCGCCCCCGGACACCCGAGATGATGCGCACCCCCGAGTTCCACGCGCTCGTCGACCGCGCCTCGGAGCTGCTGTTCGGCAGCGACGGTCGCGCCGACGCGGAGTCGTGATGCGCCGCACCGGAATGCCGACGTGGGTCGCGGGCGTCGTGGGCGCCGCGGTCCTCGTCGCGGCCTGGTGGCTGCTGTCGGTCACCGCGTTCTCGCCGCCTGCCGGAACGACCTTCACCCCGGTGCCCTCGCCCTTCGTCGTGTTCGAGACGATCGTGCGCGACGGCCTGGCCCCGTACTGGACGGTGTTCCAGGTGACGATCGGCGAGGCGATGATCGGTTACGCCTGGGGCAACGCGATCGCGCTGCTGCTGGCCTCCACCGTGCTGCTGCTCCCCCGCCTCGAGACCGTGGTGACCCAGATCGCCGTGGTCAGCTACTGCCTGCCCGTGGTGGCGGTCGGCGGCATCGCGATCGTCGTGCTCGGCGGCGCCAAGCGCGCCGGAGACCCGAGCGCGACGGCGATCTTCCTCGCGGCCCTCGCGGTCTTCTTCACCACCGTCGTCGGGGCACTGCTGGGTTTCAAGGCCGCCGACAAGGCCGCGCTCGACGTCGTCCGCGTCTACGGCGGATCGCGTTTCACCCAGCTGCGCAAGGTCCGCCTCATCGCCGCGGCCCCCGCCATCCTGAACGCCCTGCAGATCGCGGTCCCGAGCGCATTCCTCGGCGCCATCCTCGGCGAGTACATGGGCGCCATCGACCGCGGTGTGGGCATCACGCTCATCAAACTGCAGGGCGACCTCGACTCGCCGCGCGTGTGGGCGGTGTTCCTGCTGTCGGCCATTGTCGCCCTGATCGGATACGGCGCACTCGGACTCGTCTCGCGCCTCGTGACGCCGTGGGTGTCGGGGAGGGCTGCCGCGTGATCGTCGCGATCCGCCGTTCGCTCGGTCGCTCGGTGCTCAACGCCCTGGCGACGATCGTCATCGTGCTCGCGCTGTGGTGGGCCGTCGTGAGCCTCACCGGCATCTCGCCCTACGTCGCCAAGGGCCCCGCCGAGGTGTGGGAGTTCCTCTTCTCCGCCGACGACGCCGCCGCGAACCGAGCGGACCTGTGGCCGCTGGTCGGGCAGACGGTGCAGGATGCCGCGCTCGGCTTCGGCGTCGGCATGCTCGTGGCCCTGGTGCTGGCGGTGGCGTTCTCGCTGTCGAAGGCCATCGAGGCCGGCGTCATGCCGCTGGCGCTGCTGCTGCGGTCGGTTCCGCTCGTGGCCATCGCCCCGGTCATCATCCTCATCACCGGCCGCGGCACCGCGGCATCCGTCGCCGTCATCGGCTCCATCGTCGTGCTCTTCCCCGCCCTCGCCTCGATCCTGTTCGGGTTGAGCCGGGCCTCGAAGGAGAGCCTCGACCTCGTGCACGTCTACGGCGGCGGACGTCTGGCCCAGCCGGGGGCGCTGCCCTCGCTGTTCGCGGCCGCGCGCGTCTCGGTGCCGGGAGCGGTCACCGGGGCGCTGCTGGCGGAGTGGCTGTCGACGGGTCAGGGCATCGGGGGCATGATCGTGAAGTTCACCGCGACCGCCCGATTCGACGACCTGTGGGCCTCGGTGGCGATCATCACCCTGCTCACGCTGGTGCTGTACAACCTGGTGCAGATCGTCGAGACGCTCGTCCTCACCCGCATGGGCATGACCACGTCCGTCGCCTGACGCGCGAGCGGGCGCGGGGGGGCGGGCGGGCGCGGGGGCGGGCGCCCGCGAGAATCCGATCGTGCGCCGAGACGGCCACTGACAGCCAGCGTCTCACCGCGGCAGCCGAGCCTCACCGCGGGTGGGCGCCAGTGCGGGTCGGTCGGGTGGCGGGAGGCCAGTCCGGCCCGGCCCCGGCGCCAGGCCCGCGAGAATCCGATCGTGCGCTGAGACGGCCACTGACAGCCAGAGCCTCACCGCGGCAGCCGAGCCTCACCGCGGGTGGGCGCCAGTGCGGGTGGGTCGGGTGGCGGGAGGCCAGTGCGGCCCCGGGCCGGGCCCGGGCGCCAGGCCCGCGAAACTCCGATCGTGCGCCGAGACGGCCGCTGACAGCCAGAGTCTCATCGCGGCAACGGAGTCTCACCGCGCTATCAGCGGAAGCCTCACCGCAGCAACGAAGCCTCACCGCAGCAGCTGAGCCTCACCGCAGCAGCCGAGCCTCACCGCAGCAGCCGAGCCTCACCGCGGCAGCGGAGTCTCACCGTGGGCGGGTGTCAGTGCGGGTGAGTCGGGCGGCGGGCGGCCACCTCGGCGAGGGTCTCGTGCAGCCGCGCCGACGCCTCGACGGCGAGCGGGTTGGTCGAGTCACCGCGCTCGTCCACGAGGACGCCGCCGACGTACACACGCGCGAGGTTGCGCGGGCTCATCGCAAGGACGTAGCTGCGGACCGGATGCCACAGCGGCCCGACGTCGGGCCGACGAGGATCGACCACCACGAAGTCGGCCAGCTTGCCGACCTCGAGCGAGCCGACCCGGTCGGCGACGCCCATGATCTCGGCGGCGCCGAGTGTGTGCAGGCGCAGCACCTGCTCGGGCATCATCGCGAGCGGGTCCTGCAACCGGGCCCGCTGCTGATAGATGCCCATCCGCATGTTCTGCCACGGGTCCGACACGTCGGTGCAGGCCTGGTCGTCGAGTCCGATGCCGACCTTCATGCCCTTCGCCAGCATCTCGGGCACCTGGGCCGTGCCCGACGCGAGGCGGCCGTTCGATGCCGGCTGCCACGACATCGCCGCGCCCCCGGCGACGGCCTCGTCGATGATCTCGGGGGTGGTCTGGATGAAGTGTCCGAACACCAGGCCGAGGCCGAGGGCACCGGCATCCCGGTACTGCGCGAACTTCGACCGCTGATGCTCCACCGCCTCGGGCGACTCGAGGAAGTGCGCCTGATTGGTCACGCCGTACCGGCGCATCGCCTCGACCTCGAGCCACGCCGCGTCGGCGCGCGGCGACCACTGCACCTGCCCCATGATCGACGCACCGAGGGCGTAGTCGGCATCCATGCTGCGCGTGTGGGCGACGGATGCTGCGAAGCGCGCGAAGACGTCGTCGTCGGAGCCGACGGTGACATCCATGCCGATCGCGTCGACGAAGCGGATGCCGGCGTCGCGGGTGCCGTCGGCCTGGCGTGTGTGATATTCGAGATCGCGCATACGGGCGTCGCCCACGCGTCGGCCGTCGACCATCGACTCCCACGACTGCAGCGGATCCGTGAAGTTGTAGGCGGTCGTCACGCCGTTGGAGAGGAAGTCGAGCGCGCCGTGGAGCGTCGACCAGTACACGTCGTCGGCGGTCATGTGCGCGGTCGTGCCGAGCATCGCGTCGCACCAGCCGTACAGCGTCTCGGCCACGCCGAGTCCGCGCAGCCCCGAGGTGAACAGGTGCGAGTGGCTGGAGACGAATCCGGGCGCGACGAACGCTCCACCGACGTCGAGCGTCTCGGCGGCGGTGGTGCCGGCCGGCGGCTCCCCCGCCCCGATGCCGGCGATGCGTCCGTCGTCCCCGACGAGCAGCCAGCCCTCCTCGAGGTAGCCGGGATCGTCGGTGCCGGCGGGAACCGTGATCAGGCGGGCATGGGTCACGAGGAGGCGCATAGCCGCACGCTATCGAGCCCATGTTTCACCCGCGGGTCGAGGATATTGCGCCCGGCGCGGCACGGCACCCACGGGCGGCTCCTCACCCGGCTCCGGCTGGGTCAGGCGGCGGCGCGGCGGTCGGCGGCGAGGTGCAGGACCGACTCGGCGAGGGCGCGGATGCCGCGGGCGACGTCGGCGGTAGAGACCTCCTCGTCGGGGTGGTGGCTGATGCCGTCGGGGTTGCGCAGGAACAGCATCCCGATGTCGGTGAGGCCACCGAGCGCCATGCCGTCGTGGCCCGCGCGGCTGAAGATCGCGGGCGGCTCACCGACGGCGTCGCGGGCGTCGACAGCGGCCGCGCCGACGGCACCCCGGATGCCCTCGCGGACGACGTCCTGCAGCAGCGGCGCGCACGCGACCGCGGCGGCGTTGTGGATCTCGCGATGCTGCCAGCGCAGGCCGCGCCGCCCCATGATCTCGTCGAGCTCCGCGCTGAGGCGGTGCCAGACCCGGTCGCGCTCACCGTCGAACTCGCCCCGGAGGTCGAGCGAGAACTGCACCTCGCCCGGCACGATGTTGACGCCGCCCGGGAAGGCCTCGAACTGGCCGACCGTCCCGATGATGTGGTGTTCGGCCCGGCAGATCCGCTCCACCGCGAGGGCCGCCTCGGATGCGCCGAGGAGCGCGTCGCGACGCATGTCGTAGGGCGTGCCGCCGGCGTGCCGCGCCTCGCCCTCGACCGACAGCAGGAAGCGACGGGCCGAGGCGATCGACGAGACGACGGCGAGCGATTCGCCGCGCCGGTGCAGCTCCGGGCCCTGTTCGATGTGCGCCTCGAGATATCCGACGAGCTCGTCCGGCCGGCGGGCCGCCTCGCCGACCCGGCCGGGGTCGAGTCCGAACTCGCGGAAGGCCTGGGCCAGGGTCGTGCCCTCGGCGTCGGCGAGGTCCCACCAGCCGTCGTCCCAGACGCCGCCGACGGCCGACGACCCGAGCAGCGCCTTACCGAAGCGCGTGCCCTCCTCGTCCCAGAAGGCGGCGACCTCGAGCGCGAACGGCAGCGGCGAGCGCCACGACGAGCCGTCGTCGTCGGCGGGCTCGCGCAGCATCCGCACGACCTCGATCGCCATCAGGACACCGACGATGCCGTCGTACCGCCCCGCGTCCGACACCGTGTCGAGATGCGAGCCGATCATGAGCGCGGGGTCGTCGCCGCCGGTGTCGAGCCGACCCACCTGGTTGCCGGCGGCATCCTGGCGTGTGGTCATCCCGACCTCGCGCATCCATTCGGCGGCGAGGCGGTTGACGCGGGCGTGCTCGGGCGAGAGGTACACCCGCTCGATGCGGTCGGGTGCCGCGCTGATGCGGGCGAGCTCGTCGCATCGCGACATCACCCGGCGCGCCGCGTCGGCGATGCGGTCGGGCGACACCGTAAGCAGAGCGGATGCCACGGCTCAGCGTCCCCGGTACAGGTCCGCCGCGGCCTCGACCCCGCCGGCGACCGGCACCGAAGCGCCGTAGCGGCGGAGCACCGCCTCGAGCGCCGCGAGGGTGGTGAGCACGGCGTCCTGGCGGGCGTTGTAGCCCATCGTGCCGATACGCCACACGCGTCCGTGCAGCGGACCGAACGACGTGCCGATCTCGATGCCGAAGTCGGTGAGGAGCGCAGCGCGCGCCTCGTCGCCGGGCACGCCGGCGGGGATCTCGACGGCCACGACGTTGTTCATCTTGTGCGCGACGTCACCGAAGACCGTGAGGCCGAGCGCCTGCACGCCGGCGAGCATCGCCGCGCCCGCGAGACGGTGGCGCGCGATCACCTCGTCGCGACCCTCGAGCAGCAGCACGCGAGCGCATTCACGCGCGCCGTAGAGCATCGACGTCGCCTCGGTGTGGTGGTTCAGCCGGCGGGGGCCCCAGTAGTCGAGGATCATGCCCAGGTCGAAGTAGTTCGAGCGCACGAAGTCGGCCGCGTCGGGGTCGCCGGGCTCGCGGATGCCGGCTTCGATGCGCGCCCGCGAGCGCACGACCTCGACGGCGCGCTCGCTCAGGGTGATGGGCGCCGAGCCGCTCGGGCCGCCGAGGCACTTCTGCAGCCCGGCGGTCGCGGCGTCGAGTCCCCAGTCATCGGCGTCGAACTCGTTGCCGCCGAGCGAGGCGGTCGCATCGGAGTAGAACAGCACCCCGTGCTTGGCGCAGATCGCGCCGATCTCGTCGAGCGGCTGGTTCATGGTCGTGGAGGTGTCACCCTGAACGAGTGCGAGCAGCGTCGGCTTCACCCGCACGACGGCCTCTTCGATCGCGGTGGGGGTGAAGACCTGTCCCCACTCCGTCTCGATCGTGTGCACCTCGGCGAGCGCGCGCTCCGCGATCTCGGCGAGCAGGTGCCCGAAACGTCCGAAGACGGGCACGAGCACCCGGTCGCCGGGTCGGACGAGCGAGAGGATCGCGGCCTCGATGCCGGCCCGGCTCGTGCCGTCGACGAGCAGCGTGGCGTCGTTACGGGTGTTCCAGACGGCGCGGTAGAGCTCCTGCGTCTCGCTCATCGTCTGCGTCATGAACGGGTCGTACTGTCCGACGAGCGGCGCCGACATGGCGGTGAGCACGCTGGGGTAGGCCGAGATCGGCCCGGGGCCCATGAGCAGGCGGGCGGGCGGGTCGATGGGTCCGGGGATCAGAACGGTCGGGTTCGTCATGGGGTGTCCATCCGGGGGTCGAGGAGCGAGAAGAGGCGGCGGGCGAGCCGCACGAGAGCGAGGTCGGTGCCGGCACGCGAGATCAGGCCGATGCCGGCGGGCGCCGGTCCCAGCGGCGACGGCACGGTGAGCAGGGGCACCGAGATCGCCGGGAGCCCGGCGACGGCGGCGGGCGTCGTCATCCGCAGTGTGTCACGGCGCAGCACGTCGAGCGCCGCACCGCCGGCGGTGCGGGGCGGTGCGGCGCCCGGCACCGCCGGCAGCAGCAGCACCGCATCCTCGACGACGGCACGCAGCCGCTCGGCGAGGGGGGCGAGCGCGGCGCGCGCCCGCTTCTCGTCGTCGGTCGTCACGGCGGCGGCGAAGCGGAAGCGATCGGCGACGGCGGCTCCGGTGGCATCGGGGTGCTGCGTGAGCCACTCGCCGTTGTTGCGCCAGGCCTCGGCGCCCTGCACGGTGCGGAACGCATCGAGGTAGGCGTCGAGGTCGCCGATCGAGACGCGCTCCACCGAGACCGCCGCGCCCGAGGCTCTGAGGCGGTCGAGCAGGTCCGCGAACGCACGACGGGTGTCGGGCTCGGCGGCGCCGACGATCTCGTCGGGGACCAGCAAGCGGGTCGTCAGGTCGTCGGCGGACGCGCCGAGCACGCTCTCGGTCGACTCCGACCCGGTGTAGCTGAGGCACCATTCCGCGACGCGCTCGAGCGTCGCCCCGTCGCGGGTCAGCCACCCGACGGCGTCGAAGCTCTGCGCGAGGGGCAGCATCCCCTGCCGCGGCACGAGGTCGTGCGTCGTCCGCAGACCCCAGAGCCCCTGGTACGAGGCGGGCACCCGCACGGAGCCGGCGGTGTCGGTCGCGAGGGCGAGGTCTGCGTGCCCGGCGGCGACGGCGGATGCCGGCCCGCTCGACGAGCCACCCGGCAGCGCTCCGGGCAGCGCGGGATTCGGCGGGGTGCCGTAGTGGGCGTTGTCGCCGGCGACGGAGTACGCGAACTCGTCGGTGCGCGCGATCCCGCGCAGCGACGCCCCGCCGCGCAGCAGGTCACCGACCGCGGGCGCCGTGGTCGTCTCGGCGCGGGCGGCGTCGAGGAAGGTCGGGTTGCCCGCTCCGATGCGATAGCCGCGGATCGCGAAGAGGTCCTTGACGGCGACGGTCAGCCCGGCCAGCGGGCCGTCCCACGCGCCCTGGTAGAGCGGGTCGCCCACGGTGCGCCAGATCGACCGGTCGAACGCCTGCGGACGCGGCGTCACGTGGGCCGCGGTGATGAGCCAGCGGCCGTCGATGCACTGCCAGAGCTGGGTCTGCAGGCCGGTCCCGCCGGCGTCGTAGCGCGAGACCGAGATCAGCAGGGCGACATCGGGGGCGAGCGAGCGGTACTCGATCCGCTCGATCTGTCGTGCCGCGACCCCGCCGCGTGCCCCGCGGAAGGCGCTGATCGCGTCGTGGCCGACGAGTAGGCCCGCGGCATCCGCCCGCATCGTGTCGGGCCCCGGGGCGAACGCGGCGTCGAGCGCCGACAGGTCGTTCTCGACGATCGCCCGCTCGTAGTCGGCGAACGCCGCCGCGAGGTCGGCGGGGATGCCGTCGGTCGGGAGGCCGTCGGCCGGAGGCGTCGCAGCGGAGTCGGTCACGACACATCCTCA
>Ga0308171_1004271_pt1 | contig 11966 bp, 8 predicted proteins | sample PhyGR1_FD_202135 | JGI IMG/M metagenome (GOLD analysis project Ga0308171, IMG submission 202135) | Phyllosphere microbial communities from UC Gill Tract Community Farm, Albany, California, United States - DLSLSG.R1 | ecosystem: Host-associated > Plants > Phyllosphere > Unclassified | place: USA... | reverse complement strand
GATCTCGACAGCTTCACCGCCGTCCGCCCGGACCTGGTCGGCCTCGCCTATCGCATGACCGGCTCCCTCGCGACGGCGGAGGACATCGCCCAGGACGCCTTCCTCCGCTGGCGCGCCACCCCGCGCGAGCAGATCGAGACCCCCCGCGCCTACCTGCTGAAAACCGCCGCCCGCCTCAGCCTGGACCACCTCAAATCCGCCCGGGTGCGGCGCGAACGCTATGTCGGTCCCTGGCTGCCCGAACCGGTGGTGGAAGATGCGGAAGCCCCGCAACAGGCCGCACTCGCCCGCGCCCAGGACGTCTCGGTGGCCATGCTGCTCACCCTGCAACGCCTCTCCCCGGCCGAGCGCGCGGTATTCATCCTGCACGACCTGTTCGACACCCCGTTCCCCGAGATCGCCGCCCTGCTCCGCCGCACGGAACCCGCCTGCCGCAAGCTCGCCAGCCGCGCCCGCAGCCACCTCGAACAGCACGAACCGCGCTTCGCGGTGGATGACGCGGAAGCCACCCGCATCGCCACCGCCTTCCAGCGCGCCACCGCCGCCGGCGACCTCGCCACCCTGCGCGGCCTCCTGGCCGAGAACGCCAGCTTCCACTCCGATGGCGGCGGCATCCGCCCGGCAGCGCTCCGCGTCGTCACCGGCCTGGAGAAATGCCTGCGCCTGATCGCCGGCATCGCCCGCAAGCGCCCCGCCCCACCGCAGTTGCTCCACGCTGGCCGCATCAACGGCCTGCCCGGCTATGTCACGCTGGAACATGACGGCCTGCCCCAGACCACGGCGCTGGAGGTCGAGGACGGCCGCATCACCGCCATCTACGTCATGCGCAACCCGGAAAAGCTGGAAGCCATCCGCCGCCGCTTCCAGCAGCCTACCCCGCCCGCCTGACCCACGCATCCGTTCGCCATTGCCCGGCGGCACCGGAAGCGCGAAGCAACCAGCCAGGCCAACACGCCAAACCACGCCCGCCGCTTCCCTCAGCGACGGGCATCCCCCCGCGCGTGACCGTCCCGGGCCGAAGCAGCCGGAACCCGGATCACCAACCCGGCCCTGGAGCACGATGCGTCCACATCCGTTCATGCACCCTGCTCCATGCCTTTGCTTGATCGCGTGATTCAGGCTTCTCGGTGCTTCCACCTCACGCCATCACACTCCGGAGCAGGATGCGTTCGCACACTGTGCTCCATGCCTTCACCTGGTCGCGTGATTCAGGCGTTTCCTCACGGCATCAGCCGCGCCAGCTGCCCCTCCCGCGCCGCCCGCACGGCCGCCTCGGCATCCATCGGCAGCAACAGCCGCTCGGCCACCATGCGGCTCGCCGCCGCCTGCACCGCCGCCACATACGCCTCGGCCGTCGGGTACAACTCCTCCAGCGATGGCCTCGGGTCCCGCGCCGCCTCGCGCGCTGCCCGTGTCGCCGCCAGCGGAACCACGCCGCCCACCTGCGTGCACAGCTCCTGAGGCCCCTCGGCCCCCGCCTGCGCGTTCCAGCCGACATAGGTGGCCCGGGGCGCCGCGATCACCGGCAGCCGGATGCCGGAGATCATGTTGCCGTCCAGCCCTGCCCGCGGCAGGAAGATCGGGTAGCTCCCCCGCGCCACCGGCACCGGCGCCGCGGTCTCGATCCGCTCGGCCCGCACATACTGCCCCCGGTAAGGCAGGCCCGGAATCTCCGGGTACACCGCCGCCGCCGGCACCAGCGTGCCCTGCGCCAGCATCGGGTAGCGGCTGGCGGGCGGCTCCACGCCATCGCGCATCCAGCGCTCCATCGCCACCAGCAGCGCGCGCAGCGCCGGCCCCTGGCTGATCGGGTTCAACGGCATCACGCAGGCCGGTGTCTGGCGGGAAGCCGCGTTCCACGGATTGCCATGCGGCGCGCCCGCCACCGCATAGGCCCGCACATTCGCCGGCAGGTCGATATGCCGGCCCTGCGGGTCCGTCACCACCAGGCTGGCCTGGGAGCCCCAGAACTCGAACTCGGAATCCATCTGCATGACCACGGGGCAGCTATTGGTCAGGCGGCAGCGCAGCAGCAGCCCATCCCGCCGCCCGCTCAACGGGTCGTCCAGCACCTCATAGGTGAAGGGGAACTGCAGCACCGGGTACAGCCGGTCGTATTGCGGCCCCGGGTTGCGCCCCGGCTGGCCGAACCGCGCATTGGTGAAGCTGCGCCGCGCCCCGGGGATGATCGGCATCATCCCCTCGAAGACGATCCGCCCCGCCTCGTCCTCGTTCATGCCGTAATACAGCACGTCCCGCAGCACCCGCCCGGATTGCGAGATCCCGAACCCGATCGCCCGGTCCAGCCCGGACCGCCCATCGGCCGCCAGTGGGTTGGCCGCACCCCCTTCCCGCCGCAGGAAGCTGGAGACATCACGGATCGCGGCCAGCGCCATGCCCGTCACCTTGGGGTCGCGCGCCGTGTAGGTCAGCTCATACAGCGCGCCCTCCGCCATCCCGGCCGGGCGGTCGATCTCGATGGTGCTGTCGTCGATGAAGCGGAAGCTGCCTTCCGCCATCGGCTGCCGCTCCTGGTCCGTGCGTGCCCGCACCGTCATGCGGGCGGAAGCACGGTCGGCAACCGGGTAGCTCAGCACCGCGCGCTTCGGGCTCGCCGCGTCGGTGAAGGTGAACTCGTCGCGGGAAGGCCCGGTCACCCCCGCCGCCACCGGCAGGTCGATCCGCAGCAAACCCTGCCCGGCCGGCAAGTCGTGCTGCCACCCGGCCCAGACCAGGGTGTAGCCCTGCTCCAGCAGAAAGCCGTTGCCGGCATCCTCCGCCCGCTCCAGCCGGATCGCCGGCGCCGCATCCGTATCCTGTGCCCAGCCGGTCACCAGCTTGCGCCCGCGGTTCAGCACCTCGAACAGCAGCGTGCCGTTGGTCTGCGCCGGGCGCAGGATCACCACCTCCGTGGTCGCCTCCACCCGCCCCTCGGCATTGCGCGGCGCCCGGTCGAGATCGGCGATCACCGCATTGCGCGGGTCGGCGGGGTCCAGCGCGATCGTCGCCCGCGCCGTGATCTTCTCCGCCTGCCCCCGCGCGCCAAACGCCCGCCCGCCCAGCGCCGCCGCCTCGCGGGAGAGCACCTCGAACCGCGTCACCTCCGCCAGGGCCGGGGCGGCGCAACCCAGCGCCCCCAGGGCCAGGACCGAACCCAGATAGAGAGACTTCACCGACATCCCCATTCCCTCCGTTCTTGCTTCTTATGGCCGTCATCGCCCCGGCGGGTGTTCCCGTCCGGCACCGGCACCGCGAACCCTGCGGGCAGACGCACCATCCTGCCACCCCGCGCCCGCCGCCACCGGAAAGCGGCCGTGGCGCTGAACGTACCAGTTAGTTAACAGGGAACGTCACACAGCCCGCCCCGTCAACCGCATCCTCCTCACCTCTCCGCCCGCACCCCGGCTCACCGACGCCCCCGCGCCACGCAGCCCCGCCACCCGAAAAGAATATATTCCTTTACTTTACCCGCTTCGCCGGGCTAACCTGCCCTCCATCAACCGCCCGGCCCGCATCCGCCGCACTGACCATCTTCCCAGGCCACAACAGCAACACTCCATCATGCACCTGCACGCGGAAATGCGTCGGCGCTCCTAGCGCCTCGACCACCGCCTTCGGCAGGGTCAGCTGGTTCTTGCTGGTCATCTTCGCCATCCGCATCGCCGCGCCTCCACCCGGTAAGGAAGTAAGATAGTAAGGAATATATTCCTTTCCGTCAAGCGAATTTACCTCGACGCCGCGCGCCGCTCCGGCTAATCCGCGCGCATGACCATCCAGCACCGCACTGTGCACGCGGCGGACGCCGACTCCCGGCTGGACCGCTGGTTCCGCCGCTATTTCCCGCAATTGACCCAGGGCGCGCTGCAGAAGCTGCTGCGCACCGGCCAGATCCGCGTGGATGGCAAGCGGGCCGAAGCCAATACCCGGCTCGATCGTGGCCAGGAAATCCGCATCCCCCCCATCCCCGAGGGCCCCGCCCCCGACATGGGCCCCAAAATCCGCGAAGTGTCCCCCGAGGACGTCAAGATGCTGGAGCGCGCCATCCTCCACGTCGATGACAGCATCATCGCGCTGGACAAGCCCCACGGCCTCGCCGTGCAGGGCGGCCCCAACATCAAGCGCCACCTCGATGGCATGCTGGACGCGCTGCGCTTCGGCCACGAGGAACGCCCCCGCCTGGTCCACCGGCTGGACCGGGATACCTCCGGCGTCATCCTCCTGGCGCGGGACCAGCGCGCCGCCTCCTTCCTCGCCCGCGCCTTCCGCTCGCGCGACGCGAAGAAGACCTACTGGGCCATCGTCGTCGGCCAGCCGCAGCACGAGGCCGGGCGTATCGACATGGCCCTGGCCAAGCAGGGCGGCGGCCCGATGGGCGAACGCGTCGTCCCCGCCGAAGGTAAGGACGGCGCCTTCGCCGTCACCGAGTACGTGACGCGCGACGTCGCCCGCCGGCACGCCTCCTGGCTGGAACTGCGCCCGCTGACGGGCCGCACCCACCAGCTGCGCGTCCACTGCGCCAGCGCGCTGGAATGCCCCATCCTGGGCGACGGCAAGTACGGCGGCCAGGCCGCGCATCTGGAAGGCATGTCCCACAGCCTCCACCTGCACGCCCGCAACCTGAACATCCCGCACCCGGAAGGCGGCACGCTGGACGTCACCGCACCCCTCCCGCCGCACATGCTGGAAAGCTTCGCCACGCTGGGCTTCGACAAGCCGCGCAACGCGGCGCCCAAGCGCACGGCCTGACGCCATGGCGACGCCTCCCTCCCGTCTCCGGACGGCGGCCCCGCCCACCGGCCTGCGGGCAGCCGCCCCGCCACCCCGCCGCCGCCGCGGCCGCCGCGCCCTGGTGGTGCTGGCCGTGCTCGTCGCCATCCCGGCGGCGGGCTACGGCACCCTGCGCTACCTGTTGCGGGACGACGTCCTGCGCCCCCGTCTGCTCGCGGCGGTGGAGCAGGCGACGGGCCGCAGCCTGACCCTCTCCGGCCCCATCGGCCTGAAGCTGTCCCTGGTCCCGACTGTGACGCTGGATGGCGTCGCCTTCGCCAACCCGCCCGGCGCCAGCCGGCCGGAGATGCTGACCGCCCGCCGGGTGGAAGCCAAGCTCGCCCTCCTCCCCCTGCTCTCCCGCCACGTGGCGTTCGAGCGGGTGACGCTGATCGAGCCCGACCTGCTGCTGGAGACGGACGCCGAAGGCCGCGGCAACTGGCGCTTCACCCCCGCCCGCCCGGCTTCCCCCGCCCCGGCCCCTACCACCACGGCGGAACCCGCCGCCAACACCCCGCTGGCCCTCTCCATCGCCGCCATCGGCATCGAAGGCGGCCGCATCGGCTGGCGCGACCCCCGCTCCGGCCGCATCGAGACTCTGGAAGTCCGCGAACTCGCCCTCACCGCGCCCGAGCCGACGGCGCCGATCGACTTCGAAGGCCAGTTCACCCTGCGCGGCGTCGCCCTGGCCGCACGCGGCCAGGCCGGCCCGCTGCCACGCCTGCTCGGCACCCAGGCCGAGCCTGCCGATTGGCCCCTGCGCCTGACCCTCGCCGCCCCTGGCATCCAGGCGGTGCTGGATGGCGCCATCGCCCACCCGGAAACCGCCTCCGGCTGGCGCATCGCCCTCAACGCCACCGCCGACCGGGCGGACCGCCTTTCCCCCTTCCTGCGCCCCGGCACCACCCTGCCGCCACTCTCCGGGCTGGACCTGCAGGCCCGCGTCGCCGATGCCGGCCCCGGCGCCCCGCCGGATGTGCAGAGCCTGCGCCTGCACACCGCCGGCGGCGACCTCGGCAGCCTGCAACCCGGCCTCCGCCTCGGCGCCAGCACAGTCGGCATCGCCGGCAGCGGCCAGCCCGTCACCCTTGCCAGTGCCCTGACCCTGAACGGCCAGGCCTGGCAGGGCGAGGCCAGCCTGCCACCGCTGCCCGTGCTGCTTTCCGCCGAGCCCTGGCCCATCACCGCCGCCCTGCGCGGCGAAGGCACGGCGGCCCAGGCGCAGGCCACGCTCGCCGGCCCGCGTCGCGCCGCGCTCTCCGGCCGTCTGTCCGTCCAGGCAGCCGATACGCTGTCGCTATCGCGCTCCCTGGCCCTGCCGTTGCCGCAGCTGCAGGACCTGCGGCTGGACAGCAACCTCACGCGTGACGGCAACCGCATCGCCGCCAGCGACCTGCACCTGCAGGCCCGCGGCATCGCGCTGGAAGGCGAGGCCAGCCTGGTTCTCGCCCCCCGCCGCACCGTCACCGCCCGGCTGAACGCACCACGCATCAACCTGGATGAGCTGACCGCCGCCGCCCCGGTCTCCGCCGCGCCGCAAGCCACCACGCCGCCCGCTACTCCTGCGATCCCCGCCACGCCCGCGACACCGGCGGTGCCCGCCATCCCGGCCACGCCCTCGGCCCCACCGCCGGGGCTGATCCCCGCCATCCCGCTGCCGGTGGCGGCGCTGAAGACGCTGGATGCCAACATCCAGTTAAATGTCGGGGACTGGATCGCCGACGGCATCCTCTATCGGGACCAGCGCATCACCCTGGCGCTGCTGGACGGCCGGCTGGCGCTGGACCCCGTCTCGCTCGGCGTGCCGGGCGGCCGCATGGCCATGGTGCTGCGCGCCGATGCCAACGCCACCCCGCCCAGCTTCGCCCTGAGCGCCCGGCACGAAGGCGCCGGCATCGACCTGCGCCCCCTGCTGCAAACCTACCGCCTGCCCGCCCAGAGCAGCGGCCGGGTGGAAATCGAGACCGACCTGACTGGCGCGGGCGCCGACCTCCGCGCGGTCGCCGCCTCCCTCACCGGCCCCTTCGCCGTGGCGATGGCGAACGGACAGATCGACAACAGCCTGCTGGACCGCTTCGCCGGCGACCTGCGCCGCCTGCTGGTGCCCAACGCACCGCGGGAGGGCAGCACGGCGCTGCGCTGCCTGGCGCTGCGCCTCGCCTTCCGCGACGGTATCGGCCGGCCGGAAGCGCTGTTGCTGGAAACCAGCCTGGCCAACATCACCGGCAGTGGCGAGATCGACCTGAAGCAGGAGCGGCTGAACCTGCGCCTGCTGCCGCAGGTCAGGATCGCCGGCGTCGGCATCAGCGCGCCGGTGCGCATCACCGGCACCTTCGCCAATCCGGGCTATCGGCTGGACCAGGGCGGCGCCGCCCAGGCCGCCGCCAGCATCCTGGGCGACCTCGCGGCGCGGCAGCGCGAATCCAGCGTCTCCGCCCTCGGGCAGCTGGCACAGGAACTGGCGGGCCGCCCGGCCGGCAGCCTGCCGGATTGCGCGCAGCAACTGGCGGTGGCACGCGGCGGCCGCAGCGGTCCCGTGCCTGCGGCGGAAGCGCGTCCACAGCAGGAACAACGCCGCGTAAACCCGGCCGACCTGCTGCGCGGCCTGCTGGGCCGGTAATCGGCCAGTCAGTCGGCCCGGCTGGCGCCGGGAGATGGCCGGCAGTACAGCGCCGCAGGCATAAAAAAGGGAGCCGTGAGGCTCCCTTCTTCGTTTCGTGGTGTCGCGGCCTTACTCGGCCGCGGCGTCCTCGGTCTCGGCATCCGGGCTGGTCAGCATCGCCTCGGCGACGAGGCCGGACTGGGCGCGGATGCGCTTCTCGATGCTGTCGGCCATCGCCGGATTGTCGCGCAGGAACTGCTTGGCGTTCTCGCGGCCCTGGCCGATGCGCTGGTTGTCGCAGCTGAACCAGGCGCCCGATTTCTCGACCACGCCGGCCTTCACGCCAAGGTCGATCAGCTCGCCGACCTTGGAGATACCCTCGCCGTACATGATGTCGAACTCCAGCTGGCGGAACGGCGGCGCCATCTTGTTCTTCACCACCTTCACGCGCGTCTGGTTGCCGACGACGTTCTCGCGGTCCTTGATCTGCCCGATACGGCGGATCTCCATGCGGCAGGAGGCGTAGAACTTCAGCGCGTTGCCGCCCGTCGTCGTCTCCGGGTTGCCGAACATGACGCCGATCTTGAGCCGGATCTGGTTCAGGAAGATCAGCAGCGTGTTGGAGCGGGAGACGGTGCCGGTCAGCTTGCGCAGCGCCTGGGACATCAGGCGGGCATGCAGGCCGACATGGGTGTCGCCCATCTCGCCTTCCAGCTCGGCGCGCGGCACCAGGGCGGCGACGGAGTCGACCACCACGACGTCGATGGCGCCGGAACGCACCAACGTGTCGCAGATCTCCAGCGCTTGCTCACCGGCATCGGGCTGGGAGATCAGCAGGTTGTCCACGTCCACGCCCAGCTTGCGGGCATAGCCGGGGTCGAGCGCGTGCTCGGCGTCGATGAAGGCGCAGGTGCCACCCTTCTTCTGCGCCTCGGCGATGGCATGCAGCGCCAGGGTGGTCTTGCCCGAAGATTCCGGGCCGTAGATCTCGATGATGCGGCCCTTCGGCAGGCCACCGATGCCCAGCGCCAGGTCGAGGCCCAGCGAGCCGGTGGAGATAACCTCCACCTCATCGGATTGCTGCTTGGCGCCCATGCGCATGATAGAGCCCTTGCCGAAGGCCCGTTCGATCTGGCTGAGCGCGGCGTCGAGCGCCTTGTTCTTGTCCATGGTAAGGACCCCTTCTGGCGTCGCTGGTCGTAGTGAGTTGGCTGGTATGGGCCGGGCAGGCCTGTACGAACAAGAGCCCGGGTTAAGTTCACGATTTCGCGATCCATAATGCCCCTGTTCGGGCGCCGCACCAAGCGGCGGTTCGTCATGGATCTTTCGTTCCCTATATGTTCACACTCAGGCCGTTCCGCAAGCGCTTTCGCATCAGGCCGGTCGGATTTGTTCCGCGACGGCGTCCACGAGTCCGGACGGGCTGTAAGGCTTTGCGAGATAACGGATATTGGCCTCCGCCAGTTGCGCTTCAACCACTGCGTTGGCGTAGCCGCTGACCAGGAGGATGGGCAGGCCCGGCAGGTCCCGCCGCAAGGCCTGGGCCAGGGCGACGCCGTCCATGCCGGGCATGGCGACGTCCGACACCAGCAGCGCCGGCACCAGACCCCCGGCCACCAGTTCAAGCGCCGATTCGGCATCCTCGGCCACCACCACTTCATGTCCGGCGCGGCCGAGGGCGCGTTCGGCCAGGCGGCGCAGCGGTGCCTCGTCCTCCACCAGCAGGATGGGGCCCTGGGGTACGGGATGAGGGATGGCGGCTTGGGGCGTAGGGCGCGGGGCCTCCGGCGGTGCCTCCACGCGCGGGAGCAGGATGCGGAAGCGGGTGCCCTGCCCTGCCGAGCTCTCCACCACCATGTAGCCGCCGGACTGGCGGACGATGCCATGCACCGTGGCGAGGCCGAGCCCGGTGCCGCCCTGGTCGATGCGCGTGGTGAAGAACGGCTCAAAGATCCGCGGCAGGATGTCGGCGGGGATGCCGGGGCCGGTGTCGGCGACTTCCAGCACCGTCCAGCGGCCGGCGGGGACCGTGTCCGGCACGCCTGGCATGGCGGAGAGCAACACCAGCCGGCCGGTGCCGAGCTGCAGCCGGCCGCCTTGTTGCATGGCCTGGCGGGCGTTCATCGCCAGGTTCATCACCACGCGGTCCAGCTGCGACGGGTCGATCAGCACCTGGCGGCCGGGGTCGTCCAGCGCCAGTTCCAGCGTGACGCCCTGGCGCAGCACCGTGCGTTCCAACAGGCGGGCGATGCCTTCGACGGCGCCGTTCAGCTCCACCAACTGGGGGGCCAGCACCTGCTGGCGCGCGTAGGCGAGCAATTGCCGCACCAGCAGCGCGCCCCGTTCCGCCGCCTGCCGCACCTGCGCCAGTTCCGCCGCCAGGGCCGGGTCGGGCGCCGGGCCGGCGAGGCGCAACGCGTCCTCGCTGGCACCCAGCACCACCGTCAGCAGGTTGTTGAAGTCATGCGCGATGCCGCCGGCCAGCGTGCCGAGGGTTTGCAGGCGGTCGGCTTCCGCCGCGTTGTCCCGGCTGGCGACCTGGCGCAGCAGCAGCAGCGATTCGCCGTGCGGAAGCGGGATGCGGTGTGGCAGGACCGGTTGCTCCGCGATGCCCTGCGGCGCGGCCAGACGGAGTTGCCCCGGCGCGCGCCTGCCCTGCAGCCAGGACAGCGCCGCCGTACGATCCGCCGCCGCGAAGAGCTGGCTGGCCGGCATGCGGCGCCGCACCGGCTGGGCGGGGCCGAGCGCCTGCCGCAGCGCGGCGTTGGAGGCCACGATGCAACCGGCATCGTCCAGCCACGCCGCTGCATCCGGCAGGCCATCGAGTACGGCCTGGGACAGGCGTGCCTCCGCCTGCCGCCGCCATGGGAAGCGCCACCATTTCATGCCCGCAGTATAGCCTCACGGAAACGTGAGTCAGGTATGAAACATGCGCGGGCGGGCGGCGCTAGCGTAACAATGCCAGGGTACGGTTCAGCACATCCTGGCAGGCGCGCAGCGTGGCTTGATTGTCCGGCGCTTGGCCGGCGCGCGGGCCTGGCCGGCCGCCGCTGGTTGGGCCGGGGCGAAGCAGGCGTTCGGCGGTGGAGAGGATGGCATCCGGCTCCGCCGCCGGGCCGGCGGCGACCCGCAGGGCATGGTCCATTTGCATCGCCTTCGCTCCTTCCTGTGGCGGGGACAGGCGGCATTGTGCCAGCGGACAGTAAAGGGACGGTCAATGCGGCGTGGCGCGGCAAGGATCTGTTAGGGAGCGGGCCTGTATCGTCCCGGTGCCATGACCTCTCCGCAGAACCCGGCCGTGCTGGCCCGCATCGAAGCTATGGATTCCACCCTGGCGGTTGCCACCGCCCTGGCCACGGCCGGGCGCTGGCTGGACCTGGATGGGCTGGAGGCCGAGATGAACCGGCTGTGCGGCGCCGTGCTGATGTTGCCGGAGGAGGACGGCAAGGCGCTGCGTCCGGCCATGGCCGGGTTGCTGGTGCGGCTGCAGGGACTTTCCAGCGCCCTGCTGAAGGAGATCGATTCGCCGTTCGGGCCGGCGGAATAGCCGTGGGCTAGCGCATCCTGGGCTGGAATCAGAGGCGCGGCCCGTGCCGGAGCATGGGCCGCGCTGCCTGAAGGCCAGCAGGTAGGCCATGGCCGGGCGCCGGGGCGACGGCCATGGCGGCAGGGCTCAGCCCTGCGGCAGGTGCTTGGCGATATAGGGCGGCAGGTGGAAGGCGCCGGTGTGAATCTCCGGCGTCCAGTACTGCGTCTGGCCCAGGATGCCGGCGGCTTCCGCGCGGGCGCGGATGGTGGCGGTGTCCACCTGGCGCAGCGTGGCATCCTTGGCGGACCAGCCCAGCGTCATGAAGCCGCCCACATAGGTGGGGACCGCGGCGACATAGGCGAAGATGTCGCTGAAGGACTTGGCGCGGCGCAGCGAGGTGTCGTGCAGCTCGTCCGCCTGCATGGCGGGGACACCACACTGGTTGACGATGACGCCCTTGTCCGTCAGCAGGCGGGCGACATTGGCGTAGAACTCATCGGTGAAGAGCACTTCGCCGACGCCGATCGGGTCGGTGCTGTCCACGATCACCACGTCGAAGCTGCCATCGGCGGCCTTGCGGACGTAGTCGATGCCATCGGCCACCAGCACTTCGGCGCGCGGGTCGTTCCAGGCATCGCCGGCGATGCCGGGGAGGAATTCCTTGGAGAGGCGGATGACCTCGCCGTCGATCTCGACCATCACGGCCTTCTCGACATTCTTGTGCTGCAGGACGCGCTTCAGCACGCCGCCGTCACCGGCGCCGATGATCAGCACGCGCTTGGCATCGCCATGCGCCAGCAGCGGCACGTGGGTCAGCATCTCCTGGTAGACGAACTCGTCGCCTTCCGTGATCTGCACGACGCCGTCGAGCAGCAGGACGCGGCCGTGGGTGTAGCTTTCGAACACCACGATGTCCTGGAAATCGCTCTGCACACGGGCGAGTTCCCGCTTCACCATGAAGCGCTGGCCCCATTCGGGGTAGAGGGTCTCGTTGATCCAGGAATCGGTCGGCATGGGATGGGTATCCTCTGGCGATGCACGAAAAGAGGGCGGGGTCATATGGACCCC
>Ga0308171_1004267_pt1 | contig 11972 bp, 10 predicted proteins | sample PhyGR1_FD_202135 | JGI IMG/M metagenome (GOLD analysis project Ga0308171, IMG submission 202135) | Phyllosphere microbial communities from UC Gill Tract Community Farm, Albany, California, United States - DLSLSG.R1 | ecosystem: Host-associated > Plants > Phyllosphere > Unclassified | place: USA... | reverse complement strand
TCTAGCAAGGAAGATGTGGCTTGTACTGACGCCGGAAGAGTGGGTAAGACAGCATTGGCTGCATTATTTCCACATCGTGAAAAAGAAAAATCTGTCCTCATTGATTCTTGAACAAAAGCTGGAACTGAACGGCACGACAAAGCGGATCGACCTGCTGGTCACAGAAAAAACCAAGCCTAAGATCCTCATCGAATGTAAGGCTCCGAACATCGCTTTGAAAGAAATTCATTTTGAGCAGATCGCACGATACAATAGTTTGATAGGTGCACAACAAATCATCATTAGCAACGGTCTGCATCATATTTTCGCAGAACTTACAGAAACGGGATATCAATTTCGTAAAGCAATGGATTGATCAATAACTACAGTTTTACGGGATTGGAATAAGTATTGATTATTAGAAATTTAAACATAATTCTAATTTGTTGAGAATGAGTGAAAAAACTACCAAGCCATCTAAACTAAAAAAAATATTGACCATCACCGGAATTTCTATTCTGGTTTTGTTACTGATTTTTCCATTTGCGCTGGATGCTTATCTGAAGCGCAAACTTCCCGACCTCATCAACGATAAAACACCTTACCATCTGACTTTGGATCAATTCAATCTGAGTCTGTTTTCCGGTAACTTGAATGCAGAGAATCTTGTCATCAATAATAAAGATCAAAAAGATTCCACAGTTACACAGATCAATGGAACCGTCAAACAATTGGCAATCGAGGATTTCAGTATTTGGAAAGCGATTTTTAATAAGACTTATAAGGCTAAAGATGTGGTTTTGACCGGCCCAAATATCACCGTAGTTTTCGCTCCGAAAAAAGACAAAACCAATCAGAAAAAGAAGAAGATAGATGTTGCTCTGGAAAATATCATTGTTTCAAATGGTAATGTTAAGATTCAGAATCATAAAGGGAAAATATTGTTCAATGGACAAAACGTCAACATCAGACTGACGAATATCACGCAAAGTGACGACGCTTCAAAAATTCCTCTGGCCTTCGAAGAGTTCAAAATTGATGCGCAAAATGTTGTCGTAAACGCAAATGAATTCTATGAATACAATGCTAAAAAAATTTCGGCAAAGAATAAAACGCTCACCATTCTTGGTTTTCATCTCAATCCAATTCAGAATGCGAAGAATTACAATGCTAAGAATATTTTCGATTTTTCTGCGGATGAACTGACTGCGACGAACTTTTTGGTAAATCAAGATTCCTTGATCGTAGACCAAATTGATTTTGTAAAACCAGATCTGAAAGTGACTTCCACAGGAAAAAAAACAGTAGAAAAGAAAGTTGAGAAAGAAAAAGAAATGAATTTGAAAATCGGGTTGAAGAACATCAGTTTCAATCAAGGGAGAATATTGGTTTTGCAATCTAATCTTCAGAAAACGGCTTCGATCGACAACTTTAATTTTAAACTGAGCAATATTGTTTTTGACAAGAATACGGTGAAGGAAAAAATACCGTTCAGGTTTACCAATCATAATATTGAAGCAGAAAATATCTATTTGAAAACAGACGATCTGCAAGCTTTGAAAATCGGGAAAATCAAGTCAGAAAATCAAGACATTACCATTGACAATTTTGAGATGATCCCATTGGGAAAGAGCAATCATAAAGATGTTCTTGACATTAAAACGGATAAAATATTGATCACAAACAATCAATCAAAATACATTGGTCAACAATTGAATCTGAATTTTGCAGGAATCGATGTGGTGAATCCTAAAATCAAAATCTTCTCAGCGAGACATAAAGCTCAAGCCAAAAAGAACACTTCATCAACACCAGACTTTAAAGCCTTAATTGGAAAATTGAATATCAGCAATGGAACTTTCAAACAAATTTCGGAAGGAAAAGAAAAATTGTCTGTGGGGAAATTTGACATCAATCTTAATGAAATAAAATCTGATAAAAACATTGCAAAAGAAAATCTCCCTTTCACAATCAAAAACCATTTGATCACCGCAAAAACCGTCAATCTGGATGCAGGAAAACATTACAGATTGAAATTGGCTTCACTGAAAAACACAGGCAAACAAACCGATTTGCAGAATCTGGAATTTCTTCCCAAATATTCCAGAACGGCCTTTAGCAAAGTGATCGCTGTAGAAGAAGACCTTTATACTATTAAGACAAAACATATCACAATCACTGATAAAGATTCTAAAATCGGGAAAAATACGATCATCAATCTTGATAAAATCATTATTGATCAATTGGATTGTAACATCTACCACGACCTTGCGCCACCGGATGATCATGCTGTCAGATATTTGTTTGCAAAGAAATTGAGAGATGTGAAATTTCCCCTTTTCGTGAATCAAATTCAGATCAAAAACTCGGCTTTGACCTACGAAGAAAATGCTGAAAACGCCAACAAACCAGGAAAACTGACGTTTGATGACTTCAATGCGACCATTAGAAATGTGAACAATACGAAGATCAAAGGCTTGCCGACGATGATCACTGTGGATTCTGACTTCAAATTCTATGGAACCGCGCCTACGAACGTTAGCTGGAAGTTTGATGTAAAAGACATGGAAGACAAATTCACGATTATTGGGAATATCCAAAAACTATCTGCGGACAATGTGAATCTATTCGTAAGACCTTATCTGAACGTCACTTTGGATGGGAAGATCGATTATATCAAATTTGATTACTATGGTTCTAGCTCTGGAATCGCTGGGAAATTCTACTTCAAATACAAAGATATGTATGTGAATTTCATCAATAAAAAGAATGGGAAAGACCGCAAGGTCTTGAGTACGGTTGCCAATTGGTTTGTAAGAAATGAATCGACCGGAGAACCCGACTATGTGAACATCGAAAAGCAACGTGATCCGGAGAAAAGCTTCTTCAATATGCTTTGGCAGGGTATTATGGAAGGTTTGAAGAAGTATGTGATTTGATATTCTTCTTTTTTAAGATTGGAAGAAGAGACTTGGTAAACTTTTTTGCACCAGTCTCATTCAGGTGGGAAAAATCCATAAAATCTGTTTTCTGATATTCCGCTAGGTCATTGGAATCAAAATAATTACCATATTTAGCAAAATAATTTCTGCTGAGATCTCTAAATTGTTTGGATTTTATTTTGGATTTTTTCAGGAAGTAATCTTCGTTGATCGGTGATAAAACCAAAAGATAATTGATCTGTTCTGATTTTAAAAATTCGATAATACGATCTAGGGATTTTACTTGTTCTTGTAGCGGTTGTAGCGATTCTATTTCGATGTTCGGTGTTTTTACTTTTTCATCATAGACCAATTGAGAATAGCTAAATCCGTTACCCACATATTTATCTTTTTTGTCAGATACAGAGTCATTTAGTTTTTCTAGTCGATTTGTTTCTGCAAAACCAAGATATTTAATGATTAGCGCATTAAAAGCCAAAAGACCGGGCTCTGTAAAAAATAATTCAAAATCTGAAACATTTTTTTTGGAATCCATGATGACATTAACAGTCTCAAAAGTATCAGGCATTAACATGAGGTATGGATTAACATCTATAATGACAATCTTTGACTTCACTTTCTTTAAATAATGTTTTACAAATACTTCTGTCATGCTAGGTCTCTGCGAACTAGTGCCCAGACCGAAAGAATGAAGATCATTACTTTTAAAAACTCTGGAATCATAATTTTTGAGTACTAAGCTGGAACCAAAAATCAGAATATCTGTTTTTTTTACCTTTTCAAATTCCTCTAACCTTCTTGCAGTGAAACTGTATCTTCGATGTTCATTGTTTGGAATATTAGTATTAAATATTTTGAAATTACTTTTATAAAGCGTAATGATTACCAAGCAATAGATCAACATGGATATCAACAAAAATTTCGAAAAAACTAAAATTAATCTCTTCATATCCTAAAATTGAAAATAAATAAATTCTTCCTGATTCTGTGGCATTGCCAACGCAATCAATAAAAGTACAACTATATAAAACCCCCATCTGAAGTAGACCGACCAGTTCTGGCCTATCTTTTCCATAATATGATGGTCCTTCCTCCCACACCACTCTACAATTAGCATGAATAAAATTAGACTTAATAAAAACCATGACATGAACTTCGGAAAGCTTAGAGAAAATCTGGTTAGAATGCCGTATGCAAAAGCATTGGTCGTATGTATATTATCATTTCTAAAAATCACAGCTAAAAAAGTTGCCGCTGACAAATTCAAAATAATCATTATGATATGACCCGGTGTAGGAATTGTTACTGTTTTGTAATTTTTGACAAATCGATTGGTCCAAGGTCTTAAGATAACAGATATGATAACGAATATCGCCGCAAATATGCCAACCATGATATAGGTCCATTTTGCACCATGCCAAAATCCACTGATAAGGAAAATTAGAAAAACGAAAAAATATTTTCTTGCATCAGAGGAATTTGCTTTTACAGCCGGTTTATAAATATAATATTTGAACCAAGTTGACAGCGAAATATGCCATCTTCCAACGAACTCGGCCAGATCTCTGGAAAAAAATGGTGTGTCGAAGTTTTTCATCAATTGTATTCCAAACATTCTTGCCGTTCCCAATGCCATGTCAGAATAACCTGAGAAATCTGCATAAACCTGGAATATAAAAAGAAATGCCGCATAGACCAGCGTAGTTCCGGAATGTTGTCCGGGATCTTGGAAAACCTGATTAACAACCATGGCACAATTATCTGCAATCACTACTTTTTTAAAAAACCCCCATAGGAATTGACGCATTCCATCTACGATTCTTTGATAATTAAAACGATGTCCAACCGTGAGTTGAGGAAGTAAATGAGGCGCTCTTTCAATGGGACCAGCCAAAAGCATTGGAAAGAAACAAACGAAAAGGGAATAATTGATGATGTTTTTTTCAACCTTGAATTTACCAAAATATACATCAAGCACATAACTCAATCCATGAAATGTATAGAATGAAATACCTACAGGCAAAATGATGTTGAGCGTGGAAATATTAGGTTGCAAACCAACGGAAACAAGCAGATCATTAAAACTATCAATAAAAAAATTGACATATTTGAAGTAACCAAGAATTCCTACATTTATGATGATACTGACAAATAACCAAAACCTTTTCTTGATTTTGCTATCAGAATTGGAAATGATAATTCCTGAAAAATAGTCCAAAAGTGTAGAAAATCCCAATAGAAAACAGAAACGCCAATCCCATTGTGCATAGAAAAAGTAACTGCCTGTTAATAGCAAAAGATTTCTGTACTTCCACTTTTTTAACGGAATAATCCAATAGCCAAAAAATATGACTATAAAAAAAGCCAGGAAACTTAAAGAATTGAATAACATTTGTGTTTATGAATTATCAAAGCGCAAATATAATTTTATATTTTAAAATTATTAATAATTTCAAACGATTATTAATAATTTATTTAAAAAAGAATAAAAAGTTATAGAATCTCTTAAAGATTAAAATCCTTCTTCGGATTGAAGAGATAGATCAAAAAGAAAAACAGAACAGAAACTGCCAGGAAATATTGGTAGTAATGAACCGAAGATTGGGAACTGATCGTTGTGGAACTGGAACCCGTAGACTTTTGTAATTCTGTTGTCAGATGGTTGATGGCTTCGTCCAGATTGTTGCCATTGAAATAACTTCCGCCCGTTGAGGACGCGATATTGGTGAGCGCTTTTGTCTGTAATTTGGAAACGACCGTTTCGCCGTAGATATCGGATTTATAACCCATCAATTGGCCGTAGTAATACTCTGGGATTGGCGCGCCTTCTTCTGTTCCCACACCAATTGTCGTAATTTTGATGCCTTGTTTTTTTGCCAAGCTAATGGCTTCTTCCTCATGACCTTCATTGTCCTCGCCATCGCTTATCAAGACAACGTTCTTCGAACCTTTGTTGATATTTTTAAATTTCTGTGAAGCTACTTCCATCGCTTTCAGAAAATCGGTTCCCTGGTTTTGGACAACGCTGGTTTCGATTCCGGAAAGGTAAGTTTCCGCTGCCGAATAATCACTGGACAAAGGCATCACAGAATAGGCGTCGCCTGCAAAAACCACAATCCCTACTCTAACATTGGTCATCTTCTGTAAAGAATTAATAATAATATTCTTAGCTTCGTCCAATCGGCTTGGCTGGATGTCTTGCGCATTCATCGAGTTGGAAACATCCAAAACAAAAATTGTATTGCTGACATTTTGAGTCACGCTGATCTCTTCTTTTCCACCAAGTAAATCGATGATGGCAAAAATTAAAAACAGAAATCCAAACAGATAAAGGATCGGGAAAAGTTTGGCAAACCAAGATGTTTTTTCAAAAAGCGTCTCCTGAAATCTGTCTTCTGCAAAAACATTCCTTCTTTTGCCTTTCCATTTGATATAATGAATGATAAAGTAGCCGATGACAGGCAACAAAAGAAGCAATAAAAGATACCAGTAATTTCCTAAAGACCAACTCATCAGCTTAATTCAAAATTTTAAAAATGACCCAACGGAACAATGCATCCAACAACAAAAATCCTAACGCGATCCAAAGGAAGATCCGGAAATACTCTTCATAATTATACAGTTTTGAAGTTTTGAAATCAGACCTTTCCAGCTGGTTGATCTCGTCATAAACGGTTTGAAGGCTGTTGTTATCCGTCGCACGGAAGTATTTTCCGCCCGTTAATTGTGAAATATCCATCAAGGTATTTTCATCAATTTCTGTTTTTTGTTCTGTGAAAACAATGTCTCCAAAAATATTGGTTCCAGTTGGGAAAGCCGCAAATCCATTACTCCCAATCCCCACTGTATAAACTTTGATGCCGTTATTCTTTGCCAATTCTGCAGCGATTTGCGGCGGCATGGCATTGATGATCGTATTCACACCATCAGTCATCAGAATGATGATCTTGCTCTTTGCTTTGCTATTTTTCAAGTGATTGACCGCAACCGATAGACCTTCGCCAATCGCAGTTCCTGGCTGTAATTCCAAAGGATTTAATTGATTGAGTTCATCCACAACTACTTGATGGTCGGTCGTTAAAGGAACTTTGGTGTAAGCTTCTCCTGAGTAGGCCACCAAACCAATTCTGTCATTTTCTCTTTTGTTAACGAAATCTACAGCGATTTTCTTCAATGCCTCCAACCTATCCGGGTCTAGATCTTTTGCCAACATACTGAGTGAAACGTCCACAGAAAGCATGATATCAATTCCTTTGGATTCATCTCGGTCTTGTGAAATGGTGTAAGTTCTTGGTCGTGCCAAAGCAATGATTAGAGCTGTGAGAATAAAATATTTCGAAACCTTCAGAAAAGTCATTACCAAAGAGATGTTTCCGCTTGGTCTCATATTTTGAACTGAAGGCACAGCAATTCCCCGACTCTTCTTTTTGCCCGCATCCAAGATGAACAATGGAATGAACAAAATAAAAAGCAATAAAAACCAGGGACTGTAAAATTCGAAATTCACGGATTAATTATAATTGATAAATGATGATTGATAAATGATTTAATGAAAGCCTACTTATTTTTATCTCTAAAGTTTTCTTGTTCTCCGCTATTCAAAGTTCTTAGATTTTCTGCTTCCACGTCTTTTGTTGAACGTTTTACAAAGTCTCTGATCTCAGAAAAATCCTTAGACATAATTTCCTGATTCGGAATTGTTTTCGCAAACTTCACGAGGTCGCCACGCAAGAAGATATCTTCTACAATTTTTTCGTTTTCCTGAGAAATAGCGTTGGTCGATTTCATATAAGTGATGAGATCATCTGTCAGTAAAACATCTGCAGGAATCTGATATTGTTTGGTAATGAAAGCCCTGGAAATCTCGATTAACTCAACATAAAAAGCACGGAAATTCTCATCTTCGATGTAATTTTTCTTTCTAAGTTTTTCCAGGTCCTTCAAAGTTTGATTGGTTGTAACGGCTGGGCTGCTTTTGCGTTTTCTCCCATACTTTACAATGCCGATGATCAAAACAATGATGGCAATAATCAGCAAAGCTAGAAGAACGTAGAATTTATAAAGTTCCCAATAATCTTTGACATCTAATCGAACCTCCTTGTTCTTCATAATGTCATTAATCTGGTCGCCTTTTTTGGCTGTATTGATAACCTCCACTTCGTAAGGAATGGTCTTTAGAATTTTGTCTCCGACTTTAACCTCGATTTCCGGAATTGTGAATTTCCCTTCCTGGAAAACCGCAAATTTCACCGACCTCAAATAAATATCCTTTTGAACCGCAATACTGTCATTCACCATTTCAAAATGAAAAGGCAATAACTCATTTCTCGCTGCGATCTGCACATCTTTTCCATTCAAATCCAAAATCTGAATCTTAAAAACCGCCACTTCACCCAACGCTAATGTCGTCTTATCAAGATTGGATGATAAGGTTTGAGAAAATCCTAAAAATGATGAGAGGATAAAAAAGAAAAAATATAATTGATATGATTTGAATCTTTGCATTTGCAATTTCTAACTTCTAATAACTAACTTCTAAAATCTATTTTTTAAAATATTGATACAAAAACTTACTGTAATCATCCGAGGTTTTAATATCTAAAAAATGAGCCGATGAATTCTCGAATTCTTCTTTGGTTTGGCGCATTTTGCGTTTTTGCTGTTCTGCAAAATCGTACCGCCATCTTGCGCTGGAAGTGTTTGCCCAAACTTGCTGACCCGTTTCTGCATCACGAAAAAGCGCATAACCGATGTCCGGGATCTCCATATCTTTTTCGTCAAAAACGCGAAGTCCCAAAAGCTGATGTTTTCTTGCGGTCACATTCAAAATTTTCTGGTCGAATTCATCTTCGAAATCCGAAAACAAAAAAACTAAAGATTTCCTTTTGAAAACGCTCATCATATAATTGAAAGCCACATCCAGATTGGATTTTGCAGGAACATAATCTGCCGACAAAATATTGCTAATGATTGACAAAACGTGTTTTCTCCCTTTCTGAGGCGGCACAACTTTCAAAACTTTGTCAGCGTAGAGGATCAATCCGATTTTGTCATTGTTTCCTGCAGCCGAAAATCCAAGAGATGCACAGATTTCAGCAACATATTCTCTTTTTAATTGCGTTCTCGTTCCGTAATCCATTGAGGCTGAAATATCCACAACGAGCATCATCGTAAGTTCCCGTTCCTCTTCCATCACTTTTACGAATGGCTCGCGGAAACGTGCTGTTTTGTTCCAGTCCATTCTTCGGGTGTCGTCACCAAATTGATATTGACGAATCTCAGAAAATGTCATTCCCTGACCTTTGAATGCGCTGTGATATTGTCCCATAAGCGATGCTTCCGTCTTCTTGCGAGTCCGGATCTCTATCTGCTTTACTTTTTTGACAATGTCTTTTATTTGCATTTTTTAGTTTCGCTTTATATTCTGAACTAAATTACCTCAAAATTAGATTTTTTTAATTCTTTAATATTAATCTTATTTTCTAAAATTGAAAAAATAAAATTCCACAAATTTTCAAAATCTTTCTCTTGCCTTTTATCATTTTTTTCACAATTAATTTGATTGAAACATAAATTTCTTTGATTTTTCTCCTGAAAAAAAATCCAGTTTTGGACAACAGGTAAAATATCAATAGAATTATTACATTCTAAATTCATCGGTAATTTCAAAAAATCTACTTCATCAAAGTAATCTTTAATTAATTTTAATTCACTATTTGTTAGCGTGACCATTAAAGTTACTTCCTCATTTTCATATTTTCTTACAAAAATATGAGTTTGAGAATCATAAAAATCTGTAACAGACCTCAGTTTAAAAGAAAAATCTGAAGTTTGTCCAAAACAAATTTGAACTAAGCATAGAAATATAATCAATAAAATTTTTCTCATTTATTAAAGTTTGAAGCAATTTAAAAAAGTTTTTAATTTTACTATAATGCTAAACTTTAAGACTTGAACCATTGCTTTTTTGGCGGTTATCGGTTGATAGTTTTCAGACATCTCATCATTAGTATAATTCGACAACTGACCACTACCAACAGATTAACCAATTTATAAGAAGTTTAAAAACCGCTTATATTTTAATTTAATTCAATAGAGACATTGACCCATTCATCATCAAACTTCGTCTCATATTTCTTATAAAAATTAATGGCCGACTCATTCCAGTTTAAAACCTGAAAGACCATTCCTGAATAGTTTTTGGACTTTCCATAATCAAGGGTTTTATCGAAAAGCTGTTTTCCTATGTTACGCCCTCTCATTTTTTCTGTAACAATAAGGTCTTCCAAATATAATCGTTGTCCTTTCCATGTCGAATATCTTACATAATACAAGGAAAGACCTACAATATGATTATCAACTTCTGCTACGAAAGCGCCCCAAACAGGATTATTTCCAAAACCCGCCTCTTCAAATTCTTGTAATGAAACCGTGACTTCATCAGGCGCATTTTCATATTCCGCCAATTCCTTTATAAGTGCCAGCATTGCAGGACAATCTTTTAGAATCGCTTCTCTGATCATTAAATTGTTCATACTTATGATTAAGGCGCTTGTATCTTCGCCAGAATTTTATTCACAATATCATCCTGAGTCACTTCTTCGGCTTCAGCTTCGAAACTTAATCCAATTCTGTGTCTCAAAACATCTTTCGCAATTTCTTTCACATCTTCCGGAATGACGAATGCTCTTCCTTTGATGAACGCATAAGCCCTGGAAGCAATTGCCAAGTTGATACTCGCTCTCGGCGACGCTCCAAAACTGATGTAATTTTTGATTTCGGACAAGCCGTATTTTTCTGGAAAACGGGTAGCAAAAACCATATCCAGAATATATTTTTCTATCTTTTCGTCAAGGTAAATTTGATTGATGAGTTTCTTAGCCTCAACAATTTGATTCAGATCCACCACTTTTCTGATCTGCGGAATATCTTGCGTCGAAATCATTTTCATAATCTTTCGCTCATCCTCAAATTCCGGATAATCGATTTTACACTTTAGCATAAAACGGTCGGTTTGCGCTTCTGGCAAAAGGTAAGTTCCTTCTTGGTCAATTGGATTTTGAGTCGCCAAAACAAGGAAAGGTTTTGGCAAAGGCATTGTTTCGTCGCCAATCGTCACTTGCTTCTCCTGCATCACTTCGAGAAGTGCGGACTGAACCTTTGCAGGCGCACGGTTGATCTCATCTGCCAAAACAAAATTCGCAAAAACAGGTCCTTTTTTGATACTGAAATCGTTGTCTTTTACGCTGTAAATCATTGTTCCCACAACATCTGCAGGCAATAGATCCGGCGTAAACTGGATTCTGGAAAATTGCCCGTCAACAGCTTCTGCCAAGGTTTTAATCGCCAAAGTTTTTGCCAATCCGGGAACACCCTCCAGGAGAACATGTCCGTTGCCAAGAAGTCCGATGAGCAAACGGTCTATCATATATTCCTGCCCGATGATGGCGCGGTTGATTTCCTGTTTTAGAATCGAGAAAAAGTAGTTTTGTTCTTTTACTTTTTCGGTAAGTTGTCTGATATCTTCTGCTTGATTCAAGTCTGACATAGTAAATCTTAAAATAATTTGGTAAATTTCATATAAAAACCCGCAACAGCAAACACAACAACTGCTAATCTTGCGTTAAATATTTGTTAAAAGGTCAGCGGTTGGAGCTTAGAAGTCGGAAGTTATCTGCAAACTGTTTTATTTTTTCCTAATAGATCTGGATAATTTGTCGTTTATTTATAATTAATATAACTTTGAACTAAATAAATTTCTCTTCGAAAATGAATTATCATTTTGCCAATCATAGACAGGTCCGAAAAAACCTTTTAAATATTCTACAAACAACTTCTGAAAAAGACCTTCTGACAATTCCAGACGGTTTCAACAATAACATTTACTGGAATATCGCTCACTGTGTTGCCCAACAGCAATTGCTATGCTACTATCTCAGTGGAAATCAGTTCCGAATAGACAAATATTGGGTGGAAACTTATAAAAAAGGAACCTTCGCCAACGTGGATGTCAAGCAATCTGAAATGGAAGATTTGGCTTATCTGTTAATA
>Ga0308171_1004260_pt1 | contig 11986 bp, 10 predicted proteins | sample PhyGR1_FD_202135 | JGI IMG/M metagenome (GOLD analysis project Ga0308171, IMG submission 202135) | Phyllosphere microbial communities from UC Gill Tract Community Farm, Albany, California, United States - DLSLSG.R1 | ecosystem: Host-associated > Plants > Phyllosphere > Unclassified | place: USA... | reverse complement strand
AAAGAGCGCTGCAGCGCTGCTTCATCATGTCCGCCGAACGCTTACGCAGGCTGAAACAGCCGGCATCGGCTGGCATGCGGTGCTTGATCAGGTTCGGGCGCAGGGGCGGACAATATGGCAGGCGCTTTCGATGGCCGAGCGGCGCAGGATCGTCCGGCATTTGCGACCCTTTTGGGATGCACATCGTTTCCGTGTCGCGCCGCAGGTCGAGGATGTCCTTGATCGGGCGATCGCTGAAAACCGTTTGAAAATCCTCGCCGGCTCGATCCAAGACGTGACCCGCGATGGCGACGATATTCTCGCGACCTTTAGGCCGCGCGGCTGCGCTCCTCAAACGGCGCGGTTTGACGCCGTCGTCGTCACCACCGGGCCGGCACATGGAGCGGTTCTGAGCAGCCAGCCCTGGCTCAATCAACTGGCGCGCGACGGGTGGCTGACGGCCGATCCCGCCGGTCTCGGCATCGCGTGCAACGACCAATCGGAATCGTTGGGCCGAGATGGCGCAGCTGAAGCCACGCTTCTTATTGCGGGCCCTCTGGCGCGCGGGACCTTCGGCGAGCTGATGGGATTACCCCAGGTCACCGAGCACGCGGTCTTCGTCGCCGGCGAACTGCAGTCAAAGCTCGCCGTTCAGAAGATTTGCAGGGCCTGAAGCCGGTTGCGCAAACGTGGTCACGGGTTGCTAGTTTAGTACCGCGCAGCAAATCTTGTGAGCTTTGCACGAGATGCGGACACCATTTTTTCGATGTCTACAGAGCTCATCAGCTACACTGGGTCGATTGACGCCTAGAGTTGCCGCTAGACCGAGCCAAGGCCATAATCACATTTCAAGTGCCATGTCGACATCCCGCCAACGACGTCGATCGACGGCTTTATCTCACCTTGGCAAACCATCCATGAGCTGTAACCACCGTCGGCCCTGATGGCGGGTCGGGGTCTGCAAAACCGATAGTCGCAAGGATACAGCGGTTCACGAGGTCAGCCAGTGGCTTTCCGACTCTCAAGAAATGCGCGCTGGTGGTTGGAGTTTTACGTTCGAAATGACGTTGCATCCGGTCGGCAATGACAGCGACCGCCTGCCCGATCGAGATGGTGTTCATGGACATGTTTGCGTCGCTTCCCGGCTGAACGAGATTGCATTCTCCAAACGGTATCCACATTGGAACATCGATCTTTGATAATCTATAAAAATAATCGAAATTATATAGAAGAAAGGAAGCGAGCCATGAACGTACTGGGCATAAGCGGCAGCGTGAAACAACCGTCCCGCACGGCGCGCATCGTATCGGATGTTCTCGCCTCTATCGAGACACGAACAGGCCTGCCTGCGGAGACGATTGATCTGGCCGTGGCGGCGCCAATCCTGTTCGGGGCACTTCGCGCTGATCAACTGGATGAGGCTGGCCGCAGGATTGTCGACGCGGTGAAAGGTGCCGATGTGCTTGTCGTTGGTTCGCCCGTCTACCGGGCATCCTACACCGGCGCCTTGAAGCATCTCTTCGATCTCGTCGATTTTCGTGCACTCCAGGGCAAGCGGGTGGTCCTTGCGGCGACCGGTGGTACGCCGTTGCATGGCCTCATGCTGGAGCATCAGTTCCGGCCGCTATTCGGCTTCTTTGGCGCCGTTACCGTGCCAACGACGATCTATGCCGTTGAGGCAGACTTCACCGACTACACGCTTTCGAACCCCGCCGTCGAAGCACGTATCGAGCGTGCCGTTGCAGAATTGTTCGATCTTTTGCCGGCCGCGGCCGTCGCTGCCGGCAATCATCATCAGGCCCCGCGTGCCGCTTTGCGCGAAGCGGTCGTCAACTGACATCAGGAAAGAGGAGATTTACATGACTGACCACCACGCCGAGCCCGTGAAATTCGCCTATTGGGTGCCGAATGTGTCTGGCGGACTCGTCATCTCGAATATCGAGCAGCGCACCAGTTGGACCATCGACTACAACCGTGAGCTCGCGCAGATCGCTGAAGCAAGCGGCTTCGATTACGCGCTGAGTCAGATACGCTTCACTGCCGGCTACGGCGCGGAGTTCCAGCATGAATCCGTGTCCTTCAGCCATGCTCTTCTGGAATCGACGACGACGCTGAAGGTTATCGCCGCCATCTTGCCCGGCCCATGGAACCCGGCGCTTGCCGCCAAGCAGATCGCCACGATCAATCACCTTACCAACGGTCGTGTCGCGGTGAACATCGTGAGCGGCTGGTTCCGTGGAGAGTTCCACGCGATCGGCGAACCGTGGTTCGATCACGACGAGCGGTACCGTCGTTCGGAAGAGTTCATCCGGGCGCTGCGTGGTATCTGGACGGAAGACAATTTCACTTTCCGGGGCGATTTCTACCGCTTCAACAATTATTCGCTGAAGCCGAAGCCGATCGATCCGCAGCCTGAAATCTTCCAGGGCGGGTCCTCCCGCGCGGCCCGCGACATGGCGGCCCGTGTCTCGGATTGGTACTTCACCAATGGCAACACGCCGGAGGAAATCGCCAAGCAAGTCGAGGATATCCGGGTCAAGGCCAAGGAAAACAACCATTCGGTCAAAGTTGGCGTGAATGCCTTCGCGATTGTGCGCGAGACCGAGGAAGAGGCTAAGGCCGTGCTTGCCGAGATCATCGAAAAGGCCAATCCGGAAGCGGTCAACGCTTTTGGCCATGAGGTGAAAAACGCCGGCAAGTCTTCCCCCGAAGGCGAGGGCAACTGGGCAAAGTCCAGTTTCGAGGACCTCGTCCAATACAATGATGGCTTCCGCTCCAATCTCATCGGGACGCCGCGGCAGGTGGCCGAGCGCATCGTGAACCTGAAGCGCGCCGGCGCCGACCTCATCCTTCTGGGCTTCCTGCATTTCCAGGAAGAGGTCGAATATTTCGGCAAGCACGTCATACCGCTCGTACGCGAGCTGGAAGAGGTGGAAGCAGGCGCGGCAATCGCCGCCGAGTAAGTCTTGCAAATCTGAGGGGCCGCGGCTTCGGCTGCTGCCCGCAACGCGGGCGTGATGGCGTCCGCGATCGACAACCTGTGCCCGTTTGGGCGAAGTATGGATCGAACGATGTCGGGATCGAATTTTCTGTTTGCAAGTCTCGGCGCCGAAGTGGCCGTGCCGCCGGACATTCGTGAACACATCGCGCTTCATCGCGAGCGCGTCGAGCATGGCCGCGGCGCGCCGCTTCCGGCTCAAGGGCTTGCGCTGCAGCTTCGTGGTATCGACCTTTCCTTTGGAGGGGTCGTTGCTCTGCAGGATGTCGACCTTGCCGTGCGGCGTGGCGAAATCCGGGCCATTATCGGCCCGAACGGCGCTGGCAAGAGTTCGCTCATCAACGTCATCTCCGGCATCTATCGCCCGGATCGCGGCCATGTCGCGATCGATGGCACAGCCTATCGAACCGTGCCGACACAAAAACTCGCCCGACTCGGCGTGGCGCGGACGTTCCAGAATCTCGCCCTGTTCAAGGGTCTCAGTGTTCTCGACAACGTCGCGGCCGGACGGGCCTATGCCGGGCGGGCGAATTTCCTCAGCCAGATTGCAGGTCTACCGCGTGCGCGTCGGGAACAGGCCGATGCCCACGAGCGGGCGCAACGCATCATCGATTTCCTGCACCTGACGGCTTACGTCGACCGGCCTGCCGGCACGCTGCCCTATGGCCTGCAAAAGCGGGTCGAGCTTGCGCGCGCCCTTGCCGCCGAGCCGCGCATCCTGCTGCTCGACGAGCCCATGGCCGGCATGACGGCAACAGAGAAAAACGAACTTGCCGCATATGTGCGGCTCGCGCGCGACGAATACGGAATCACCGTTGTCCTGATCGAGCATGACATCGGCGTGGTGATGGGCCTTTCCGACCGGATCGCGGTGCTCGACTACGGGCGCAAGATTGCCGACGGCACGCCTTCAGAGATTGCCAGCGATCAGCGCGTCATCGATGCCTATCTCGGTGTTGTGCCGGAAAATGAAGACGGGGAGGGTATATGATGGCCGAGTTTGATTGGTTGTTCTTTACCGAGGTGCTCGTCGGCGGGTTGCTTTCCGGCGTCATGTATTCGCTCGTCGCGATCGGTTTCGTGCTGATCTACAAGACATCGGGTGTCCTGAACTTTTCGCAGGGCGCGCTTCTCCTGTTTGCGGCGCTGACATTCGTGAGCCTCGTCGAGCGTGGCGTGCCGTTCGCGGTAGCCTTTGTCATCACCTTTGCAATCATGGTGGTCCTCGGCATCACGATTGAGCGCGCGGTGCTTCGTCCACTCACGAACAAGCCGCCGATCACGCTGTTCATGGCAACGCTCGGCCTGTCTTATATTATCGAAGGCGCGGCACAGCTTCTCTGGGGCACGCAGGTTCATGGGCTTGATCTTGGTATCGAGGACATTCCCTTCGACGTCGGTGGTGTCTTCATCAGCCAGTTCGATATTTTCGCCGCTCTCGTTGCGGCCGGCATGGTGGCTATCCTTTCAGCCTTCTTCCGGTACACCCGCATTGGCCTCGGCTTTCGTGCTGTCGCCGACGACCAGTTCGCGGCGCTGGCCGTCGGTCTCAAGCTGCCCTGGATTTGGGCGAGCGTCTGGGCGGCGGCAGGCCTTGTTGCTCTGGTCGCCGGGCTGCTCTGGGGCGCGCGGCTCGGGGTACAATTCTCGCTGTCGCTGGTGGTGCTCAAAGCGTTGCCGGTGCTCGTTCTCGGCGGCTTTGATTCTATTGTCGGAGCGATCATCGGAGGCTTGGTCATCGGCGCTTCTGAAAAGCTCGCTGAGGTCTATATCGGCGAGTATTTCGGCGGCGGTATCGAGGGCTGGTTCGCCTATGTTGTCGCGCTCGCCTTCCTGCTGATCCGCCCATCCGGCCTGTTCGGTCAAAAGCTCGTGGAAAGGGTCTGATATGTCCGCCGTTACAGCTGATCTTTCGCCGACGTTTTCCCTGCCGCGCCATGCCGGCACAGCCGCGGTGCTCGCCATTGCCTATCTTGTCGTGCCGTTCATCGGCACTAGCTACCTCTTCGAGGCGATCCTGCTGCCGTTTCTCGCGCTCAGTCTTGCCGGGGTCGGTCTCAACCTTTTGACTGGCTATGCGGGTCAGGTATCGCTTGGTTCGGCTGCATTCATGGCCGTCGGCGCCTTCGCCGCCTATAATTTCAATCTGCGGGCCGATGGGTTGCCGCTTGTCGGTTCGATTGTGCTCGGTGGTCTTTCCGCCGCAGCCATTGGTATCGTCTTCGGCTTGCCGAGCCTGCGACTGCGTGGTTTCTACCTCGCGGTTTCGACTCTCGCGGCTCAGTTCTTCGTGCAATGGGCGTTGACGAAATTCAGTTGGTTCTCGAACGACTCCGCATCCGGCGTGATCGATGCACCCGCGCTTTCGCTTGCCGGGGTTTCCTTCGAAGGGCCGGTCGGGCGTTATCTCTTCGCGCTGACCATCGTCGCCGTCCTCACCTTCCTAGCGTACCGCCTCGTGTCATCGCAGACCGGTCGCAACTTCATCGCCGTGCGCGACAACGAGACCGCCGCGCGCATCATCGGCATTCCGGTGCTTCGCACCAAACTGCTCGCCTTTGCGATCTCATCCTTCATCATCGGCGTTGCCGGGGTAATTTGGGCCTTTGCATACCTGCGAACGGTGGAGCCAGCCGGCTTTAATCTCGACCGTTCGTTCCAGATACTCTTCATCGTCATCATCGGCGGGCTCGCCTCGATCCGGGGCGCCTTCTTTGGTGCGGCTTTGATCGTTGTCTTTCCGCTTGTCCTCTCAAGGCTTGGCTCTTTGCTGTTGGGCGATGTCTTTAATTCCGGCGTGCTCGATATGACGCAGCGAATTGTTCTCGGCACCTTGATCATTCTCTTTCTGATCCTGGAACCTGACGGCCTCGTGTCATTGTGGGACCGCTTGAGGTCACGCATGACGGCCGCCGTCGGCCGGGCATAGGCCACGCGAAGACCCGTCCCTAGGGGCGGGTGGCTTCCAACACGAAAACCCAAAACAAGAACCGCGCATGAATTCCTGAAATCAGACCGGATGGCAGAGCGCCAGCCGACAGACGGAGTGTGTCCAGATATGACCTTCTACACGAAAATCAAAGCTGCAGCCTTCGCTGCCGGCATCAGCCTCGCATCCATCGCCTTCCCGGCCATGGCCGATGAACAGTACTTCCCCTTACAGAGCTACCGCGTTGGGCCATATGCAGCGGGCGGCACGGGCTTTTTCGGTGGTTTCATCGATTATCTCAATCTCATCAATATCAGAGACGGCGGTGTCAACGGCGTCAAGCTGACTTGGTCCGAAGCCGAAACGCAGTACGAGGTCGAGCGCGGGGTCGAAGCTTATGAACGACTAAAGAGCACTCCCGGCGTTGCTGCCTGGAATCCGCTGTCGGTTGGCATCGCCTATGCCATGATCGATCGCATCACGAAGGACAAGGTGCCGCTCATCACCATCAATCACGGTCGCACGGATTCGACAGACGGCCGCGTTTTTCCCTATGTTTTCCCGCTACTGCTCAATCCGTACAGCGAAACCTCCGGCATCGTGAACTACATCGCCTCCAAGGAATGCGGGCTAGAGGGGCTGAAGGGCAAGAAGATCGTCGTGCTCTATCACGGCTCGCCCTATGGCAAGGAAACGATCCCGATCTACGAGCTTCTGTCTAAAAAGTATGGCTTCGACCTCCAGCAGATCGAAGTCCCGCATCCGGGCAACGAGCAGCAGTCTCAATGGCTGACGATACGCCGTGCCAAGCCGGATTACGTCGTGCTGCGCGGCTGGGGCGTCATGAACCCGGTGGCGTTGAAGACGGCGGCGAAGACCGGTTTCCCGGTCGATCACATCATCGGCAATGTCTGGTCCAACTCGGAAGAGGACGTCATTCCCGCTGGCGATGCGGCCAAGGGCTATACCGCCATCACGACCCAGGCATCGGGCGCCGCCTATCCGGTGGTCAAGGAAATCGTGAAAACCGTTTACGATGCCGGCAAGGGCAACCTTGATGACAAGAGCCGCATTGGCTCCGTCTACCACAATCTCGGGATCGTCAACGGTATCTTGAATGTCGAGGCCGTGCGGATCGCCCAGGAGAAGTTTGGCAAGCGCACATTGACCGGCGACGAGGTTCGCTGGGGCTTCGAGCATCTGCAGCTCGACCCGGCCCGTGTGGAGGCATTGGGCGCCAAGGATCTCTTCCACTCGATCAACGTCACTTGGGACAACCATGAGGGCAACGGCTACGTGACGTTCCAGCAGTGGGACGGCAAGAAGTGGAACGTGGTTTCCGATTGGATTGCACCGGACTGGGCTCTGCTACGCCCGATCATCGAGAAGTCCTCAGAGGCCTATGCGGCTGAAAAAGGCATCAAGCTTCGGACCTCGGAAGATGCGAATTCCGTGACGAACTGATGTTCGCGTGGCCGGGCAAGGGTTCCCTTGGTTCGGCCACAACATTCGAAACGCGCCAAGGAGATGCTGATGACGAACGGGAACAGGCTGCTCGCTGTGGAGGGTCTCCATGCAACCTACAATCATGCCATTACCGCATTGCAAGGGGTCACGCTTTCGCTAGGGCGAGGGGAAATTCTTGCGCTGCTTGGCGCGAACGGTGCCGGCAAGTCGACGACGCTGAAGGCGGTTTCCAACCTCCTTCCAGCCGAACGGGGGCAGGTGCTTGCTGGCCATGTTCTGTTCGAAGGGCGTGATGTCACGCGCGAAACTCCGGCAAGCCTTGTGCGTCTCGGTCTCGTACAGGTGCTCGAAGGTCGCCATTGCTTCAGAACGCTGACGGTCGAGGAAAATTTGATCTCCGGCGGTCTTGGCCGATCCGCCACGCGCACCGAAATTGCGACCGATCTTGAGAAGATTTACGCGCATTTTCCGAGACTTAAGGAGAAGCGTCGTCTGCTTTCCGGCCTTACCTCGGGTGGGGAGCAGCAGATGACGGCCATCGGCCGGGCGCTCATGTCGCGGCCCCGACTGCTGGTGCTCGACGAACCGTCGATGGGGCTGGCACCCCTCGTCGTGCAGGATATTTTCCGCACGCTGAAGCGCCTCAATCGCGAAGAGGGCCTGTCGATCCTGGTCGCCGAGCAAAATTCAGCAGTCGCGCTGACCTATGCCGACCGTGCCACTGTTTTGGAAAACGGCGTGAGCGTGCTGTCTGGCACGGCTGCCGAGCTCAAGGTGCGGGATGACGTGAAAGCTTTTTATTTGGGCCAAAAACCGGCCCCGCCTGTTGCGCACATTCACTGAATATCAGAGGAAAGAGGAGACGTAGCATGACCATTTCCAACATCAAGACCAAAGATGCAGCTCAAGGCGTTCCGGCCGTGTCGCGGCCGAGCGAGCCGGCACACATCATCAAGAGCGACGCCGAGGCGATCGAAATCGCCAAGAAAGTGGCCGCCGAAATAGCTCCGGGTGCAGCCCTTCGCGATCGCGACCGCATCTGGCCAGTGAAGGAACTCGATGCTTTCTCTCAGAGCGGTCTCTGGTCGATCAACGTGCCGAAGGCGTTCGGCGGTCCGGAAGTCTCCTACGCGACGCTCGCCAAGGTGATCGAGATCGTCTCCGCAGCCGATTCCTCCATAGGCCAGATCGCGCAGAACCATCTCGGCGTCGTCGCGGCAATCCGCACGGTTTCCAGCGAGGCGCAGCAGAAGCTGCTGTTCGCCGAGGTCCTGAAGGGAACACGCTTCGGCAATGCCTTCTCCGAATTCGGCTCCAAACGGGCGGCCGATTTCGAAACAAAGTTCGTCGATGCGGGCCATCATGTGATCGTCAACGGCCAGAAATTCTACTCCTCCGGTGCGCTTCTCGCTCATCTCGTACCGATCGTTGCTCTCGATGATCAAGGCCGCGCCTGGTATGCGATTGCCGAGCGGGATGCGCCCGGATTGACCGTGATCGATGACTGGTCGTCCTTCGGGCAGCGGACGACGTTGTCCGGCACCGTGATCCTGAACAATGTCAAAGTGCCCAAGACCCATCTGGTTCCCGGCTACAAGGGATACGCGGAGCCGACCGCCGATGGTGCGATTTTCCAGATTATCCAGGTCGCGGTCGATACGGGGATTGCACAGGCGGCGATCGATGAGACCGTCTCCTTCGTGCGCACCAAGAGCCGCGCCTGGGTGGACAGCGGCGTAGACAACGCCTGGGATGATCCCTACACGATCCAGGCTGTCGGCGATTTGACACTGCGCCTGCATGCGGCGCAGGCGTTGCTCGAGAAGGCCGGTTACGCCATCGACCGGGCTATCCAGAACCCGAACGCAGAAACGGTCGCCGAGGCGCAGATCGTCACTGCCGAGGCAAAAATCCTCTCGACTGAGATTGCCATTACGGCGACCAACAAGCTCTTCGAACTCGCAGGGACACGCTCCACACTTGCGGAGCATCATCTTGATCGCCATTGGCGCAATGCCCGCACCCACACGCTGCACGATCCGGTCCGGTGGAAATACTCTATCCTCGGCAAGTACTTCCTCAACGGCGAGAAACCCCCGCTTCACGCCTGGAGCTGAGGCCCTCTACGACAGGGGGCGTTCAAAGGGCGCCCCTTCACCTCTCATAGAGCACACACGTTGGCGGAAGCGGAAACTCGATACGTTGCGATTTACACTAGCTTGCCATTCCGAGCCTCGATTGAAGTAACGGACAGGCTAGTGGCCGTTATGCTGCCGAGCCAAAGCCTTGTTTCGGCCAAATCAACCGGGACGCAAATTCGCGGCGTTTCCCGCTCACCTGCCACTGAGACTTTCCTCGGTGCGAGATCACCGCACTAATTGTACCCGTCGAATAGAGCCAGAGCCAAACCGATTAGCGCCGGTATTGTGTTGATCGTTGAGAGTGCCTCGATATGTAAGTAATTCTTCGAGGCTTACCCGCTCTGCATCGCGCAGTTTGTGGGTTTTCCGCTTGTTGTCGCTATAGATATCTTTGCGTCGCTCTCGAGCATTCTACGCGCGAACCAACCGCCGTTCTCAAATCAGGTGAACGACAGCTTGGAGGATAGGGGCATATCCTCAGCGCGCAAATTTCTCTTTAACTTCATCACGCGTCTGTCACTATCCAGAGTTAGGCCAGCCTTCACATAGGATCATCGGTCATGGCGAATTTGGAAGATGTAGCGAAGAGGGCGGGCTGCTCAATCGCAACCGCCAGCCGTGCTCTGGGTGCGCGCGGTCCCGTGAGCGATGCGGTGAAGGCGCGCGTCCGGGTGGCGGCAGCGGAGCTTGGTTATCGTCCTGGCGTCGCGCCACTTTCTCGTGGAGGCCGGAGGCCACTGGTGGGGGTGCTTATTCCGAGCATTACCAATCCAGTCTTTGCGGCCTCCTTGTCGCAAATCCAGAATCGCATGCGGGTGGGTGGTCATTCCGTTGTGCTGGCGCAATCCAACTATGATCCTGCGCAGGAAGCTGATGCGATCGAGGCGCTCCTTTGCGAGCGTCCCACCGGACTCATCCTGACGCTTTGCAATGCAGAGAATGGCGTTCGGCAAGCAAGCCGATTGCCGCCTACGGTGTTGCTCAACAACCGTCCTACCTCTCTTTTTCGCGCAGCCGTCACAGTCGATAATTTTGAGGCTGGCCGTCGGATCACGCAGCATTTGATCGATCGCGGACATCGCCGCATTCTCTTCGTGTCGGGCAGTTTCGCTGCGTCCGATCGAGCTCTGTTGCGCTACGAGGGATATCGAAAAGCGCTCGCAGACATCGAGGTTGCTCCGTTGGCCGCGCTGCAGATTCCGTTTGTCGAGAACCAAGAGCAACCAGATATTTTCGTCGCTGTGATGGAATTGAGGCCGACGGCCATCATTGCCTCGAACGATCTTCTGGCTTGCAGCGTGATCGGCGCTTTGCGTCGCGAAGGACTTTCGGTTCCGCAGGACGTATCCGTCGCTGGGTTCGACGGTATCGCCATTGGTCAGTTGATGACACCACCGCTGACGACCATCGCAATGCCTGATGCGAGTATGGGAGCGGTCGCAGCCTCCCTTTTGCTGGATATTGCAGAAAAGGGCGTTGCGCCACGGCATCTGCAGGTGGATTTTGCCCTCAGAGCTGGGGGATCGGTCCGCTCCATCTGATTGAGGCCCGCCGCAGTCGATGCGGCGGGTGTTGTTTCATCTCAAGCATGTCGCGCAAAAGTGCGTCGCGGTTTTGCGATAAGAACATGCCGCAAAACTAAAACTTAAAGCGAGAGGAGCGAATCTGAAAGATCGCGACACGCTTGCGTTCAGTTCGTGCGCGGCAGAAGGCGTTTTACTTCCTTGGCGGCATCGTCGAGCGCCTCTTGCGGAGACGCCGATTGGTCGACGACGCGCGAGATGTTGTCGACGATGGTTTGCGTCACACGTACACCATTGGCGCCGGGAAAGGCGTACCAGGGGATCATCCGCGGCATCTGGTTCAGGCCGGCCAGAAAGAGGGGGTTTTTCTTGTAGAAGTCGCCGAGGTATTCTGGGGACTTTGCAGCCAATTCATTGTTCGGCACGTAGCCGGTGCCGGGGACGACGACGGATGCGCCGTACGGACCTGCCGCGAACTTGGCGAACTTCCAGGCTGCAGCCTGCTTGGTTTCATCGTGGGTGAGAATGACGACGGCATTGCCGCCGGTGGGAAGCTTGCCCTTGACGGGATCGATCAGCGGGATCGGTGCCGTGCGCAGATCAAACTTGTCGCCGACATTCTTGATGGTGTTGCGCAATGCGCCGGTTGTCTGGAAGGCAAAGCCGACTTTTCCTGCCACGAAGGCCTGTTCGCCGGCCGCCTTGGTGAAAACGGGCATGCCTGCTTCCTTGACCAAGCGGTCGATCATTCCCATGGCCTTCTGGCCTTCCGGGCCATTGAAGGCGACTTGCGTTTCGTCGGCACTGAGCATTGTGCCGCCAGCGCCGAAGAGAAGGGCGGAGAACATCCAGTCGTCGCCCTGCCAGCGGAAGTCGATGGAATCCACGCCGTTTCCAAGCGCCTTGATCTTCTTACCAAGCGCGATGACCTCGTCCCAGGTCTTCGGCG
>Ga0308171_1004255_pt1 | contig 11995 bp, 20 predicted proteins | sample PhyGR1_FD_202135 | JGI IMG/M metagenome (GOLD analysis project Ga0308171, IMG submission 202135) | Phyllosphere microbial communities from UC Gill Tract Community Farm, Albany, California, United States - DLSLSG.R1 | ecosystem: Host-associated > Plants > Phyllosphere > Unclassified | place: USA... | reverse complement strand
AGCATTTGTATTACCCCGCTCACACCGCGCCAAGCAGCGCACGTTCCCTGGTAGCTCAGCGGTAGAGCATTCGACTGTTAATCGACAGGTCGCCGGTTCGAATCCGGCCCGGGGAGCCATTTTTTCTTGCAAGCGCATGATTTGCTTGAAGATTTTGATACCGCTGAAAATTTCCCCACATTCCCTCCCCGCTTTTGGGCGCTACATGTTTTGTGGATAAGCTCACCAGTCTTGTCATCAACTTTGGCGGATGAAGTAGGTTCCCTTTTTCAGCAAGAGGCGAATCATGAAACAGACCCGCTACATAATCACGTCTCACTTCACGGAGCGCGAGCAGGACGGAATCGATTCACAGGACGGAAGCCAAATCTGGATTGCTATCAAGCGAACTAAGACATGGTGCGTTGGGCCAAACGAAACCATCGGCGAGATCATGAAAAAGGTAGAGGAAGACTACCCTCACCATGTGACAATCACGAAGGACAGCTCCGAACAGAAGCCTTGGTAAGTAAAAGGAAAGCCCCGCAGGTTGGTGAGGCCTGCGGGGCTTCATGGCGCGTGGTGGCGCTCTGATCCAGCCGCAATAACGGATCTAGGTCTCCTCGGTGATAAAAGACCGGGTGCCGCCCGAAGGCGCACACCGGCAAGTTGGCCAGCCCGAAATGCGAAAGGCTGGCGCGGGAATGTTAGGACTTCGCCCCAGCACGCAGGGCAGCCCACTCTTCCTCTCGAAAGCGGAAAAGTTCGCGAACTGCAGTAACCGCCGCTTCCTCCTCATCACATATGATCCCGTGCGGATCCTCAATGAGCATGGCAGCAAAGCGAAACTTTCCGGCAATGTCAGTTTCGATGTTGACCGGCGCCTCAATAACCGCCCGCCGTACAATGCCCGCCGCTTCGGTTATGTGGTCCATCGCATCATCCGGCATCGTACCCACGCGGCTGCCGATGGTATCGAGCTCGACATACAGGCGGGTCATGCGCGAGATGAAGGATTCTGTCACGCCATCGGCGTTCACCGGTAATGCGTCGTTTACCATGTTCTGGATCCTATATTGATTAATTTCGCTCATTGAGATAACTATTAATCAATAAGGTTAACACGTCAAGCGGAAATATTCACAATGAGCGAATTTAATCAAGTTTCGGGCAAACAAATTGCGGCGGCCCGTGCGTTGCTTGGCATTGGTCAAGTCGAGCTTGCTGGAAAGGCGAACATTTCGGCGCCTACCCTACGCAGAATGGAGGCGAGCGAAGGCGGGGTGTCGGGTATGACCAACAACGTAGCGGCCGTGGTCCAAGCTCTCCTTGATCTCGGAATTATTTTCATACCGTCGAACGGCAACGGCCCGGGCGTGCGGTTGCGCGATCGCGCTTGACCTACGCACACGATACTGCCTAACCTACCTTCGCGGCCACCAACCGCACCACCACCACATGAGGAGACGACAAAACGCTTTCGGCATTCTGCCGGCGGCAGGTTGCTCCTTTGCGGAAAGGTTTTGCAATGCGTGACGCAAACTTAAAGGGCCTGGCCACGGTCAAAAAGACCCTCGCGAGCGGCAAGACCGTCTACTACTGCTATGCGTGGCGCGGTGGGCCGCTGCTGAAGAACGACAAAGGCGAGCCGATCCAGCCCGGCGATACTCTTCTCGATGGCGCCTTTAAGCTAGCCCACGAGCAGCGCAGAGCGCCCTCACCTACCAACCTATCGACGCTTATAACGCTCTATCGCGGCTCTTCTGATTTTCGCCGAACCAAGCCCAGCACGCGTCACGAATACGATCGTTATCTCGATAAAATCCGAATGCAGTTCGGCGGCCTATCGCTTGAGGAGCTACAGCAGCCGCCGACGCGCGGCGCGTTTAAGGAATGGCGGGATTCTTTCGCGGGCACCCCAAGGACGGCGGACTTTGCGTGGATGATTTTGGTTCGTGTGCTGTCATTTGCAAAAGACCGAGGAATGATCTCGGTCAACATCGCAGAACGAGGCGGTCGACTGTACCGCTCGACGAGACGCGATCAGACGTGGGCTGACGCCGACGTAGCGGCTTTCGAGGCTGTGGCGCCCTCCTACATGCGTTTAGCCATTCAGTTGGCGCTATGTACCGGCCAGCGCAAAGGCGACCTTCTGCGGCTCTCCTGGCGCGATTTTGACGGCGTCAATTTGCGGTTCGCTCAGTCGAAAACGAAGGCGCGGGTTATTGTGCCCATGGGGGCACTTGCTGACGTTCTGCGCGCCCAGAGTGGGAGTGGCGCCATCCTTAAAAACAGCCGCGGCGCAGCCTGGACAAGCGACGGGTTCAACACATCTTGGAGAAAGTGTTGCACAAAGGCTGGTATCACCGGCCTCACATTTCACGATTTGCGCGGTACAGCGATTACACGGATGGCGCTAGCCGGGTGCACAGTGCCAGAGATCGCCGCCGTTACCGGGCACAGCCTGAAGGATGTCGAGACTATTCTTGATATGCACTATTTGGGCGGCCGCGCTGAATTGGCAGCAAGTGCGATGCGGAAGATGTCGCCCGCGCAAGTGAAAGCAAATGCTGAAGGAGCCGAGATATGAGCGACATCGTTTTTGAAGCGGCGGCAGAATGTCACAAGTCGAAAAAATAGGGCAACGCTGGAAATGCCAAATGGGGAGGCGGCTAGAAATGAACGGAGCCCATACGTGCCAAGAAGCCATTGTTCCAACCCTGAGGTTCCAGTTCGTAGAATAGGACAAAACCACCTAATAGTCGGAAATTTCGCGCGATAATGTGTTGAAACCCAGAATAGAGTTGTCATATATTCTCTCGCGTTTAGGAGGAATTGATGGATCAGAACGTTATTCTTTGGGCGGCAGGCATAGTCATTTCGATCGCACTGGCATTCCTGGGTGGAAGGTTTATCGTGAAGAAAAACTCACAGAACGCTCGTTCCGCTGGGCAATCTACGATCATCCAATCGGGACGTGACACTAAAATCAAATGACTCAAAAAGCAGAAGCATCTGGTAATTCAACCGTTATACAAAGCGGTCAGGATACTCACGTCGGATATTCCGCCGCGGATATGAAGGACATAATTGAGAGTCTAAGTGATCAGCTCCCGAAGTTCGCGATGATTGCGCATTCAATTGTTGAAGAGCGACTTCGTACATTCGAGGAAAAAATTCTTACAAAATTCTCGGATACGCAGATCGCAAATGCAAATGCTTTTGAATCACCCGACTTCCAATTCTCCCTTGGGGAGGCTCAGAAAGCGTTTTGCCGATTTGGAGACCAAGTAAACGTCGACGTATTAGTGGATTTGCTCGCGAGCAAGTCTAAGCAAGAAAACAGGGACCGTCTATCTCTCTGCCTTGGGCAAGCGGTTGAAAAAATTGCAGTCCTAACGGAAAACGAGCTCGCAGCTCTGGCGCTAAATCATCTCTTTAAGGCCACGTCATTTACAGCAGTGAATAGCCTTCAATCACTAGGGCTAGCACTGAATGGTTTTGCGTGTCCGATGATTGAATATATCACAGACAATCACAACAGCTTCTTTTACATGGAAGCGAACGGCGTGAGCGTTATTGATAACTTCCTCCCTGGAGAGGAACTAATCGAAATTCTGCGAAAAAACTATGCAGGTGCGATGTGTTTGGGTCACGATACTGCGAGAGTTAAGGAACTATTCGGAGAAAATTATGCCGATCTAGTGCCGACATTCTTGATTCCGTGTGTCAACGACAAAACGCGCTGGCAAGCTAATGCTATGTCGGTGGAGAAAATCAACCTAGATTTCCGCGACATGCTGGACGGCAATCAAATAAGTCGGCTTAAAGTATTACTTGAACCATCGATTTTAATGACCGAAGATCAATTCATAGCGGCAATAGAACCCGTTTGCCCTCGGATTCGTGACCTGTTCAGCACCTGGAACAAGACGCCGATAAGGCGGATGCGATTAACTCCAGTTGGCACGGTGATCGGGCATGCTCGACTTCAGCAGGTGACGAATTACGCGATCGATCTTGGAATTTGGGTGAACTAGCTTGAAACGAACAGCCCATATTCGTGAGCAGCAAAATTACCGCTGAGGTTGGCGTCCTCAACTAGGCGCGCTTCTGGCTCCATCTTTGCCACAAAGAATTTGTGAAGCACCGTCACAGTTCGATTGGTTCGATTTTTTCATTGCTTCCGCGCTAGGTTCGAGCGACCGACTATGTCGACACAGTAGATGAACGTACTTGACTCCCTTCTAAAATGAGAACATTTGTAGAACAAACGAGGAGTACGTGAGATGGCCGATGAAGAAAAGATCATCGTAGTGCAGTTTAAAAAAGGCCGCGCAGGCATTGTGCCTGGCGAAATGCGACCCGCCTCTAACGCCGCATCCGCGGAAAAAATGGCAGGCGCAATGGCATCGCGCCACATCGGCGTAGCGGCTTACGCTGTAACTGTAGATGATGAAAGTGGCGCTATGGCGAACCCGCGCCTGCTGGTTTCACATGGGCAGATTTCGGACTTGATGCCAGACTGATTTACCGGCGCGGGGGCGCGCGCCTTTTCATGACAAGGGAAGTTTTTGCGGCTCTGAAGAAGGAGAATGAGAACGTGCGCCCAGAAAGACGAGAGCCGGACGCCGATCCGGTGGACCACATCATTGCATGGCACGATGGAGATAGCCGAGCGGCGATTGAGACGCTCATGGAGGACATTCTGCATTTGAGGATGCAGTTAGCCTTGGCAACGGCTGCAATGGGCCGAGGCTTTACCAGGGGATGGATGCCGGAAGCAGATCGAGATGCCAGGTGAAGGAGCGTATTGGCTGTCGGATTACGGCGGCGAGCCTGTCGGAGTTTTATGCGAGGATTGCGAGCTTCTCAAATTCATCTGCTCGGGAGAGCTTATGATCGAATATGGCGACCACTCAATGCCATCCCTGCTAAACAAGATAGCAAAAGACATAATCAAATGCCCCCGTCCCTTCGAAGGATTTTCGGATCGATGCAGACTTAGATACCACGCCCGCTCCCGCAGCCTCATCGAAACATTGAAACAAGCGCCGCCGACGGCCGTTAAGGTCAAGGAAATACGGAACTGGGAGATTGTCGTTGCCAAGTGCAACTACTGCGGTCACGTTTCGAATATCCAGCATTGGCAACTGAACCGCGTGGCTAAAACCGATACCACCGTCGACGATATTGCCAAGCGGCTAAAGTGCAAAAGGTGCAACACCAAGGGTGACGTCAAAATCACCATAGCCAAGATGCCGAGGTGAGCATGTGTAATTTGTACCGTGTGAAGACCAATCAGGAATCTATCCGCGACATCGTGGGCACCATGCAGGAGCGGCTTAATCTGGAGCCAGACGTTGAGGTCTATCCGGATCGGCCGGCGCCAGTGGTGCGCAACGGTGAAACCGGCCGGGAGTTGGTCGGCCTGACGTGGGGCATGCCCTCACCGCAGTTCGTCACGCAAGGCAAGCCTGACACCGGCGTGACCAACATCCGCAACGTCACCTCCCCGCACTGGCGGCGCTGGCTTAGGCCTGAGAACAGATGCGTGGTGCCGTGGACGACCTTTTGCGAATGGGAAGACACCAAACCCCGGAAGACGAAGCGCTGGTTTGCGATCAACGAGGAAACACCCCTCGCCTTCTTCGCCGGCATCTGGACGGACTGGCATGGTGTTCGGGGATCGATGAAGAACCCGCGCGAAGGCGATCATCAGCTTTTTGCGTTCCTGACGACCGACCCGAACGGCATTGTTAAACCGATCCACCCGAAGGCCATGCCGGTAATCCTGACAAATAAAGATGAAATTGAAACATGGCTTACGGCGCCGTGGGAGGAAGCGAAAGTACTTCAGCGACCATTGCCTGACGACGGCCTCGTGCTGCTGCCAGTGGAGGAAGAAAGGCCGCAACAGGATCTATTTGGATAGGAGGCAAACATGCGCATTCGTCCATACCTGCTTGAAAAACATGGCGTATACGCAAAATTCCCGCTGAATGACGGCGACTTCGTGGGCGCAACGAAAGCCAGCCACGACGACCTTGATCCGCGCATCCTCGATGAAGTCGACCGTGATTCTGACCTCACAGCCTTCACCGGTTACGTTGCCACAGAACTACTCGCTGACGATGACGACATACCGACAGGCGCAAGAACGGAGATTTTGTTCAGCCAGCGCAAGGGGATCGCTGCCATCCTATATGACCACCCTAACATTTCAGACGCATTCATCGAATGGGTCTTTTGTTTCTCCGCTGAGGATGCGTTGGACAAATGGAAAAAGAAAGTTCGCTGGCCGTTGATTGAAACATCTAACGCGCCCATAGACATAACTGGAAACACCACCATATGAGCGATCAATCCAAAAACAGCGACGGCATTCACGAGGATCACTATTGCGAGCATCCTGGCTGCAAGAAATGGGGCGGCTTCGGGTATTCTCGATCAAAGGCCGAGAAATCCACCTGGCATTGCTGGGCGCATTATCCGCATAAGGAGCCACTACAATGATAACCCGCATTTCCCGCCAGAAGAACGCAGAACAACGGTTGGCAATGGCCCTTCGCCAGTTAAACGATGCCATCAAAGAAGTTCACAAGACCGGCCTCGACGTCGATATCAGCACCCTGACGATGCATACATCTCGTGGCCCAATGATGCAGGTAGATCTAAAGACGTTCAGAGCTGAAGGTGCGCCGCCGGTGCTGCGAGTGGTGGAATAACCAATTTTTTCGGAACCGATTTTCTCGTCGCGAGTTTTCAAGGCCGGACGGAACCTTTCCCCCTCCGCCCATTGCTCGTAGTGCCCTTTAGTTGGCACGATTAGAACCCTCCCCGCCGGAGGGTTTCTTTTTTCCAGCCCTTTACCAGCCGTTTACGCTGCTATGGCACGCTGAAACCAAGCGCGAAATGTATTCAGTACGCGCGGCTTTTCCCAACTAGCCCGCCACACTCGGCGGGTTTTGTTTTGCTCATCGCGGTAAACGACTTATTCACCAGAACGAGGCAACCTTCGCCATAGAGGGTCTTTTTATGCCTTACCGGTTTCTGATCAATGCCGCCGTGCTTTTTGCGATACCACTTTGCGGCCTGGTTGTTTTTGCTGCTGTTGCCGTTTCACACAACGCCAACAAGACTGTTGACGCGGATTATGTAACGACGAGCTCGATCAAAAGATGACGCGTCGGGCCGGAGTTCCTCTTATTATCGCAACAAAAAACCCGCTTACCTCTCGGCAAGCGGGCTAAATCAGGAAGCCCGCGTCGCGCGCGGCTTTGATTGATTTTCGACGATGCGATCCACGCGCAACGTCATCTTGTCGACGGCATCCTTCACGGCGCCGATAGCGCCCATGATCTGCTCAGTCTGTTCGCGAAGGCCGGACTTTGAGACGTAGGTTTCCGCCACATGCAGGCGGTGAGCAGCTAGCTCTTCCCTCGCAAGGGAGGCCATTGCCGAAGCCGCAGATGCGGCGCCAGACGCCTCCATCTTTGCGGCACTGATCTTCGCGTCGACGTACTTCCAGAGGCCGAAGAGGAAACCGAACAGCAGCACGAAAAACCCGCCGACAGCCATAATTTCAGGGCCGGTCATGGCTTCACCCCGCAAAGCTTCTGCAGCTTCTCATTCTCGATGAGGATTTGCCGTTTTGTTTCCGGCGTGAGGCTATCCTCGAAGGAGGGCCGCACCGGTCGCGCGATGTCGCAGTAATTACCGCTTGTCGCGCATCCACTGAGCAAGACGACGATCAACATCATCGTCGCCAAGATTTTTGATTTCATGTTCGACGTCCCCGGCCTTCTTGATAGCCTTGGCATTTGCCGCAGCCTGCTCGTCCTTTGCCGCGGTGCGCCCTGCCCGCTGGCCATACAAAAAGACGCCCGCAAGGATCGCGAGCGCCGTGCCGATTGTGGCTAGGTAGCCTTTAAGCTTGGCGATGATCATCAAACCACCACCTCCTTGCCACGCCAGCTATTCCACCGGCGAGCGATCACATCGCGGTTGCGGTAGGCCACGTAGCCGACAACCGCCACAAGCACACCTGCGGCGATCCAGCCCCAAGGGAGGCCTGCGGTGAAGGCAAGCAATCCAGAACCAGCCGCAGAGCTTGCGCCTTTTGTAACCACGTCCTTGGCCGCGCCTGCGTCGCGACGAAGCTGTGCGATGGTGGCAGGACCGATGATGCCGTCAGCGATAAGGTGCGGGTGTGCCTTCTGATAGGCAATAACAGCGGCCTTGGTCTTCTCGCCCATCCAGCCGTCGATAGCGCCGGGATTGAGGCCAGCAGTCGTGAGGAGCTCCTGCGCTTCCTTCACAACTGGATCCGGTAGCACCGGCGGTTCCGCCGTCACTTCTTTCGTCACGCCAACGCCGGTATAGATGCCCTTTTCGAATAGAAGCGCCTCTTCCTTGCGACGGCGCACGAGGCCAGGCAGTTTCTTGCCTTTCGCAGTGTTGTAGTTGCTTGCGAGATGAGCGGCGGCCTTCTGGATCTGGCCTTTGCGCCAGAGATCAGCCCACGTCCAGTTCATCGCGCCGACGCCGAGATTGAACGTCACGGATGCAGCAGCGTCCAGCTCATGCTGTTTGCGATTCTCGGGCGAACCAGCGACGACTGCAGGCACATATTCGGCGGCAAGAACAGCGTCGAGGATGACATCGCTCTGCGCGGCCGTGATCTTGGTCTTACCTGGCACAAGCTTCGTGATACCGATCTTCGCCAGTTCACGGCGAACGGAATCACTGCGCATTGTGAAGCCCGTACCGATCGTCGGAATGCCGACAGGGTCGAGGTAGCAGGTAAGTGGATTGCCCTCGTGCAGACGCACGAAAGCTCTCCCCTGTGTGGAGATTTTGGTGATTGGCATTTGGGATTCCTGATTTTAACGGGTTGTTTCTCGCCCCAGAGCAGAGGCGAGTCGTTCATCTGCGGTTCATGCGGCCGAGGCCACCTTGCGCGTGGTCGCTCCGCCCAGCGACCTGACAGAGGCCCGCAGCCGCCCCCCGGCCCTGCGGGCCTCTATTTTTATCGGTCGCGTAAAGTTGATGATCGCGATCCCCCTGAGAATGCAGGCTTCTCTGACTGACGGGTAACTTCTGAGATTGCAGGCATGTGGCGACGGCTTTAAAAACGCCGCTGTCGCGCGTCCCCTAAAAGAGGCCGCGGCATTGGGGTCCGCTGCTTGGCGGAGCGGCGGGCCTCTCCCAAAAGCCTGGCGCTTACGAGGAGCGACTGGCCTCCACCTCATGGAACGATTTCAAATGTCGCGCATTGTATGCCGCTGTGCAGTGTATCTGGTTCACAGCACTGAGGCTCGCGCTCAACACCCCCCAGCCACCGTGCGAGCCTCTTTTAGCATCCCGCTCCTGATCGCCAGGTACGCTACCGTCGAAGCGGAAGGTTGTCGTAGACGTACATTAAGGCACGCGCACCGATCTCATTCCTGATGATGGCGGGCTCGCTGAAAATCAGCCAGATGAGATAGACCAAACCGCCAACAAATGTAGCGCAGCCAACAGCCAGAACGGCAATACCGAGATACAAAAGCGCCAAATGACCCATGTTCATCTTTGTGCCGCCGACAGGGTTGGATAACCGACATATTAGCTATGGCGACGATCGATTTTCAAGGTGCTACCGGCCAAGCGATGGGCGCAATTTCAGTCAGAAACTGCTCGACGGTCGGCTGTGGCCGCTGGCCTGCCTGCACCTTTGCAAGCTGACCGTAAGCATAGAACCAGACGTCATCCCGCCACGCGACGAAGGCCTGAGCCTCTGCCGCCCATTTTTGCTTTGTGGACGCCGTGTAGGATGCCAACGTCACACCATCGCGGAACTGTCGCTCCCGGGCCGTGTCATCAACTAGGTTCTGGATGGCGTTTTCATAGTCGGCGATGGTGGGGACTGGAGGAGGCAGAGGAGTTTGAATTTCCTCGATCTCTTCTGGCGTGAGAGGACGTTCAATTGCTTCGCCTGTTGCGGCGTTGAATATCGCAATATTCATCCTCTTATCCCCTCCAAGAAAATCCTTGCCGTCTGTAGCGTTGCGCCCGGTGTTAAAAATTGAATAGCGTTGTAGGCCGTATTTCTTTTGTTTGCGGCTGATACTGTTCTAATCACCCTTGATGAAGGTTGATTAATAAAGACGGTTCCAAGTGCTACAGTGTTTCTTGTCGTGTTAAACTCATGGATAACCACGCTTGAAACCGTAGACAATCCGGTTGCGCCGCTGTGATCTCCAGTTACAGGTGCGAAATTTGCTATGTTGTCGTCATAACTTACGCTTCCAAACCCAGTTCCTTGAAGTAGAGTATACCGCCACTCATCCGAGTCAGCAAAGAAAGATGAACCGTTATCAGCAGATGCTCTTATTCCAGAACTAGTATTTCCATTTGCGACAAACGACATTTCAAGTCTCAAACTTCTGTAGGCAGCCAATCCAATTATGTTGATCGCGCTTACGGACGTGCCGGAGAATTCTCCTATGAATTCCCACCCACCCAAAACCTGACGTGCCTGCGCCGGAGTCAAATCCTCCACATTGCCAGTGCCCGCCGTTAGCCGCCCTTTAATTGCAGGCGCGGTGAGCTGTGACAAAAGTGCGTTGCCGATAACGTTGTTCGGGGACTTCTTGAGAAGTTTGCCGGTAGTGTCAGCAAAGACCGCCAAGTCATTGATCGCAACACCGCCGGCAGGCCCAACAACATCACCCGTACCAGAGCCATCCGTCCCCTTCCGAGCCAGCAGGCGCCAGTAGGCATCACTTTCGGTCGGCAACGTCGGAGGCGCATTGCCCGTGGTCGGCTGAAGCGCAAGCCATGTCGAGCCGTTGTTGAGAACGATGTCATTCGCGTCATAGGCCGTCGCACCGCTATAGGTTCCACGATCGACTACGCCAGCAGTCCCAGAGCGAGCGAACAGAATCCACTGTGTGTTTTCCGTGGTTGGTAACGTCGGAGGCGCATTGCCAGTCGTGGCAACCTTCGCGTACCAAGTTGAGCCCCCGAATTGAACGATGTCACGGACGACATAGGCCGTTCCAGCGCTGTAGTTACCACGCCACGTCACGCCCGTTGGACCTACAGGACCGGTCACATAGGACGGCGCACTCCAATCCCCCGACGTTACCGAGTTCTTGAAATAGAGCGCCGATCTGCCATCGCCGATATCGATAACGAGAACGGCGAAGCCAGCAGCAGCACCGTTATAAGCCGCCCTGCCCGCAAGGTTCGGTACGAATGCGTCGTATTCGACGCCTTGAACCAGCGCGGCCTTGTTGATCGTGCTAAAGACGCCGGGACCGATACCGATCGGGATATCATCAGTGCCGACGGTGATCTCGGACAGGCTGTCCAGATTGCCGTTCGACAGCGAAGCAAGCAGCCGCCGCATAGCCTCCACCGCCGCAATAGTAGGCGATGTCAGTTCAATCTTATAGGGCGCATTCGTTTGTGCTGGTCCGGGCCAATTATCGGCAAGCGTCAACTGCGTATCGCTATCGATGGATTCAATTACGATCGGGCGACCGACGTGAATGCCGTACTTATCACCGGCCTTGATCGGGGTCAGGCCGGCGACTTCCGTCAGCCAGCCTGTGTCAGTACCCGTCACCGTGCGGGAGCCGACAGCGACGGTTGCCGTGCCGTCGCCGTACCAGGTGGTGTTCGCCATTATTGGGATGCTCCGTCGTTGGTCTCGCCTTCACCGCGAGCGAGGCGCAGATCGGCTTCAAGGCCGTTGATCTTGTCGAGAAGGATCTCGTTTTCTTGTTTCTGCATCGAAAGATGCTGGGATAACAGCAGAGTGCGCTGCTTCAAAAAGCCTTCGCGCACTTCTGCTTCATGCAAGGCGACGAGAGCGTCGACCTGCATCGTGTTGCCGGTAGTCATGGGATTTCCTCAGCGCTTGAAGGTGGATGCGATCAAAATGGTTCTATCGACCGATCCGATGAACGGTCCGCCAGACACGGTTACTCGAAACGTTGTCTGAGACTGATTGGGCAAGGGAGTG
>Ga0308171_1004251_pt1 | contig 12003 bp, 12 predicted proteins | sample PhyGR1_FD_202135 | JGI IMG/M metagenome (GOLD analysis project Ga0308171, IMG submission 202135) | Phyllosphere microbial communities from UC Gill Tract Community Farm, Albany, California, United States - DLSLSG.R1 | ecosystem: Host-associated > Plants > Phyllosphere > Unclassified | place: USA... | reverse complement strand
GGGCGGGCCGGCCGCGGACGGTGAGCGACGCGCAAGTGGCGCATGTGATCGAGCGAACGCTGAATACCACACCCAAGGCCGGCACGCATTGGTCGATCCGTTCGATGGCGGCCGAGGCTGGGCTGTCGCATACCACGATCTGCGGAATTTGAGGTGCCTTCGGTCTACAGCCCCACCGATCAGAGACCTTCAAGCTGTCGAGCAATCCCCTGTTCGTCGACAAGGTACAGGATATCGTGGGCTTTTACCTATCGCCTCCGAATCGTGCGGTGGTGCTGTGTGTGGACGAGAAATCGCAGATTCAAACCCTTGACCGTGAGCGACCCGTCCTGCCCATGGCGCCCGGCGTCCCCGCGCTGCGCACTCATACCTATGTTCGCAACGGAATGACATCGCTGTTCGCCGCGCTCGACATCGCCACCGGCACCGTGATCGTAAAATGCTACAAGCGGCATCGTGCGACCGAGTTCCTCGACTTTCTCAAGCAGATTGATGCGGCGATGTCTGATGGCCCCGATGTGCATCTCGTGATGGACAACTATGCAACCCATAAGACACCTCGGATCAAGGCCTGGCTGGCACGTCGTCCGCATTGGCATGTGCAATTCACGCCGACGTCGGCATCGTGGATCAATCAGGTCGAGCGCTGGTTCGCCAAGCCGACACGCAAGCAATTGCAGCGCGGTTTCTACAAATCAACGGCCGAACTTGAGGCCGATATCGCTACCTTCATCGCCGCTCACAACGAAAGCCCAAAACCCTACAAGTGGGTCAAATCCGCAGACGACATCCTCGCTTCCGTCAAACGCTTCTGCCAGAAAGCAACGAACCGAACTTCGGATTCAGGTGACTAGCGTCACGACAGCGATTTCTTCGGCCCGATCGAACAGATGGGTGCGCTGGATTGGAACGGCAGCCCCCACCTCGACCGGATTAATTTCTACGAGACGGTGCCGCTGAGCGGACTGGACCGCACGGTCTGGCTGGATCGGACCGCATGGGGCACAGCCTCATCGCACTTGTCCAGCCCTATTCACGCGCCGTCCGGCTGCTGAACGAGAGGCTGTTTCCCGCCGGCCACCCCTATCAGCAAAGCACGATCGGTTCGATGGGAGACCTCAACGCGGCTTCGGTTGATGACGTGCAGCAGTGGTTCCGCACCTAGTACGCACCCAACAATGCGGTGGTCGTACTGGTCGGCGATATCGACGTCGCCACCGCGCGCGCCAAGATGGTGCAGTATTTCGGCGTATTCCCGCAGCTCCGACCCCACCCTGTCCAACGGCCTGAAGGTGGGTGAGCAACCACGCCGCGCCAACCGTGGGCATCAACATGCTGTTCGATGCCGGGATGCTGGCCGATGTAGGAAGACCGCGTGCCGCGCGAACTGCTGCCGCTCATCCGGGTGGTCAACAGGGCGCTGGCACGCGTCGACGATGCGATGACCCGCCAGAAGACGTTCACCGGCGCGGCGGCGCACGAATTGCGCCCCGCCCCAACCAGTTGGCGATCCTGACCGGCGGGCTGGCCCAGTTGCACCAAGGCCAGTTGCGCCACGAGCTGGAGCACGACGCGGCCCGCATGTCGACAATCATCACCCAGCTTCTCAAGCTCAGCTCCTGGCGCGCGGCCGATCCCTTGCTGGACAAGGTGGAGCTGAACACACTCGTGCGCGACATCTGCATTGCCTATGCGCCAATGGCGCTCGATGCCGGAAAGTCGCTGGAGCTGGACGAGCAGGACCGGATTTGGGTCGAAGCCAATCCCGAAATCCTGCGCATCGCCATCTCCAAACTAGTCGAGAACGCTCTGATGCATACGCCGCTCGGCAGCAGCGTCGACCTTGCCGTGAGCACATCGGGCACGCTGGTGGTGTACAATCATGGCGCCAGCGTGCCGGACGAGAACTGGCCGGAGCTCTTCAAGCCGTTCTTCAAGGCTCCGCTGAACAAGCCGGGCGCGGGCTGGGCCTTGCCATCGTCGCGGAAGCCATGGCGGCCCAGGGGACATCGATCAGTTCCGGTGCGCCCAAGACAAGCGGTCCCGACACTTCTACCGTCGTGGGCCTGCGGTCCTTTTCGAACTGCCAGCGCAACAACGTGCGGCTCGAGATCTCTCGATCACGAAAACGCGGCCTTTACGCCGTTGCTCAAGGACGACCCCTTCGCCTTGTCCGGCAAATTCCTGCGCCAGGTTCTTGGTGCGGTGCATCAGGCCCCGCGACCGCCTGCCCGGATGTGGCCGACAAGGGCGCGGTTTCCCCGAGGGACCCACCCCAGTACAGCGACTGAAGGTGCCCTTCCTCGTCCACGCCGACGTCGTATTCCGTCTCGCCTCCGATCAATCGGAAGACCCGCGTTGCCGGATTGTGTACGATCTCCGCCCAGGCATGGGCGGCCCACAGGGCAATATGAGCCAACCATAACGCCCCAAGGCCTGCTTTGCGTCTGATACCGCTCTCCCCTCACGAACGCCGGTTCGTTTGTCGGACTATATTAAGGCGTTCGACGTCCGGGTCACACCCGAATCCATCCTCCATTAAGCCCCGCCGCCGCCAGTACGGTCTGTGCAAGCTGTTCGCGATCCCGGGTATTGCGCATGACGGTCGGGGTGACGATTACGTTCAGGCCGGAGCGCTGCAGGGATGCCGCATCGGCGGCATCGGCGATATCGATCGCTAGATGGTCCAGGAGCGCGCCGTAATGACCGGCGATTGAGGCATTGCCCACCGGCTTGCCCAGTTCGCCCAGCAATTTGGCGAGCGGACCCTTGAGCGAGGTTCCCCCCACCAAGGGCGATACCGCGACAAGCGGCACCCGGCGTGCCGCGAGCGCTTCGCGCACGCCATCCACGGCCAGGATAGGATCGACGCTGAGGTACGGGTTCGAAGGGCACACGACGATCGCCCCCAGATCCTCGCGTGCCAGTGCGGCCATGAAGGCGGGCGACGGCGGGGTGCCCGGCGCTCCGGCGAACCGGACGCCGGTGGCGACCGGGCGGCACTGTTCGGCCACGAAGTAGCGCTGGAAGTCGAGCCATCCATCCGCCGTGCCCACTTGCGTGCGCAAGGGAGCATCGCTCATGGGGACGATGGCATGGGCGATGCCCAGGCTGCGGGTCAGCCGGGATGTGACCTGCGAAAGCGTCTCCCCTGCACGCAAGCGCCAAGACCGCGCGATGTGCATCGCCATATCGCGATCGCCGAGGTTGAACCAATCCGCCTCGCCAAGGTCGCGCAGCATGACCATGGCCTGCCAAGTCTCGTCCTTCACGCCCCAGCCCCGCTCCGTATCGTTGAGATCGGCAAGGGCGTAAGTCACCGAATCGATGTCCGGGCAGATCGTCAGGCCGAGATGCTCGAAATCATCGCCGTTGTTGACGACGATGGTGAGCTCCCCGGGCGACAGGATCGCCGCCAATCCCGCCGCCAGCTTGGCCCCGCCAACGCCGCCAGAAAGTGCCAGAACGTGCCTGCCTGTCATCGGAACATGTCCTGTTCCATCGCGCGCAGCCCGCTGGCCGCTCCGGGTCCATCCTCGTCGCAAGTCCAGCGCATGGCTCCGCGCACCAGCGCGACGGGCGTGCCCTCGTCGCCCTCGCCCATCGCCAGCACCGCCATCGCCGCAATCGAATCCGCTATGGCGATCACGGTCGCCTGCAAGGTGCGGCCATACAGGTCCACCGCCTTGCCGCGACGGTCTTCGAGAACCGTCAGTCCGGCGCACCCGATGGCGGTGCCGATAGTACCGATACGCCATGCTCGACCCATGGAATCAGCGATGATCACTGCAACCCGCGAGCCTGTGGCTGCATTCAGTTGCGCGCGGATCGCGCGTGCTGAGGCATCGGGGTCCACCGGCCAAAGAAGTACCACTCCAGTATCGCCGCCTTCGACATTGCTGGCATCTATCCCAGCATTGGCCAGGACGTGGCCGGTGTGGTGCCGGGCGATGATCGCTGCGGGGTGCGGGCGCAAGATCTCGGCGCTTTCGTTCAAGATCGCCTGCGCCATGGCCGGGTCGCGTCCAGTGCGCGCGGCAAGGTCTTGCGCGTCCCGGCCCGGCACCGTGGCGGCAAGCTCGACCGTTCGCCCTTCGCTTTTGGAGACGATTTTCTGCGCGATCACGCAGATATCGCCATCGCGCAAGGCTTGCCCGCCCTCGGCAAGTGCGGCGCAGATCGAAGTCGCCACCGACAGGCCCCGCGCGAACATGGGCAGGCCGGCGATCGGGTGGACGCTCAGATCGCCGATGGCATTCGTATCGTCGGAACGGCTCACACATTTCTCCTGCAACCGCCTGTGCGCCATGACTTGTCTTTTACGCGAAGTCGATAGCCAGTGCGCGGACGGTCGCCCAGGCAGACCTGCCTCCCGGCAGGTGCCCATGCGTGGGCAAGGCCTACTTTTTCCAACGGGAGAGTCCTCTGTGGTTGCCGCCCGTGAGGCAAGAAGTTTCTGATCCGGTGAGCAGGTGATCGAGCGCGGTCTTCTGTCAGGCCTTTGCTTGCGGCGATTTCCAGAAGCCGCTGGCCGGTATGGTGATCCGCAGAACAGGTCCAAATCTGATTAACGAGTTCGCGGCTCGGGACTCTCAACTGGTTTTCCTGCTCCAGATCTGTTCGATCATTTTGCCCATTCGGGTCGTCGCCTTCTCACTCCCTCTTTCCGGTTCGGGCCTTGCGCTACCTTTCGATCAGGCGGCGATTGCCGTTGCCGGGGCTCGATAGTCTTCCTGCTTCGCGAACATCGCCCACATCGTGTGCGCCATCTTGTTGGCCAATGCGATTGCCACCAACATCCGCGGCTTGCGCGCGAGCATGCGGGCCAGCCATGAGGTGTCGGGGATCGATTTTCGTCCCATCCAATATAATCGCGACATGGCGCCCATGATAAGCAATTGGCGGATGTCGCTCTGCCCGGCCTTGGAGACGCGGCCGAGCCGTTCCTTGCCACCGCTTGAATGCTGTTTCGGGACGAGGCCCAGCCAGGCGGCAAAGTCTCTGCCGCATTCGAAGCTCTCCATCGCAGCACGATGGGCTGACACAGGTTGCCGCAACAAATGCAGGCCTTCCACCATTGAGGGTGTCGAAGGAGACACCATCATGCTTGGCAGACTTATCGGCGCAATCGCGGGCAACAAGGCGGCCGAACACGTCCGCGGCGTCAATGGCACGGCGGGCACGCTACTCGGGTTCGCCGCCCCGACCGTGCTGCGCCGCATGGGCCCGCTCGGCCTGGTCGCGGCTGTTGCCGGTGGCTACGCCTACAAGAAGTATGTAGACCGCCAGGACGCGCAGAAGTCGCGCTCGCAGCGGCCGAGCGGCTTCGCCGAACCGACGCGTACGCAGGCCTGACGGGCAACCGCTGATGCCGGTGCAACGCACCCGGCATCGGCGCGCGCCCTAGATGGGTCAGCCAAGTTTGCGCATCAACCGCCCTGCCGCGCCGTGTTCGGCTGCCAGATTGCGGTTGTAGAGGAGCGGCATGCGCGGCGACTTCCACCGCAGCGCATCCATGATCCCTGCGAGGTCCTCGCCCGCCACGAACAGGTCCTGATTGAGCCCGACCCGGGTCGAATGCCCGCTGATGCGGGCCAGCCAGTATTCGAGATCGTCGCGGGTCAGATCCGGGAGCGCGCCGTTCTGGAAGGCGCGCCGAACGATAGCCCGCCAGATCGGGCCGATCGAGCCGGGATGCAAAGCCCCCTCCCCCACGCTGTACTCGGTGCGCGCCGGGACGGCGGGTTTCGGCAGTGACTTGCGCCAGTGATACGCTTCGCGCCCCGATAGGGTCGCCAAGTCTCGGCCGGGTATGCGAGCCTTCGCCTTGTAGCGGCGCACGAAGACCCGCCGGAACACCGCGCCCTCGCTGATCTCGGCCGCAACCTGCCAAGCTTTCACCACACGCACGGTGCGCGGCGACAGGAAGGCGGTGGCCCCCTCCCCTTCACTGTCGCCTTTGCTGCGCACAATGGAGAGCAGCCCCGCATCCGGATCGGTGACCGGCAGGATGTGCGCCACCTCGACCGCGACCAGTTCGCTGGCCCGCAGACCGGTATCATAGGCGAGACTGAGCATGGCCCGATCGCGCAAGCCGACAGGGTCCTCACCGCAACTCTCGAGCAAAGCCCGGAGGTTGAGCCCGCGGGCGGGATCGCGCTCGATGTCCGAGACAGCCCCCTTGAAGCGCAGCGGCGCCGCCTGGCGTTGGGCGATGCCCTTCTCCCTGCGGATAGCCGTGGAAGATCAGAACAGGAGTCGGGAGAACAAGATGCTGCGCGGCTGGATCCTCTTCCATCATGAACTGGATCCGGCAATCCCGGAGGTGCCTGAAGTTCTGCGCTTTCAGGAGGCGGCCAGCGCGATGGGCATTGACCTTACGGTTTACGATCCGCATCGCTTCGATCTGATCGTCGGCGGCGACGAAGATTGGTCTGTCACCTATGATGACAGTCCGATGGGCCGCCCCGACTTCATCATCTGCCGGACGAGCGCTGAGACCGACTATTACACGCTCGCGCTGCTGCGGCATTTCGAACGACGCGGCGTGCGGCTGATCAACGGCCCGGCAACAATCGAGCGTGTGGCTGACAAACTCCACACGCTGCAAAGCCTCAACCGGGCGGGCCTACCCATCCCGCGCACAATCCTTGGCACCTTCCCGATGGATGTCGATCTGGTCGAAAGGGAGCTTGGGTTCCCGGTGATCGTCAAGACGCTCAAGGGCACGCGCGGCGCTGGCGTCCTCAAATGTGAGAACCGGAGTCAGTTCGAAGATCTCGCGGGCCTGCTCGAGAGCGCCGAAGCGAAAGCCGATTTCATCCTGCAGCACTATGTCCGCGCGAGCCACGGGCGCGATGTTCGAGTCCTCGTGGTCGGTGGGCGGGTCGTTGCGGCCATGGAGCGTCGCTCACTGACCGGTGGGTTCAAGTCGAACGTGTCGCTGGGCGGGGTCGGCGTCGCCTATAACCCGCCCCCGGAGATGGCAGAACTGGCCGTCAAGGCGGCCGACATCCTCGACCTCGACATCACCGGGATCGATATCCTGTTCGACGAGGAAGGCTATCGGATCTGCGAGGCCAATTCGGCACCCGGATTCCAGGGCCTGGAGCGCGCCAGCGGCCTGGACGTGCCCTCAACGATCCTCGAATGGATCGTCGCCACGCAGGACGCGCCGGCGCCCGCGCCAGCGGCCGCCGAGAGCAGCGTGCTGGCGGATATGATCTTCGGCTGGCGCACCGGCCTGCGCGCGATTACCGACCGAAACACGCACTTCCGCGAGTTCGCGAGCGCGATGGGCGTGCGGCTGTTCGGGGCAAGCATGAGTTGTCTGGGACAGGCTCTGGCGCCTGCCCTGCTGGTGGACGCGAGGAGCCGGACGGGCCTGGGGTTACGCGCGCTGTTCGAAGGCCGGTCCCGCACTGATCTTTCCGCGCTCGACGACAGTGAGCAGGAACGCACGCTGATCGTCGTTCTGGCGCTCGCCTTATGGGCCGCGATCCTTCCCTGGATCGCGGACGCCGGAGCGATGGCCAGCGGGTTCCTGTCGCTAATGGCGCTCTGCTTCCCGCTTCTCTACGCGTTGACCGCCCCGACGGGTCGGGTCCGCCGCTCGGTGTCCGCGCTCGCAAAAAGCGACCGCGGCTGATGGATTTCTTTGGAACTTCTTGGGCCGAGCTTGCTCCTTTCATCCTCATCGGCCTTTTTGCCCAGACCATCGACAGCGCGCTGGGGCTGGGCTTCGGCGTGCTGTCCAATTCCCTGCTCGTTCTGTTCGGCTCGCCGCCTATCGCAGCGTCTTCCGCGACGCGCACGGCCGAGAGCTTCACAAGCGGCGCGGCGGGCATGGCGCATATCCTACAGCGCAATGTGGACTGGCCGCTCTTCGCCCGGCTCGCAGTCCCCGGTGTGATCGGCGGCGTGGCAGGGATCTGGGTGCTCTACCTCCTTAAGAGCGATAGTTTGCGGCCCGTGCTGCTGGTCTATCTGATCGCGGTCGGCGCCTATCTGCTTTGGCGCGCACCGCGCAGGCCGTTCGCCTTCCGCAGGATCAGGCTGGTTGCCCCGCTCGGTTTTCTTGGAGGGTTCCTCGACAGCTCAGGCGGTGGCGGGTGGGGGCCGCTGGTGACCGGTAATCTCCTGGCGCAGGGCATGACCCCGCGCATGGCGGTCGGTACGGCCAATGCTGCGGAATTCTTCGTGACCGTCACAGTCCTCACGGCCTTTGTCGGCATCCACGGTCTCAATTTCACCAGCGCGGCGACCGGTATCCTGATCGGCGGCCTCGTGGCGGCGCCTTTAGGCGCCTGGCTGACGCGACGCATGGCGCCCAAGCTGCTGCTCCAACTTGTCGGCATCCTGCTGGTGGCGACGAGCATCTGGAGCCTGGCGTCGCTGATGTTCGAGCCCCTGCCCGTCTTCCCGCGTATCTGAGGGTCAGACCGCCAGATGGTCAAGGATGGGGCAGTCCGGCCGCGCGTCGCCATGACAGGTCTCCGCCAGTTCCAGCAGCGTGGCCCGCATGGCTTCCAGTATCACCGCCTTCCGGCCGAGTTCGTCTGCCCGCGCCATTGCCAGCGCTTTCACTTCGCTGCTCGATCGCTCGCGATCTGCCCAAAGATGGAGCAGCGCGCGGATTTCGTCGATCGGAAAGCCGAGATCGCGGGCATTGGCGATGAACTTGAGGCGATGGACGTCGGCATCCGAATAGTCACGATACTTGCCGCGGCGGACCGGCGGCGGGATGAGCCCGATCGCCTCATAGTGGCGGATCATGCGCTGCGAGACGCCGCTCGCCCTGGACGCTCCCCCGATATTCACAGCGACACCCGATTGAGCCGCAGCGCGTTGGTGACCACGCTAACCGACGATAGCGCCATCGCGGCCGCCGCTATCATCGGTGAGAGCAGAACGCCGAACAGCGGGTAGAGCGCTCCGGCCGCAACCGGCACGCCCAGTACGTTGTAGATGAAAGCGAAGAACAGGTTCTGGCGGATATTGGCCATGGTCGCCTGACTGAGGCGGCGCGCACGAACGATGCCGGTGAGATCACCCCTCAGCAGAGTAATCCCCGCACTTTCGATCGCCACGTCGGTGCCCGAACCCATGGCGATCCCGACATCGGCGGCGGCCAGCGCCGGCGCATCGTTCACCCCATCGCCTGCCATGGCGACGACGCGCGCTTCGCGCCTGAGCCGCGCCACCACCGCGCTCTTCTGATCGGGCAGCACGTCGGCCTCGACCTTCTCGATGCCAAGGCTCCGCGCAACCGCCAGCGCCGTGGCACGATTGTCGCCGGTCAGCATGACGACCTCGATGCCCTCATCGCGCAGCGCCGCCAGCGCCTGAGCCGTCGTCGCCTTCACCCGATCCGCGATCGCGATCACGCCCGCGGCACACCCATCTATGGCGACATAGATGGCGGTAGCTCCATCCCCGCGCAGAAGGTCCGCTTCTGCCTCGAGATCGGTGGTCTCGATAGCCGCCTCGTGGAGGATGGCGGCATTGCCGAGCATGATCCGCCTGCCCTCGGCGGTGCCGATCGCGCCTTTGCCGACCGGCGAGTTGAACTCGACAACCGGCGGGATGCTCAAGCCCCGTTTGTCCGCCTCTACCACGATAGCCAAGGCGAGTGGATGCTCCGACGCGCGCTCGACCGCCGCCGCGAACCGCAGCAACTCGCTCTCCTCATATCCTTCGTTTGCGACGATGCGGGTCACAGCCGGCCGCCCCTCGGTGAGCGTGCCAGTCTTGTCGACCACGAGCGTATCGATCTTCTCCATCAGCTCGAGGGCTTCGGCATTCTTGATGAGCACGCCTTGCCCCGCCCCGCGTCCGATGCCGACCATGATCGACATCGGCGTGGCCAAGCCCAGAGCGCAGGGGCAGGCGATGATCAACACCGCGACGGCGGCGACCAGTCCATGAGCGAGCCGTGGCTCGGGACCCCAAATACCCCAGGCGACGAAGGCCAGCGCGGCAACGGCCAGCACCGCAGGCACGAACCAGCCCGCCACCTGATCGGCCATGCGCTGGATCGGCGCGCGCGAGCGCTGCGCATCGGCGACCATCTGCACGATCCGCGACAGCATCGTGTCGCGCCCGACCTTCTCGGCGCGAATGACGAGCGCGCCGGTCTGGTTGAGCGTGCCGCCGATGACATGATCGCCCAGCGCCTTTGTGACCGGCATCGATTCCCCGGTCACCATCGCCTCGTCGAGCGAGGAACGCCCGTCCTCCACCGCACCATCGACCGGCACCTTCTCACCGGGACGCACGCGCAGCCGGTCGCCCACGACGATCGCCTCGATCGCCACTTCATCCTCGCTGCCGTCGGGCAGAATGCGCCTGGCGGTGCGTGGCGCGAGGCCAAGCAGCGCCTTGATCGCGCCGGACGTCCGCTCGCGCGCGCGCAGTTCCAGCATCTGACCGAGCAGCACCAGCACAGTGATCACGGCGGCCGCCTCGAAATAGACCGCGACCGTGCCGTCTGCGGCATGAAACGCGGAAGGGAACAGCCCGGGCGCGAAGGTCGCGATCACGCTGTAAGCCCAGGCGACGCCGGTCCCCATGGCTATCAGCGTGAACATATTGAGGTTGCGCGAGCGGAGCGAGGCCCAGCCGCGGGCGAAGAATGGCGCGCCAACCCAGAGCACGACCGGTGTCGCCAGCACCAGCTGCACCCAGACGGAAATCCGCATCGGCACCAGATGATGGAGCGCCGGGAACAGGTGAGACCCCATTTCGAGGATGAAGACCGGCAAGGCCAGGACGAGTGCGATCCAGAAGCGCCGGGTCATGTCGGTCAGTTCCGCGCTGGGTCCACTGGTCATTTCCGCGACCGCAGGCTCCAGCGCCATGCCGCAGATCGGGCAGGCGCCGGGATGATCCTGGCGTATCTCGGGATGCATCGGGCAGGTCCAGACGGACCCGGGTGCGGCTGGAGGTTGCTTCCGGTCCTGGTCGCCGAGATAGCGTGCCGGATCGGCGATGAACTTCGTAAGGCAGCCCCCACTGCAGAAATGATAGGCGTGGCCCGCATGGTCGGCATGATGAGCGGTGGTGGCCGGGTCGACCCGCATGCCGCACACCGGATCAAACACTACACTCGCTTCCTCTTCCCCGCAGTCATGCGGAGGCTGGTGACAGCACGCATGCGCGTGCGAATGAGGGTCATGGTGGTTCGGTTCGGACATGAGTCAGTCTCCTGCACCCGGCAACATAGGGTCTGACATCATGTCAGGGTCAAGGGCCGGAGGAGGATCGATCGCGCTTTCTCAAAGGCACCTTCGGTTCAGCCGACGCGTCGATCATGGCGACAAGCGTGTCCTCGGCGCGCTCCCTTCTCTGCGGATCGGTGGAGGAAAGAACTGCGCGCAGCCATTCCGGCGTGCGAGCGCCGCCCATGTAGCGCGAACATCGCTGAATCCGGCATCCATGCGAGACGCAGCAGACTGACTGAAAATAGACAAAGCCGCCCTTTGCAAGCCATCGCGACCGCCAAGGCCTGACGTTATCGGTACGTTCTGCCTTCGCATCCGCTGTCGCGCGGGGATCCCCTCCAACGGAAAATGGGGGCCACACGCCATCTTTCTCGATATCCGCTAACCCTCGCGAGAAATCTTTTCCTGTCGCTCGTGCCGCTCCTGGGCCTCGACCGTCATAGTCGCGATGGGCCGCGCATCGAGCCTTCGGAGCGAAATCGGCTCGCCCGTGATCTCGTAATAGCCACAGTCGCCCTCCTCGATCCTGGGCAGCGCGGAATCGATCTTGGCGATAAGCTTGCGCTGGCGATCGCGCGTACGCAACTCGATCGACCAGTCGCTCTCGTTCGAAGCGCGGTCGTTCGGATCGGGTTCCCGAAGTTGCTCCATCTGCAATATATTCAGCGTGGCTTCCGCCTCGAGGAGGATCTGCTGCTTCCAGGCCAGCAGCCGCTGGCGGAAATATTCGAGCTGAAGCGGATTCATGAATTCCTCAACTACATAGGGGCTATATCCGAAC
>Ga0308171_1004250_pt1 | contig 12006 bp, 14 predicted proteins | sample PhyGR1_FD_202135 | JGI IMG/M metagenome (GOLD analysis project Ga0308171, IMG submission 202135) | Phyllosphere microbial communities from UC Gill Tract Community Farm, Albany, California, United States - DLSLSG.R1 | ecosystem: Host-associated > Plants > Phyllosphere > Unclassified | place: USA... | reverse complement strand
TGGGGGAGTTGGGGCGAGACAGCCATGCGAGCGCCACGTGGAAGAGTAGAATGAGCGCTCATTTTATTAGGAAAGCCCGTTGGACGCCGAGACCATCCGCAATCTGATCGAAACCGGCCTGCCTGGCGCCCGCGCGGACGTGCAGGGTGACGACGGCGTGCACTTCGAGGCCACCGTGGTCTGCGACGCCTTCGCCGGCAAGCTGCCGCTGGCCCGCCACCGCATGGTCTATGCGACCCTGGGCGATCTGATGGGCGGGGCGATCCACGCGCTGGCGCTGAAGACCGTCACCCCGGCCGAAGCCGGCTGATCCGGCAGCGCTGCTGCTTTTTTCCCCTCTTTTAGATCCCTGGATTCCATGGCCAAGATCGTAGTGACCGGCGGCAAGCCGCTGCACGGTGAAGTGAACATTTCCGGCGCCAAGAACGCTGTCCTCCCCATCCTGTGCGCGACCCTGCTGGCCGATGCGCCGGTGGAGATCACCAACGTGCCGCACCTGCACGACGTGGTCACCACCGTGAAGCTGCTCGGCGAGCTGGGCGCCAAGGTCACCATCGACCAGGGCACGCTTTCGCGCGGCAGCGCGATCGTGGTCGACCCGCGTTCGGTGGACCAGCACGTGGCGCCGTACGAGCTGGTCAAGACCATGCGCGCCTCGATCCTGGTGCTCGGCCCGCTGCTGGCCCGCTTCGGCGCGGCCGAAGTGTCGCTGCCGGGCGGCTGCGCGATCGGCTCGCGCCCGGTCGACCAGCACATCAAGGGCCTGCAGGCCCTGGGGGCGGAGATCACCGTCGAGAACGGCTTCATCAAGGCCCAGGCCAAGCGGCTGAAGGGCGCTCATTTCACCTTCGACATGGTCAGCGTGACCGGCACCGAGAACGTGCTGATGGCCGCCGTGCTGGCCGAGGGCACCACCGTGCTGGACAACGCGGCGATGGAGCCGGAAGTCACCGACCTGGCGCACTGCCTGATCGCGCTCGGCGCGAAGATCGAAGGCCTGGGCACCGCCCGCCTGACCATCGAAGGCGTCGAGAAGCTCTCCGGCGGCCGTCATGAAGTGCTGCCCGACCGGATCGAGACCGGCACCTTCCTGGTGGCGGCGGCGATGACCGGCGGCAAGGTCACGGTCAACCGTGCCCGCCCCAACACCATGGATGCGGTGCTGGCCAAGCTGGTCGAGGCCGGTGCGAAGATCGAGACCACCGAAGACAGCATCACCCTGGACATGGACGGCAAGCGCCCGCGCGCGGTCAACCTGACCACCGCGCCGTACCCGGCGTTCCCGACCGACATGCAGGCCCAGTTCATGGCGCTCAACTGCGTGGCCGATGGCGTGGGCGTGATCAACGAAACGATCTTCGAAAACCGTTTCATGCACGTCAACGAACTGCTGCGCCTGGGCGCGGACATCCAGGTCGAAGGCCATACCGCGATCGTACGCGGCGCCGAACAGCTCAGCGGCGCGCCGGTGATGGCGACCGATCTGCGTGCCTCGGCCTCGCTGATCCTGGCCGGCCTGATGGCCGACGGTGACACCACCATCGACCGCATCTACCACCTGGACCGCGGCTACGAGAACATCGAAGAGAAGCTGTCCTCGCTGGGCGCCACCATCCGGCGCATCGCCGCATGATCCTGCGCGGCCGGTTCACGCGCCGCCGCAAGGCGCTGCTGGTGCTGGTGCTGATCGTGCTGGCGTGGCTGGGCTACGCCTGGTACGCCGGCATCGCGATCACCCAGGGCATCCAGCAGGAAGACATGGACTGGAATGCGGATGGCACGGTCAGCCGTACCGAAGTGGCCCAGTCGTTCTATGCGGTGGGCGTGGAAAAGAAGGTGGAGGGCAACCGCCACTGCAGCACCTATTACTGGCGCGATACACGCCAGCAGATCCGGGTGGACTGCAAGACGGTGTTCGGCGAGGCCAAGCCGGAATGAAAAAACGCCCGCGCAAGCGGGCGTTTTTCATGTCGGGCAGGTCCCCACCGGGGGTGGGTACACCGCACGCGGGTCAGTTCATGCCTTTGATGGTCAGATCCAGCGCATCCTTGCCGCTCTCACGCTGCAGCAGGCGCGCCGGCACCGGGAATTCCGGCACGATCCAGGCGATCAGTTCCTTGTTGCCATCGGTCCGCGAGACCTTGGTGGCATCGTAGGACTTGCCGGCCACGGTGATCTTTTCCTTGCCGACCACCTTGTAGGACATCGGCTTGATCCGGCCTTCGTCGACCATGCGGTAGTTCAGCGGCTTGCCGGCGGCCAGATCACGCGCGATCGCCAGGTTGATCAGCAGGGCATCCATGTCGCCGGCCTTCAGGGCGACCGGGCCGCGACGGTCCGGCTTGAGATCGCCGGTCCAGGTGGCCTGGTTGCTGGTCCAGTTGTAGTTCGCATCCACGTTGCGCTTCTTGACCAGCAGCACCGAGCGGTCATGGCTGGTCAGCGGGCGCAGGCGGCCGTTGGCCTCTTCGAAGACCGTGCTCTGGCTCAGGTCGGCCAGCTGGTTCTTCACGTTGAGGCTGTAGCGCCATTTGTTGGTGCCTTCACTGGCCAGCGTCATGGTGCCGTTGGCCTGCATGCCCATGTAGCTGGCCTGGTAATCGGCCTTGAACGGCTGCAGCGCCATCGCGGGCAGGCTGACCGCGGCAAGTGCGCCAGCGGCGATCCAGGTCAGCGGACGGTTCAGTGTGGTCATGCTCAGACTCCTTGGTATTCGATCAGGCGCAGATCAATCCGATCTTCGCCATCTTCGCGTTGCAGGATGCGCACCGGCGTAGGGACACCGTTGGCGATCCAGAGGATGGTTTCATCGTTGCCGCCGTTGGTGCGATACACCCGCAGCGCGTTGTAGGACAGGTCGCCGACCTGGACATTCTCGGTGTCCGGCGCGGCCTGGTAATCGTGCTGACGGACGCGGCCGACATCCACGTAACGGTAGTGCATCTGACCGCCGGGGCGGGCATCGCGCATGATCGCCAGGTTCAGCAGCAGCGCGCTCTGGTCGCCGGGCTGCAGCGGAATCGGCTGGGTGCGTTCCTTCTTCAGGTCGCCCAGCCATTGTGCGGTGCCGGCCTGCCAGTTGTAGGTGCCGGTGACCTTCTTGCCCAGGAACAACCCCTTGCGCACGGTGCTCTGGCTGAGCGGTACGTAACGGCCGGCCTGGTTCTCGAAGACCGTGCTCTGCTCCAGATTCAGGCCCAGCACGCTGGCGAAGCCGCGGCGGCCGACCACCTGCATGTCCACGCGCCACTGCTCGCCCCCGGTATGGGTCACGCGCATGGTCGCATCGCCGGCTTCCTTGCCCTTGTAGAGGGCCTGGTAGGTGGCGGTGAACGGCTGCAGGCCGGGCGCTTCCCAGTCCATCGCCGGCAGCGCGGGCAACGGTGGGGTGGGCGTCGTCTCCTGCGCCTGGGCGAAGGCGACGGTGCACAGCAGGGAGGCCATCAGCAGCACTGGCTTGAACACAGTCGTTCTCATGCGCGGCAGGTCGGAAAGGAGGGGGGAGGATGCCAGCCCCGCAGTCAGCGGCGCGTGTGCGCGGCCGATCAGCGGTTCAGTTCACCGGCGGAATCTAGGCGCAGAGGACTAAACAGGGGGTGACCGTCGAGCTGGAGCTGACCGTCGCGTTCAGCCACGCGGCCGCCGACCAGCAGCCGCAGGCTCGCAATCAGCAGCGGATGTTCCACCGCCAGCACCCGCAGGGCCAGGGCGTCGGCGCTGTCATCGGGCTGCACCGGCACCCGGGCCTGCGCCAGGACCGTCCCGGCATCCAGTTCCGGCACCACGAAATGCACGCTGGCGCCGTGCTCGGCATCGCCGGCTTCAATAGCCCGGGCGTGCGTGTGCAGCCCCTTGTACAGCGGCAGCAGCGAGGGGTGGATGTTGACCAGGCGGCCGCTGAAGCGCGCCACGAAGGCCGCGCCCAGGATGCGCATGTACCCGGCGCAGACGATCCAGTCCGGAGCGAAGGCATCCAGCGCATCGGCCAGTGCCGCATCGAAGGCGGCGCGGTCGGCGAAATCCTTCGGCGAGCGCGCCCAGCGCTGGGCGGGGCCGACCTTGAGCAGGGCCGAGGCCTCGGGCTTGTCCGACAGCACGGCCACGACCTGCGCATCCAGCCGCTGCGCGGCGATCGCATCCAGGATGGCCTGCAGGTTGCTGCCCCGGCCGGAGGCAAGCACGGCGATGCGGCTGCTCATGCGCTGCACTCGGCCAAGGCCATCAGGGCGTGCCGGCAGACGGCGGCGCGAAGGCGGCCTTGACCGCCGGGCGCGAGAGCACGATCAGCGTGAACACGCCCAGCACCGTGCCGAACGGGATCGACAGGCATTGGATGCCGGCCACCACCATGCACAACTGGTGGCGACGGCGCCGTGCCAGGCAGCGCCCGGCGTAGGCCACGAAGCCTGCCAGGGTGAGCCCGAGTGCCATCAGCACCGAGCCGAACGCCACGAAGAACCAGCCCATCATGGCCGGATCGGCGCCCGACTCCGCGCCGTTGGCGGTGGGCAGGGCGCCGCTGACCACCGCGATGCCGATGGCCACGTACAGCCCGGGGATCAGGGCGAACAAGGCGTTGAGCCCGGCCAGGACATAGTGGAAGACCGCCAGCAGCTGCAGCTGCGCGTCGTCCACCGCGCCGGAGGCAGGCACCGCAGGCGGTGCCATGACGGGCAGGGCAGGGGGCGTGTTGACCTCGGTCATGCCGGCGTCCCGCGTATCGATCAGCCGATCTTGACGCGTTCTGCGCCGTCGGCCGGGGTCACCGCACCGATGGTCCAGTGCTCCAGGCCCTGTTCGGTCACCGCCGCGCCGACCGCAGCAGCCTGCTCGGCGGCCACGATCAGCACGAAGCCGATGCCGCAGTTGAAGGTGCGCCACATCTCGCTGTCGGCCACGGCGCCTTCCTTCTGCAGCCACTGGAACACCGGCGGCAGGGTCCAGGCATCGGCCTTGATGTCCAGGCCCAGGCCCTCGGGCACTACGCGGATGATGTTCTCGGTCAGGCCGCCACCGGTGATGTGGGCCATGCCATGGATCGCCGCGCCGTGGGTCTTGAGCAGCGCCAGGATCGGCTTGACGTACAGGCGGGTCGGCGCCATCAGCGCATCGACCAGCTTGACCCCGCCGTCCAGCTCCAGATCGGCCGGCTGGCCGGCACGGTCGTAGATGCGGCGGACCAGCGAGTAGCCGTTGGAGTGCGGGCCGGAGGAGGCGATGCCGATCAGCACGTCGCCGGCGGCCACGCTGGCGCCGTCCTTCAGTTCGCTCTTCTCCACGCCGGCGACGGTGAAGCCGGCCAGGTCGTACTCGCCCGGGGCATACATGTCGGGCATTTCAGCGGTTTCACCGCCGATCAGCGCGCAGCCGGCCTCGGTGCAGCCGTTGGCGATGCCGCCCACGACCGCCGCGGCGGTATCGATGTCCAGCTTGCCGGTGGCGAAATAATCCAGGAAGAACAGCGGCTCGGCGCCCTGGACCAGCACGTCGTTCACGCACATCGCGACCAGATCGATGCCGATCGTGTCGTGGCGGCCCAGCTGTTGTGCCAGCTTCAGCTTGGTGCCCACGCCATCCGTGCCCGAGACCAGGACCGGCTCGCGGTACTTGCTGGAGAGGTCGAACAGGGCGCCGAAGCCCCCCAGTCCCCCCATGACTTCCGGGCGGAAACTGCGCTTCACCAGCGGCTTGATGCGCTCGACCAGCTCGTTGCCCGCGTCGATGTCGACACCGGCGTCGCGGTAGGTCAGGGGAGAGGGGTTGGACGGAGAATTGGTCACGGGCGTCGGCGCTGCGCTGGGGTGAAAGCGCGATTTTAACAGGCCACGTTGGCGCGCAGGCCCTATTCGGGCAACAATTCCCCCCGGATACGCTCAATGGAAGTCCTGATGCGCCGCAGCCTCTTTTTAATGATGTTCCTCGCGCTGTGCCTGCCGGTGGCCTCGATGGCCCAGAGCGGCCTGCGCACCGAAGGCGATGTGGCCAGCGCCAGCGGCGCCTACGAGGCGGAAGTGCCGGTCAACAGCCAGGCCGACGCCGACCGCAACGGTGCGCTCTCCCGCGCGCTGGGCAATGTGCTGGCCAAGCTCTCGGGCGATCGCAGCGTGATGGCGCGCCCGGGGGTGATGCAGGCCCTGCGCAATGCCAAGGATTACGTGGCCAGCTATGACTACCGCCAGGACCAGAGCACCTCGGCCGGCGGTGCCCCCAGCTACCGCACCATCCTGGTGGCGCGCTTCCGCGAGGACGACGTGGACGGCATGATCGCCGCGCTCGGCCTGCCGCTGTGGCCGCAGCCGCGGCCCAAGCCGGTGATCTGGCTGGCCATCGATGATGGCTCCGGCCCGCGCCTGGTGACGGTGCAGCAGGCCAATGCGGCCCGCCCGCTGCTGGACCGCGCCATCGAGCGCGGTTACAAGCTCGGCCTGCCGTCGGGCAGTGCGGCCGAGCAGGCCCTGGTCGGTGCGATCTGGCGCCAGGACACCGCCTCGGTGGCCCGTGCCTCGGCCCGCTACGCCCCGCCGATGCAGCTGATCGGCAAGCTGTACCGCGATGCCGGTGGCTGGGTCGCCGACTGGGTCTTCGTCGATGGCGGCCGCGAACTGAACAAGTGGACCACCAAGGACAGCGATGCCCGCCGTGCCATGGCCGGGGGCGCCGATGGGGCCGCCGATGCGCTGGTGCGCCGCTACGCCAAGCCGGGTATCGCCGCAGGGGCCGCCGGCACCTACCGGATCATCGTGAGCGGCCTGGACAATGCCGAGGATTACATGCGCCTGGTGGCGGGCCTGCGCGAGACCGCCGTGGTGCGCAACGTGACCCCGGTCAACGCCTCAGGCAACCGCCTGGAACTCTCGCTGGATCTGACCACCGGCCTGCCGGGCCTGAACCGCATGCTCGGCGAGAACGGCGTGATCGCGCCGATCGCGCCGCTGCCGCTGCCGATCGATGAAACCAACCCCACCGCCCTCCCGTCCCCTGCCAGCAACGAGTACCGCCTGCGATGATCCTCACCCCCGAAGCGGAAATCGCACAGTTCCTGCGGCGTCTGAAGTATGTGCTGGTCGCGCTGGCGGCCGGCTGGGTGATCTGGCTGCTGGGCCCGATCCTGACCCCGTTCGTGCTGGCGCTGCTGCTGGCGTGGCTGGGCGACCCGCTGGTGGACAAGATCGAAGCCACCGGCCGTTCGCGCAACACCGGCGTGCTGCTGGTGTTCGTGGCGATGATCCTGCTGATCACCGCCGCGCTGCTGATCCTGGTGCCGATGATCGAGCGCCAGGTGGCCACCCTGATCGCCGCTGCGCCGCAGGCCCAGCAGTGGCTGATGGAGAAGGGCATCCCCTGGTTCGAACAGAAGACCGGGCTGGAGGTGATGCAGTGGATGGATCCGGACCGCTTGATCGACTGGGTCCGCAGCCACTGGCAGCAGGCCGGCGGTTTCGCCAAGACCTTCTTCGGGTATGTCTCCCGTTCGGGCTTCACGATGGTCACCTGGATCGTGAACATCCTGCTGCTGCCGATCCTGGCGTTCTACTTCCTGCGTGACTGGGACAAGCTGATCGAACGGGTCGCCTCGATGATCCCGCGCAAGCACATCGGCACGATCACCAAGCTGGCCCGTGAATCGGATGAGGTGCTGGGCGCCTTCATCCGCGGCCAGTTCCTGGTGATGATCGCGCTCGGCGTGGTCTACGCGGCCGGCATGTCGCTGGTCGGGCTCAAGCTGGGGCTGCTGATCGGCCTGATCGCCGGCCTGATCAGCTTCATCCCGTACCTGGGCGCCACCACCGGCATCATCCTGGCGGTGCTGGCCGCCCTGGTGCAGGCGCAGGGCGTGGACATGAAGCTGCTGCTGCTGGTCGGCGTGGTGTTCACCGTGGGCCAGCTGCTGGAAAGCTACGTGCTCACCCCGCGTATCGTCGGCGACAAGATCGGCCTGCACCCGGTGGCGGTGATCTTCGCGGTGATGGCCGGTGGCCAGCTGTTCGGCTTCCTCGGCATGCTGCTGGCACTGCCGGTGGCGGCGGTCAGCAACGTGCTGCTGCGTTATGCGCACGAACGGTATCGCGAGAGTGATCTGTATGCGGGCGAGCGTTCGGCGATCGTGCTCGATGCCCACAGCGACAGGCCCGAGATCATCGTGGTCGGTACGCCGAAGGGGCCGGACCTGCAGTGAGTGTCGTGCCGCAGTTGCCGCTCGCCCTGCGCTACCCGCAGGACGAGCGCCTGGAGACCTTCATCGGTGCACCGGACGGTGCGCTGGCGCAGCTGCGCGCGATTGCGGTCGGTGCGGCGCAGGACTGGGTCTACCTGGAAGGCGCGGCCGGCACCGGCAAGACCCACCAGGCGCTGGCGATGTGTTCGCTGGCCGAGCAGGCCGGTCGCCAGCCGACCTACCTGCCGCTGCGGGCGGTCGTGGGGCGCACGCGGGCGGCGCTGGAATCGCTGGAAGGCCGCGACCTGGTCGCGCTGGACGGGCTGGATGCCGTGGCCGGCCACCGCGACGACGAAGTGGCGCTGTTTGATTTCCACAACCGTGCGCGCAGCGCCGGGGTGACCGTGGTGTACACCGCCCAGCATGCGCCGGACCTGCTGGGCCTGGTGCTGCCGGACCTGCGTTCGCGCCTGCAGCAGTGCGTGCGCGTGGTGCTGCAGCCGCTGGATGACGAGGGCCGCGCGGCGGTGCTGCGCGAGCGTGCGGCACGCCGTGGGCTGGCCATCGATGAGGCCGCCATCGAGTGGCTGCTGACCCACACCGGCCGCGAACTGGGCAGCCTGGTGACCCTGCTGGACTGGCTGGACCGCGAATCGCTCGCGGCCCAGCGCCGCATCACCGTCCCGTTCCTGCGCCAGGTGCTGGAAGACGGCCTGTAAGCCACCACGCGTGGATGCGGTCTGATCGCTCTTCTGAGGAATTTCAGCTGCGCAGGGCGTGGCGCTAGCCGGTGCCGGCCTGCAATGCCGCATCCAGCTGCGCCAGCCGTTCCGGGGTGCCGACATCGGTCCAGCGGCCGCGATGGTGCTGGCCGCTCACGCGCCCCTGTGCCATCGCATGCCGCAGCAGCGGGGCCAGCCCGAACTGCGGTGGCGTGGCCGCCGCACCGGTCGTCTCGCCGATCACTTCGCGCCAGCCGTCGATGATCGCTGGGCGGTACACGCCGACGCCGGCGTAGGTCAGCCGTGCAGCATCGCCTTCATCGCAGACGCGGCCATCGGCGTGCAGGATGAAATCGCCCCGCGGGTGCTGCGCCGGGTTGTCGACCAGCACCAGATGCGCATCGCCTGCCGGCGCGCGCGGCAGCGCGGCGAAATCCAGATCGGTCCACACATCGCCATTGATCACCAGGAATGGCGCATCGCCCAGCAGCGGCAGCGCGTTGAGGATGCCGCCGCCGGTTTCCAGCGGCACGGCGCCCTCATCGATGATGTGCAGGCGCAGGCCCCAGCGCGCACCGTCGCCGAGCGCCGGGGCGAACTGGTCGCCCAGCCACGCCGTGTTGATCACCACCTCGTCGATGCCGGCCGCAGCGAGGCGTTCCAGGTGCCACACGATCAGCGGTTTGCCACCGGCCACCAGCAGCGGTTTCGGCGTGTGCAGGGTGAGTGGGCGCATGCGCTCGCCCTTGCCGGCGGAAAAAACCAGGGCCTTCATGGGCGCGCCAGGACCGGTTCGGCCAACTGTGCCAGCCGCGGTTTGATCCGCTGTTCCAGCAGTGCCTGCAGCGGTGCCAGTTCGGCATGACGCGGCAGCACCTCATCCAGATACGCAATGAAGCGCGGCGCATCGTCGAAATAGTGGCCCTTGCCATCGCGATCGCGCAGGCGCACGAACAGGCCCAGGATCTTGAGATGGCGCTGGATGCCCATCCAGTCGGCATCGCGCAGGAACTGCGGCCACGGCCGCACCGGCAGGCCGGCGGCCAGCGCCTGGGCGTGATACCGCGCGAGCCAGCCATCCACGCGCTCCAGCGGCCAGCTCAGGAACGCATCCTTGAACAGGCTGACCGGATCGTAGGCGATCGGTCCGCGTACCAGATCCTGGAAATCCAGCACCGCCGGGCCCGCCTCGATCGGCATCAGGTTGCGCGGCATGAAGTCGCGGTGGGTCAGTACCTGCGGCTGCCGCAGGGCGTTGTCCATCAGCAGGCGGTGCATTCGCTGCAGGTTCTCGATCTCGCCGCAGTCCAGTTCCAGGCCCAGGTGGCGCTGCAGGAACCACTCGTCGAACAGACCGGCATCGCGCTGCAGCAGGGCTTCACCGAAGCTGCCCATGCCCTCGGGCACCGGGATCGACTGCAGGCGGATCAGCTGCGCGAAGGCGGCATCGAACCACGCGTCGGCGTTGTCCGCATCGATATGCCGCGCCAGGGTGGGCCCGCCAAGGTCTTCGAGCAGCAGGAACCCGTTGTCTTCATCGCGCGCCAGCACCTGCGGCACGCGCACGCCCTGCGGTTCGAGCAGATCGTGCATGCGCAGCCAGGGGCGCACGTCTTCCAGCCCGGGCGGGGAGTCCATCACGATGTGGCTGCCACGCGCGCTGGTGCTGCGCCAGTAACTGCGGAACCCCGCATCGACCGAGGCACGATCCAGCGTGGTGCCGGGATCGCCGAGCGCGGAACAGGCCCACCGGTGACGTTGCTCGGCACGCAGGGGATCGGAGGCAGGATCGTTCATGGACGGCTACGTCGAAGCGGCGCCGGAGGGCGCGCGGGAAAAAAAGAAGGCGGCGTCGCTCAGCGCTTGCTGCTGAACAGCCGGAGCAGGGCCAGGATCGCGACGGCACCGAGGATCGCGCCGATGAAGCCGGCCGGCTCGCCGCGCGCATACCAGCCCATGTGCTGGCCGAACCAGCCGGCCAGCAGGGCACCGACGATGCCCAGCACGATGGTCAGCAGGCAGCCCATGCGGTTGTTGCCGGGCATGACGAAGCGCCCGAGCAGACCGACCAGGAAGCCGACCAGGATGATGTACAGCCAGCTGCTGCTGCCAAACAGTCCGTTCATGCTGTTTACGTCAGTGAGGATGGACGCAGCCTAGCAAGGCCAGGCTGCGTCCGCCAACGTCAGCAGCAGCCGTGGCCGCCGTGACGGGTGCCGCTGTCGGCAGCGACCGGCGAACCGCTGGTCTCGCCGCGCAGGCTGGCCGCGTAGTGCTCGCTGATCACCTTGGAGACGCACGCGGTCACGCGCTTGCCCATCGGGATGTGCAGGAACTCGTTCGGGCCATGTGCGTTGGAGTGCGGGCCGAGCACGCCGGTGATCATGAACTGCGCGCCGGGGAACTTCTCGCCGAGCATGCCCATGAACGGGATCGAGCCGCCTTCGCCCATGTACATCGCCGGCTTGCCGAAGAAGGTCTGGCTGGCATCGTCGATCGCCTGGGTCAGCCACGGCGCCATGGCCGGCGCATTCCAGCCGCTGGAGGCCTTTTCCAGGTCCAGCTTCACTTCCGCGCCGTTCGGCGGATCGCGCAGCAGGGCTTCCTTGAGCAGCTCGCCACAGGCCTTGCCGTCAGCAGTCGGCGGCAGGCGCAGCGACAGCTTCACCGCGGTATGCGGGCGCAGCACGTTGCCGGCCGAGGCCAGCGGCGGCATGCCGTCGATACCGGTGACCGACAGCGCCGGGCGCCAGGTGCGGTTGAGCACCAGCTCGGTCAGGTCGGCGTTCATGGGGGTCAGGCCATCGACCAGCGGGAACTTGTCGAAGATCGCGGTATCGACCACGTCGGCAGCGCGCTGGGCCTGTTCCAGGCGCTCGGCCGGAATCTCGACATTCATGCCATCGATCAGGATGCGGCCGGTGTTTTCGTCTTCGATCCGCGACAGCAGCTGGCGCAGCAGGCGGAAGCTGGAGGGCACCACGCCGGACGCATCGCCGGAGTGCACGCCTTCGTTGAGCACCTTGACCGAGAAGTTGCCGCCGGTCAGGCCGCGCAGCGAGGTGGTGCACCACAGCTGGTCGTAGTTGGCGCAGCCCGAATCCAGGCACACCACCAGCGAGGGCTTGC
>Ga0308171_1004249_pt1 | contig 12012 bp, 9 predicted proteins | sample PhyGR1_FD_202135 | JGI IMG/M metagenome (GOLD analysis project Ga0308171, IMG submission 202135) | Phyllosphere microbial communities from UC Gill Tract Community Farm, Albany, California, United States - DLSLSG.R1 | ecosystem: Host-associated > Plants > Phyllosphere > Unclassified | place: USA... | reverse complement strand
GGCCTGCTGGGCCCGAGCGTGAACCAGCCCGTCGCCATGGGCTACGTGTCGCCCGGGTTCGCAGCCGCCGGCACGGTGGTCCACGCGATCGTGCGCGGCAAGGCGGTGCCGATGGAAGTCAGCCCCATGCCCTTCCTGCCGGCGCGCTACCACCGCGGCTGACCGCGGCGCGCTGCAGTCCGCGCCCGAGGCCTGCCGGCCGCGGCTACAGTCGCCATCGCGTGCCCCTTCCAGGGCCGCACCACCCTTTTTTCGTTTTCCCCGCCGCCTTTTTCCGCGGACCCTTTCTTCCAGGAGCCCCCCATGACCGTCAAATTCTCCCGCGACCACGAGTGGATCAACACCGCCGACACGGGCGCCGCCGTCGTCGGCATCACCGTCCATGCGCAGGACGCGCTCGGCGACGTGGTGTTCGTCGATCTGCCCGAAGTGGGCAAGACCTTCGCCCAGGGCGAAGTGGCCGGTGTGGTCGAGTCCGTGAAGGCAGCCGCCGACGTGTACATGCCCGTGTCCGGCGAAATCGTCGAGGTGAACGAGGCGCTGCGCGCCGATCCGTCGCTCGCCAACAGCGCGCCGCTGGGCGATGGCTGGTTCTTCAAGGTGCGCCTGTCCGATGCGTCGCAGCTCGACGCGCTCATGGACGAGACGGCCTACACCGAGTTCTCCAAGAACGCCTGACCGGCTCTCGCGGCGGGCGGCGCTGCCCCCCGCCCGCCGCGGTGCGCACCTGCCGGTGCACCGCACCCCTTTTCCTTTTTCCCCCCTCCTTCCGCTGACCGGGATCCCTCCCATGCCCACGTCCACCCTGCCGCCGCTCTCCGCGCTCGAAAACGCCGCCGAATTCCAGCCCCGCCACATCGGCATCGATGCCGCGGACGAGGAGCGCATGCTCTCGGTCATCGGCGAGGCATCGCGCGCGGCGCTGGTGGGCGGCATCGTGCCGGCCTCCATCGCCCGCACCGAGCCGATGGAGCTTCCGCCCGCCGCGACCGAAGCGGCCGCGCTCGCGGAACTGAAGGCGATCGCTTCGAAGAACCGCGTGCTGCGCAGCTTCATCGGCCAGGGCTACTACGGCACGCACACGCCGGGCGTGATCCTGCGCAACATCCTCGAGAACCCCGCCTGGTACACCGCCTACACGCCCTACCAGGCCGAGATCTCGCAGGGCCGCATGGAGGCCCTGGTCAACTTCCAGACGATGGTGTGCGACCTCACGGGCATGCCGATCGCCAACGCCTCGATGCTCGACGAGGCCACGGCCGCGGCCGAGGCCATGACGCTCGCCAAGCGCTCCGTGAAATCGAAGAGCCAGACGCTCGTCGTCTCGGGCGACACGCATCCGCAGACCATCGAGGTGATCCGCACGCGCGCCGAACCGCTGGGCATCAGCGTGGTGACCGCGAACTCGGAAGCCGAGTGGAACGCCGCGCTCGAGGGCGACTTCTTCGCCGCCGTCATCCAGTACCCCGCCAGCAGCGGCTGGCTCGCCGACTGGAGCGCCGACGTGGAGAAGATCCACGCGAAGCAGGCCGCCGCCATCGTCTGCGCCGACCTGCTGGCGCTCACGCTGCTGGTGCCGCCCGGCGAATGGGGTGCCGACATCGTCGTGGGCAGCACGCAGCGCTTCGGCATGCCGATGGGCGCGGGCGGCCCGCACGCCGCCTTCATGGCCTGCCGCGACGACTTCAAGCGCTCGCTGCCCGGCCGCCTGGTGGGCGTGAGCGTGGACGTGCACGGCCAGCCGGCCTACCGCCTCGCGCTGCAGACGCGCGAGCAGCACATCCGCCGCGAGAAGGCAACCTCCAACATCTGCACGGCGCAGGTGCTGCCGGCGGTGATCGCCAGCATGTATGCGGTCTACCACGGCCCCGAGGGGCTCAAGCGCATCGCCCAGCGCGTGGCGAGCTTCACGGCCATCCTGGCCAAGGGGCTCGTGGCGCTCGGCCATACCGCGCACCATCACGAGTCGGCATTCGACACCCTGTGCCTGCACACGAAGGAGCAGACCGGCGCGCTGCTGGCCCGTGCCGTGGAACGCGGCGCCAACCTGCGCGTGGCCTGGAACGACTACCTCTGCATCTCGCTCGACGAAACCACGACGCGGGCCGACATCGAACTGCTGTGGTCGGTCTTCGCCGCCGACGGGCAGGCCCTGCCGCGCATCGAGGATTTCGCGGACGGGGTGAGCCCGCTGATCCCGGCCGAACTGCTGCGCACGAGCGCCTTCCTCACGCACCCGGTGTTCAACACCCACCATTCCGAGACCGGCATGCTGCGCTACATCCGCCAGCTCTCGGACAAGGACCTGGCGCTCGACCGCAGCATGATCCCGCTGGGCAGCTGCACCATGAAGCTGAACGCCACGAGCGAGATGATCCCGATCACCTGGCCGGAATTCGCGCAGGTGCATCCGTTCGCGCCCGCCGACCAGCTGGAGGGCTACCGCCAGCTCGACGAACAGCTGCGCGCCTGGCTCTGCCAGGCCACGGGCTACGCCGGCATCAGCCTGCAGCCCAATGCCGGATCGCAGGGCGAATACGCGGGCCTGCTGGCGATCCGCGCCTACCATGCGGCGCAGGGCCAGGGCCACCGCAACATCTGCCTGATCCCGAGCAGCGCCCACGGCACCAACCCGGCCAGCGCCCAGATGGTGGGCATGCAGGTGGTGGTGACGGCCTGCGACGCGAACGGCAACGTCGACATGGACGACCTGCGCGCCAAGTGCGAGCAGCACGCCCAGAAGCTCGCCTGCGTGATGATCACCTACCCCAGCACGCACGGCGTGTTCGAGACGCAGGTGAAGGAACTCTGCCAGCTCGTGCACCGCCACGGCGGCCGCGTGTACGTGGACGGCGCCAACATGAACGCCATGGTGGGCGTGGCCGCGCCCGGCGCCTTCGGCGGCGACGTGAGCCACCTGAACCTGCACAAGACCTTCTGCATCCCGCACGGCGGCGGCGGCCCCGGCGTCGGCCCCGTCTGCGTGGTGGAAGACCTCGTGCCTTATCTGCCGGGCCATGCCACGGCCGGCGTGGCGGGCGGCACGGGGGCCGTCAGTGCGGCTCCTCTCGGCAATGCCGCCGTGCTGCCGATCAGCTGGATGTACATCCGCATGATGGGCCCGGACGGCCTGCGCGCCGCCACCGAGACGGCCATCCTCTCGGCCAACTACATCAGCGCGCGCCTGAAGGACCACTACCCCACGCTGTACGCGAGCGCCAACGGCCACGTGGCGCACGAGTGCATCCTGGACCTGCGCGGCTTCAAGGAGACCAGCGGCGTGATGGCCGAGGACGTCGCCAAGCGGCTGATCGACTACGGCTTCCATGCGCCCACGCTGTCCTTCCCCGTGCCCAACACGCTCATGGTGGAGCCCACCGAGAGCGAGACGCTGGCCGAGCTGGACCGCTTCATCGACGCGATGATCGCCATCCGCGGCGAGATCCGCCGGATCGAGCAGGGCGAGTGGCCCCAGGACGACAACCCGCTCAAGAACGCGCCCCACACCGCGCACAGCCTGCTGGGCGGCGAGTGGACGCACCCCTACCCGCGCGAGGCCGCGGCCTATCCGGTCGCGGCGCTGCGCCAGGCCAAGTACTGGTCGCCCGTGGGCCGGGTGGACAACGTCTACGGCGACCGCAACCTGTTCTGCAGCTGCGTGCCGGTGTCCGACTTCGCGTGAGAACGCGCGCGGGCTACCATCGCATCTTTTGACCGGAGACCCGAACCGTGAAGAAGTCCCTGCTGCCCGTCCTCGCCGCCGTCCTGCTGGCCGGTACCGCCTGCGCCCAGAAACCGACGGGTGCCCCGGCGGAGTCCGCCGCGAAGGCGCCCGTGACCACCGCGAGTGGCCTGGTGTATGAGTCGATCAAGGAAGGCACGGGCGAATCGCCCAAGGCCACCGACGTGGTGAAGGTGCACTACCGCGGCACGTTCCTGGACGGCAAGGAGTTCGACAGTTCCTACAAGCGCGGCGAGCCCACCGAGTTCCCGCTCAACCGCGTGATTCCCTGCTGGACCGAGGGCGTGCAGCGCATGAAGCCGGGCGGCAAGGCCCTGCTGACCTGCCCGCCCGCCATCGCCTACGGCGCGGCCGGCGCGGGCGGCGTGATCCCGCCGAACGCCACGCTGCGCTTCGAGGTCGAACTCGTGTCCGTGCGCCGCTGAAGCAAGGTCCCGGGCGTGCAGTGGCTCCGCGTGGGCGAACTGGCGCGCCGCACCGGCCTGACGGTGCGGGCGCTGCACCACTACGACGAGATCGGCCTGCTGGCGCCTTCCGGACGCTCGGGCTCCGGCTATCGCCTCTACAGCGAGGCGGACGTGCAGCGGCTGCATGCCATCCAGACGCTGCGCCACCTCGGGCTGCCGCTCGGCGACATCGCCGGACTGCTGGAGGACGGCGGTCCGGAACCCGGGCACCTCATCGCGCAACAGATCGAGTCGCTGGACCGGCAGATCGCCCAGGCCGCCGAACTGCGTGCGCGGCTGTCCCTGCTGCGCGACGGCCTGATGACCGGATCTGCGCCCAGCATGGGCGATTGGCTCGATTCGCTGGCGCTGATGGCCACCTACGGCAAACATTTCAGCGCGGCCGAACTGCAGTGGATCTTCCGCAACTGGAAGCGCATCGAGGCCGACTGGCTCGTGGTGCGCGATCTCGTGCGCGGCGCGATGGACCGCAGGCTGCCGGCCGATGACCCACATGTGCAGCAGCTCGCCCACCGCTGGATGGGCCTCATGCTCCACTGGATGGAGGGCGACATGGACCTGCTGGAGCGCTGGGGCCACATGTTCCGCACCGAACCGGGCGCGCAGGGCCGCAATCACGCACCGCCGGGCGACATGATCGCCTACATCGAGGCGGCGATCGATCTGCGCATGGAGCGTCTGCTGCGGCACGTCGACATGGCGGACCTGCGCCGCATGGGCCATGTTCCCTACACCGAATGGGCCGCCCTCGAAGCCGACGTGCAGGCGCTGATGGACCGGCGGCGGCCCCCGTCCTGCGACGAAGCCGCGGCGGCGGTCCGGCGCTGGAGTGCTCTGTTCGACACGCTGTGCGGCCACGACCCGGACCTGCGGCGCAAGCTGCTCGCGGCCTCGGCCGCCGAGCCGCTGCTGCGCGCGGGCGCGCCGCTCGGCCCGGCCGTACGGGCCTATCTGGAGACCGCCGCCCTGGCGTCTGCGCAACGGCACCCGGCACCGCTTGACCCTCACGCAACGTGAGGCTCGATATTCGGGGCCCATGACATCCGCTCCGACCTCCTCCCCTTCCGGTGCCCCGGCGCCCCTGTCGCGCAACCGGGATTTCCGCTGGCTCACGGCCAGCTCGGCCCTGTCGCTGCTCGGTGACCAGTTCTCGCTGATAGCCCTGCCCTGGCTGGTGCTGCAGAACACGGACGACACGCGTGTGCTGGGTACCGTACTGGCCCTCACCAGCGTGCCCCGGGCCCTGTTCATACTTGCAGGCGGCGCCATCGTGGACAGGCACTCCCCGCTGCGCATCCTGCGCACCACGCGCTGGCTGAACGCCGGGCTGACCGGCCTGCTGGCCCTGCTGGTCCTGGCCGGCCCGTGCCCGCTCTGGGCGCTGTACGCACTGTCGCTGGCCATCGGCATCTCCACCGCCTTCAGCATCCCGGCCGCGACCTCCATCACGCCGCGGGTAGTCGAGGCAGCTCAGCTGCACGCGGCCAACGGCGTCGGCATGGGATTGCGGCAGTTGGGCATGTCCGTCGGTCCGCTGTTCGCAGGTCTGCTGATCGCCGGGCTCGGCGGAGCGGGTGCGCGCCAGCCGGCGGACGCGACCGGCACCGGGGTGGCCTTCGCGCTGGATGCGCTGAGCTTCGCCGTCTCCGGCTGGATGCTCGGCCGGGTGCGGACGCGGCCAGCGGCCGGGCAGACGCCACCGGCCGGCGCCGTGGCGCGCTCCATCGGCGAGGGCCTGGCCCATGCCTGGCACGACCGGCCGCTGCGCACCTGCTTCCTCTACTGGGGGCTGCTGTCGGTGCTGGTGATGGGACCGACGCAGATCGCCCTGCCGGTGCTCGCGCACGACCACCCGCAACTCGGCGCCGCCGCCTTCGGCATCCTGGTGGGCGTGCACGGGGCCGGCACGCTTGCGGGCATGGCCCTGGCGGGCGCGCTGCCCCGACTGCGGCTCGTGAACCTCGGCACCACCCTGTTGGTGGTGGACGCCGTCGTGGGCCTGCTGATCGCGCCTCTCGGCGGCATCTCGGCGGTCTGGCAGGGCGCGCTGTTGATGGGTGGCGTGGGCCTGCTCGGCGGTTTCATCCAGGTGGGACTGTTCACCTGGATCCAGCAGCGCGTGCCTTCCCGCCTGCTCGGTCGCACCATGGCACTGTTCATGTTCATCTTCATGGGACTGCAGCCTGTGGCGGCGGCGGCCACCGGCTGGCTGCTGCGGGTCTTGCCGGCGGACCGGCTGTTCTTGGTGTGCGGCGGCACCCTGGTGCTGGCCGCGGCCATCGCAGCCGTGGTCACGCCGATGCGCCGGATGGAGGATGTGCGCCGGCCGCTGCCTTGACCGCGCAGGGCCGCGGGCCTTGGCGCATGGCTGCCGGCCCGCGGCGTACACTGGCAGGCTACCCACCACCGTGCCGCCGTTTCACGCGCCGGGTAGCGCAACCGTTCCCGAGCCGCCCCCGCCGCCCATGAGCCGTCCCCATCTGTCCTTCCTGCTGCCCCCCGATCCGGAGGGTGATCGCGGCGCTCCCCCGGACGGCGGGCCGGCAAGCCCGCCCCCGGACGCCGCGCCTGCTGCGCCGGCGCCGGCCGTCGGCGAGGCCGGTGCCAACCGGCGCAGCCCAGGCCGACCCGAAGGGCCCGTGGCCGCCCTCATCGCGGAGCTGCGCGCCTACCAGGCCGAACTGGAAGTGCAGAACAAGGTCCTGCGCTACAGCCAGGCCGCGGCCGAAAGCGCTTCCGAACGCTTCGAGACGCTCTTCGCCAGCGTGCCGCTGGCCCTCATGGTGCTCGACGAGCACGACATGGTGGTGCAGGCCAACTCGATGGCGCACCGCTGCTTCCAGCCCACCGAGGCCGACCGGCCGCTCACCTCGCTGATGCCGTTCGTGTGCTCGGACGACGCCGACCGCGTGCGCGACACCTTCGCGCAGGCACGCGACCAGGGCCACGGCGAGGCCAGCGAAGTGGTGTTCCCGATCGGCCGGCACGGCGCGGGCATCACGGGCGACCTGTACATCGCGCGCATCGAGGCCCCGCAGGCGGACGGCGCCCCCGCCCAATTGCAGTACCTCTGCGCAGTGGTGGACCAGGGCCCGCTCGTGGCCGAGCGGCGCGCCCTGCAGCAGAGCGCCGCGGCCCTGCAGGAGCGCAATGCGCAGCTCTACGCCAGCGAGCGGCGCCTGGAGGCCGTGATCAATTCCGCGCTGGACGCCATCATCTGCGTGGACCAGCACCAGCGCATCACCGTCTTCAATCCCACGGCCGCTGCGCTGTTCCAGTGTTCCACCGCCGACGCGCTCGGCAGCCCGCTCGACCGCTTCCTGCCCGATGCCGTCCAGGCGCTCGCGTTCGCCCAACTGGCCACCCAGGCGGTGCTCGGCGAGATGGTGGCCCTCACCGCCAGCGGCAAGGAACTGGCGGTGGAAGTGAGCGTGTCGTTCGAGCGGCATGCCGAGGGCGAGACCACCACGGTATTCGCGCGCGACCTCACCGGCCGCAAGAAGGCCGAGGCGCACCGCAGCGAGCTGGAAGCGCAGCTGCGCGAGTCGCACAAGATGCAGGCCGTGGGCACCATGGCCGGCGGCATCGCCCACGATTTCAACAACATCCTGAGCGCCATCCTCGGCAACGTCGAGCTGGCCAAGGCCGACTGCGCCGCCGATGCGCCGGCGCTGGAGAGCCTGCGCGAGATCGAAAAGGCCGGCCGGCGCGCGCGCGACCTGGTGCGGCAGATCCTCACCTTCAGCCGCAACGAGCCGCCGCAGCGCACCGCCGTGCCCGTGTCGGAAGCGGTGCACGACACCGAGCGCCTGCTGCGCGTGACGCTGCCGCCCGCCATCGAGCTGCGCCTGCAGATCGACGCACCCCTGCCCGCCATGCTCGCCGACGCCACCCAGGTCGAACAGGCGCTGCTGAACCTCTGCACCAACGCGATCCACGCCATCGGCGACGCGCGCGGCACGGTGCGGGTGGAAGCCTCGGCCACGCAGCCCGACCAGCGCCTGTGCGAACGGCTCGCCCTGCCCCCCGGCGAGTACGTGGTGATCAGCGTGATCGACAACGGCCCGGGCATGGACGCCGCCACGCAGCAGCGCATCTTCGAGCCGTTCTTCACCACCAAGCCCGTCGGCCAGGGCACCGGCCTGGGGCTGGCCGTGGTGCACGGGGTGATGCGCACCCACGGCGGCGCGGTGGACGTGCAGAGCGCGCCCGGCGAAGGCAGCCGCTTCACGCTCTACTTCCCTGCGGTGCCGCAGGCCCCCGCCGCCGCGCCGGCACCCGAACGGGACCGGCCTGCCGCCGCTGCGCGGCCGGCCCCCGCGCCCGCTCCCGCCCCGCGCGAGGCGGAAACCGGTGCAGGTGCGGAGGCCGCCAGCACCGCACCGCCCCCGCCCCCGCAGGCCAGCCCGCCCGAACGCCAGCACCACGTGATGTACGTGGACGACGACCAGGCGCTGGTCTTCCTCGTGCAGCGGCTGCTGCGCCGGCGCGGCTACCGCGTGAGCGGCTTCACCGATCCGCGGGAGGCGGCCGTGGCGCTGGCCGGCGACCCGCAGGCCTACGACCTCGTGGTGACCGACTACAACATGCCCGGCTACTGCGGCGTGGATCTGGTGCGCGAGGCCAAGCGCATCCGCGCCGACCTGCCCGTGGCGCTCGCCTCGGGCCACGTCACGGCCGAGATCGAGCGCGATGCGCTGGCCGAGGGCGCGAATGCGCTGATCCACAAGCCCAACGACGTGGACGAGCTGTGCGCCACGGTGCACCGGCTGGTGCACGGCTCCGCGACGTGAGCGCCGTGAGCGGTCCCGCGCCGGACGGCGGCGCGCAGCCGCCCGTGCCCGAATGCCTCTACGCCGATGGCGACCTCATCGTGCTCGCCAAGCCCGCGGGCCTGCTCTGCGTGCCCGGCCGCGGCCCGGACAAGCAGGACTGCCTGAGCGCCCGCGCCGCGCACCAGTGGCCCGGTGCCTGCGTGGTGCACCGCCTCGACCAGGCGACCTCGGGCCTCGTGCTGATGGCGCTCCATGCCGGGGCGCAGCGCGCGCTCGGCAATGCCTTCGCCGCGCGCGAGGTGCACAAGCGCTACGTGGCGGTGGTGCACGGGAGCCAGGGCACCGTCCCGGACGGCCCCTGGCAGGCGATCGATCTTCCCATCGCCGCCGACTGGGAGCGCCGTCCGCTGCGCGTGGTGGACCCGCAGCACGGCAAGCCGAGCCTCACGCGCTGGCGGCCGGCGCCGGCCACCGAAGGCGCCCCGGCACCGGCGCCCGACACCCTGCGCGTGCTGCTGGAGCCCGTCACTGGCCGCACGCACCAGCTGCGCGTCCACATGGCGGCCATCGGCCATCCGATCCTGGGCGATGCGCTCTACGCGCCGCCGTCCGTCCAGGCCCGCGCGCCGCGGCTGCTGCTGCACGCGCAGCAGATCGCGTTCGCGCATCCGCGCACCGGCGCGCCCCTGTCCTTCCATCTGCCCGCGCCGTTCTGAGCAGGCCGCCGCAGTACCATCGCGGCACCATGCAAGGCACTTCCCTCCCCTCGTCCTCCGCGGCTGCGGCCTCCCCGTCGGAGCCGCGCCCGCTCGTCATCCTCACCGGCGCCTCGCGCGGCATGGGCCTGGCCATGGCCCGGCAGCTGCTGCAGCAAGGCCATGCGCTCGTCACGCTCGCCCGCGCCACCAGCGGCGAGCTGGCCGGCATCGCGCAACAGGCCGGCGCGCCGCTCGAACAGTGGGAGCAGGATCTCGCGGACGGCGCCGCTGCCGCAGGGCGCCTGCGCCAGTGGCTCACGGCCCGGCCGGCCGGCAGCTACGCGAGCGCCACGCTCATCAACAACGCGGGCGTGGTGCCCCGCATCGCCCCGCTGTCGGACTGCGAACCGGCCGATCTCGCGAATGCGCTGCGCGTCGGGCTCGAAGCGCCGATGCAGCTCACCGCCGCGTTCCTCGCCGCCACGCGCGGCTGGGGCGTGCCGCTCAAGGTGCTGAACATCTCGTCCGGCCTCGGGCGCCGCGCCATGGCGTCGCAATCGGCCTACTGCGCGGCCAAGGCCGGCATGGACCACTTCACGCGCTGCCTCGCGCTCGATGAAGCGCAGCGGCCTGGCGGCGCCCGGGTATGCTCACTGGCTCCCGGTGTGATCGACACCGACATGCAGGTCCATCTGCGCGCCGCCGACCCGGCCGCTTTTCCCGACCAGCAGAACTTCGCCAACCTCAAGACGGATGGCGCACTGACCTCGCCCGATGACGCCGCCGCGCGCGTGCTCGCCTGGCTCGCCCGCCCGGACTTCGGCGACACCCCCGTGGCCGACGTGCGGCAGCCCTGAGGCCCTCGCGCTGCCGGGCCGCGCCCGGCCATCGCGAAGATTCCGCCGCGCCTAGCGCTTGCCCGGTTGCGCGCGGCCTCCCGGCACGCCAAGAATGGCGGCCACCGCATACAAAGTATTTCCTTCCGGAGACAAACCACCCATGATCCGCACCGCGATTTCTTTCGCCGCCCTCGCCTTCGCGCTGGGCACCGCCACGGCCCAGACGGCCCCGTCCGCCGCGCCCCCCGGCAATGCCTACCCCGCCAAGCCCGTGCGGCTCATCGTGCCCTTCCCGCCCGGCGGCGGCACCGACATCCTCTCGCGCCTCGTCGCGACCAAGCTCACCGAGACCCTGCACTGGACGGTGGTGCCCGACAACCGCGCCGGCGCCGGAGGCACCATCGGCATCACCGAGACCGTCAAGGCCGCGCCCACGGGCTACGACCTCGTCATGGGCCAGAAGGACAACCTCGTCGTCGCGCCCTACCTCTACAAGAACCTGCCCTGGGACCCGACCAGAGACCTCGTGGCCATCGCGCACGTGGCCTACACCCCGGTGATCATCGCCACCAGCGCCAATTCGCGCTTCAAGACCCTGGCCGACGTGGTGGCCGCCGCGCGCGCCGAACCCGGCAAGGTCACCTATGGCTCGCCCGGCAACGGCACCACGATCCACCTCGCGGGCGACCTGTTCGAGAAGGCCGCGGGCATCAAGCTCAGCCACATTCCCTACAAGGGTTCCAACCCGGCCCTGATGGACGCGATGGCCGGCAACGTGGACCTGCTGGTGTCCTCCGTGCCCTCGGCCATGGGCCAGATCAAGTCCGGCAAGCTGCGCCCGCTGGCCGTGACCTCCATCAAGCGCAGTTCCTCGCTGCCCGACGTTCCCACCGTGGCCGAATCGGGCTACAAGGGCTTCGATGTCAGCTCCTGGTACGGCATCTTCGCGCCCGCGGGCACGCCGGCCGGCGTGGTCGCCACCGTGAACACCGAGGTCAACAAGCTGCTCTCCCAGCCGGACATGCGCGCCGCCATCCAGGCCCAGGGCGCCGAGCCGGAGTCGATGAGCAGCGCGCAGTTCTCGACGCTGCTCAAGAGCGACTATGCGAAGTGGAAGGGCATCGTGGAGGCGTCGGGCGCGAAGATCGAGTAAGGGCAACCGCGGCGCAGCCGCGGGGCAGCGCGCGGTTCACGCCGGGGCCCGCGCGTCCGGCACCCCGGCCTCTTCCCGCGCGATGATGAAATCGATCAGGGCGCGCACCGCCGGCGTCTGGTAGCGGTCGGGCACGTGCAGCAGGAATTTCTGCGTCGACAGGAAATCGAGCGCATCCGGCTCCAGCGCCAACAACTGCAGACCGCCGCGCGCGACCGCTGTCTCCACCATGTAGTCGGGCATCAGCCCGACCCCCAGCCCCTGCGATATGGCGTCCAGCAGGAAGTGGAAGTTCGCGGAGATGAGGCGCGGCCGGATGCGCGCGACGCGCCGGCTCG
>Ga0308171_1004248_pt1 | contig 12020 bp, 8 predicted proteins | sample PhyGR1_FD_202135 | JGI IMG/M metagenome (GOLD analysis project Ga0308171, IMG submission 202135) | Phyllosphere microbial communities from UC Gill Tract Community Farm, Albany, California, United States - DLSLSG.R1 | ecosystem: Host-associated > Plants > Phyllosphere > Unclassified | place: USA... | reverse complement strand
ATGGCGCGGCCGTTCAGTGCGGTCATCAGACGGGGCCGGGCATGACGTCACGCCCGGCCGTGGTGGTGCATGGCCCGTCAGGATGCGGGCCCTGCGAAACGAGAGCATGCTGCGTTCACATCCGTTCACACACCATGCTCTCTGCCTTTGTCAGGTCGCGTGATTCAGGCTTTCGGGAAGGCCACCTCAAGCCATTACGCTTCAGAAAGCGGGGACGACCGAGCCCTGGAAGGTGTCGCGCACGAAGGCCTTGATCTCGTCGTTCTGGTAGGCGGCGACCAGCTTCTTCACCCACGGGGCGTTGGCGTTGTCGCGCTTGACGACGATCAGATTGGCGTAGGGGCTGTCCGCGCTCTCAATGGCAATGGCGTCGCGTACCGGGTTCAGGCCGGCGGGGATGGCGAAGTTGGTGTTGATGGCGGCGGCCTCCACCTCGTCCAGCGCACGGGGGATCTGCGCCGCTTCCAGCTCGACGATGCGGATGCGCTTCGGGTTCTCGACGATATCGGCCACCGTGGCGCGGAAATCGGCGCCCGGCGTCAGCTTGAAGGCACCGTTGGCCGCCAGCAGCAGCAGGGCGCGGCCGCCATTGGTCGGGTCATTCGGGATGGCGACGCGGCTGCCATTGGGGATGTCGGCGATCTTCTTATGCTTGCGCGAATAGACGCCCATCGGGAACACGAGGGTCTTGCCGACGGCCACCAGCGGCAGGTTCCGGTCCTTCACCGCCTGGTCCAGGAACGGTTGGTGCTGGTAGCTGTTGGCATCCAGGTCACCCGCCGCCAGGGCAGCGTTCGGGGTGATATAGTCGGTGAAGGGCACGATGCGCAGCACCAGCCCGTCCCGCGCAGCGATTTCCTGCACCTTCTCCAGCACCTGGCTGTGCGGGCCGGCGGTGCCGCCGATCTTCAGCGGGCGGGCGGCGGTGCCGATCTCCGCCTGCGCGAAGGCGGGGGCGGCGAAAGGAAGCGCGAGGCTGGCACCCAGCAGGGTGCGGCGGGTCGTGTTCATGACGGCGTTGTCCTTGTTTCTTGCTTCAATCAACGGCGGCGGACGCGCCGCACCAGCCAGTCGCCCAGGGATTGCAGGCCCTGCACGACGAGAATGAGGATGACCACCACGCTGGCCATGACTTCCGGCATGAAGCGCTGGTAGCCGAAGCGGATACCGAGATCGCCCAAGCCACCGCCGCCGACCGCGCCCGCCATGGCCGAGAAGCCGACCAGGCTGACCAGCATGACGGTGACGGCGGCGATCAGGCCGGGCAGGGCTTCCGGCACCACGACCTTCAGCAGGATCTGCATCCGCGTGGCGCCCATGGCGCGCGCGGCTTCCACCACGCCGCGATCCACCTCGGCAAAGGCGCTCTCGAACAGGCGGGAGATGAAGGCGGTCGCCGCCAGCGCCAGCGGCACGATGGCCGCGGTCGTGCCGATGGAGGTGCCGGCGACCAGGCGGGTGAAGGGTACGATCGCCACCATCAGGATGATGAAGGGCGTGGAGCGCACGGCATTGATGAGCAGGCCCAGCGGCCGGTTGACCAACCCGCTCTGCGCCAGCCCGCCCTTGCCGGTGGCATGCAGCAGCAGGGCGATGGGCAGGCCGAACAGGATGGCGATGGCGGCGGCACCGCCGACCATCATGGCCGTCTCGATAGCCGATTCGATGAACAGGTCCTGCAGGGCAGGGGAAAGCCAGGGGATCATGTCAGTTCACCTCCGCCAGCGGCGTCACGGTGAGGCCGAGTTCCTGGAACCACGCCGTCGCGGCATCCAGCTGGGCGCTGGGGCCATAGGCGGCCAGGGCCATCAGGCCGAAGGGCTCGCCGGCGATCTCGTCGATGCGGCCGGAGATGATGTCGAGGTCGATGCCAAAGCGGCGGGAGGCCTCGCTGATCACCGCGCGGGTGCTGTTGGGGCCGGCGAAGAGCACCTGCAGCAGGCGCTTCTCCTCGCCCGGCTGCGGCGCCGGCAGGCGCGCCACGGTGCCGCGCGGCACGGAATGGCCGATGGTGCCGGCGATGAAGCTGCGCGTCGTCGGGCGGGTGAAGACGTCGAACACCCGGCCTTCCTCCAGCACCTTGCCGGCTTCCATCACCGCCACGCGGTCGCAGATCTCCTTCACCACGGCCATCTCATGCGTGATGAGCAGGACGGTCAGGTCCAGCCGGTCCCGCAGGCGGCGGATCAGGCCCAGGATGTCATGCGTCGTCTCCGGGTCCAGCGCGCTGGTCGCCTCGTCGCACAGCAGGATGCTGGGGCGCGGCGCCAGGGCGCGGGCGATGCCGACACGCTGCTTCTGGCCGCCGGAAAGCTGCGCCGGGTAGGCATCCGCCTTCTCGGCCAGGCCGACCAGGCCAAGCACCTCCGCCACGCGCGCCTTGCGCTCCGCCTGCGGCACGCCGGCGACTTCCAGCGGGAAGGCGACATTGTCGGCCACGGTGCGGGAGGAGAGCAGGTTGAAGTGCTGGAACACCATGCCGATGCTACGGCGGCGCTCGCGCAACGCGCGGTCCCCCAGCAGCAGCAGGTCCTCGCCCAGGACGCGGACCTCGCCCTCGGTCGGCCGCTCCAGCAGGTTTACGCAGCGGATCAGCGTGGATTTGCCGGCGCCCGAGCGGCCGACGATGCCGAAGATCTCTCCCGCCGCCACGCTGAGGGACACGCCATCCAGCGCCTTGGTGGCCACGCCGCCACGGCCGGCAAAGTGCCGCACCAGGTTGCGCAGCTGGATGGCCGGCTCGGCGCCTTGCGCGAACCCGGGGGCCTGCGCGGGGTCTGTGGCCTGCCTGGGCGTTGGCCCGGGAGGGAATGCGGACATCAGTCTTCCGATAACTACGGGAGGAACGGGGAGGAGCGGGACGCGGGATGAAGGGCAGATGGGCCTCGCCATGCTGGCGGCGAGGGGTGCCTGGAACCTAGTTCCGGCGGAGGTGACACATCATCGTCAGGCGTCCCGGCGCTTTAGCTGTTGGTGTCGCGGCGCAAGCTGCATGCTTCAAATTCCGCGGGAAACTTCGTGCATTTCCACGATCTACAATGCTCATTGCGCCGGCCTCACGCAAGGCCGGAACGGAATGACCGACCCATGCGGCCCCTGCATGCCTCCTGCCCAAGCTGCGGTGTGCGATGCAAAACGCGGAAAACCCATGTAGAAGGCGCCGGATATAGCCTTGTGCCAGCGCTCATGACATGCGCCGCACTGACTCGGCGCTGACCCCCATAGACTGCTGCTGGAACCTAACTGCCTCATGCCGTTCTCCGAGACTTTGCCCGCCGTGCTGATCCGTGCCCTTCAGGAGCGCGGCTACGCCGAACCCACCGCCGTCCAGGCCGCCGTGCTGGAGGAGGAGACCGTTGGGCGTGACCTGCTGGTCTCAGCCCAGACCGGGTCCGGCAAGACGGTGGCCTTCGGCCTCGCCATCGCCCCCGAGCTGATGGGTGGGGCGGAGCGGATGCCGCAGGCCGGCCACCCCCTGGCGCTGTGCGTGGCGCCGACGCGCGAGCTGGCGTTGCAGGTGAAGAACGAGCTGGCCTGGCTCTACGCCCCGGCCGGCGGCCGCGTGGTCAGCTGCGTCGGCGGCATGGACCCGCTGGCCGAGCGCCGGGCGCTGGCCCAGGGCGCCCATATCGTCGTCGGCACCCCGGGCCGCCTGCGCGACCATATCGAGCGCGGCAACCTGATGACCGGCGCGCTGCGCGCCGTGGTGCTGGACGAAGCGGACGAGATGCTGGACCTCGGCTTCCGCGAGGAGCTGGAGGCGATCCTGGATTCGGCGCCGGAAGGCCGCCGGACCCTGTTGTTCTCCGCCACCGTGCCGCGCGAGATCGCAACGCTCGCCGCCAGTTACCAGCGGGACGCGCTGCGCATCTCCGCCGGCAAGGAAGGCGGCCAGCACCGTGACATTGAGTACCGAGTCGTCAATGTCGCGCCGCACGAGATTGAGCGCGCCGTGGTGAACCTGCTGCGTGCTTCCGATTCGCCTTCCGCCATTGTGTTCTGCTCAACCCGTGCGGCAGTGGCGCGGCTGCATACCAACCTGGGCGAGCGCGGCTTCTCCGCCGTTGCACTCTCCGGTGAGCTGACCCAGGCCGAGCGCAGCCGGGCCTTGCAGGGCCTGCGGGACGGCAAGGCGCGCGTCTGCGTCGCCACCGACGTCGCCGCGCGCGGCATCGACCTGCCCGATCTGGGCCTGGTCATTCATGCCGAGCTGCCGAAGGAGCCGGAGACCCTGCTGCACCGCAGTGGCCGGACCGGCCGCGCGGGCAAGAAGGGCGTCAGCGTCCTGGTCGTGCCACCGAACCGCCGCCGGACCGCCGAGCGCCTGCTGATGGCTGCCAAGCTGAAGGCCGAATGGGGCGAGGCACCGACTGCCGACGAGATCCGCGCCAAGGACCGCGAGCGCCTGACCGAGCAGGTCAAGGCGATGGTGGCCGAGGAAGCCGATGCGGACGACCTGGCCGCCGGCCGCGCCCTGCTGGAGGAGGCCGGGGCCGAGGCGATCGCCGCCGCGCTGCTGAAGGTGCTGCGCGCGCCGCTGCCGGCGCCCGAGGAACTGATGACGGTGCAGGAGCAGAGCCGCCCCGCCCGCCCGCAGCGCGAGTTGGCGCCGGGTGGGGGCGAAGGCACCTGGTTCCGCCTGAATGTCGGCCGGGATGGCCAGGCCGACCCGCGCTGGATCCTGCCCTTCCTCTGCCGCCGCGGCCACGTGGCGCGGGAGGAGATCGGCCGCATCCGCATCATGGGCCGGGAGACCCGCTTCGAGGTGGCGCCGCAGGTCGCGGCTCGCTTCGCCGCCGCCGCCCGTCGGCCTGACCCGGCCGAGCCGCACATTCGGGTTGAGCCGCTGCCGGCCGGCATGTCTACGGAACAGAGTGACCGGCCGAAGCGCCACTACCGTAGGTAGAAGGTCCTCGAGGCCACTTGCGGCAAGCGAAATTAGCTTGGTCTTGACGGTCTTCAAATGGCCGTGCTTCACGGGATGGAGGCCTCTGCGCATGGTGCAGGAGCCGGTACATCTTGACGGCAGCCCGGGTGGTCCGGGTTGCCGTCGCAACGTGTAGCCGCAAGCGAGTGGCGAGCAAGGGAACTGCAGCCCTGGTATCCTGGGGTGACCCATCCATCCAGCATGCCGAGGAGGACACCGGGATCGACCGGTTGGGCCTGGCCTCTCCTTTGCTCGGCGCGACGGGCTGGATCGATGGTCTGGCGCGCCTGATCGCGATCGATACCTCGGCCGCGCCTGGGCGCTATTCCGGCGCCTTCGCCGGCGTACTGCAGGACATGTTCTCGCCCCTGGGCTTCAGCTTCAGGCGCATGGAGGTTCCGCCCTCCTTTATGCCGGAAGCGGAACCGACACCCCGTATCAGCATGATCGCGGGCCGCCGCACCGGGCGGCGCATCTGCACCCTCTACTTCAACACGGACGCACTGCCGGCTGGGGAGGGCTGGAACCGCCCGCCCTTCTCGTTGAGCCGGCAGGGCAACCGCCTCTACGGGCGCGGCACCGCCGATGTGAAGGGCGCGATCGCCGCCGTATGGTCCGCCCTTCGCGCCGCCGATGCCGTCGGTCTCGGCCTGCGGTTCGACCCGGTTCTGCTGTTCTGCACGGATGAGGAGCGCGGCCTGTATCCTGGCCTGCGGCACCTGGCGTCCGAAGGGCAGATCGAAGGGCATGTCATTTGCCTGAACGGTTCCGCCGCGCCGAAGATCTGGACCGGCAGCCTCGGCCGCATCGACCTGACCGTGCGGATCGAAGCCCTTGGGCCGGATGCCGGGGCTGCGAACGCGGTTGAGGCCGCCGCACGGATGACGACGCAGCTGGTGGCGATGAAGGACCAGATCGAGGTCCGCACCTCGACCCTCGTGCCGCCGGACTCCAATCCCCCCGGCGCGCCGCTGCAATCGGGCATGGCGGTCTCTGCCATCCGGGGCGGCGACGGAGGCTTCGCGCCGGGCAGCTGTGCCCTGACCGTGAGCCGCGAGTACCTGCCCGAAGAGCTGTTCGAGAGCGTCCTCGCCGAGCTTCAGGCCATGGTGCGCCATGTGTGTGAGCAGATGCCGGCCTTCCGCGTGCAGGCCATGCTCTCCGGCCACCGTGCCCCTGTCGTGGCGCCGGACCAGGGGCCGAACTGGCCGCGCTGGCAGCAGGCGCTGAGTTGGGGCTTCGGCTATTCCCCCAGCAATTTCCGCCGTGCCGCCAGCCGGGAGCCATCGCCGATGGGCTTCGTGCAGCAGGCGGGTATCCAGGAGATCCTGGTTGGCGGGCTCGGCCGCCCAAACAGCCAGAAGGGCGAAGCCAACGAATTCACCACCATCGAGGATGTCGAAGCGCTGGCGCGCTCCGTCCTCGCCTACCTCGCCGACGTGCCGGAAATTCCGCGTTATTGATGCAAGCTGCCAGGCGGCATGGTCCGCTCAGCGCGCCCTCTCAAAACAATCCGTCTATCGCAGCGATGCCTGCAACTGCGCGTAGCGGTCCCGGCTGGCGCTGAGGTGCCGGCGCATGGCGCTGCGAGCGGCCATGGCCTGGCCGGCGACGATGGCGGCGGCAATCCGTGCATGTTCCTCCCGCACTCCCTGTAGGTAGGCGGTGCGGTTGGCGCCGTCCTCCACCTGCGCGCGCACGGTCTGGCGGGGGATCAGGATGGGGCCGAGGAATTCCAGAAAGCGCGGAAAGAAGCCGTTGCCCGTGGCTGCGAAGATGGCGCGGTGAAAATCCAGGTCCTGCATCACCGCGCTTTCCCCGGCATCGACGGCGGCGGCGAAGGCGATGGCGGCGGTCTCGATCCGCTCCAGCGAAGCGGCGTTCCGGCGCTCCGCTGCCAGCCCGGCGGCCTCCGTCTCGATGGCGATGCGGAGCTCGATCACCTGCAGCACGTCGGTGAGGGAGCGCATCTCCTCCGGCGCGATCCGCACCTGGCCGCGCGTGGTCGGGTCGGTCACGAAGGCACCGACGCCCTGGCGGGTGGTGACCAGCCCTTCCGCCCGCAGGGCCGAGACCGCTTCGCGCACCACGGTGCGAGAGACGCCGGCCTGCCGCATCAGCGCCTGCTCGGTCGGCAGGCGGTCGCCAGGATTGAGGCGCCCGGCGCGGATTTCGGAAGCCAGCCGCCGCACCAGTTCCGTGGTCAGGTTGGCGGGCGGCGACAGCGGCGTCAGCTCGATACCGTGTACGATGCCGGGCGGCGCCCTGCGGCTCAGTGGCATGTCTCTGCTCCCCCCTGGTGCGCCAACGGCGCTTTGGCCGACTATGCCAGATCGGCGCGGCCTGGGCTGCCAGGAAAGCAGCGCATAAGGTGCGGCCGGCGTATGGAATTGCCGTGCGCTATCCTGACTGACCCACGCTCCCCGTTGCCTTGAGGATGCCTATGCCTGCTTCCAGCGCGAACCCGGCCCGCCACACCATCGTCGATTGCGACCCGGGGACGGACGACGCCATCGCGCTCTGGCTGGCCTTCGCCGCGCCGGAGCTGGACGTCGCGCTGGTCACCGTCGCCGGCGGTAATGCCGGGCTGGCGCAGACCCTGGCCAATGCCCGCGCCGCGGTGGGGCTGGCGGGGCGCGACGTGCCGGTCGTGGCCGGCGCGGAGCGGCCGCTCTTCGGCACCTTCCACGCCGAGGTGAAGGTGCATGGCGCCGATGGCCTGGCCGGTGTGCGACTGCCCGAGGGGCCACCGGTCACCCCGGGCGTGGCGGCGGACGCCATCCGCGACCAGTTGCGCCGCGCGGCGCCGGCATCCGTCACGCTGCTGGGCATCGCCGCCGCCACCAACCTGGCCCTGGCCCTGGCGACCGAGCCGGCGCTGGCCGACCGGGTGGCGGAGATCGTGCTGATGACCGGCGCGTTGGGCGAGGGCAATTGGACCCCCGGGGCCGAGTTCAACGCCGCCATGGACCCGGAATCCCTGGCGGTCCTGCTCAGCGCCGGCCGGCCCGTCACGCTGGTGACGCTGGACCTGACCGCCCAGGCGCTGGTGACGCCACAACGCATCGCGGCGCTACGCGCGCTGGGGCAGGGGCAATGCCTGCGGGCCTGTTGCGACATCATGGATGCTGTGCCGCCCTCCCGCCGGCTCGGCCACCGCGGGCATCCGCTGCACGACCCCTGCGCCGTTGCGTGGCTGCTGGCGCCCAGCCTGTTCACGGCACGGGACGTGGCGGTGCAGGTGGAATGCGGCACCGGGCCGGGGCGCGGCCGCACACATATCGACCGCTGGGGCCGCAGTGGCCAGCCGGCCAATGCGCGTTTCCTGGAAAGCCTCGATGCCGACGGCTTCTTCCAACTGCTGGGCGAGCGGCTGGCGACGCTGCCCTAGCTTCAGCCCTGGGGGGTGCGCGCCGCCTCCACCAATCCCGGAGTCTCCAGCCAGCGCAGCACTTCGGGCAGCGTATCGTCCAGCACCTGGCGGGCCTGGGCGATGGCGCGGCCGGCTTCCTGGCTGTCGGCCATGCTGCGCGAGAGGGCTTCCAGCGCCCAGACCATCCGCGCCGCGCCCAGGGTGCGGCAGACGCCCAGCAGGCGGTGCAGCGCCGCGCGCAACTGCGCGGCGTCCGTGGCGGGGGAAAGGCTGTCCAGCGTCTTGGCGCCGCGCCGCAGCTCGATGACGAACTCGGCCAGCACGGCCGGGGCGGCGGCGCCCAGGTCATGCGTCAGCGAATCGCAGACCTCGGCATCCAGCAGCGGCGGCACCGCCGTGCTGGTATGCGGCTGCGGGGCGGGGCTGGGGATGCACTGGTTCGCCACCAGCCGCAGCAGGCTCTCCCGGTCGATCGGCTTGGCGAGGTGGGCGTTCATGCCGGCGGCGCGGCAGGATTCGACCTGCTCCGGCAGGACGGAGGCGGTGACGGCGATGATGGGAATGGCATTGCGCGGCGGCGGCAGGGCGCGGATGCGGCGGGTGGCTTCCAGCCCGTCCATCACCGGCATCTGCAGGTCCATCAGAACCAGGTCGAACGTGTCCGCCTGCACGGCGGCCAGGGCGGCGGCACCGTCCTCGACCAGGACGACGTGGTGGCCGGCGCCCGTTAGCATCGCCCGCGCCACCAGCCGGTTGGCGGCGACGTCGTCGGCCACCAGCACGCGCTTGCGGGCGTCGCGCGGCGGTTGCATGGGCAGGCTGGTGGGGCTGGCTTCCTGCGTCATCGGCAGCAGGCCGGGCCAGGGGGATTCCGCCTCTGGCAACGGCAGCTCCACCCAGAACAGGGCGCCGCCTTCCTCTGGCGTATCATGGCCGATGGTGCCGCCCATCAGGGACGCCAACTGGGACGCGATGGCGAGGCCCAACCCGGTTCCGCTGACGGTATCGCCGCCATTGGCTGCCGGTGAGGCCAGTTGCATGAAGTCCTGGAACAGCAGGTGCCGCTGCTCGGCCGGCACGCCCGGGCCGGTATCCTGTACCTCCAGCCGCACGCCCTTGCCGTTATGCAGCGGCCGGGCACGCAGCCACACCCTGCCATCGGCCGGGGTGAACTTCACCGCGTTGGACAGCAGGTTCAGCAACAGCTGCCGCAGGCGCATCGCATCCGCCAGCACGGCGGCGGGAATATCCGGATGCACGTCCAGCTGGAAGCGCAGGTTCTTGCGCACCACCTCCGGCCCCAGCAGCGTGCTGCACCGTTCCAGCAGGGAACGTAGCTCGGTCGGCGCCGGGCGCATTTCCAGCCGTCCGGCGGCGATCTTGGAAAGATCCAGCAGGCCGTTCACCAGATCCAGCAAATGCCTTGCCGCATCGTACAGGGTCTGCAACTGCTCGCGCTGGTCCGCCATCACGCGCGGGTCGTTCAGCAACACCTGGGCGAAGCCGAGGATGCTGTTCAGTGGCGTGCGCAACTCATGGCTCATCCGGGCCAGGAACTGGCTCTTCGCCTCGCCGGCCGCGGCGGCGGCATCGCGCGCGGCGGCCAGGTCCTCGATGGTGCGGCGGATCTCGGTGATGTCGGTGCGGATGCCGACGGTGCCGCCGCCCGGCGTCGCCCGCTCGGTGATCAGCACCCAGCGGCCATCGGGCAGCAACCGTTCCATCGGGCGGTTCTCGCCACGGTGCCACAGGCGCATCTCGGTCAGGAACGCCTCGGCGTCGTCGCCGGCCTGCGGATACTGGCCGCGCTTGAAGCCTTCCCGCATGATGTCGTCGAAATGCGCACCGGGTTTGATGAAGGGTGCGCTGACCCGGTAGAAATCCTTGTAGCGGCTGTTGCAGGCCACCAGCCGGTCATCGGCGTCCCACATGACGAAGCCGTCTGTCATGGAATCGATGGCGTTCTCCAGCATCGAGCGCCAGCGGTTGCGCTCGATCTCCACCTTCTCCCGCTGCCGCAGCGCCAGGATCAGCGTGGCGGCGATCACCAGCACCAGCATCGCGAAGCCGGCGGAGATCAGGTAGGCACGCGTCCGCTCCTTCTCCCACCCGGCCAGGGCGGCTTCCTGGCGCATGCTCGCCTGCAGCGAGAGGGTCGGGTAGAGCGTCGGCCGCACCGCGGCGATGACCGGGCTCTGGTCGAACCGGCTCGGCGCCTGGAAGGTGGGCGGCGCGTTCGAATCGACCAGCTTCTCCGCCGCCGGCGGGATCAGGATGTGGCCGATCATCGTCTCGTCATGCGGCACGCTGGCCATCAGCGTGCCGTCGTCGCGCTCCAGGTTGATGCGCAGCCCGGCACCTTCGCCGCTGACGGCCAGCAGGGCGCCGATGACCGGCACCGGAATCTCCGCCACTGCCATCAGCGGTCCGAATTCCGGCAGCACCACGCGGCGCGCCAGGAACAGCGCCCATTCCCCCGTCGCCGGATTGCGGAACGGGCCACCGATCAGCACGGCACCGGCGCGCGGCCCGCTCTGGAAGAAGGCGCTGGTCAGGGAGAGCGGCAGCGGCCGGCGGCGGGACACGGCGAGGCCGGTGGCCATCGGCATGCCATCCTCCCGCACCAGCAGGATGTCGCGCAGCACGAAGTTCTGGTTGTTCAGCTCCCGCAGCACGCGGTTGACCAGGGAGATGTCCAGCTTTCCGTCCGAGACCAGCGGCGCCAGGATCGCCGGCAGGCCCGCCAGCGTGGCGTCCACTGAGACGAAGCTGCGGTTCAGCGAGGCCTCCACCGCGCGGGCGATGCGCTGCACCGTGTCGGACGCCGCCGTCATCGCGGCTTCCCGCGCGCGGCCGACCAGCAGGCCGGTGGTCACCCACTGCGCCAGCAGCAGCATGGCCGCGGCGGCGATGACCGCCAGGCGCAGCCGTCGCGATTGCGGCTTCTCAGTGGGCATAGGCCGGGATGCCCAGAGTGGGGCCCAGATAGCGGTTCCATGCGTCCGCGCAGTCGGGACCGCAACGGTCCACCCAGCGCGGCAGCACGGTCTGCACCAGCAGGCTGCGGCGGCGGGCGTCGTCGGCCGGGGTCACGGGCACGATGGTCAGGTTGCCGCGCGGCCCGGTGGTGCAGCTGGGGCGGCCGGCACTGCAATCCAGGCCCTCGCCAGTCTCCCGCGCAGCGCTGTCCCAGATGGTTTCCTCCAGTTGCTCGACGCCGCGCTGGATGATCTGGCGAATGTCGTCGGGCAGGGCGCGCCAGGCTTCCTGGTTGGCGCCGAAGATGGAGACGCCCCAGGTCAGCGTCATGGCATGGATATGGGTGCTGACCTCCTGCAGGCCGACGGCGCTGCCGGAGAGCGTACCGGTGACGGCGCATTCCACCACGCCCGCCTTCATGGCCTGCACGATGCCGGCAAAGGGGATCACCACCGGGGTGGCACCCAGCGCCTCGAACATCTCCGCCTGGCCGACGGAGGAGGTGCGGATGCGCCGCCCGGCGAGGTCGGCCAGCCCGGTGAAGGGCCGGCGGCACCAGGTGACCTGGGCAGGGTAGGTGTAGACGGCCAGCAGCTCGATCCCATACCGCTCCTGCAACAGAGCGCGCAGATGCGGCCGGTAGAGCCGCACCGTCTGGCGCAGGCTGGCGAAGTCGGGGTTCAGCGCTGGCAGGTCCACCGCGTTGAACTCCGGCTCCTCGGAGGAGACGATGGCCAGCAG
>Ga0308171_1004245_pt1 | contig 12029 bp, 10 predicted proteins | sample PhyGR1_FD_202135 | JGI IMG/M metagenome (GOLD analysis project Ga0308171, IMG submission 202135) | Phyllosphere microbial communities from UC Gill Tract Community Farm, Albany, California, United States - DLSLSG.R1 | ecosystem: Host-associated > Plants > Phyllosphere > Unclassified | place: USA... | reverse complement strand
GACGATGACTTCACCTAAGTCGATATAAAAGAGATAGGGGCTCGGATTGTCCTGCCGCAACTTCCGGTAAAAATGAAATGGATCACCGGCGAATGTTGCGTCTAACCGTTGTGACAGCACCAGTTGGAAGACATCTCCCTGCCGAATATGCTGTTTTGCCTGCTCGACGAGCGAGATGAAAGTTTCTTTTTCAATCTGCGGTTGGTAGACGATATTTTCAAGCGGCCGTTCGATCCGCGTCTGTTGACCGGTTTGTTCGAGCTGTGTTTTACGGATATGCAGCTTCCGTATCATCTCCTGCCGGTCGGTCACTCCGCCGAGTGACGTATGAATCAAATGCACCCGGTGTTCCAGATGATCGTATAAAATGATTTCGTCATAGACCGCAAGCAGTGCGTCCGGTAAATTTCGGTCACTGTCCGGCACCGGTCCGATGTTTTCATACGCCCGGATCGTATCATAGCCGACATAGCCGATTGCGCCGCTTAAAAACGGAAACTCGACATCCGTTGTTCCCCGTGTCACACACTGTTGCAGAAGTTGGACCGGATTTCCTGTCATCGTTACGGTTTCTTCCGTCTTCAGGTGATATCGTGTCACTTGACTGCCTTCCGCCCGAAGCAGTTCAACCGGATTGACGCCGATGATCGAGTAACGACCGTTACTGCCGCTCGCTGAGCTTTCAAGTAGACATTTCCGGTCTCCCTCGAGATTTAAAAAGATGGAGATTGGCGTCAACTCATCGCCGTTCATTTCGATTTGCTCGATTATCAATTGTTCTGTCTCGATCATCCTGTTCGCCTCCTGATATAAAAAAAAGTCCTCCATACAGCAAATGCCGTATGGAGGACGATAGACTCGCGGTGCCACCTCACAATTGGAACAAAAAACGTTCCCACTCTTTCCGATGCGTCTTGACGAGACATCGTAGCCTGAGATAACGGGGGCTTCCGTCACGACCTACTTACCGTTCAGTCCTGCTCTCATGAGACCATTCATCACACATCCTTGTACGGAAGTCCCACCATTCTTCCGCTCTCTGAAACAACGATTTGTCTGATTACTTAACTCATTCATCGATTTATTTATTCAATTAAATACGAAAAGGGTTTTCCCGTCCATTCATGATAAACATGAAGGACGGGAAAACCCGCGGTACCACCTTCGTTGACTAGTGCTAGTCCCCTCGAACGAACCGGTCACCCTGATTCGTCGTCCCTGATAACGGAAGGTACCCGTCAGAGCCTACTGTAAGTTCGGTCTGATGCTCAGAAGTCCATTCACCTATTTCCCGATACTGATTCGCACCACCCATCAGCTCTCTTGAATCGTTTCATAGGTTACTTCTCTTCGTCATTGCGTCTGTATTGTTTAATTGTTTTTTATATTACGTTGGAAACCGTTTTCTGTCAACAGATTTGTCTGAATCAATATAAAGACAGTTGATTCGGGTCAATTGATTCGAGTGACTGTTTGACTGTCTGCAGGAATTGACCGGCCACGAGTCCATCGAGCACCCGGTGGTCAATCGACATACAGAGGTTGACCATATCGCGTGCTGCGAACATCCCGTTGATCCAGACCGGACGTTTAACGATCGATTCGACGGATAGGATTGCCGCTTGCGGGAAGTTCAGAATCGGTGCTGACTGAATCGATCCGAATGATCCGGTATTGTTGACCGTAAACGTTCCGCCCTGCATTTCGCTTGATGACAAGCGTCCGGCTTGCGCGCGTTTACCGAAATCATCAATCGACCGGGCAAGTCCTTTAATGCTGAGCTCGTCGGCATTTTTGACGACCGGTACGAATAGTGCTTCCTGTGTCGCGACTGCCAGTGACAGGTTGATCGCTTTTTTCTGAATGATCTTGTCACCCGCCCACGTCGAGTTCATGATCGGATGTTTCTTCAAGCCTTCAACGGTTGCTTTCATGAAGAACGGCAGGAACGTCAACTTCACGCCTTCTTGTTTAAAGAACGCATCTTTATGGCGGTTCCGGGCTTCAACCAAGTTTGTCACGTCAACTTCAATCATTAACCAGGCATGCGGTGCTTCGTGCTTAGAACGGACCATGTTCGTTGCGATTGCCTGGCGGACACCCGCTGTCGGAATTTCAATGTCTCCGTCTTCCGTTGTGCTTGCTGTTGATTTAGCTGCTTGCGGACGTGACGGTTGCGCGGATTCCCGTTGCTCAGCCGGTTTTGTTGCCGGAACCGACTCGATCGTCGGTGCTTCGACTGTATCCGGTTGCTTGATTTGTCCGGTTTCGACGATTTTTAACAGGTCTTTCCGGGTAATCCGGCCGCCGGCACCTGTTCCCGAAACCTGTTCCAAATCGATGCCGTGTTCAGCCGACAATTTCAAAACGGCTGGTGAATAACGTTTCTTCATCGACTGATCACTCGAGACCGGCGTTTCTTCAATCGCCGGAACAGCTTCTTCCGTTGCCGCGACTTCTGTCGATCCGCCGCTGACTTGCAAGGTTACGATTGCTTCCCCGACTTGCAGCGTATCCCCTTCTTCAGCAAGCAGTTTGTCGATGACGCCGTCAAACGACGACGGTACTTCTGCCGTGACTTTATCAGTAATGACTTCCGCAATCGGATCATACTTTTTGACCGTATCACCTGGTTTGACGAGCCAAAGGGAAATCGTCCCTTCCGTTACACTCTCACCAAGCTGTGGCATCGTTAATGTTTCGGTTTTCATTGACGTTTCCCCCTTAGTACGCGTGCAGCGTCCGGATTTTGTCCTCGATTTTTTCACTCGAGACGTTAAAAAATTTCTCCATCGTCGGAGCGTATGGCATCGCCGGTACATCCGGACCGCAGAGACGCTCGATTGGTGCATCGAGATCAAACAACGCTTCTTCCGCGATGATGGCGGATACTTCACTCATGACACTGCCTTCTTTGTTGTCCTCTGTAACGAGCAAGACTTTTCCGGTTTTCCGGGCTGCCGCGACGACCGCTTCCCGGTCAATCGGATAAACCGTCCGTAAATCAAGAATATGAACATCGATGCCGTCTTTCTCAAGACGCGCCGCTGCTTCAAGGGCAAACTGAACACAAAGACCGTACGTGATGACCGTTAAATCTTCACCTTCCCGTTTGACATCGGCTTTACCGATTTCAACAGTATAGTCTCCTTCCGGCACTTCACCTTTGAGCAGACGATAGCCGCGTTTATGTTCAAAGAACAGGACAGGATCGTTTGAACGGATTGCTGCTTTCAGCAAACCTTTCGCATCATATGGATTAGACGGAATGACAATTTTTAAGCCCGGCGTCGAATTGAACATCGCTTCGACGGATTGGGAATGATAAAGAGCACCGTGAATCCCGCCGCCGAATGGTGCGCGGATGACGATTGGGCATGACCAGTCATTGTTCGAACGGTAACGGATTTTTGCGGCTTCACTGACGATTTGGTTGACGGCCGGCATGATGAAATCCGCAAACTGCATTTCAGCAATCGGACGCATTCCGTACATCGCAGCGCCGATTCCGACTCCGGCAATCGCACTTTCAGCGAGTGGCGCGTCGATGACACGTTCTTCCCCGAACTGCTCCAGCAATCCTTGTGTCGCGCGGAAAACACCGCCGCGGACGCCGACGTCTTCTCCGAGGACGAAGACGGATTCATCGCGTTCCATCTCTTCTTTGATCGCACTGTTAATGGCTTCGATTAAACTTAATGTCGTCATTTCGTTTCCCCCTCATCGTACACGTAACGGAGTGCATTTTCCGGTGCATCGTAAGCTGCCGCTTCCGCGTACGCCGTCGCTTCATCGACTTCTTGTTCGAGTTTCGTTTCGAGTTCCTGTGCCGTTTCTTCTGTCAGGACACCCATTTGAATCAGTTTTTCACGGAACAGTTTGACACCGTCGCGTGTTTTCAGTTCAGCCAGCTCTTCTGCCGAACGGTAGGATTTATCATCATCATCGGACGAATGCGGTACAAGACGTTCGACTTCAACTTCAATCAGTGTCGGACCGTCACCGCGCAGACCACGTTCACGGGCCTCTTTGACCGCTTTGTAGACAGCAAGCGGATCGATGCCGTCAATCGTCACACCCGGCATCCCGTATCCGATCGCCCGGTCGGCAACGTGTTTCGCCGATAATTGTTTCGAGAGTGGTGTTGAAATCGCATATTTATTGTTTTCACAGAACAGAATGACCGGTAATTTGTGGATGCCGGCAAAGTTTGCTCCTTCATGGAAGTCGCCTTGGTTCGACGACCCTTCACCAAACGAAACATAGGCGACAAGGGGTTCCCGACGCATCTTCGCAGCAAGGGCAATCCCGACCGCATGCGGTACTTGCGTCGTGACCGGACTTGATCCTGTCACGATGTTCAGGGCACGTGAACCGTAATGACCCGGCATTTGACGTCCACCTGAGTTCGGATCTTCCGCTTTTGCGAAAGCGGACAACATGATATCACGTGACGTCTGTCCAAAATGCAAGACAACTCCAAGATCACGGTAGTACGGCAAGATATAGTCTGTTCCTTTTTCAAGCGCGAAGGCAGCACCGACTTGTGCTGCTTCCTGCCCCTGACAGGAAACGAGGAATGGGATTTTCCCCGCCCGGTTTAATTTCCACATCCGTTCGTCGATTTTCCGTGCGCGGACCATCGTTTCGAACATTTGAACCGCATCCTGCTCCGTCAAACCCAGTTCGACGAGTTCTTTGAATTCTATTTTTTCCATCTGTTTTTCCTCCTTAGGCGTGAACCGCTAATCCGTCGACTGCCAGTGCTGCTTCCCCGAACGCTTCTGAAAGTGCAGGGTGTGGATGGACAAGCTGTCCGACTTCCCATGCCGTGGCATTCAGAACAAGCGCAAGACCGCCTTCACTGATTAATTCCGTTGCTTTAGGTCCCACGATATGGACGCCGACCAGATCATCCGTCTTGGCATCGGAAACGAGTTTAATGAATCCGGCTGCTTCCCCTTCAATCCGTGCTTTTCCGAGACCGTTAAACGAGAACATTCCCGTTTTGACATCGAGTCCCGCTGCCTTCGCTTCGGCTTCTGTTAATCCGACGGAAGCGGCTTCCGGCACACTGTAAATACAGCGCGGAACAAAGGCATAGTTCAGCGGTGTCGTTGAACCGTTGACAATCGTTTCGACCGCTTTTGCCCCTTCTGCTGACGCGACGTGTGCGAGTTGCAGGCGTCCGATGACATCACCAATCGCAAAGATATGATTATCCTTCGTGCGGAACTCATCATCGACTTGGATGAATCCGTTCTCGATGATGATGTTCGTATTTTCCAGTCCGATTCCTTCGACATTTGCCATCCGGCCGATTGCGACCAACAGCTTGTCTGCTGCGAGCGTCGTCTTGTCCCCGTTACGGTCGACATCAATCGTCATACCCGACTCGGTCAGTTGGAAGCTGTCGCTTTGTGCCGCTGCACTCGTCATGATTTTGACACCACGTTTTTTGAGCTGACGGGCCACTTCCCGACTGACAGCTTGATCTTCCGTCGGTAAAATTCGGTCGCTGAATTCGACGACCGTAACCTCGACGTCAAAGTCCGTCAACATCGACGCCCATTCGATTCCGATGACGCCGCCGCCGATGATGACAATGGATTTTGGTAAAGCGTTCATATCCAGTGCCTCATCCGAGCTGAGCACATATTCGGAGTCAAACGCCAGACCGTTTAACGGACGCGGTCGTGAACCGGTCGCAACAATCAATTGGCGCGGTAAAATCAACTCGCCGTCGCCTTCTTCCGGCTCGACGCTGATCGTTCCCGGCATCGGTGAAAAGATGCTTGGTCCGAGAATCGAACCGCGGCCGTGAAAGACTTCGATTTTTCCTTTTTTCATCAGATGCTGGATACCGGATTCGAGACCATCAATAATGTCCTGTTTCCGTTGTTTGACCTGTTCGAACCGTAAAAACGATTCCGGTACGTCGACGCCGTATGTAGCGGCGTGTTTCACTGTCTGATAGACGGCGGCCGACTTTAAAAATGCTTTGGATGGGATACATCCACGATGCAGACAGGTTCCCCCGAGTTTTCCTTGTTCTACGATTGCTACCGTCTTCCCGGCTTGCGCAGCGCGAATCGCTGCGACGTATCCACCGGGTCCACCACCTAGGACAACGACGTCGAATTCTCTAGCCATGTTAGTTCGCCTCCATATTCCTTCACTTGTTCCTCTTGACGCAGTACACGTATTACGCCTTCTGCAAGCGCCCGTAGCTCATCTTCTCCCGGTATCCGGATAACAGATCCGATATGGGCAATCCGTTCTTCAATCGCTTTCGTCAACCGGTCACTGTATGCGAGACCGCCTGTTAAGATGACGGCATCGACTTGACCGTATAAAACAGCACTTTGGGCCGCGATTTCTTTTGCAACTCGATACGCCATCGCCTCATACAGTAGAGCGGCTTTTTCATCTCCGTCGTCAATCCGGTGTTCGATTTCAACCGCATCATACGTGCCTAAGTGCGCGACAAGTCCGCCTGACCCAACGACCAGACGCTTCATTTCCTCGAGTTTATACTTGGTACTATAGCATAGTTCTACTAGTTGACCAACAGGCAGGGACCCGCTTCGTTCCGGTGAAAAAGCACCTTCTCCGTCGAGTCCATTGTTGACATCAATCACGCGTCCGTTCAGATGGGCGCCGACCGTGATCCCGCCACCCATATGGGCAACGATCAGCCGTAATTGCTCGTAGGGTGTTCCGATTTCTTTCGCATACCGTTTTGCGACTGCCTTTTGATTTAAGGCATGGAAAATACTTTTCCGTTCGAGTTCAGGCAATCCTGTAAGACGGGCAATCGGCTCCAGTTCATCGACGACGACCGGATCAACGATGAATGCCGGAATCGACAATGTTTGACCAATCTCATCCGCAAGCAGTCCACCGAGGTTCGAAGCATGAATCCCGAATCTGCCGTTCAGTAAATCCTCACGCATTTCCTGATTGACGCGGTATGTCCCGCTGACGAGCGGACGAAGCAGACCGCCGCGACCCACAATGGCGGTAAGCGCTTTCAATTCAATCTGTTCTTGTGCCAGCACATCGAGGACGACTTGGCGTCTGATGTTCAGCTGATCTGAAAGCGGTCCTCCGACCGCTTCAGCTGAATGGCGCAACGTTTTCGTAAACACTTGCTCTGTTCCATCAAAGATTCCGATTTTCGTTGAGGTTGAACCCGGATTGATGGTTAAAATACGTTCGCTCATTAAAATCCTCCTCTGATTAACCGCGTGATCCTAAAATGTTTTTATCCCGGCGTAAGAACTGGCTGCGGGCACTGCCCATTGTCGCGATCCGTTCTTCTGCCATCTTCTCTGCTGCCCGGTAAGTCGGCAGATGATCACGTTTGGCAATTTCGATGACTTTTGCTACCGCATCATAGACGAGTTCGACTTTTTTCATCGCCCGCTCACGGTTGTACCCGTCAAGTTCGTCGGCAACATTAATGACACCACCTGCGTTAATGACGAAGTCCGGTGTATACAAAATACCGCGTTCCTGGAGCATATCTCCGTGACGGTCTTCTTTGAGTTGGTTGTTTGCTGCTCCGGCAATGATTTTCACTTTCAGTTGTGGAATCGTCTCATCGTTCAATGTCGCACCTAAGGCACACGGCGCAAAGATATCAGCATCGACGCTGTAAATTTCATCCGGTCCGACGACGAGAGCGCCAAACGCTTCTTCTGCACGGCGTAATGCATCTTGATTGATGTCTGTGACAATCAATTTTGCGCCTTCTTCATGCAAGTGACGGCATAAGTTGAAAGCAACGTTACCAACACCTTGAATCGCAACCGTTTTTCCACCGAGTGAATCTGTGCCGTATACTTCTTTAGCGGCTGCTTTCATCCCGCGGTAAACGCCGTAAGCCGTGACTGGTGACGGATTGCCGCTTGATCCGAATGCCGGGCTGACACCTGTTACGAAATCTGTTTCCATGTGGATATAATCCATGTCGGCGACTGTTGTGTTGACGTCTTCCGCCGTGATGTAACGTCCGTTTAACGACTGTACGTAACGACCGAATGCACGGAACAGAGCTTCTGATTTTTGCGTTTTCGCATCACCGATGATGACGGCTTTCCCGCCGCCAAGGTTCAGACCGGCTGCCGCATTTTTATATGTCATGCCTTTGGCGAGACGAAGCGCGTCGATCAATGCTTCCTCGTCAGACGCATAGTTCCACATACGGAGTCCGCCGAGTGCTGGTCCGAGTGTCGTATCATGAATGGCAATAATCGCCTTTAATCCTGAGACTTTATCGTGACAAAATACGACTTGTTCGTAATCTTCCATTGCCATCGTCTCGAAAATACTGAATCGTGCTTCTACGTTTGTTTCAACCATTGTTAGTTCCCCCTTAGATTGTTTGTTTGATTTTTTTGGTAGGTTGCGCATTAAGTAAAGCAAAGGCTAATGAATAGAGTTTCGCTTCCGCCGTGTCGGCTCGACTTGTCAAGACGACAGGTGCTTTAGCCCCGACTAAAATCGCTGCAACCGATGCCTGAGCAAAGTACATCAGTGATTTATAAATCACGTTTCCGACCTCGATTTGTGGCACGACGAGTAGATCCGCTGCCCCCGCAACGTCTCCTGTCAGTCCCTTTTGTTTCGCCGCTTCTAAATTGACGGCGTTATCTAGAGCAAGTGGACCATCAACAAGGCAATCCTTGATTTGTCCGCGTCGATTCATTTGCGTCAGTAAGGCGGCATCAATCGTCGCCGGCATCGTCGGATTGACGACCTCGACAGCAGCAAGTACTGCCACTTTCGGCAAGGAATACCCGACGGCTCGAAGTGCGGCCACACCGTTTTCAATGATGTGGACTTTATCCTCCAGCGTCGGAGCGATATGAATCGCAGCATCCGTCAATCCAATGGCGGTCTCCCGTCCCGGTACTTCAAACAAAGCGACATGAGACAATACTTTTCCTGATCGTAAGCCCGTCTCCTTGTTCAAGACAGCTTTCATGAACGTCGCTGTCGGAACGAGTCCTTTCATCAAGACATCCGCGTCCCCTTTGCGGACGGCATAGGCGGCACGCTCTGCTGCTTCTTGTGCCGTAGCCGTATGCGTGATGACGAACTGTGATTCGCTTAACTGTCGATCATGAATCATTTTTTGAATACGTGTCGCATCCCCAAACAAATGAAAACGGGCTAAATCATTCTCAATTGCCAACGACACTGCATCCATTACCTCTTCATCATCAGCAGATGCAATCGCAACGACTGCATCTTCAAGACCTGCTGCTTGTTGAACCATTTGTTCAAACCTCAAGCCATTCCCCCCCTTACCTGTCGTTCTTTTTATTTAACAGCAATTTTCATGCCAATTCTAAACCGACGGTATACCAACATCTTCGTCTTTATTTTTGCATGGAATTGCATTTATTTGCAATATATTGCACGCAAAATTTTGCAAATCAACATTGGATGTTAAACCGTTCCACTTTGTAATAGAGCGCCCGTAAAGAGATACCTAACTGTTTGGCCGCTTCAGTCTTATTTCCATTCACGACATCAAGTGCTTCCCGAATCAATTGTTCTTCGACGTAGGACATCTCATCCGACAGATGCTTGATTTCTTTTTTCGGACGTTCCGACCGTTTAGACGGTGTCGGGGAAACGAGTTGTAGGTGGCCTTTGCGTAACACCTGTTCTGTTTTATCCGTAAAAATCAACGCGCGTCCGATGACATTTTCGAGTTCCCGGACGTTTCCTTTCCACGTCTGTTTTCGGATCGCTTCCAGTGCATCTTCAGAAACACGTTCGACGGACCGACCGTAACTTTGATTCAATTTACGCAACAGATGCGTCGACAGCGGAGCAAGATCATCCGGTCGTTCGCGAAGAGCCGGAATATGGATCGGCAGCCGGTTGATCCGGTAATACAAATCTTCCCGGAACTCCCCGGTGATGATTTTCTGTTCGAGATTGGCATTCGTCGCGGCAATGATTCGGACATCAACCGGAACCGCTTTGGCTCCACCGACGCGAACGACTTCATTTTCTTGCAGTACCCGTAATAATTTGGCCTGGACGTCAAGCGGCAGTTCACCAATCTCATCTAAAAACAAGGAGCCGCCATGCGCCTCTTCAAAATAGCCTCTTTTCCCGCCGCGACGGGCGCCGGAAAAGGCGCCTTCTTCATAACCAAACAGTTCACTTTCAAGCAGACTCGGCGCAATTGCTGCACAGTTGACCCGGACGAACTGTTCATACCGGCGATCGCTTGCCGCATGAATCGCATGTGCAAACAATTCCTTCCCGGTACCGGACTCTCCCCGGATCAAGACATTGACCGGCATCGTCGCGGCAAGCTTCGCCTGATCGACGACAAAACGCATCGACTCACTTTCGGCAATGATGTCATCAAACGTGTATTTCGCCTCCAGTGTCCGAATTTTTTGTTTAGCCGCCTTCAATTCTTTTGTTAACGCTTTCATTTCCGAGATATCGCGAATGACGCCGACTGATCCTCGTACTTGACCATCCACGACGACCGGTGCGGCATTGACGATGATATCCCGTCTGTCTTGACCAATCTTCATCCGGGCATCCCGAACACTTTCGCCTGTTTCGAGCACCCGTAAATGGACCGATTCCTGCATCCCGATATCTGCGCTTGCCGGTTTACCGATGACGTCTCCCTCTGTATATCCGGTCATCCGGGTATACGCAGGATTGATCAGCATCGTTTCCCCCGCCTGATTGGCTACTGAAATCGCTTCACTCGTGCAGTGAATGATAGCTTCGAGCATCCGCTCTTTTTCTGCCAGACGTTCGAGTAACACCCGAACAAACTCTCCCGGTAAAACCGCGGCTTCCGGAAAATAATGAATCAATTGCTCCAGCACACCGTGTTCCCCGGTCGCGTCAATAATAAAGTCAATGGCCGTGCCTTGAAAAGCCGTCCATGTTTTTTCCACCCGGATATGTCCTCGTCTTGCGAGTTGAACGCCAATCGCGTGTTCGTCTGGATCGACGACCCCGATTACTGTCAACAAAGGCGAACGTTGAAAAGCATGTAATACTTCTGTTCCACCGCGCCCCGCACCAACGATCAAGAGATGATGCATTCTAATTCCCCCTTTGAAACTGCTTACATCTTTATCCTACCTGTATTAAAACAGGAGGGCAAATCGAATTCGCAGTCATATGGATTTTCTGATACAATACGCTTGGAAAGGGGTCACAATCATGCGAATCATCGGTCTATTATCTTTACTCATTCCGGGCATCATCGGTGCCATCGGCATCAAGCTGATGCGGGACAGTGTTTTCTTAAAAGCGCAATTCCCCTTCCGGTATCTAGGGGATTCTGCCTATGTATATGTATTACAAGGATTTTCCGGCCTGGCTTTAGCCATCGGTGGAATCGGCTTCGTCGCCGGTTATGTCTTTTACCGCGATCGTAAACGAGGCAAAGTATCGGAGCGCTATCAAAAAAAATAAACACACAAAAAGGTCCCCATCTCTTGAACTCATTTCAAGCGCGGGACCTTTTATTCATATAAAGTTGGTTTCACTTACGGATGAACTCCTCTCATAGCAGAACTATTCGTGTACTTCAAAACCATAGGTTGTCCTCTTAATGAAGAGGTTGAAAGAAATCAGATTTGGCTATCGAGCGATCGATAGAAAGGTAAAACTACTCCAGTATCTGACTTTACTTGGACCTAGGTGAAGCGTAATGTCATCCGCTTGTTGCAGTCGATCATTCGGTTGCTAACATTCACTGCTAGACAACACTCCTTTTCACGAACTGTACTTGTTACTGGTCTTGCTTGGTCTTGCTTGGTCTTGCTTGGTCTTGCTTGGTCTTGCTTGGTCTTGCTTGGTCTTGCTTGGTCTTGCTTGGTCTTGCTTGGTCTTGCTTGGTCTTACTTTGGACGTTTAATTTACGTTACCCTTCACTTTTTCCTTGCTTCGAAATCATGAAGTCTCATATCTGTTTGAGATAAATCATCCGAAAAAGATATGAAATGCCTTGGTAAGAATTCTAC
>Ga0308171_1004244_pt1 | contig 12031 bp, 9 predicted proteins | sample PhyGR1_FD_202135 | JGI IMG/M metagenome (GOLD analysis project Ga0308171, IMG submission 202135) | Phyllosphere microbial communities from UC Gill Tract Community Farm, Albany, California, United States - DLSLSG.R1 | ecosystem: Host-associated > Plants > Phyllosphere > Unclassified | place: USA... | reverse complement strand
CAGCTGCGCCGCTTCCCTGGTGGGGCCGAAGATCTTCAGGCCACGGGCGCGGAAGACGTTGACGATGCCGGCCGCCAGCGGGCCTTCCGGGCCAACCACGGTCAGCGCCACGTGTTCCTGCTCGACGAAGTCGGCCAGGGCCACGGGATCGGTGATGGCGATGTTCTGCAGGCGCTCGTCGAGCGCGGTGCCGCCATTGCCGGGAGCAACATAAACCGTCTGGATGCGCGGCGACTTGGCAATGGCCCAGGCCAGCGCATGTTCACGGCCACCGGAGCCAACAACTAGGATTTTCATGGGATAGGAAGATAAAAGTGGCGAATGGGGCGGAAAGGGTCGTCTTGTCCGTATCTTTATAAACCGGCTGGGTGATCGGGTGAATTATTCTTCGATCACGGCGTTGGTATAGAGCTCCTGGGTATCGTCCAGGTTCTCCAGCGCATCCAGCAGTTTCTGCATCCTGACGCCGTCCTCGCCCGCAAACACGGTCTCGGTGGAGGGCTTCATGGTGATCTCGGCGACTTCGGCCTTGAAGCCGGCGGCTTCCATGGCGGACTTCACGGCCGAGAAATCATTGGGAGCGGTCAGCACTTCGATGCCGCCTTCGTCGTCGGTGAGGACGTCTTCGGCACCGGCTTCGAGCGCGGCTTCCATGACGGCATTCTCATCGGTGCCGGGCGCGTACATCAGCTGGCCACAGTGCTTGAAGAGGAAGGCCACCGAACCTTCGGTCCCCATGTTGCCGCCGAACTTGGAGAAGGCATGGCGCACTTCGGCCACGGTCCGCACACGGTTGTCGGTCATGCAATCGACGATGATGGCTGCGCCGTTGATGCCGTAGCCTTCATAGCGCACTTCTTCATAATTCACGCCGTCCAGGGCACCGGTGCCGCGCTGGATGGCGCGGGTGACGTTGTCCTTGGGCATGTTGGCGTCGGAGGCACGGTCCACGGCCAGGCGCAGGCGCGGGTTGGTGTCCGGATCGCCCCCGCCCATGCGGGCGGCGACGGTGATTTCCTTGATCAGGCGGGTCCAGACGCGACCACGCTTTTCATCCTGACGGCCTTTACGGTGCTGAATATTGGCCCATTTGCTGTGTCCAGCCATGTTGAATCTTTCCTGCGAGAGGGTGAGGCCAGAACCGTCCCGCCTGCGCAAGCCGCTCCTGGAGGCGCCTCGGCAAGACCGGCGGGCGCGGGCAAGGCATCGCTGCAGCAGGGGGACCCGGCGCCCAGGGTTCGATAATGCATTTCCTGGCGCCATGTTCTGACTATAATCGGGCGGGCATTTTACCATACCGCCACCCCGTCATTTTTGCCTTGAAGGCCCAGTCGAGATGATTAATCCGCTTCCCATCGCTACCCATTCCGGCGGGCAACTGTGCCTGCTGCCGCAACTGGCCAACCGTCACGGCTGCATCACCGGTGCCACCGGCACCGGCAAGACGGTCACCCTGCAGGTGTTGGCCCAGGCCCTCTCCGATATCGGCGTGCCGGTCTTCATGGCCGACGTCAAGGGCGATCTCTCCGGCCTGGGCAAGGCCGGCAGCGCCTCCCCCAAGACCAGTGCGCGCCTGGCCCAGCTGGGCCTGCCCGAACCGGCCTGGGCCGCGGCACCGGTGGCGTTCTGGGACGTCTACGGCGAACTGGGCCATCCGGTGCGCGCCACCGTCTCCGACATGGGCCCGCTGATGCTGGCCCGCATGCTCAACCTGAACGATACCCAGCAGGGCGTGCTGCAACTGGTGTTCAAGATTGCCGATGACCACGGCCTGCTGCTGCTCGATACCAAGGACCTGCGCGCCATGCTGCAGCACGTGGGCGAAAACGCGGCGCAGTTCAAGACCGAATACGGCAACATCTCGGCCGCCAGCGTGGGGGCTATCCAGCGCGGGCTGATCGCCATCGACGAGCAGGGCGGCGACCGTTTCTTCGGCGAACCGATGTTGAACATCGAAGACTGGATGCAGACCGATGCCCAGGGCCGCGGCATCATCAACATCCTCGCCGCCGACAAGCTCATGAACGCGCCGCGCCTGTATTCCACCTTCCTGCTGTGGATGCTGTCGGAATTGTTCGAGCACCTGCCCGAAGTGGGCGACCTGGACAAGCCCAAGATGGCCTTCTTCTTCGACGAAGCGCACCTGCTCTTCGATGAAGCTCCGAAGCCGCTCTTGCAGAAGATCGAGCAGGTGGTGCGCCTGATCCGCTCCAAGGGCGTGGGCATCTACTTCGTCACGCAAAATCCGCTGGACATCCCCGACACCGTGCTGGGCCAGCTCGGCAACCGCGTCCAGCACGCCCTGCGCGCCTACACCCCGCGCGACCAGAAGGCCGTGCAGGCGGCCGCCGAGACCTTCCGTCCCAATCCCATGGTCAATACCGCCCAGGCCATCACCGAGCTGGGCGTGGGCGAGGCGCTGGTGTCCTTCCTCGATGAGAAGGGGCGGCCCAACATGGTCGAGCGCGGCTACGTGCTGACCCCGGCCTCGCAGATCGGGCCCATCAGCGTGGAGGAACGGCGCGCCCTGATCGGCTCTTCGCTGGTGGCCGGCGTCTACGAACAGGCCATCGACCGCGAATCGGCCTATGAGCGCCTGAAGGGACGCGCAGTGCAGCAGCCGCAGGCGGCCCCGGCGCCCGCTCCGCAACCAGTCCCCGCTCCAGCAGATGACAATGCCTGGGGCGCATCGGCAGGCCGCAGCGCACCGGCCCCTGCCAGCACATCGCGTCCCAGTGGCGGTGCGCGCATGCCGCAGCCGCAGCCCGTTCCACAGCCGCAGTCACAGCAAGATCAGGGCGGCGGTCTGGGCGATCTGCTCAAGGATGCCGCCGGTGGCATCTTCGGCAGCAGCAGCGGCAATCGCCGCAGCGATTCTCCTCTGCAGGCCATGGTCAAGTCGGCCGCGCGCAGCATCGGTTCGCAGGTCGGGCGCGAGCTCATTCGCGGCGTGCTCGGCTCGCTGATGAAGAAGCGCTGACGCGCTGCTGCGCACGCCCGCGCGGCGCGTGCGCAGCCCAAGGTTTACAATCGCGGCCATGACTGCCGCCCACACTCCCGTTCATTCCACTCCGCGCCAGGCCTTCCTGGGCGGGCTGCTGCTCGCCATCATCGGTGCCATCTTCTTTTCCGCCAAGGCCATCGTGGCCAAGCTGATGTATCGCTACCAGGTCGATGCGGTCATGGTGATCACGCTGCGCATGCTGTTTTCTTTCCCCATGTTTGCCGCCGTGGCGCTGTGGAAAGCCCGCACCCAGCCGCCGCTGGCGCGGGCCGACGTACTGCGCATCGTGGTGCTGGGATTGATGGGCTATTACCTGTCGAGCTTCCTCGATTTCCTTGGGCTGCAATATATTTCGGCCGGGCTGGAACGCCTGATCCTGTTCCTTACGCCTTCCTTCGTGATGCTGATCGCCTTTTTCTTCTTCAAGCGCAAGGTCGGCTGGATCGAATGGGCGGCGCTGCTGGTGTCCTACTTCGGTACCGTGCTGGTGCTCCAGCATGACCTGCATACCGGCGGCAGCAACGTCATCCTCGGCAGCGCCCTGGTGCTGGGATCGGCCCTGAGCTATTCGATCTACCTGATCTCTTCCGGCGAACTGGTGCGCCGGGTCGGCGCGGTGCGGCTGGTGGCCTATGCCATGTGCGTCTCCAGCGTGGCCTGCCTGATCCAGTTTTTCATCTTGCGCGCGCCCGCCGACCTGGTCACGCAGGTGGCCCCGGTGTACCAGCTTTCACTTTTCAATGCAGTGTTCTGCACGGTGCTGCCGGTGTTCCTGACCATGGTGGCGGTGGCCCGCATCGGAGCCCCCACGGCCGCCCAGGCGGGGCTGGTGGGGCCGGTTTCGACGCTCTTCATGGGCGCCGTGCTGCTGGATGAACCGATCACCGGCATCCAGCTGGCCGGCACCGCCCTGGTGCTGGCAGGCATGTGGCTGCTGTCGCGCAAGAAGCGCTGAGGCGTTCTATACTGCCTGTCGATATATGAATGTTCAGGCTAGAAATCCACTCACTACAAGGAGACCCAGATGGCAAAAGCAATCCGCATGAGCAAGACCGGCGGCCCCGAAGTCATGGAATATGTGGACGTGGAAGTGGGCGAACCGGGTCCCGGTGAAGTCCGCATCCGCCACGCTGCCGTCGGCCTGAACTTCATCGATTGCTATTTCCGTTCTGGTCTCTATCCGCAGCCGCTGCCGGCCGGCCTGGGCCAGGAAGCCGCCGGCACCATCGAAGCGGTGGGCGCGGGCGTGGCCGGTTTCCAGGTCGGTGACCGCGTGGCCTATGCCGGCCGTCCCAATGGCGCTTATGCCGAAGCGCGCGTGATGCCGGCCGATATCCTGGTCAAGCTGCCGGATGCCATCAGTTTCGATACCGCAGCGGCCATGATGCTGCAGGGCATGACCGTGCAATACCTGCTGCGCCAGACCTATGCCGTGCAGCCTGGCGAGACCATCCTGTTCCACGCAGCCGCCGGCGGCATCGGCCTGATCGCCTGCCAGTGGGCGCGCGCCCTGGGCGTGAACCTGATCGGCACCGTCAGCAGCGACGAGAAGGCGGCCCTGGCCAAGCAGCATGGCGCGGCCCACGTCATCAACTACACCACCGAAAACTTCGTCGAACGCGTCAAGGAAATCACCGGCGGCAAAGGTGTGCCGGTGGTCTATGACGCCATCGGCAAGGACACCTTCACCGGCTCGCTGGACTGCCTGCGCCCGCGCGGCATGATGGTCAGCTTCGGCAATGCCTCCGGTCCGGTGCCGCCATTCGGCGTGTCCGAACTGGCCTCGCGCGGTTCGCTGTTCCTGACCCGCCCCTCGCTGGGCAACTACATCGCCACCCGCCCCGAACTCGATGCCACCGCCGGTGATCTGTTCGACATGGTCGAGAGCGGCAAGATCAGCATCGAGATCAACCAGCGCTATGCCTTGAAGGATGTCGGCCAGGCCCACGCCGACCTGGAAGGCCGCAAGACTACCGGTTCGACCATCCTGATCCCATGATGGCCGCGTAATCGCCTGATGACCCTGACACAAGAGGAATGCCTATGGACCAGCCCCCGCGCGACCCCGGCCTCGACAATCCCATGGGCCATCCCCCCGAGCAGGCGGCCGGCGCCGACGGCTCGCCCAAGTTCGGGCGGCTGTTGGCGGTGCTGATCTGTGCGGTGCTCATGATCGTGGTCATCACCTTCGCCAGCGAAGCCTACTTCTCCTGATTTTTTGCCAGATATCGAAATTCTTCGGTACGGATCTCGCAAGTTATCGGGGTTTACCCAAGACTATGCGTGGATCACGCATTTTTCTCCGTCTTGATCGTCAAATGCTGCCTTCGGCGTTCGGGTGAATTCCTTCACCTGAGCACCTCCAGGGAGAACATTTTTGGCGGGAGAGGGAGATGGGAAGGAACTGGCACGCGGTCGTTGTCTGGTGCGGCCGTCTGGCCTTGGGCGTGGCGTGCGGCCTGCACGCTGCGCAGGCGGCCGAGAACGGGGTGAGCCCGCAGGAAATCGTGCTGGGCCAGTCGGCCCCCTTTACGGGCCCGGCCGCCGAGGTCGGGCGCGACTTCCAGGAAGGGGCACGCAGCTATTTCGCCCAGGTCAATGCCCGTGGCGGCGTGCATGGGCGGCGCGTGCGGCTGCTGAGCCTGGATGACGGCTACCAGCCCGAACGCACCCTGGCCAACACCCAGCAACTGATCTGGCGCGACAAGGTATTCGCGCTGTTCGGTTTTTCCGGCACACCCACGGTGCTGGCGGCGCTGCCGGCCATCCGCGAGGCCGGCATTCCGCTGATCGCCCCGCACACCGGGGCCGCCGCCCTGCGCGAACCCTTCAATCGCCTGATCTTCCACGTGCGCGCCAGCTACGAGCAGGAAACCGGTTTCCTGCTGCGTCAGCTGCAGGGCACCGGGCGCAAGCGCGTGGCGGTGTTCTACCAGAACGATGAACTCGGCAAGGGCCTGCTGGACAACCTGAGCCAGCGCGCAGCGCAATACGGACTGACCCTGGTCGGCAGCATGCCCATCGAGCGCAACAGCGATGCCGTGGGGCCGGCGGCAGAACAGTTCATGAAGATGCGCCCCGATGTGGTGATCCAGGCCGTGTCCTACGAGCCGGCCGCGGCGCTCATCACGCGCATGCGGGCGGCGGGCTACCTCGGCGGCTTTTCCCATTATTCCTTCGTCGGCAGCCTGTCGCTGGCCGCACGCCTCAAGCAGACCGGGGTCGGTACCGAGATTACGCAGGTGGTGCCATTTCCCAACAAGGCCAGGCTGCCCATCGTCTACGAATACCAGAAGGCCTTGGAAAGCAGCCCCGGCGCGCGCTGCAATTTCATCGGGCTGGAAGGCTACATCGCCGCCCGCGTGCTGGTCGAGGGCCTGCGCCGCGCCGGCCCGCAACTTACGCGTGCCGGCCTGATCCGGGCGCTGGAGAGCATCACCCCGGCCAACTACGATGGCGGCGGCTTCAGCCTGCAGTTCGGGCGCACCGATCACAGCGGGTCCGATTTCGTTGACCTCACCGCCATCGGCACCGGGGGACGCTTCATCAATTGAGGGCAGGGCAGCGGAGCAGCCGCCCGGCGCGGCCCTGTCCTGATCGGCTACACTGTGACGCTGCGCCCGGCGACTGTCCGTACGCCATCGCCTCCCTTGCCACCCTCATCAAAGATCCGCCGTGTCTGGTTCCCGTTCCTCTTCGCTGGCTGCGCCTGCCTACTCCGGCGTGGCCCTGATGGCCGCCTGCAGCGCCGGTTTCCTGTGGGGCACCGGAGCCCTGGTGGTCAACATCCTGATCGCGCAATACGGATTCGCGCCGGGCGACATCTCCTTCTGGCGCTTTGTGGTCGGTGCGGTGTTCCTGTGCCTGGTATTCGGCGCACGCATCCACCTGCCGACCCTGCGCGCACTGCTGCTGCCGGTGGTGCTGGCCGGGACCACCATGGCTGGCTACGTGCTGTTCTGGTTCCTGGGAATCGAGCGCATCGGCGCGGCCATTCCCACGCTGATCGCCCTGTGCCTGCCACCGGTGTTTTCCACCGTCATCGCGCTGCTGCGCGGGCAGGAGAAGCTGGACTGGACACTGGCAGCGGTGCTCGCCGCCGCACTGGGCGGCACCGTGCTGATCGTGACGCGGCATGAGGCCAATGGCAGTGCGGCATCAGGCCAGACGGACCTGCTCATCGGACTGGCCTGTTCGGTCGCCTCGGCCATGCTCTATACCGGATTCACGCTGGTCAGCGGACGGCTCTCGACGGCGCTGGGCGCCGGCCCCTCCGCAACCTGCCTGACCGTGGTGGCGGCGCTGGTGATGGGACTGGCCAGCCTGGCGCGGCCGCTGCACTGGCCCAGCGGCTTGCCGCCGCAAGCCTGGTATCTGTACCTGGGGGTGGTCACGGCGGCGCTGGCGCTGCTGGTGTTCAGCTGGGGCGCCGCACGCCTGACGCCCACGGCGCTGACCGTGGCGACCCTGATCGAACCGCTCACGGCGGTCCTGCTGGCCGCCGTATTGCTGGGCCAGACCCTGAGCGCTACCCAGTGGCTGGGCGGCGCGCTGTTGTTGCTGAGCATCTGGGGCCTGGGCAAGCGGCTCGGGCGGCCGCCGCACGGGTGAGCAGGATCAGTTCTCCGGCTGGCCGTTCTTGTCCACCTTGATGCGGATGTGGCGCGTCACGCCGCTGGGGCCGGGGAAATCCTCGAAGGCCGCGCGCACCATGGCCGGCATGGCGGCCGTCAAGCTGGCACGCTGGCCTTCGCTGTCGACCACGACGTCGAACAGCTTCTTGCCGTCGCTGGCCTGGCTGATGCCGATCTGCAGCCGGCGCAGGAAGACCGGATAGCTGGTGGTCTGCATCGGACCGCCATACCAGAAGGGATCATAGAACGGTCCGTAAGGGCCGTAGAAGCCGAACGGGCGCGGACCAAAGCGTCCCCAGCCCGGCCCCGGTCCGTAGAAGAAGGGATCATAGGCCGGCCGGCTCACTACCACCTGCTCGGTATTCATCCCGTAGCCGAAGCTGACCTGCAATTGCGCCGACTTCAGATCGCGCGCCTCGGTGAAGCCGAGGAATCGCAGCTCCTGGCGGATCAGCCCGGCGTAGTTCTGGTATTGCAGGTCATTCTCCTGTTCCTTGGCGGGCGCAAAGGCATAGGCGCGCTGGTTGTAGTCGGGCGACCAGGCGTGGAAAGAGGTGACGTTGCTCTCGATCACCGAGGCGCAACCGGACAGCAGCAGGCTGGCCGCTGCAAGAAGGGGATAAAGCCAGCGTTTCATGAACGAACTCCATCAGAAAAAAGCCGGGCACCGGGCAGAAGGCTGGGATGCCGTGGGAAGGGCGCTTGCGGGGCGATATGAAGCAAAAGGCAAAAAACCTTGCCTCGTCAGACCCTGCAATCGGCCATTTTGATCCCGCGTGGAAAGCGACAGCCGGAAAACCCCGCTGCGCCTGCCTGCTTCGCCCCAATCTGGGGCAAGGGCCGGTTTCGCCATTGTACCGGCCGGAGGCCGATATGAACCATGCTTCCCGCCAACAGTCCCTGATGGAGACGAGCGCGGCAAATCCGGCCGATTCCATTCGCGCAGTGCGGGATGATTGGTAAAATCGGGTTTTTGCTGCACCTGAATTGGCTTTCTGCTGTCTTAGCCTTCACTTTAGCCCTCATTTTCTGACCTCCATTTCCCTTCCCGGACAGGCCTCCATGCGCACCGATACGCCCCAGACGATCTACCGTAAAGATTACGCCGCTCCCAATTACCTGGCTGACACCGTCGAGATGGGTTTCGACCTCGATCCCGCTGACACCCATGTGGCCACCCGTATCACCCTGACCCGCAACCCGGCCGCCAAGGGCCGCGACCTGATCCTCTTCGGCGAAGAGCTGGAACTGGTGGCCTTGCGCCTGAACGGCAAGACGCTCTCGCAGGCCAAGGGCGATTTCCGCATCGCCGGCGGCGTGCTGACCATCCCCGCCGCCCCGGCCAAGGTGACGCTGGAGATCGAGACCCTGGTCCATCCGGACCGCAATACCTCGCTCATGGGCCTGTACGTGTCCAACGGCAATTTCTTCACCCAGTGCGAGGCCGAAGGCTTCCGCAAGATCACCTACTTCCCCGATCGTCCGGACGTGATGGCCAAATTCACCGTCATGCTGCGCGCCGACAAGGCACGCTATCCGGTGCTGCTGTCCAACGGCAACCTGATCGAAGAGGGTGAACTGCCCGATGGCCGCCACTACGCCAAGTGGGAAGATCCGTTCAAGAAGCCTTCTTACCTGTTTGCCCTGGTGGCCGGCCAGCTGGTCTGCCAGGAAGAAACCGTGCGGCTGCACTCGGGCCGCGATGCGCTGCTGCAGGTGTGGGTGGAAGAGGGCAACCTCGACAAGACCCAGCACGCCATGGAGTCGCTCAAGAACAGCATCACCTGGGACGTGGAACGCTTCGGCCTGGATCTCGACCTGGACCGTTTCATGATCGTGGCGGTGGGCGACTTCAACATGGGCGCCATGGAAAACAAGGGCCTGAACATCTTCAACACCAAGTATGTGCTGGCCAATCCGCGCATCGCCACCGATGTCGACTTCGCCAACATCGAAGCGGTGGTCGGCCACGAATATTTCCACAACTGGACCGGCAACCGCGTCACCTGCCGCGACTGGTTCCAGCTGTCGCTGAAGGAGGGCTTGACCGTTTTCCGCGACCAGGAATTCTCGGCCGACATGATCGGCAGCGACAGCGGCCGCGCCGTCAAGCGCATCGATGACGTGCGGGTGCTGCGCCAGGCGCAGTTCCCGGAAGATGCGGGCCCGATGGCGCATCCGGTGCGTCCTGACTCCTTCGTCGAGATCAACAATTTCTACACCGTCACCGTCTACGAAAAGGGCGCTGAAGTGGTGCGCATGTACCAGACCCTGCTGGGCCGTGACGGCTTCCGCAAGGGCATGGACCTGTACTTCAAGCGCCACGATGGCCAGGCCGTGACCTGCGACGATTTCCGCGCCGCCATGGCCGACGCCAATGGCCGCGACCTGTCGCAATTCGAACGCTGGTACAGCCAGGCCGGCACGCCGCTGGTGCAAGCCAGCGCGGACTTCGACGCCAAGCGCAAGACCCTGACCCTGACGCTGGAACAAAGCTGCCCGGCCACGCCCGGCCAGAAGAAGAAACAGCCCTTCCACATTCCGGTGGCCGTGGGCCTGCTGGATGCGCAGGGTCGTGACCTGGCACTGACCCTGCAAGGCGAGAAGAAGGCCGGCGCCACCACGCGCGTGCTGGAACTGACCAAGGCCAAACAGAGCTTCACCTTCATCAACGTCGATGAAAAACCGGTGCCGTCGCTGCTGCGCGGTTTCTCCGCGCCGGTGGTCCTGCAATACGACTACAGCGATGCCGAACTGGCCTTCCTGATGGCCCATGACAGCGATGCCTTCAACCGCTGGGAAGCCGGCCAGCGCCTGGCCACACGCCGTCTGCTGAACCTGACGGTGGCCGTGCAGGCCGCACGCCAGTCCGGCCATGTGGTGGCGGTCGATACCGTGCTCAACAACATCGAGCACGATGGTGCGCTGGCCGAAGCGCTGCGTGCCACCCTCAAGGACGAGTCGCTGGACCCGGCCTTCCGCGAACTGGTGCTGACCCTGCCGTCGGAAACCATGATCGCCGAACAGATGGAAGTCATCGACCCGCACGCCATCCACGTGGCGCGCCAGTTCCTGCGCCGCTCGCTGGCGCGCGAACTGCGCGATGATCTGCTGGCGGTGTATCGCGCCCACCAGACTCCCGGTGCCTACAGCCCTGATGCCGCTTCGGCCGGTCACCGTGCCTTGAAGAACGTGGCCCTGTCCTACCTGGCCGAGCTGGATGATGAAGAAGCCATGGCCCTGGCCCAGAAGCAGGACCAGGACGCCAACAACATGACCGACCGCCTGGCCGCACTCTCGGCGGTCCTCAACAGCGCCGCCCCCGGCAAGAGCGAAGCCCTGCAGCGCTTCTACGCCGAGTTCGAACAGGAAGCCCTGGTCATCGACAAGTGGTTCACCCTGCAGGCCACGGCCCGCAATGCCGACGTGAACACCGTGCGTACCCTGACCGAGCATCCGGCCTTCACATTGAAGAATCCGAATCGCGCACGCAGCCTGATCTTCAGCTTCTGCAACGGCAACCCCTCGGCCTTCCATGCGCTGGACGGCAACGGCTATGCCTTCTGGGCCGAACAGGTGATCGCCTTGAACGGCAGCAATCCGCAAGTGGCCGCACGCCTGGCGCGCAGCCTGGACCGCTGGCGCAAGTACACCCCGGCGCTGCAGGAAAAGATGCGCCTGGCCCTGCAACAGGTTGCGGCTACCCCCAAACTCTCGCGCGATGTGGCCGAAGTCATCACCAAGGCCCTGGCCGATTGATCTGTCAGACAGATAATTGACCCCTCACTCATTCATCCGATTCATTAAATAAAAACCACTGCAAGGAAGACCACCATGAAACGTATCAGCCTCACGCAACACCTGATCGAGCAGCAGCGTCTGCACAACAAGATCCCGTCCGAACTGCGCCTGCTGATCGAAGTCGTCGGCCGTGCCTGCAAGTCGATCTCGCATGCGGTCGGCAAGGGTGCGCTGGGCGAAGTGCTGGGCAGCGCCGGCAGCGAGAACGTGCAAGGCGAAGTGCAGAAGAAGCTGGACGTGATCTCCAACGAGATCCTGCTGGAAGCCAATGAATGGGGCGGCCACCTGGCGGCCATGGCCTCCGAGGAAATGGAGACCATCCACCGCATCCCCAACCGCTATCCCAAGGGCGAATACCTGCTGATGTTCGATCCGCTGGATGGCTCCTCCAACATCGACGTCAACGTCTCCATCGGCACCATCTTCTCGGTGCTGAAGGCCCCGGAAGGCATGACCGAACCCAGCGAGCAGGACTTCATGCAGCCCGGCACCAAGCAGGTCGCCGCCGGCTATGCCGTCTATGGCCCGCAAACCGTGCTGGTGCTGACCACCGGCGACGGTGTGCACTGCTTCACCCTGGACCGCGAAATGG